>Ga0116142_10006254_pt1 | contig 10333 bp, 6 predicted proteins | sample AD_UKC033_MetaG_FD_89785 | JGI IMG/M metagenome (GOLD analysis project Ga0116142, IMG submission 89785) | Active sludge microbial communities of municipal wastewater-treating anaerobic digesters from USA - AD_UKC033_MetaG | ecosystem: Engineered > Bioreactor > Anaerobic > Digestate | place: USA... | reverse complement strand
GTGGGTGGTGGGTGGTGGGTAGTGGATGGTGGATGGTGGGTGGTGGGTGGTGGGTGGTGGGTGGTGGGTAGTGGATGGTGGATGGTGGGTGGTGGGTGGTGGGTGGTGGGTGGTAAATAAAAAAGCCGCTGAAGAACAACGGCTTTTTTTTGTAGCGGGAGCAGGACTTGAACCTACGACCTTCGGGTTATGAGCCCGACGAGCTACCAACTGCTCCATCCCGCGATATTGGACTGCAAAGTTAAGGTTTTTTTTCATTCCTTCAAAGGCTTTTTCTTCATTAAAAAACGGCTGTCCCAGGCAAAGGATTGGGCCACGATGTAATGACTGTCAAACCAGGAGTTTCTGTCGTCACTGGTGATATAATAATAGTCCACCAGTTCTGAAGTGTCTATGGTTTTATTATACGGAGGCAGGCCGGTCACATCGGCATACCTGGTTTTTACATAATAGGTCAGGGAGGGTTGGAAAAGCCAATTGCACTTCAGGCTGGCCTTGTCATCAGGACGGCCGGCTGTGTCCGAGGCTATCCATTCCATCACCTTCCTGTTGTCCCCGTCGAACCACCATTCCCGGGAAGAATGAAGGTTCCAGGTCCGGCTCATATGCCAAATGGAAAATCCCGTGAGCACGACGATCAGGGCGCTTTTAACCCGCGGAAAGCCCTTCTCCTCTGTCAGTATTGCCAGGAGGGCCAGGCAGTAAAGCGGATAAAAAAACAAGGCGGTCCGGGCGTTGAGATAAGGGACCCCGGCAATATGATGTTGCAGGATATTATAAAATAATGTTCCGAAAAAAAGGAATAAAAGCTGGAACCGGGGCTGATGCATCGCCTTAAATCGGCGCTTCCAAAGCATCCTGATCGCATAAAGGAATAAAAGAATACCACTTACCACCAGGATGACTGTAAATAGGGTCCCTGTCCAGGTACCAAAATAGGCTTCCCCCATGAGGGAGGACCGGAGCAAGGGCTCCAGGGTATCGGCCATGAACCCTTTAGTTCCCCAGAAGCGGAATTGGTCGGTTCCGATCATTCTGATCACGGGAAGGGCAAGCAGTCCTGTCAATACCAGGGATATCACAAGGGCGGGAAGGATGGAACGCAGATAGTCCTTCAGCGAATCCTTCCACCTCAGAAAAAGTACCAGGGTGAGAAGGGGAATAAAATAATTAAGCAGGGTAAGGTTGGCATAGACTGCCAAAGCGGCAAAGCCGAGGCTAAACCAATGGTCCCTGAGCTTCCCGCGCTGGATATAATAAAGGGAGGCCATCATCAGGCCGACCGAGAGGCCATATCCGCGGGCCAGGGCGAAAAATTCCAGTAAATAAGGGTTGCCTAAAAGGAGTATAATACCCGCGATGGATTTAAAATTATGGATGCCGGTGAGCAGCCTTAGGAGGAGAAACCCATAGAGGATATAGAGGGCTCCGGCCATCAGGTTGGGCCAGCGGCAAGCCCATTCAGCAAGGCCGAATACCGCATGGCTTCCTTTGACCAATAAAGTGTTGAAAATATGGTTGTTGGGTATGGGGTCTTTATAGGTGAGGATATCCCACAAGGGTTGCTGCGCAAAATTGAGTATGGTGCCCGCCTCATCGTGGGTGATTGGGATCCTGACCATCCGCAAAAACAGATAAGCCAATGTGAAGGCGGCCAAAGCGGCAAACAGGCCATTGTGCACCTTTCCCTTGCGCCAGGAGGACCATAAAATAAAAAAGGGCCTCATATGCTGAAGCCCTTTTCTCAAGACGAATTTCCGAATCTTATTCTCTAACAATCTCACCTATTCATTCATCAGATCTGCCCCGCAAAGGGCAAATAAAATACCTGAATTCAAGGTTGTTTTGAGTCTACTTTTATCTTCATTAAGGCCCTCCCCTCCTCGTCCGGGGAGGGGAGGCCCAATGTTTACTTAATTAGTCTACCAGGATCATTTTCTTGGTAGCGCTGTAGTCTTTCGTTTCGATCGTATAGTACAGAACGCCTGCACCCGTTACTTCGTTACGGTTAACTTTCAGTTGGTTGTAACCTTTTACACCATCCTGATTGTAAACGCGTACCACTTTGCCGGTTACATCGGTGATTTTGAGGGTCACTTTGTCGGCTTTGGCCAATTCGTAACCAATCACGGTAGCGGCTTTGAATGGGTTCGGAGTATTCTGATGCAATGCATAACCGGCTCCGGCTTTGTTGCCCACTTCGAGGCTGACGCCCATGCTCTTCACTCCATCGTAGGCTTCTGCCCTTGTATATCTGGAGTTGATCACCAGGCTTTCGCTCAGTTGTGCAACTTTAGTGGCTTTCACGGTGATGCTGAACAGGATCTCATTGCTTCCGGCGCTGATGCCTTTGCTTTCGTTCCAGGAAGTCGTGATATAACCTTCACCGAGGCGGTTCAGACCGAAGTTGCTTTCATTGACTTTCAGCACTCCGCTCTTCACTCCTTTCAGTTCGAGGCCTTTGAGGGCGAGGCTGAACTGGTAACCTTCGATGTTGCGGAAGTTTTCAGCGGTGAACTCAATCACTGCTTCTTCTCCAACTTTCAACTGCCTGTCTTCTGCCCGGAATTTCAAACTGGTTCCGTTGTCCCTTGCTTCGGCACCGAGTAAGCTGTGCGGTACAACGTTTCCGTTGACATCACCCACTTTGATACCTACAAAGTCGCGGTTCAGTTCGTCCTTGCTCAGGTTGGCGATATCAATTTTCTCAGGGAAGCCCCATGGGTTGTTGATATTGCTGAAGGTATGTGACTTCGGAGCAAATCTCCAGGAAGTATTGTTCGGCAGTTTGTCATATACGGTGAGGATCAGTTTCCTGAGCTCAACCAGGTCGACTGCGGTAACGTCATTGCTTCTGTCCACGTCAGCGGCGATCACTTTGTAAGCGCTGTTCAGAGCCTGTACACCCAGGATGTGTTTCTGGATCAGTACGAGGTCGATCGTGCTTACGCCGTTGGTCGGGTCATCATCCCGTTTCGGGGTGATGGTATAGTTGCTGTGCATGGGCAGTCCGCTGAAGGAATAAGTTCCTTTAACATCGGTCTTGAAAGCGGGAATCGCATTGCTGCCAGACTTGCTCTCGAGGATGACGTGCTCGACGGGCTCAGTGGTCTCGGTAGCCACTTTACCGGCTACGGTGCCAGCTGCTCCGGCAACATCGGTACAACGGTTTCCTACATTGTCCTGGAGGAGGATGTAGGTCTCGCAATAGTCGTGGTTGTCGGCTTCGTCATGTACCCAGATCTTAACCACCTTGGATGCGCTCACTCCATTGGCAATGGAATCGCAGTTGAAGGTGATGCTCGGCTGAAGACCGGCTTCGTCAAAGGTGAAGATCAGGTCGGCTTTCGGAGTACAATTGTCATAGCTGCCGGCATCCAGGTCAGAAGCCCAGACGGTCACGGTGCCTGAAGAAGGCATGATGACGGTGGCAATGCCGTTGTAGCAATACGGGGTCGGACGCTTGCAGTCCTTCACTTCAATCTCAAATTCACTGGTGTCGGCGTTTCCGCAAACATCTTCAGCAATGATATGTACGGTATGGGTACCCGGGGTCAGCTCACTGTGGGTGAAATATTTCACACCGGCGCCGCTGAAATCATCGATGCTGCCATCGCTGTCCAGATCCAGCAACCAACGGAAGCGGATCTGATTGGAAGGCGTGCACTGATCGGTAGCGCTGAAATTCGGGCTGGTATAAGTGCCAGGAGTACAATCGGAGAAATCTTCCGCACCGGCACCGTCATAACCCGTGTAAACACAGAAGGTCGTGTCGGCAATCACACCGGCGGTCGGAGCAGTCTCGTCGATCACCTTGATGATCTGAGTATAGGTCATATAACCGTCGCCGTCGTCTTTCAGGTTGCGATATACGCAATACCTGCTGTCTTCATTAGCTACCAGCCTGTCGTCCACGATGACTTCGGGATCGCGATGGGTCTGGTTGGGGTTGTATTTACACCAGTCGATCAGTTTCCAGGTCCTTACGATTTTGTAGCAGGCATCAGGAATAACATCATAACGCTCGTCTACATAATTCACGCCTACCAGTTCGCAATCATCGTCCATGATCATCGGGCGGCCTACATTCGGATCATCCGGGCTGAGGCCGGCGTCAGATTCACAGGTAACGGTTACGTCAGCAGGGAAGACCACTTCAAAGTCTGAACGGTGTTTGGTGATGATCTTCTGGTCGCAAACGATGGTTTCGTTTTCGCAGCCGGTGCTGAAAGTCCAGGTACGGCGGATCCAGCCATTGCCGCAATTGTCGATGAAACCATCATCCACAGAGCTTACGAGTTCAGGAGTGGAACAGTTGTCCCATACCAGGAATTCGCCATCGCCCGGTTCGTCCAGTTCGCCATCGGAGTTGGTATCGAAGATCGGAGTAAAGAAAGCAGACTTGGGATCGATCTTGCCTCCGCTGTCTTTGCGGTCCAGACAGAGCCAGGTGTGGCAATATACGGGAGCCCAGGAATTGTATCCTCCGTTGCTGCCGGCGGCAGTTCCGTTCAGGTCCCCATAACCACCGTAGCTGCTGTGGCAATTGTCTTTACCGTCGTGCGAACCACCGTAGATATTACAGCCGTACCAGCCGTAAGCTTTACCCGTCGGGTCGTTGGCGTCCGTCAGGTCATCATCGTTTTCAGCGGTACACTCGATCTCGTTATATGGATATTTGTATGAATCGTAATAGCAGGAACCATCCGATGCATCTTCCGTTGGATCATAATCCTTATTACCACGGTGTTCAGCAGTACCATCCAGTTTCGGCGTTGAACCACCGTTGGAATAACATACCTTGTCGGCATATTCAACGCGGTCAGTCCTCCAATAGTTGTAATAATACCTCTTACCGCTGATGGTCCTCTGGTCAGAGACGTTGTCGCAGAACCAGAAGATATCATCCGGATCTTCACAGACCGCAGGGGTCTTGTCATCCACCAGGATATTGACCATACAATCGCTGTAGAGCAGGCGGCTGCAGGTATTGCCCGGAGCTCCGGTTACATTCGTTGCGCCCTGGGGCAGGGCCTGGGTCATACCGGCCAGAACTTCGCCTTCGAAATAGAAGGGATAACAGGTCGTGCCGAAGTGTGAACCAAAGTCCATCGGGAAGAGCGTGGCGCCGTCGTAATAAGCGGCTTTTACCAGGTCATAATCATTACCAAAATAATCTTCTACCACATCTCTCAGCCATTTCCAATAATCCTTACGGCAAAGTATCGTAGGATCTGCGCAAAGATCGTCTGCGCCGGACACTTTCAGGTAATTCCTCCAGATCCGGTCGGTGGTATAAGCATTGTAGCAGAACCATTCGTGCGGGCTACAGGGGAATACGTGGGGATCGTATCTCGGGATACCGCAAGCTTCGTAAACGCGCAGGACCACGGGATTGTTGCCGCACTGGGTCAGGTCGACGTAGTCGGCGAATACATAACAGTTGATGTACTGGTTGATCAGCCATTCGTGGGCGGCCTTGTTGTCCTTATGCCATACATAAGAAGAACCGCAGGCTTCCAGGGTCTCTGTCAACTCTTCCCTGGCGGCATCAATATCGGCCATGGTAGCCACTGCAAAATGCAGGGTATTGCAACAATTGTCGCGGCTGCCGTTGTCCAGATCATGGGCATAAACCCGGGCCCAACAGGTGGCGGGATCTACCGTAGTCTGGGTGTATTCATCGCAAACCGGGGTGGGGGGAGAATTGTCGATGATACAGATGCTGATGCTGTCGTAGCTGGTATTGTAACATTTGTCCTGCAAGGTGATATCAGCCTGGAAGCATTTCAAACCTCCAAAGGCAAAGTCACCGGGGAGCAGGCTGGCGGCGGCGGCAGGCAAAGTGATTTTGCCGGGAAGTGAACCGGTCAGCACGCTGATCTTACCAGGATGGGATTCATCCAGGTATTCGAGGACGTAGGTCTGAGTCACCCTACTGCAATCGTCAATTAAGAGGGAATCTACGTTCACCGTAGCTAAGCAGGTATGGGCTGAGGCCGTAGCCCAGTATTTTTTCTTGGAACCGGATTTCACTACAGGAGCCTGAGTGTCTTCCACTTTAATATATTGTACGCAGACGGTGTCTTCACCGGTGCACCAGTCGGCAATCCTCCATTCGCGGCGGATCTTGAAGCCGGCGCCTCCGGGGCAGATGGTCAATAGCTGGTCGGTATATCCTACTGTCATTTTGCAGAAACCGCCCAGTACAGGCCACATGTCAAAACTGTCGGCAACCATTTGCATATTGACAGCTTCTCCGACCAGGCTGCTGTCGCAAAGCATCGGGACTACGCGCTCATCGGTATACCAGCTGCCCTGAACATCACCTACCTTCATGGAATTGCGGCAATCTTTCCTGATTTTCAGCAACAAATCCGGCGAAGGATAACTTGAGCTGGCTTTGTCGCTGGAAAAAGTAATTGTTCCAAGTGGAGACCCACAAGAGATCTTGCACTCCAACTGAACCAATTGTGCACATTTTACGGATTCCAGGGAATCGCGGCGGATGGTCAGGGTGTCGTTGCAGGTACCGGTATTGCCCCAGGTGTCCCAGGAGCGGATGGTCCGGGCTACCCGGCCGGTATAGGTGGTATCGCAACCGAAGTCAAAATAAGTCAGTGAGGTGATCACAGACTTGCCTTCCTGTGCACAGTTGTCCACCACGACGTTGACCAGGGCGTTGATCGCGCTGACCTGGAAGCAGGATACGTTGCGGTTGAAACAGCCCGGTTGAGGCGGAGCCTTGTCTTCGATGGTCACATAACCCCAGCAGGAATTGACCCTGTTGCCATTGTCGTCCAATGCGTAAACGCTGGCCACAAAGGTGTAGCCGATGTGGGAGCGATTTACGTAATAAGCTGGAATCAGCGGGGGACGGGCCGTTCCAAAAGGATGGGCGAGGGCCACTTCGTAGGTGCACCCTTCGTCCGGGTTCTCCAATAAATCATCATAAGTAATCTCCCTTTCGCAAGCGTTAGCCGGCATCGATACATTTACATGATCGTTACAGACCAGATTGCATTCCGGTTGTGCAAAAACCCGCGAGGGGTTGAGCACAAGTAGTAAGAGTGGCAAACACCAGTAAGCCACCCGTGCCAATGAATGAATAGTAAAATTCGTCTTTTTCATAAAAGATTCGTTTATTGTTTAGTTCTGGTTTAATTTCAAGCCGAATGAATGATCTTCTGTAAAAGGATCAAATGAAATAAGGGGGTTATTTCAAGCGGGGGGGAAGCCTTTCAGACCGTAAATATAAATACGAGACCCTTTTTTCAAAAATAATTTTCACAAATTTTTAAAGTATTTTTGATTACTTTCCTTTCCCTTGAAAGAGAACAAGTATTGTATATAAAATAATTTTAATATCTAGCTGTAGGGATAAATTTTCCACGTAAATCAGGTCAAAACGCAGCCTTTCCAGCATCTGGGAAAGGTCGGAGGCATAACCGTATTTGACCTGTCCCCAGGAAGTGATGCCCGGCCTCACAGTAAGGATCCGCGAATAATAAGGAGCCTCTCTCATGATCTGATCGATATAATATTGCCTCTCCGGCCTGGGCCCCACGATCGACATTTCTCCCCGGAGCACATTGATAAACTGCGGGATTTCATCCAGCCTCCATTTGCGCATGAAGGCCCCCCAGGGGGTGCATCGACTGTCCCCGTCATGGGAAAGCTGGGGACCGTCCTTTTCCGCACCGGAGTACATGGACCTGAACTTGTAGATCCGGAAGGGACGGCCATAACGGCCTATCCGCAGCTGGCTGTAAAGAAGGGGGCCGGGGGAGTCCAGGCGTACCCGGATTAGGATTAATAGGATTAGTGGGATTAGTAGGATTAATAGGATTGATGACAGTAGGATATCCCCGGCTCTTTTGAGGACCTCCTGCCAGAGGGGCAGTTTACCGGCGGGCAGTTCAATGAGAGGCGTACCATAGACGGCGTCCAGCCTGACCCGGCCCATCAGGAAGTCGTAGGACTCGGGGGTCAGCCGGATCATCAGGTTCCTCGGGGATGACCGCAATTGCCTTAAAATATCTTCCAGTATCCCGTATTGGTTGGACTCCGGGGCGATGACCACTTCTTCAATATCTTCCTTTGAGATGACCTCATCAATCCGGTGGAGGTGGCCAAGATGCGGGATCGGAAGGTCAGGGGACGGATTGCCGATATACCCTATAAACTGTTGGCCCATGGAGGGACCCGGGGCGGACAAGCGGGTCCAGATCCCCAAAGCCCCGGGACCTGAGCCGATGAGGAGGCTCCGGTAGCTGACCTTTTTATTTTTAAGCCGGTGGCTGCTCCAGGTAAGGAGAGCGAGTTTGACCAGGCCGACGGCAAAGAGTAAAGCGAGCCAATGATTCAGCCAAAGACCGAAATCTAAAACCTGCGAATCCTTCAAATCAACCATGAGGATCCATACCCCGGCATAAAACGCAGACCGGAAAAACTAACGCCAGGCAACGCGCATCCTCGACAGGCGGTAGATGTCCTGGGCATTTTCAAGGAGGAAGGCGTCGAGGGATCCAAGGAGGAAAACTAAGAGGTGGGTGGTGGGTGGTGGGTGGTGGATGGTGGGTGGTGGGTAGTGGATGGCGGTGAATGCAAATACAAAGGCCAGGCCGGAGGCCAGGATATAGATCAGACTATCCCTCTGCCGGATCCTCTTCACGGTTGGGACAGGATTTTGATCAGGTCCAGGTAAATAAGGGATTCGTCGGAGGAAGCGGGAAGTTCCGCGCGAAGTAGGACCTGGAAGGCATCCCCGGCGTAGCGGTCCAGGATCTCGCGAAAGGGGATGCAGACGGTCTTCCATTCGCCGGAGGCTTTGAGCAGGAGGAAATAATCTTTGAGGCTGGCCCCGGAGCGGGTCAGTTGGATGCCGATATTAAAATCCATGGTGGAGCGGAAACTCAATTCCAGGTAAGAGGAGGCATTCAGGCTAAACGCCGGGGTGCCGGCTTCCAGGAGGGGGTTGGCCTTATTGAGCATGATCAGGCCTGAATATTCCCCCTCGAGGGCCTGGGCGGTGGATCGGGTGATGTGGTTTTGTTTGTAGTCATCGAGGTCGAAGGCAAAGGGATTGCCGGATTCAAATCCGTCATGGACATGGAACCGGAGGCCGCTTTTGTAACGGAACACCGGTTGGATGCCATATTCTTTTCCTGCTTCCAGCGAAGCGGTCAGCACGAAGGGATCGAGAGGGGTATATATTTCCGGGCGTGAAAGGATGCCGAAGTCGCGGATCCCGGGAAATATTTTTATGGATTTGCCTGCCCCCGTTTCAAGGAGGGGTATATGAGCCGGCAGCGGATAGGCCCCTGCAAACAGGTCATCGATATAGATCCAGGCTTCCCTGACCGCATGGGGAGAGAAAGCGGAACCCTGGGCTGCCTGCACCTCGGCCGGCGAGATTCGCAACCAGGCCGGAGACAATTCGCGGTAGGCCGCCTGATCGCAGGAAAGCAGGATGGACAGCAGGGCGATGAAAGGCAAGGATCTCATACAAACGGGGGTGTAATATAAGTGATTGCCACCTGCTGCGGGCATGGGCGATCGCCAGGTGACAACCAGTTACTACACGGCCGAAGCTAAGCTTAGTCCAAACATTGGTGCGTACAGGGATGAAGTCAAGCTTTGATCAAACAGATCCCGTTAGGGATTTCATATGGGTAGCAAGAAATATATTCTACATTATATCGTCCCGTATGGGACGAAATGAACCCTTCCTCTTCCTGCTACCCACATATAGTGCCTAAAGGCACGTTTGATGCACGCTCATACACGGCCGAAGCCAAGCTCCGACCCCCTGCTTCGCTAAGTGATTGCCACCTGCTGCGCGCATGGCTAACGCCAGGTGACAACCACTTACTACGCTGCCGAAGCTAAGCTTCTTCCAAACAACATAGGCTTCGCTAAGTGATTGCCACCTGCTGCGCGCATGGCCAACGCCAGGTGACAACCACTTACTACACGGCCGAAGCTAAGCTTAGTCCAAACATTGGTACGTACAGGGATGAAGTCAAGCTTTGATCAAACAGATCCCGTCAGGGATTTCATATGGGTAGCAAGAAATATATTCAATATTATATCGTCCCGTATGGGACGAAATGAACCCTTCCATTTTCTGCTACCCACATGAAGTGCCTAAAGGCACCATTGATCCACGCTCATACACGGCCGAAGCCAAGCTCCGACCCCCTGCTTCGCTAAGTGATTGCCACCTGCTGCGCGCATGGCGATCGCCAGGTGACAACCACTTACTACGCTGCCGAAGCTAAGCTTCTTCCAAACAACATAGGCTTCGCTAAGTGATTGCCACCTGCTGCGC
>Ga0116142_10006250_pt1 | contig 10343 bp, 7 predicted proteins | sample AD_UKC033_MetaG_FD_89785 | JGI IMG/M metagenome (GOLD analysis project Ga0116142, IMG submission 89785) | Active sludge microbial communities of municipal wastewater-treating anaerobic digesters from USA - AD_UKC033_MetaG | ecosystem: Engineered > Bioreactor > Anaerobic > Digestate | place: USA... | reverse complement strand
GTGGTGCGATCACTTTCACGCGCCTTGGAACGCGGACTATCACAACAACATCAATGACCAGATGAACTACTGGCCGGCGGAAGTGGCGAATCTCGCCGAATGCCATGAGCCGTTTCTGAAACTTATAGCGTCGTGGCGCGAGCCGGGCCGGAAGACGGCGCGGGTTCACTATGGCGCGCGGGGCTGGGTCGCGCACACCATCGGGAACGTTTGGGGCTTTACCTCGCCGGGGGAGGACCCGTCGTGGGGGCAGTTCCACGCGGCGGGCGCGTGGCTGTGCCGCCATTTATGGGAGCACTACGAATTCAGTGGCGACCGCGCCTTTCTCGAATGGGCGTATCCGATCATGAAGGAGAGCGCGGAATTCTACGTTGATTTCCTGATCGAAGAGTCGAAACACGGCTGGCTGGTGACGAGTCCGTCGAATTCGCCGGAGAACGCCTATCGGATGGCCGACGGACAGGTCGCGCGGGTGTGCATGGGGCCGTCAATGGACATGCAGATCATCCATGACCTGTATACGAACTGCGCGCGGGCGAGTGAGATTCTGGGCGTGGACGAGGAGTTCCGGGCGCGGCTGTTGCGGGACCGCGCGCGGCTCGCGCCGCCGCAAATCGGCAGGCACGGCCAGTTGCAGGAGTGGCTGGAGGACTACGACGAGCCGGAGCCAGGCCACCGGCACATGTCGCATCTGTATGCACTGCATCCCGGCGAGGAGATCACCGTGCGGGGCACGCCCGAGTTGGCGCGAGCGGCGCGGGTCACGCTCGAGCGGCGGCTTGCGCACGGCGGCGGGCATACGGGATGGAGTCGTGCGTGGATCATCAACTTTTTCGCGCGGCTCGAAGACGGCGACCGGGCGCATGAGAACGTGGTGGCGCTGCTCGGCAAGTCAACGATGCCCAACCTCTTCGACGATCACCCGCCGTTCCAGATCGACGGAAACTTCGGCGCGACGGCGGGCATCGCCGAGATGCTGATCCAGAGCCACGGCGGGGAGATGCATCTCCTGCCGGCGCTGCCGAAGGCGTGGCCGTCGGGGCGCGTGACGGGCCTGCGCGCGCGCGGGGGATTCGAGGTGGATATTGCGTGGGCCGAGGGGAAGGTCGCCCATGCGGAAGTGCGTGCAAGCCTGGACGGGCGCTGCCGCGTGCGCGGGATGGGGGAACCGCGCGTGTTTCGTGACGGGAAGGAAGTGGCTTGCGATCGCGCGGAAGAAGACGTTTGTGACTTTCCGGTGATTGCGGGGAAGAAGTACAAGTTGGGGCAGTAACACGAACTCGGGCGGCGTGATGCCGGGGCAACGCGATCGGTCACGCTCCCTGCATGAGCTGGTCGATTTCCACCTTGTCCTGCGCCCGGGCAGTCGCGCGTTTGTTTTGAATGAGGTCGTCGCGTCCGATAAAGGAGACCTCGACGGAACCGTACGCGCCGCGAACGCTGTTCCTTTTCGCTTCGGCAAACGCTACCCCGTCGATCTCATTAAGCAGGTTCACGCGACTCGGCTCGACGCCGAAACTCACCACGCTGTCAGTTGTTGAGAAGGCATCCTCGGGAAGGTCCTGCTCCTCGAAGCCGAAGGCGACGAGCGCCGCGCGCAGACGCGCGACGTTTGCGGGAGACGGGTCAAAGAAGATATCGATATCCTTGGTGAATCGGGGGTATCCGTGGAAGGCCACGGCGTAGCCGCCCACGATCACGTAGTCAACGCCGTGTTTTTCGAGTAATCGAAACAACTCTTCGAAGTCGGGATGGGTATTCATAGAGAAACTTTCCCGCCTCGATTCGCAGTCTCTCGACGGCGTCGAGACGCTCTTCCGGCGTGCAGCGCCGCCAGAAGTCGCGGTCCCGGCGGGCCTGTTCCGCGTGGGTCGTGATCGTCAATTTCCACTTCATGAGCCCAGTCTACCCGGAGCACGGCGGCGGCGCAAGATGCCCGTGCCACGATGCGTGCGCGACGGAAGGCGGGCCGGTTCTGTATAGTGTGCGCCGGAAGGAAGCAGTAACCCTCTGAAGGAGGCGAACCATGAGCACATATGGATTACTCGCGCTGCTTGCGGTCTTGATGGCGGCGGGCGCGGCGGGCGCGGCGGGCGCGGCGGAGCCGCCCGCGCCGTATGGTCCGGTGCCGACGCCGGAGCAACTGGCGTGGCAGGAGATGGAATTCGGCATGTTCTGCCATTTCGGTATTAACACGTTCTATGACCAGGAGTGGGGAAACGGGACGGAGGACCCGGCGCGGTTCGCCCCGACGGATTTCGACGCGCGGCAGTGGGTGCGGGTCGCGAAGGAGTGCGGGGTCCGGTATCTCGTGGTGACGGCGAAGCATCATGACGGGTTCTGCCTGTTCCCGAGCGCGCACACGGATCACAGCGTGAAGGCGAGCCCCTGGCGCGACGGGAAAGGCGACGTGGTCAAGGAGGTGGTGGACGCCTGCCGTGAGGCGGGCCTGATGTTCGGCTTCTATCTGTCGCCGTGGGAGCGGCACGAACCGAAGTACAACGATCCGCCTGTGTATGACGAGTACTTCAAGAGCCAACTGCGCGAACTGTTGACCAATTATGGTCCGGTGGGAGAGGTCTGGTTCGACGGCGCGGGCAGCGAGGGGCACGTCTACGATTGGGCGGGGTATTACGCGTTGATCCGCGAACTCCAACCCAAGGCGCTCATCGCGATTTGCGGGCCGGATATCCGTTGGGTCGGCAACGAGGACGGCTACGCGCCGGAGACGCATTGGAACGTGGTCGGAGAGGGCGACGACAGGCGGTGGCATCCGGCGGAATGCGACGTGCCGATCCGGCGGGGCCAATGGTTCTTCCATACCGACGGCGAGAAGAACCTGAAGTCTCTTGATGATCTGCTTGATATCTATTACGGGTCCGTGGGGCGTGGCGCGGTGTTGTTGCTGAACGTGACGCCGGATCGGCGGGGACAACTGCCGGAGGCGGACAGCGCCCGGTTGCGCGAGCTGTGGCGGGTCGTGTCGCGGGACTTCGAGACCAATTTGGCGCATGGCAAGCCGTGCAGCGCCACGAACGTGCGCGGCAACGATCCCGCGTTCGGTCCGGAGAAGGCGCTGGACGGCGACAAGACGACGTACTGGGCGACCGACGACGGCGTGGTGAAGGGGCAGCTTGAGGTCGATTTCGGCGAACCGGTCACGTTCGACCGCGCGATGATTCAGGAGCACATCGCCCTCGGGCAGCGCGTCGAGCGCTACGCCATCCAGGTGTGGGACGGGGAACGCTGGCGCGGTGTCGCGCACGGGACCACCATCGGCTACAAGCGGCTGGAGCGTTTTCCGCCGGTTACGGCCACGAAGGCGCGACTGGTGATCCGTCAGGCGCCGGCCTGCCCGACCATTTCGAGTTTCGGGGTTTTTCGGAGCCGGTGAAGCGCGCGGGGTCAGGGTAGTAGTCTTGACGGGGTTTGCGCGGGTCGGGTAGACTATTCAATCAATCGATTGATTGATGTTGGTCCGACGCGCGGCACGGGCCGAAAACAAGGGAGTATGCGGTTGATGCGGATTCCGGAGAAGGGACTTAGTAGAGAGGAAATCGTACGCACGCTCGAGGCGTACAAGGCGCAGGACCTCCCGTGGCAATCGGGCCGGGTGATGGCGTATGTGTATGATCCCGGGAAAGAGGCGCTCGACACGGCGAAGCAGGCGTACATGATGTACCTGTCGGAGAGCGCCCTGGACCCGACGACGTTCCCGAGCGTGATGCGCCTGGAGAAGGAAGTCGTGCGGATGGTCATCGACCTGCTTCGCGGGGACGATCAGGTGGTCGGCAACATGACCTCCGGGGGCACCGAGAGCATCCTCCTCGCGATGAAGACGGCGCGCGACCACGCCCGCGTAACGAGGCCCGGGATCAAGGCGCCGGAGATGATCCTGGCGCGCACGGCCCATCCCGCGTTTCACAAGGCGTGCGCGTACTTCGACATCAAACCGGTTGTCGTCGACTTTGATCCGGAGTCGTTCCGGGCGGACGTGGAGGCGATGCGGCGCGCGATCACGGAGAACACGATCGTGATCGTCGGTTCCGCGCCGGGCTACGCGCAGGGGGTGGTGGACCCGATCCCGGAGATTGCGGCGCTGGCGCAAGAGCATGGCCTGTGGTGCCACGTGGACGCCTGCGTCGGCGGCATTCATCTGTCATTCATGCGCAAGCTCGGTTACGACGTGCCGCCCTTCGATTGGACGGTCCCCGGCGTCACGTCGATGTCGGCGGACATGCACAAGTACGGGTACGCGCCGAAGAACGCCTCGATCGTGATGTATCGCGAGAAGGCGCTGCGGCGGCATCAGATTTTTTCGTGCCTCCAGACGACGACATATGCGCTGATCAATCCGACCATCCTGAGCACGAAATCCGGCGCGCCCATGGCCGGTTCTTGGGCGACGCTGGCGTGCCTGGGCGAGGAGGGCTACTTCAAGATCGTGCGCGAGGTGCAGGACGCCACGGCGCGTCTGGTCGAGGGCGTCAATGCGATTCCGGGCCTGCGCGTGCTGGGCAAGCCCGACATGTGCATGTTTTCGTTCACCTCGGAAGAGATCAACCTGTTCCAACTCGCGGAAGAGGCGAAACGGCGCGGCTGGTACGTGCAGCCCCAGTTTTCGACGCCGATTTCCCCGTACAACCTTCATATCACCATGAACCAGTCGTCCTTGTCGTGCGTCGAGGCGTTTCTCGCGGACTTGCGGGCGGCGGTCGAGGCCGTGCGCGCAAGCGACACGCAAATCGACATCGAGGCGGTGCGCGCGCAACTCAACGCGCTGCTCGAAGCAGACCCCGCGGGCGCCCGCGATCAAATACTCGCGCTTGGCGGCGTTAGCGGGACCGATCTGCCGGATTCGATGGTGATGATCAACTGCGTGCTCGAATGCCTGCCCGACCACGTCGCGGAGGACCTCCTCGCGGAATACATGAACGAGCTGTTCGCCTGATGGTTCGATGGCGGCGCGGAAGGGCTCGCGCCGTGCCGAACAAGGAACCACCACGAATCACACGAATTACACGAATAGGCTTGTCAGGCCGGGACCGACCTCCCATTCCCTGGAACTGGTGTTCGACAGTCAGTATGCGCGGGGCTCGAAGGAGAGGATGGGGGCGGCGGCGAGCACGTAGTCGTCGTCATCGTAGAAGACGGCCCACTGGCCGGGGGTGACGGAGCGCTGGGGCGCGTCGAGCGCGACGCGCGCGCCGACGCGGCTGCCGGGAACGGCGAGGGGCGTTACGGTCGCGGGGACGGCGTCATGGCGGAAGCGCCTCTGGGTGCGGCAGGCAAAGGGCGTGTCGCGGGGGGGGATGCCGCCCCAGCAGAGGCGGCCCGTCTCGAAGCGCGCGCAATAGGTCGCCTCCTCCGGCCCGACGATGACGGCGTTGCGCTTCGCGTCGAGTTCCACGACGTAATACGGGTGTTCGGCGGCAATCCCGAGTCCGCGCCGCTGGCCGACGGTGTAGTGGGTAAGACCCTTGTGTTGGCCGAGGACGCGCCCGTCGGTGGCGAGGATGGGTCCGGGTGTCGCGGCGACGCGGCGCGTTTCGAGGAAGCGCGCGTAATCGCGGTCGGACACGAAGCAGAGTTCCTGGCTCTCGCGCTTGCGGGCGACGCGGAAATCGAAGCGCGCGGCCCGCGCGCGCACGTCCTCCTTGGTCATGGCGCCGAGGGGAAAGACGGCGCGGCGGAGTTGGGCCTGCGTGAGGGGGGCGAGCACGTAGCTTTGGTCCTTTGGGCGGTGGACGGCGCGCCGGAGGGCCCATCGCGCGCCGCGTCGTTCGAGGCGGGCGTAGTGTCCCATGGCGACGTAGGCGGCCCCGAGTTCGTTCGCGCGCTGATAGAGCGCGCCGAACTTGATCATGCGGTTGCAGCGGACGCAGGGGTTCGGGGTGCGGCCGGCGGCGTATTCCGCGGCGAAGTAGTCGATGATGTCGCGGTCGAAGCGGTCCACGGCGTGGAGCACTTCGTGGGGGATGCCCAGGGCGTCGCAGACGCGGCGCGCGTCGTCCGCGGCCTCGATGCCGCAGCAGGGCTCGAAGACGGATTTCTCGCCGGGCTCGGGCACGAGGCGCAGCGTCAGGCCGATGCACTCGCAGCCCTGATCGACGAGCAGCGACGCCGCGACGGCGCTGTCGACCCCGCCGCTCATGGCGACGAGGACTTTCGCGTCCTTGGGAGGCAGCATGGGAATCGCGCCGTTCGGGACGGCGATCAGGCCTGGGGCCGGGGCTGCGCGGGCAAGGGCTGTTGCTGGGGGACCTGCTGCTGCTGCGGGGCCGCGGCGGGCGGCGCGGTCTGGAGACCGGCCGGCAGCGGGGGCTTGATCTGCCCCGGCGGCTTCATCTGGCACTTGCCCTCGAACATGACGCCCTCGGCGATGCTGACGCGCGGCGCGGTGATGTCGCCCATGACCTTGCCGCTCGCCGTTATTTCGAGGCGGTCATGCGCGTAGACGTTCCCATGCACCTCGCCGCTGATGATGACCTGCCCCGCGATGAGGTCCGCCTTCACGCGTCCGGTCTCGTGAACCACGATCGAGTCGTCGCTCTCGACGCGCCCGGCCACGTTGCCTTCGATGCGGATGGTGCCTTCGGACTTGATCTCGCCGGTCACGGTGGTGCCGGGACCGACGATGCTCACCACCTTGTTCTCGTTGTACGCCTTCTTCCGTGAATCCAGCATGTGTTTCTATCTACCCAGGTACTGCGCCGCGTTCACCGGCTTCCCGTTTCTGCGCACCTCGTAATGGAGGTGCGGCCCGGTAGTCCGGCCCGTGGTGCCCACGGTCCCGACCACTTCGGACCGTTGCACCAATTGGCCTGCCTTGACAAGGCAGCGGCTCAAGTGCGCATACCACGTCTCGAGCCCGTTGCCGTGGTCGAGTTTCACACAATATCCATAATACCCGTCGTAACCCGCCTCCAACACCTTACCCTTCGCCGCCGCCACCACGCGCACCCCCGGCTTCGCGGCAATGTCCACGCCGTCGTGGTGCCGCACGCGCCGGCTGAACGGGTCCTTGCGGTAGCCGAAGCCGGAAGTGAGCTGCCCGGCGCCGCCCGCCACCGGCCACACCGACGGAACCCGCTCGATACGGTCCCGCTCCATTTCCATATCCTGGAGCAATTCCCGCAGGCTGCCGGTGCGCAGTTCGATTTCTTCGACAACGAGATCAGCGGACGGGCGGGACATGCCGTAGATGAGATAGGGAGGCCGGATACCGCCGCCATTGCGCGCCAGGGCCACCGCGCCCAACCCCTCGGGCGGACCGCCCTTGCCGCCGCCCGCAGCCTGAAGATTCTGCTGCGTGACCGGGCCCCGAGGCGCCAGTCCCGTGAAATTCCGTATCTGGGTCTCGACCTCGAGCACCTCATTCAGCCGCGCCGTCACCTTCTCCATTCCCTCCCGATACGCGGCCCGGTCCGCCTCGTTTTCCGTGCGAAGCGCCTCGTTCTGCGTGCGCAAGGCGTCCGACGCCTCGCGTAACGCCTCCAACTCCCGCGCCTCCTCGGGCGTCAACGCGCCCCCGCCCGCGAACGAGTGCTTGACGGTTTCCCGCTCGAGGGTTCGATACCGGGCACTCAACGACCGTTCCCGTTGCAGCAGAAACGCGGCTGCGAACGTCAGGATCACCAGAACGGCGACGGGCGCCCAGAGATGAAAGGCGGATACATTCAACGTGCGCGTGCTGGTCCGATCATGAGGGATCAGCATCACCGTCCACTTCTTCATAGGGGAGGTTGCTCCTTATGAATTACAGTGGCTTCCAAGACCGGTGTGGTCGTTCCTTGGCTCTTTTTCGCGACAGATACGCCCCGCCCCGCTTCCGTGCAAAGGCGCTTTGTTCTCCCGTGGGGCGGACTATAGCACGCGAGGCGGGTTGTGTCAACCCAAAAAGCGCGTCCTTCCGCGAAAAATTGGCCCTTTTTACACCTTACAACCGCGCAGTTTGCGCAGTTTGAGTTTTACCTACCGCACGGTAGGCGACAGGGTAATCCCGAAACGCGGCGGAAGGTTTCCGGCGGCGCCAATCGGCCCATCGCGCCTATGCCGGCGGCGGGCCGGGGCAGAATCCGTCCTCGGTGGGCGGGACGGCGTCCGGGCACCAGTGGTAACCGCCCGAATTATAGAACTGAATGAGCCGGAGCAATTCCGGCAGCGAAATCTGCCAATCCCGCGGCGAATAGTCGCTCGCGTGCGGGCAGCAGCCCTGGTTCGCCCCAGGGCTCGGAATATAGCCGTCTTCCGTGGTTTCCGGCGGCGTTACGCAGTGGAATCCGGCGGAGTTAGAGAAGCGAATTACACGCAACGACTTGGAAAGCCTGATCCGTCAGGCGTGAGAGTTGTAATCCGCGCCACATCGTCAGCAATCGTAGTTCGTGCGGGGACCAGATCGATATTCACAAGATGTGGTGAAAACTACTAAGCCTCGACCCAGTAATATCAACCACTTACGAAAACAAGTGCAGGAATGAGCCCAACGCAGCATCTGGCGCGTGTCACCGGCGAGGCACACAACACCTGACCCCTTCGGCGGATGGCCGACGGGCGTGTATCAGCAATCTACTGACCCTCACTTTGTGGGCGTGGTCAGCTTGTCTTTCCATTCTGGCCGAGAAGGAACAGGGCACTAACGCTTACGACCAGCAGGAGCAAGTCGCCGAAAAAGTCCGTGCTCTTTCCGCCAACACCCTTGGTTCCAGAACACCCGCCGCCCCCCTCGCCCTGCCCTTCGCCGCCCCCTTCACCTGCGCCCTCCTGGATTTTGACCAGGAAGGCATCGCGGTTGTGCGTCGTGTCCAAATAGTGGAAGCTCGTGTATCCCGTGACGTAGACGTTGCCCGCACCGTCCACCGCGATGCCAGTGCTATGGTTCATAGGCGCGACGAGGTAGGTGGACCACAGGTGCGCCCCAGAAGCGGACAGTTTCACCACGAAGGTGCTAAAGGGGCCATTGTACACATACCCCGTGACATAGACAATGCCGTCGCCGTCCACCGCGATGGCATTGCCCGTGTCCGTACTGCCCCTGCCCCAATTGCTCTCGCCGAGGTAGGTGGACCACGGGTGCGCCCCGGCAGACGACAGCTTCAACACGAAGCCGTCCGTGTAGGAGGGTTGTTCCGTCTCAAACCCGCCCGAGACCCAGCCGGAGGACCTGGTAAACCCCGTGACGTTGACGTTGCCCGCACCGTCCACCGCGATGCCAGAGCCTACATCGTGGTCGCTCCCGCCGAGGTAGGTGGACCACAGGTGCGCCCCGGCAGTGGACAGTTTCGCCACGAAGGCATCAGAGCATGGTGCATTATAATCGCGACAATATCCGCCTCCATGATCCGTATCAAACCCGCCGGAGACCCAGCCAGCGGACTGGGTCTCCCCCGTGACGTAGACGTTGCCGTCGCCGTCCACCGCGATGCCATAGCCCCAGTCCGCACTGCTCCCGCCGAGGTAGGTGGACCACAGGTGCGCACCGGCAGCGGACAGCTTCACCACGAAGGCGTCAGTATAGTCGTTGTACGTCGTGTCCCACCCGCCGGAGATCCAGCCGGAGGACTCGGTCCGCCCCGTGACGTAGACGTTGCCCGAGCCGTCCACCGCGATGCCCCAGCCCTTGTCCCACTCGCTCCCGCCGAGGTAGGTGGACCAAAGGTGCGCCCCGGCAGCGGACAGCTTCACCACAAAGCCATCGGGACATGATCCACCATACAAACAATCTCCGCCTCCATGATGCGTGTCATACCCGCCGGAGACCCAGCCCGAGGAGGAGGTCAATCCCGTGACGTAGACGTTGCCCGCGCCGTCCACCGCGATGCCATAGCCAGCGTCCCAAAGGTAGGTGGACCACAGGTGCGCGCCGGCAGCGGACAGCTTCACCACGAAACCGTCAGATGTGCCGTTGTACGTCGTGTCAAACCCGCCGGAGACCCAGCCGTAGGACTCGGTCCGCCCGGTGACGTAGACGTTGCCGTCGCCGTCCACCGCGATGCCATAGCCCCAGTCCGCCCCGATCCCGCCGAGGTACGTGCTCCATTCGACGTGAGGGTCGAGGATGAGGGGATAGGCGGGGTGGCGGGGCGCAAGGAGTTCGAAGGTGTAGGTGTACGCATCGAGCAGCCGGAAGCGGCCAGGGAGTTCCACCCGCTCCCCGGCGATGTCCTGGTAGAGGTACGGCGCATCATCCCGCAGGGGTTCCCAGCCGTCGCGCACGTCGATGAGCAACGCGCCGTCCGCGTCCAGGGACAGCCCCCGGATGCCTTCGTAACGCACCCGCACCTGCTCATGGTCTGCGCCCGGCGCCACGTGGAACTCGTACTTGAGATGGTCGCGCCTGCCCC
>Ga0116142_10006249_pt1 | contig 10345 bp, 9 predicted proteins | sample AD_UKC033_MetaG_FD_89785 | JGI IMG/M metagenome (GOLD analysis project Ga0116142, IMG submission 89785) | Active sludge microbial communities of municipal wastewater-treating anaerobic digesters from USA - AD_UKC033_MetaG | ecosystem: Engineered > Bioreactor > Anaerobic > Digestate | place: USA... | reverse complement strand
CCAGACAGCCGTTGCCATCAGACGGGTGGATAAGGCTGAAAGAATAGAAGAAATAGCCAGAATGCTCGGTCAGACTGACCAGCAGGGGCTTGAGTTTGCACGCAGCCTTCTCGAAAAGCGTTCTGCAGCCTGATTCACGTTTTTGCCACCCTGCCGGCAGCCAGCGAGGTGTCAGCGAAAAGTGCTGTATGGAGCTTTACTGATACTGAGATCTTCGCTGGCTGAACGAACGAAAAAACCGCCTTTTTCGTCTTTGCCATAAACCCAGTCGAATCTGCCAGTCATCGGGTCTGCATATGGGCGCCGCAAAAATCTGTTGCCCGAAGAGTCGCGCAACAGCTCATCGAGGCTTGAGGGCTGCCGTTCATGGCAGCGCATGAATTTACCGACAGCGCGCCTGAACTCACCGAGTCTGAAACGCAACTCGTCTTCTCTGCTTCGCTTCACTTCGAGATCGGCACGCGGAATAACGACGCTCAACCCGGTTGCCAGCAGAACGATTGCAACGGTGAGAACCAGCAACGACACGCCACGGCGCTCAAAAATCGCCATATTTCACGCCATCCAGGCCAATGCCATCAGCCCCGGATTTGATATCGTAGACATCTCCGGCGCCGATTTCAGAAGGAACGACTACCCAGGTATCGGCACGTTCGGTAAACGGGTCGGGCGGAATGCTTCTGATGTAGCCTTCTCTAACCAAAACTTCAAGATTTTCGGGCCATTTTTCGTGGTCTTTGTAATAATTGTTGAGGGTGATGCGAAAAGTATGCAGACTGCTTTTCAATGCCGTTTCTCTGGCACGCAGAATCGTTTTGCCATACATCGGAACCACCGTCGAATAAAGCACTCCGATAATTGCCACAACTACGCTCATTTCTACCAGGGTAAAACCCCTTTTGCGTCTGTTTACGTTCATAATCAGCCTCTCGTCCCCCTGTAAAAATCAAGAAAGTTTTCACCGGCAGTTCTTTCGAGATCATTTTTCAGATAAAGTTTCTGCACGACCTGGGCAAACAGCTGACTACCTGGCCCGGCACTCATTATGTTCGGCTCCAGCTGAGAAACTTTGCCTTTCTGGATGATACTCATGGCGGTACCGTTCATCACCAGCGTTTCATGCACAGGCACGATTCGTTTGCCAGCCATATCGGCTATCAGAACCTGCGAGCAGATTCCCTGCAGATTTTCGGCCAAAACCTGACAAACGTAATCTCGATCTGCCTCTGGAAACGAAAAGATGAATTTTTCGAGAGTGTTGACGATACCGAGAGTCTGCATGCTCAATATGACAAAATGCCCGCCGGCAACATATTCAATGATGCTTCTGAAAGGGATTTCCCTTTTCAGGTCTCCGATGATCAGAGCATCAACATCCATGCGCTTCGCAAAATTTATACCCTGTTCGATCAGGTGTATATCTTTGCGAAACTGCCTCTGCGAAATGCGACTGCGTTTTGGCTCAAAATGAAATTCAATCGGATCTTCGATTACCAGTATATGCCGTGCGTGCAGCTGATTCATTCTTTCGACCATAGCTGCCAGAGAGGTGGAAATGCCTGACCTTGCCGGCCCGGCGAGAATGAATATGCCCTTCCGGGAATCCAGAATCGGGGTCATGGCGTCTGGGAATCTTATTCCTTCGAGGGTGGGAATTTTGCTGCTGATAATTTTGACCAGAGCAACCGGCTTCTGTTGAGAATGAAAAAGGGTCAGCCTGAAGTTGCAGGGTGGCCGGCCAAAAAAATTAGCTTCGAAAGAGCTGTTTTTTTTGAATTTCTGCCTGTCTTCATCGCCCAGTAGTTCGAGCAGCATACTGTTCATATCGTCTTCGTGAAGAACTGGCATGTCCATGTGGCGCAAAAACTTGTTTTTGCGCATCAATGGCTTTGCTCCTACCTTCAAATGAAGCTCGGTGCCGCCGGAAGCCTTAACTTTTTCGATCATTTTGCGAATATCCATGCCGCAGCCTCTCTTCTTCAGGTGTTGATCCGCGATTTATCGATCGCGAATTCAGCGCCAACCCGCTGGGTAATAATGCGCTTGCGCACCAGGTGGGCCAGCTGTGAATCGAAGGTCTTCATGCCGGCAATTTCGCCCTGCCCCTGCAGTGCCCGGAACATGCTCATATTATTGTTACGAACGAGCGCCTTCATTTGCGGAGTGTTGATCATAATATCAAAAATCGCTATTCGACCGGTTTTATCGTCACGAGGTATGAGGCGCTGACTGATAATCATTTTGAGCTGAGCAGCGATGCGGGCCCGCAAAGCTTCGCGGTTGCCAGGCTCGCGACAGTTGATGAGCCGGTCAAGAATCTGCTGACAGTCACCGCCTTCGGTGGAGCCGATGACCATACAGCCTGATTCACAAAGGGTCAGTGCCTGATCCATGGCGTCAGAATAGTTGATTGAATCGGAAACCACAATGTCGGGGTCAACTCGATATGCTTCACAGAGGCCGTTATAAAAATTGGAGATATCGACCGGAATACTGCGCTGAATAAACGCGGCCTTGTCATCTTTAAACACGTATTCGACGGGGTTCTCGATGGTAAAGATGCTTTTCTCGAAATGGCGGTTGATAAAATTCAGCAGAGCGGCAACGGTGGTTGTCTTGCCTTCACCGGAGGGGCTGGCCACGATCACGAGCCCTGAAGGCTGGGAAAGGGTTCTGCGGATACCCTCGGCAAAACCAAGTTCGTCGAGTTCGTAGAATCTTTCATTGATAAAACGTAGGGCGATTGCAAATTTACCTTTGTCGAGAAAAACGGAAAATCTCAGGCGACCGACGGTGGGCACGTCTTCGGCATAAGTTACCTGACGCTGCTTGCCAAGTATCTCACGGGCTTTGGGAGTGCTCGTCTCGAGAATTATTTTTTTTATCTGGTCTTCGCTGAGAACGACCGTATCGAGCTTTTCGATTTGCCCGTGCAGCCGGTAAAAGACGGGCTGATCTGGAAACAGATGCAAGTCCGAGGCACCTTTTACTTTAACCAGCTGGCAAACTTTCATTAATTCTGACATCATGAACCTCTTGAATATTTATCCTACATGCGCTGCAACAGTTCTATAACGTTTTTCAGCACCTGACTGTCTGCGGGTAAAGTTTTTCGCAGGCTCTCGAGAATCTGACGGGCTTTATCAGTCTCACCAACAGAATAATAACACAAAGCGAGATGATACGAGGAGGAAAGATCTCGCGGATTTGCCTGCAACCCCATGTTGAGAGCTTCTATGGCTTCTTCATACTTTTTCTGGTTGAAGTAAGCCAGACCGAGAGCACCATAGACCTTGATGACATTCTTTTTGTCTTCGTCAGAAACGTATTTTTTCAGCTTATTGTAGCAATTGACCAGCTTAGCCCATTCTTTGCGTCTGAAATAAATCTGGCCCAGCAAAATACCGGTTTCTACGTGCGAAGGATCTTTAGTGAAAGATTTTTCGAGCATCTCCTGCGCAGCTGACATATCACCCAGATTATAGAGAGCAAAAGCCAGATAATACCTTGCTTCACCGTTATTCTTGTGCTTTTGCAGTATTTTGTCAAAAAACACCCGGGCACGGTTGAAATCACGGTTGTCAAGACAGTTGATGCCCTCGGCCAGATCGATGCTTTCACTAACGGCAGTAGCGGTATCAAACACTGCAATTCCAGCCATGTCACCCTGAACCTCTTCTGCAAGAGCATCGCGTAAGGCCGGCGAATATTCTTCAGTTTTCTGCAGAAAAGCGCCAAGGTTGCCGGCAACACGCACCCAGACAAGCAGCTCGTTCTCGCGCTTTTTGTCTTTAAGCCCGGCAGCCAATTCTTCGAGAGCCTGAAGCTCACCATTCAGAATCAGTGCCTGATAATATTCTGAATACACATTCGAGCGCACCGCACCAAGAAATTTTTTAACTTTGCCAAGTTCTTCAAGAGCGCCAAGGTGCCCAAGAGCCGCTATCAACCAGGGCATTTCCTCGTCAGGTTCCTTTTTGATCCGGTCAAAAATATGTGGTATAGCGGCAACCAGACGGCGATCGACAATATATTTCAGCAGATATTCAATTACCGGCGGGCTCTCTTCTTTTCTGAAAAGCCCAAGAATAGCATCATCAGGAAAATCTTCAATTCTTGCCGCGCACTCGACAGCCTCGCGCCTCACCCACTGATTTTCGTCTACCAGCAATGGCTGAATTTCTCTGACACCGACCAGTTCTCCCAGTTTCAAAGCCGCTTTCAGCGCCATTTTTCTAACGCCGAAATTTTCGTCAGAAAGCAACTGATGAACGTATTCTTCGCGACGCGGCGTCTCGATGCGGGCGAGCACGTAAGCTGCCGAACGCCTGGTGGGAATATCGCGGCTCTGCATCATCGATGCCAACTCTTCGCTCACTGCCTCGGAGTCGGCACCGGCCATGGCGATACACAGATTTGCCCGCACGCGGTTATTTGCATGCCCATAGAATTTTTTCAGCTTACGCTTCATCTCGAGAGCAGGTATTTTGAGCATGGAAACAGCTTCGACCGAGTTGGCCTGAATTCTGGGGTCAAACGAATTCAGGCCGCTTTCGAAGGTTTTTAACAGCCGGCCTTCGGCAAAAGTGGCCAGCGACGAAATAATTATAGCTTTCAGCCTTGAATCTCTGGCAATCTCAAACTGTCCGACCAGAGCCGGAATAGCTTCGGGGTCACGCATTTTCGACAAAATTTCGAGAACATTAATGACTATCCATTCATCGGGGTCGTTCAGCAAGCCGCACAACGCCTGAACGACATCGCGACCACCCATTTTATGCAGAGCTCTGGCCGAATAATAGCGCACCATGCGATCTTCATCATGCAGGAGTTCCATCAGGGGGCGCGTGGCCATCGGGTCACCGATCTCGCCGAGAACCCTGACTATTTCTTCCTTGAACATTGAATCCGGGTCTTGAAGTCTTTCAATCAGCCGGGCAACGGGCGTGCTGCTTTTAAAAAGGCCCAGAGCTGTAACTGGCTCGATAAAATCGGGGTAATCGCTGAACGCCCTTGTCAGAACCTCCAGAGATTCGTTGTCGCCGATAGCTCCAAGGCTGAGCAGAGCTTCAAATTTGAGCTCATCCGAGAAGTCTTCGCGCACCATATCTTCAAGACGGCTTGTCGAAGGTCTGAGCAGACGTCGTGCTGCCTTGACGTATCTGAAGGCTTCGATTTCCGGTTGCCGGGTCATTCAACTATCTCCTTCATTATTGTCGAAATAAGTCTGCCATCGACTCTCTCGTCTTTGAGAATCTCGTTAAGCGAGTCTTTGAGAGTTTTGCAACCGTCTTTGCGGGCCAGCATCAGCGCAGTTTTCAATTGGTTGGTTTTCTTTTCGCGAATGAGATTGCGCATGGCCGAGTTCATTATCATCAGCTCGTAAGCCATTATGCGCTCTTTTTTATGCAGGCTGGGCAGAAGAATCTGAGAAATGATGCCGATCAGCGACATCGAAACCTGCGTGCGTATCTCTTCGTGCCGATGCCCCGGAAACATATTGATAATACGGTCGATTGTCTGCACGGCACCGACGGTGTGAAGGGTCGATAAAACGAGATGGCCGGTCTCGGCAGCGGTTAAAACCATTTCGATGGTATCGACATTACGCATTTCACCGACGAGTATCACATCAGGGTCTTCTCTAAGAGCATTCATCAGTGCACTGTGGTAATCGTTGGCGGTTACCCCGATTTCACGCTGGGTAAATATCGACTTGCGCTCACGATAAACAAATTCGATCGGGTCTTCGATGGTGATAACATGCCGGGCTGAAAGGCGATTAATCTCATTGACAATCGCCGCCAGTGTATGGGTCTTGCCTGAGTTGGCCGGCCCGGTAACCAGGAAAAGGCCTCGCGGCCGCGCGGCTATTTCCTTGAGAAGCGTTGGCAGACCAAGCCCGTCGATCGACGGGGTCGACAGCGGGATGAATCGAAAAGCTCCGGAAAGGCAGCCACGCTGGCTGAATATGCAGGCGCGTACCCGCCAGCGGTTGCGGTATCTCGTCATAAAATTCGACTCATGCCTGGCACGCAGGTCGCTCTGGGCTTTTACATCCATCAGGGGCAGAAACAGGTTCGGCATTTCCTGGTGCGCGAGAGGCTCTTCGGAGAGGTATATCAGACGGCCGCCAACTCTTATTATTGGCGGCGAACCAGCCTTCAGATGAAGATCAGAGGCCTGGCGCTCTATGGCAATTTCGAAAAATCTGTGAATTCTCAGCATAGTTCTCTCCGTCAGGCGGGTGGTTCATTGAGAATCTTGCGCAAAGCAGCCGGGTTGGGAGCCACCGCATACGCATCCTCTTTTTTCACGACACGATCTTTTACCAGCTGTGCAAGTGACATTTCCATGGTGGTCATACCTGATTCGGCACCCGTCTCGAGATATGACGGCAGCATGTGAATCTTGCCATCGGCAATCAGGGAGCGCACCGCCGAAGTATTCAAAAGAATTTCGAAGGCTGCAACGCGGCCACCGCCGATTTTAGGCAGCAGCGTCTGCGAAACTACGCCGCGCAAAACCATCGAAAGCTGCAACAAAATCTGATGATGCCTGGCTTCAGGAAAAACGTTGACGATACGCTCTGCAGTGCTGACTGCTGAACTGGTGTGCAGGGTCGCAATGACCAGCTTGCCGGTTTCGGCAGCGTTAAGGGTGAGCGAAATTGTTTCGGGCTCACGCATTTCGCCGACAACGATGATATCCGGGTCCTGGCGCAAAACGGTCAGAAGCCCTTCATAGAAGCTCAAGCAGTCGATGCCGACCTGGCGCTGATTGAAAAAACTGTTGGCATCATCAAATTGATATTCAATAGGGTCTTCGAGTGTAACGACATGCCGGCGAGCCATACTGTTGACGTAGTTGAGATAGCTGGCCATCGTTGAAGTTTTGCCAGCGCCGGTGGGGCCGGTAATGAGAATCAGACCGTTAGGCTGCTCGATCAGACGCCGGGCAGCGAGAGGCAGACCTATTTCGTCGAAGTCCATGACCCGATATGGAATAACACGAAAAACAGCACCGGCACCATTCAAATCGGTGTACATGTTAACCCTGAAACGGCATACGCCCTCAAGGGTATAGGCAAAATCAATTTCATGATTTTTTTTGAACTGATCTTGTTGATCGGGGGTCAAAAGAACTTCGACAATGCGCTCAAAATCATGCTTATTGAATTTAAAGCCATCGAGATGACGAATATGACCATCAACCCTTATTGCCGAGCATTTGCCGATTTTCAGGTGCAGGTCGGAGGCATTTTCGTCGTAAGTAAGTTTTAACAATCTGAACAAGCTTTTTTCGTCTGCCATGTCGGCATTATAACCGTTAAAAGTCAATCTGTTCAACAAAACTTGAAAATTATCACCCGCCGGCGATAACTTTTCTTGAAGTTTTGCGTATTTAAAAATATTTCTGTTTCTGTTAGAATTCACACAAAGATTAAATTGCCGAGGAAATCAGATGACCTCCACCATTCCATTTCTCAACAGCATCAGGCCACTCATCGCCAGACTGATACACTCTTTTCTCGCCGGTGATTACGACCAGAGGCGAGAGTCTGCCATCGCCCTTTCCAAGTTCAAAGGGGAAAAAGCTACAGATTTTCTGCTGGTTACCTATGAAAGCGACAATATCCAGGACTTTATGGCTCTGGCACTTGGCAATATCGATAACCACAAGGCAATCGGCCTGCTGATCAACGCCCTCAATGACTCCCAACAGGAAGTCCGCTTCAATGCGGCCCGAGCACTCGGCATGCTTGAAAACCCTGAAGCTTTCGATATCCTCATGGATGCGCTGAACACCTACGCCGAATCAAGCGTCGGCGTTGGTTCACCAGCAATAGAAGAGCACGCTTCCCAGATTTTCTTCGAAGAAGATGCAATCATCAGTGCCATTCTTGCCGTCGGCAAAATCAAGAACTGGCGGGCAATTTCACTTCTGAAAAAACTTCTTGCCCAGGAAAAAAGCGCCAGAATACGTGCGTCTATAATTATGTCGCTCGGCATGATGGCTTCAGACAAGCTTCTGCCGGTTTTTCAGGCAGCGTTGCGAGACGAAGACCCGCGTGTTCGCGCTAACGCCATAGAAGCCATCGAAACCATAAAATCCGGCTCGATAGTGGGCATTCTTCAACCCTATCTCGACGATCCGAGCAATCGCGTCAGAGCCAATGTCGCCAAAGCAATCTGGAAATACGGTGACTTCGATGTCTCTGAGACTCTGAAGCAGATGCTGGAACATACCGATAAATGGTATCGGGCTTCAGCAGCCTACGCCATTGGCGAAATCAAAGATTCCAGGTTTATCAGAGAGCTGGGGCGTTCACTCAAAGACGAAGATCCTGATGTAAGGCGCAATGCCACAAACGCCCTGCGCAAAATCGAGTTCAAAGACGCGCTTCCCCACCTCAAGCCAATGCTCGATGACCCGAATTTTGATGTCAGGGTCGAAGCGGCTCTCGCTGTCTTCAGATGCAACCCTGAGCTGGCATCTGCCCTGCTGAGAGAAAAGCTCGTGAAGGAAGAAAACTTTATTGTCCAGGCAACTCTCATTTCTTGCCTTGGCCAGACTGGCAACACAGAGCTCATACCGGTTATTATGCCGTTTCTTGACAGCGAAGACCCGCGAGTAGTTTCCAATACTATTGATGCCATGGTAAAACTCTCCCGTAAACCGGACCCAGAAATGGTCAGCAGACTGAAAGATCTGCTGCAGCACGAAGACAACCGTGTAAAAAGTACCGCCATACGCACCCTCTGGGTCTGGGGCGAATACGAAGTTCTCGACAATCTTCGCGAAATGTTCAAAAGCGAAGATAAGCGCCGCATTCAATCGGCCACTTTCGTTCTCGGCGAAATTGGCAAAGAAATCAGGCATGACGAAGAACTCTTGAAGCATATCAACGCCATTCTCACCGAACTGATCGATAACCCCGATGCCCTCAACAGCCAACTTGCAGCAGACATGCCCACCGGAATCCATGCTGCAGCACCAACCGCCGAAATAGTTGCCGAAACTCTGCCACCAGAGCTCGCCGGCAAAAAAGAAGCCGGCATCACAACGGTTGAAGCACCTCCCGAAAATACTGATTTCAGCGAAACCGTTACACCACAACCAGCTGTTGTTCTGCCGAATCAGATCCTTGTAGACAACAGCTACGCAGAAGAAATCGAAAATGCCAACCGCTTCATTGCCGCACGCAATTATCTAGCCGCCGAGAAAATATTCCGTGTGATCTATGTCAAGGCTCCTCAGCACCTGAAAGCGCTACTGGGCTACGCCAATCTCTGCTTCCTCCAGAAAAAAAATTCTGAAGCGGCAAAACTGTATCAGGAAGCTTTGGCAATCAACCCAAACCTGGTCAAGGCTCACTTTAACCTTGGCACGATCTTCTTTTATTCGCGCAAATACGAAGATGCGGTTAAACACCTTGTTAAGGCGCTCAGCCTCTACCCCAAGATTCTTGGTGCCTATCTGATTCTTGGCCAGATATATCAGATTGCCGGTAAGTTCAGCGAAAGCGTCAAACTGCTCACACACGCAGCAGCGCTTTCGCCCCGTAACCCAGTCATTTATCAAAAACTTGCGACGCTTCACATTCAGCTGCGGCAATATGACAAAGCAATAGAAGTACTCCTGAAAGCGGTAGACATATCGCCCGTAGACGTTGAATCGAATCTGCTGCTGGCCTATTGCTTCAATCTGACCGGCAATCATCAGAAGGCGTTCAGCGCCATAGACCTCACCCTGCGGGCATGTGCGCAGTCACCACAACAAGAGGCATCGTTGCGACAGATGCTCAAGGGTTACCTGTATCTCAACTCAATTCTACAGGAACAGAAACCTGCCCAGGAGAAAACCAATGACGCTTGAAAAATCACCTCAGCGCTGGAACTACAAAACCCTCGATCTGAAAAATCTCAAAGGCCCGGATTTTCTTGAAAGACTGGGCGACCTGCTCGATGAAGCCGGCCGGAATGGCTGGGATCTCGCCTACATGTGTGAAGATTACATGATCATGAAGCAGCTGTATTTGTTTAAAGACTGAAAACCCTGCCCCAGAGCCGACTGTACGCCGACATCGCAAAGCAGGTGCTGCCTGTGGGTTCACAGCATAAAATTGCCTCAACAGAAATCTCGCCTTCAATGAAATCTGCATCGAAAAAAATCACAGAAAAGTCCCAAAAGTTGCGGCTCGACGACCATGTCGGTACAATCAGTGGCATCGGCCCCAAAAAATCAGAAACTCTCGAAAAAGCCGGTTTTGCCAGCGTTTTCGACCTGCTGCGCGTTTACCCCGTTAAATACCAGGACCGCCGGCAGGCGGCCAGTGTTGCTT
>Ga0116142_10006247_pt1 | contig 10346 bp, 7 predicted proteins | sample AD_UKC033_MetaG_FD_89785 | JGI IMG/M metagenome (GOLD analysis project Ga0116142, IMG submission 89785) | Active sludge microbial communities of municipal wastewater-treating anaerobic digesters from USA - AD_UKC033_MetaG | ecosystem: Engineered > Bioreactor > Anaerobic > Digestate | place: USA... | reverse complement strand
GCGCGCGTCGGAGTGCCCGTCACTTTGGTCACGCTGGCTATTGCCGCCGTCTGCTTGTGGCTGCAGGCGCCGTCCGTTTGAGCGGAAGAATGGAAAACGCCCGCCGCCGCCGCGAAAGACCGGCCTCCACCGCAGCAACGACGGGCTCTTGGACGCCTGACAATGCGTCAGAGAATACCATCCGCGAGTCGATTCGTTACGTGGCGGCGCAACAGTCTCATGAACACGAATCCTGTCACGCCTTGCGCGCGCCCTCGCCGAGCAGCGTCATGCGCCGCGAAAGCTCCCGCAAGTGCGCCTCGTCGCCGCCGGGGAACTCCTCGGTGCCCCACCCGTCGTAACCGATTTCGTCGATGGCCTTGCGTACCTCCGGCCAATCCACGTCGCCCTCGTAGGGCAGCTTGCTCCACTGGTAGCCGTCCCGCTTGAAGTCCTTGATGTGGAGACGGCGGATGCGCGGGCCCAGGGTCCGAATCCAGTCCTGCGGATAACCGAATATGACGACGTTGCCCACGTCGAAATAGGCTTGCAGCCACGGACTCTCGAATTCGTCGACGTAACGCGCGAATTCGAGCGGGCTGAGCAGGAACTTGTTCCACACGTTCTCGACGGCGATGACCACGCCCAATTCCTCGGCTACGGGCAACAGTTCGCGGATATTCTCTTGCGAACGTTCCCACGCTTCCCCATAGCGCACGCGCTCGTTCACGACCGCCGGTACAAGCAGCACCGTGTCCGCGCCCATCGCCCGCGCGCAGCGCAACGCGTTCCGGATTTCCTCCTTGCCCCGCGCCACCTTGTCCGGGTCCGGGTCGGACATGGGCGCGCCCCAACCGCCGTAGATAATCGAGTGGATGGGCGTCCCGGCCTCGCGGGCGGCGTCTCCCAGCGCCTTCGCGCGATCGAGGTCCGCCATGGGCGGCGCTTCCACGCCGTCGAAGCCCAGTTCCTTCGCGTAGCGGAACCGTTCGAGGTCCGGCACGTTCTCGGGCAGCCGCCCGAGTTGCACGCCTTTCAGCAATGGCTTGTACGCGGCGGCTTGGACCGCGCCGCTCCCGGCGGCCAGCGCGACGGCCGCGGAGGCCGTGGCTACTCCCTTCAAGAACTCGCGGCGATTGAGATGGTGTGTATTCATGGATGCCTGCTCTCCCGGTTTCGCGCAGCTGAGCACAGTCGCGCCCGATTTCCGTACAACAGCCGTAGTATACCTTTGGAGCGCGCCCGCGCCAACTGTCGGCCAACGTTCGTCGCGACGCCATTGGCAACCCCGTCCTCTCTACGTTCGTACTCGCACTCGCGCTCCCTTGACAATAAGAACCCCGGCGGACCGTTTTCAGCCGCCGGGGTTGTATTCTGCACTGGTGCCCGAGAGAGGAGTTGAACCTCCACGCCCGCAAGGGCACACGGACCTGAACCGTGCGTGTCTGCCAATTCCACCACTCGGGCACGAATGTGTCGTTAATCTTAGCGAATGTGAGGCAATCCAGTCAACCGGCCTACCCCGTGCTTTCAAGCGAGTCGACACGGCCGTTAAGGAAACCGCTTGCGGCGGTCGGGTTATGTTACAATCCCTGCGAGCGTTGTCCTGAACGGCCCAGGAGGATCAGACCGCATGGCGTATCCCGGCACGGTGGCCACCGTCGAAGAACCCCATCGCGTCGATATTTCCTTCTGGCGTGAATGTCTCAGCGCCGTCGATTACGTCGCTCTCAAGGTCGCGCCAGTATACTATGGCTTCGGCGTCCCCCACGGCCGCGGCGAGCCCGTGATTGTCGTGCCCGGATTCATGGGTTGCGACCTCTACCTTATCGAACTGCATCTCTGGCTTCGCCGCATCGGCTACACCGCCTACAGGTCCCGTATCGGTCAGAACGCCGAATGTCCCGATCTGCTCATCCACCGCCTGCTCCGCACCCTGAACCGCGCTTACAGCGATACCGGCAAGCGCGTGCATCTCGTCGGCCACAGCCTTGGCGGCGTCCTGGCCCGGGGCGTCGCCGCGCGGCGTCCCGACCGCGTCGCGTCCGTCATTATGCTGGCCTCGCCGTTCCGCGGTATCCGCGTCAATCCGTGGATCTATCGCACTATCGAGCACGTGCGCAACCGCGTGCACGGCCGGGCCTGTTACGGCAAGCAGTGTTTCACCGCCACCTGCGCCTGCGGATTCTCGTGCACCATGCGTTATACCTTTCCCCATAACATCCCGCAGACCGCCGTCTTTACCAAGACCGACGGCGTCGTGGATTGGCCCGTCTGCATCAACAACGACCCCGCCACGGACGTCGAGGTCGCCGGCACGCACATCGGGCTCGTCTGGAATCCCCAAGTCTACCGTGTCATCGCGCAACGGCTCGATGCCGCTGAACAGCAATGGCGCGGCGCCAGGACCGGCAAGTCGCGCAAGCGTCGCCAGGCAGCCTCCGCCACGGCGTGAAACGCGCCTCCCTTGTCCCTCTAGTCCCTGTGGTCCCTTCCATCCTCTTCACCGAAGTTTCGTGTGCGGTTTTTGTGTTGCGGGCGAGACGTGATAGAGTTTCCGCGACGTCCTGGCTGAGGTGGTTTTGGGTGCTTCGAGAAGGAGTTGCGAACGCGATGCCGCAGAAAGCTTTCGATCGGAAAGAGGCCATAATCTCCTTCTACCGTGAGGAATTGTGCCGGCGCTACCAGGTGGCGAGTGTGCGGCGGTTCACCCCTTTCGACGTGATCTCGGATGAAACGGTGGACGCGCTCCGCGATTACTTTCTGGACCACGTTTATCCGCCGTATGAGCGGCGCGAGCAACTCGACGACGCCTTCGATCATCTTGGGCGTCTCTTGCGGTCTCCGAAGCGTTTGCGACCCATGGTGACCATGGCGATTACCTCGTTATGGCGGCTGGGACGCCAGCTTCCGGCGGCGGTGTCCGCCGGGCGCGCCACCTTCGACGCCTATATCGAGTCGCGCAAGCTGGAAGGGTACATGCTCAAAGAGGCTGAGAAGATCGGGCTGACCGCCGCGGCTGCCCGGGACCGGATTACGATGCTCTCGTTGATTACGGACATCCCGGAAAAGCACGTGCATCGCCTAATCCGCGATCTGCTCAGTCTCTTCCACGCGTTGGCGAAGGTGTCGCTGCTGCGGACGTCGGCGGAAATTATGCAACGAGTCCACGAACTCATGCGCCGGCGCACCGACCTCTACACGGAAAGCGAATGCGCCGGGCTTGCCCTCGGCCTCGAGGTGCTGCGCGGCGGCTTGGCCCTTTACGAGAGCATGGAGCCCGAGGTCTTTCCCCACATCATCCAGGGGATAGAACTGGTCGAGTTCGACTGGTATGACGCCGTGCGCGCCGAGGTCGCCGCCGCGCGAAAATAGGGAGTTTTCCAATGGCCTTCCTGGTGGATTTCGAAATAGAACGCACATTCGAGGCCGCGTGCCCCCGGGACCGGGTATTCGATGTTCTGGCGGACGTGCCCCGCTCGGTAAGTCACTTTCCGAAGGTGGATCAACTCGTCGAGATTGGCGAAGGAAAGTACCGCTGGGAGATGGAGAAGATCGGCCTCGACCGCTACCACATCCAGACGATCTACGCTTGCAAGTACGTCAGCGACCGCGAGAAGGGGACCGTGAAATGGACGCCCGTCAAAGGCGAAGGCAACGCGGAGGTAAGCGGTAAGTGGACCCTCAAGGCCCTGGATGAAAAGAACACACGGATTACGCTGCAAACCAAAGGCGCAATGACGGTGCCGCTTCCATCGCTTGTGAAACTCGTACTCGCGCCTATAGTCCGCGCGGAATTCACTCGCCTCGTCGATCAATACCTCAAGAATCTCGTGGTCACTTTCGAGAAAGAGGCCGCAAGAAAAAAACGGGGCCGCTCCGCGACGTAGCAGGAACGCCTGAAACACCCCCCGCGGGGCTACCCGCCTGGCGTAGCCCCGCGCGAGAACTGATGCCGCCGACAGTGTCGGCTATCTGCAATAAGGACTCACCGGGTCAGGGGAATCCAACATAATCTCGACCCGGCGGTTCAAAGCCTGGTCCTTCGCCGATTTGTCCGGCGCGACCTTCAGCGCTTCTTCCCCGTGGTGACTGGTCACGATGCAGGTGACATCCTGCTTCACGCCGTTCGCCAGCAGGTAACTCTTCACGGCCTCGACGCGACGTTGCGAAAGCCCCAAGTTGTACTCATTGGAGGCCGTGCTGGAGGTGTGCCCGCTCAGCACGACCGTCACTTCCTTGTAGCCGTCATAGAGCATGTCCGCCACGCCGCGCAGGTAGGCTTGGGCCTCCTTCGAGAGCGTATCGCAGTTGTCGCAGAAGAGCACGTCTTCGAGTACGGGGTACGGCTTGGGCTCCGGTATCCCGTCCCCGTCCTGGAACCCGTCCTTGTCTTCCGCGATCCAGGGCTCGCCGTCCAGCATGTCGACGATCCCGTCCCCATCCACATCGCTTGCCCAGATCGCGTCAATGTCCGGCTCCACCTTGCGCAGGGCGCGGAAGCCCTCCGTATAGTGGCGGTAGCACCGCTCATTCATTTCTTCCTCGGCGTGGGCAAGGTTCGCCTCGATATGCGCGTACACAACGGGCGCGACCAGTTTGGCCTTGCAGGGATCCAATTCCAGGTAGCGGGCCTTAACGCGATCAAACTCCGCCTTGCACGCCTCACGGGTATCCGGTATGGGCACTACGCCCTTGTCTGCCAACCCCTTGCCGGACTCGATGGCCAACGTCGCATAGCGGATAGCCAGACCGGCGAAATCCCACGAGGCTTTACGGTCCGACTCCGCCCGCTCCATCTTTGCCCACTTCAGGTAGTTGGCCGCGGATTCCATCTCATAGGGCGAAAGCTGATGCAAACCCATGCGGTGCGCCTTGTCAACCTGGCACGCCGCCTCACACACATCGACTTTCTCCAATTGCGCGTAGTCTCGCTCGATGGGGACGGTATGTACCCCGCGCCCATGCAAACAGCCCATGAACACGAGAGAAGTCATCACACTCAGGAACAATAATTGTCTCATAGCACCTCACTCCCTTGGTTATGCGTGGCGTTTGTACACCATCCGCGCCGAAATTCCATCCACAAAAATCATTAGAGCACAGGCCAAGTTATTTGTCAAGGCCCGTTTTTTTGTGCCAATTTCCCCCCAAAAACGGTGTTTACAGCCCGTTATGGGCCCGGCGGACGCGTGCGCCGTGTCGTAGATAGTTACTTATTCGAAACGACATACTGGTGAAATAATCCCTTTGGCCGAGATATCCGTAGAGACGGTAAACCGGTCGTGCTGAACCTCCGCGCCGGCCGCTTCTTCAAGGGTAACCACCTTCGCGGACGCGAGCGGGCGCGCGAGGGTGAGCGTTGCTTGCTGGGGTTGGGACGACGGGTTGAACAGGCGAACTAGCAGGCCCTTGCCGTCCTCAGTGCGTTTCACCGCGCTGATCACCACGTTGTCCCCTTGCAGGCTTAGGAATCCGAAGCACTGGGGCAAATCGCCGCCGTGCGGGCCCGCCTGCGCCGGCTCAAGCGGCGCCACAAGGCGCTCGACCTCGCCGTAGACGTCGGCGCTGTCCCAACGGCCCGCATGGGGGTAGACGAGAAATCGGAACTCGTGCACCCCCGGGCATTGGGATAGGCGCATTTCGGGATGGATGTCCCAGCGCTTGCTTACCGTCGTCAGACTGAGTTCATAGGCGCGCATCAAGGTCACGGCGATGGCGCGCTCGGGACCCTGCGTTACTTCATATTCGCGAAGCCCATCGTTGATCACCGCGAGCCCCGCCTTGTCATCGCTCACGTCCACGAAACGTTGCATCGGGAACGTCACGCCCGTGCTGCCCCGCCACGGGCTCTCGGGCCCGAAAACGATCTCCCGTTCCACCACGTCGAAGGCGCTCTCGGCATGGCAGACCGTCGCGGCCCGACCGGTCGGAAACAACGCGCGGAGGCGGTGCGAATCGGCGGCGTTGTCGAAGCGCGTAAGCACGTCGAGCGCCCGTGCCCCCTTGCGCAGTGTGATGAACGAATGGATCACAAGCGGCCGGGTCTCTTCGGAGCGGTGCGCGCTGTTGCCGACGCCGTCCAGCCGCTTCCACGCATCGCCGCCGTTCTCGTCGAGCCGCGCGGGTATGGTCATGTGACAATCGACCCGATAGCGTGTGAGGAGCGGTCCGTCTTCCTCCAGCGCAATCGTGACGGGACAGCCCCGGCTGTTGACGACGCGGTCCTCGCCGGGCGTCAGGTGCATCCATGCCATGCCCGCCTCGCCGCCATCCTCGAACTGGTTCAGTCCGTCGAACGTGACGCCCGTCGCCTTGTGCGTGACGCTCAGTGTGCCGTCCGGCGCAACTCGCGCAACGAGATGTTCGTTCTCCATGCCGTTGCCGCCGCTGGAGAGGCCGCCCCGCGCGAACGCGCCCTTTGGGTCCAGGTGATAGGTCCGGTAGCCCAATCCCGGCACGTCTTGCGCCTCGAAGTGGACCGTGAAGCGCTGGACGCGCATCATGGCGGGCGCGTCGCCCTCGTGATTGACAATGGCGTGATGCGGCTTGCGCGTGCGGCCCTGCACCATGACCGGCGCGCCGCTCGCGGCATCCACCAGGCCGAATTCGTGAATCGCCAGATGCTCGGGCACGTCAATCACCGCCGTGACAACTTCGCCGCGCGCCCGCGGCGACGCGTTGAAGACAGTGACCAACACGTCCTCGGGCGCCATGCCGCCGTTGTCGATGCGCGACTGAAGATAGGCGAGGCTGCGTCGCTGGATCGCCTTCGCTATGTTCACCACCTGCCGCAGGCGATAATTCATGTCGCGCTCGATTTCGTCGATGCCGCTGCCGGCGATGCTGTCGTGGGCGTGACACGACAGCAGCGTCTTCCATGCGAGGTCAAGCATCGCCTGGGGATACGGCGCGCCCAAGGCCCACGCGACGGCCGCGAACGGCTCGGCCCACCGCTGGAGCAGCGTTTCCGCCTGCGCGTTGAGGCGCTTCATGCGCGTGCGGCTCGAAAGCACGTCGCTGTAGAGGTGGTAAATAAGCGGCATGGGCTTCGGCACGCGGCGCTCACCCTTCAACACCACAAGGTCCTTCACTGCCTTCTTCACGCATGCCATGTGTTCAGGCAGGCTCGTGTGCTTGATGACCTCGCCGCCCGTGTGTTTGCCCGCCTCTTCGAGAATGTCCAATTCCAGCAGGTCCGGCCCGCTGCTGTCGTGCCCCATCATGAAGCACAAATACCGCGTTGTGGCCACGCCCTGTTCGAGTTCGCGCAGCCGGGCGATGCACGCCGCCACGCGATCCCGCTCAAAGCCGCACCGCGCATCGAGCAGGATGTGGTGATCCGGCGCGCGGCTCTCCGAGCACAGGTGGAACGGCGCGCCGCCCTTGCGCCAGTCGTACATGCGGTCGTCGGGCTCCTCGCCGTATTTCACGCGCCGGTACACCTGGTAATAGTAGTTGTAACGCGCGAAGCTGCTCATCTGGGACGCGAGTATCCGCGTGCCGTCCGCACCCTCGAAGAGGAACTCGTTCGGGACCTCCTCGTGGGAGACGCCGTGATAAAACAGCATCGTGTCGATGCCGAAGCCCGCGTAAATTTGGGGCATCTGCGAGTTCTGCCCGTAGGAAAAAGGCGTATAGCCCACTTTCATGACGCCGCCCAGCGCGTTCGCGACGCGATGCCCGTACAACAGGTTGCGCACGAGCGACTCGCCCCCGACGCAGAAGCACTCGGGGTCGGTATACCACGGCCCAATCTGGAGCCGGCCCGCGCGCACGTGGTCCACGATCCGATCCCAGCGCTCCGGCCGGATTTCCAGGTAGTCCTCGACGGGGATGACCTGCCCGTCCAGTAGGAACGCCTTGTATTCTGGCCGCGTGTCGAGGATGTCGATCAGCTTATCAAACATTTCGACCAGGAGCATGCGCGTTTCCTGGAAATCGAAGAGCCATTCCCGGTCCCAGTGCGTATTCGAGATAACGTGCATTTCATAAGGCGCGGCCATGATCGGGTCCCTCCGGAAACGATGCGATACGACGCATTGTTTGTGGCCGGGGCCGGCCGAGTCAAGCGCCGAACGCGAAAGGGGCAGTGGACGGGACGGACGAGATGAACAATATCAGCGTAGGACGAGACGCGTCAGGTCGCGCCGCGTCCCGCGACCGCGCGCAAGTGGTCCCACGAGAAGATGCCCGAACTGTGGCCGTCGCTCCACGAGATCGACACGGCGTAATTGCCGAGCGGCTCGACGTTCTCGGCTTCGAGATCGCCCGGGATCGTCTTCGGATCAAGAATCGCCCCGCCGGTGTATTCATTGACGCACAACGCGCACTGACACGACGCGCGCAAGGTCACGTTGGGGATGCGGCTCTCGACGCCGTCGGGCCACCGCACGCGGATGTGGCCCGGCTCCACCGTCGCCTCCGGGCGCCCGCCCGCCGCGGCGCGGCGCTTGCCTACTTCGCGGTGCAGGTTCTCGGCCAACTGGGCGAAGGCCGGGACATCGGCCCCGTCCTGCCTGTGCGCAACACTCGAAACGCCCGGCAGGATCGGTAACTGCGCCAGCGTGTTCAGTCCGAACCGCGTCTTCAGCGTCGCGGTGCTGTTCCCGAACGGGAAATGGCGCTTGCCGCAGTCGTCGCACGTAAAATACGCCATGTTCTCGACGATGCCCAGCACGGGCACCTCGACCTTCTCGAACATGAGGATGCCGCGGGCCACGTCCACCAGCGACAACGCCTGCGGCGTGGTCACGATGATCGCGCCGTCCAGCGACGCCTGCTGCACGAGCGTGAGCTGGATGTCACCCGTGCCCGGCGGCAAGTCAATGATCAGGTAATCCAGCTTACCCCAATCCGTCTGGCGCAGCATCTGAATCGTATAGTTTGACACGATGGGGCCGCGTAGCACGGCCGGCCGGTCGCCCATGAGAAACCCGAGCGACATCGTCTTCAGGCCGTCCACCTCGACAGGCAGGATCGACTCGTTCGTCATGACCACGTCCGGGTTGTGCACGTTGAACAAGGTCGGAAACGACGGCCCGTAGATGTCCGTATCGAGCACGCCCACGGCGTAGCCCTCCCGCTGGATCGCCCGGGCAAGATGCCCCGCTATCGTGGACTTGCCGACGCCGCCCTTGCACGACGACACGGCGATAATGGTGTCCACATTGTCGAGCAGGTTCACGCTGGGCTTCTGAGGCCGCCGCGACGCCATCGCGGTCAGCGTGACGTCCACGGACTTTACGCCGGGCAGTCGCGACACGGCGCTGCGCGCCTCTTCCCGGAAGCGCTCCTTCACCGGACACGCCGGCGTCGTCAGTTCGAGCGTAAGGGCCACATCCCCGTCCTGAATCCGGACGTTTTTCACGAACCCGAGCGACACAATATCGCGTCCCAGATCCGGGTCGATGATATGCCGCAGCGCGTCGAGCACTTCCTTTTCGGCGGGCATGGCGTTTCCTTTCATACTTCCAGCATCGGAATGCCTGCGGAAAAGGGGAATCCTAGTCAGCAGCCGTCGCATTTGTCCAACCTCGAAGTACCTCTCCCGAGAAGAACGACGCCCCGGCCCGCCGCATTCCCAGAAAAAGTGGGCCTGTACCAAGCGACCACGCGCTACGCGTGGGAGACGGGACTGTCCCCATCGTCCGACCACGCCTTGAATCCGTCTTGCGGCGGGACCTATAAGTGGGAAGGTAAAGGAGCGTGGGCGTCTTGCCCCCGAGAGAACAGTTGGTCAGCCCTCACCCTGTCCCGCTTCCCCGGAGAGAGGGAAGACATCATAGGAGGATGCAGCCATGAGCGGCCATGTTCGCAGCAACTATTGCGTGGCGTCGGTGACGATTCCTTGTTTCCTCCTCGCCGGCTTGGCGGCCGGGCAGCCGTCGGTCAAGCAAGGCAGTTCGTTGTATCCATCGCCCCTTGTCGAACAGCTCCGCGCTCGTGCCGCGAGCGATCCGTGGGTCGTCGAGCTGCGCGACGGCATCGTCGAAGCGGCGCGCTGGTGGACCGAACGAAGCGACGACGAGTTATGGGCGCTCATGTTCGGCGCGACGATCACGCGCTCGTGGATGGTCTGGTCCAACGGCCATTGCCCGGCGTGTGCGGAGAGCGTGCCCATGTACAACTGGAAGATGGACGCGCTGCACCGCCCGTGGAAGACGCACTGCCCGCACTGCGACCGGTTCTTCCCCACCAATGATTTCAAGGCGTTCTATGATTCCGGCCTCGATGCGCGCGGCGTCTTCGATCCCGCGCGCGCGGACCGCGCGCTGTTGTTCAACGCCGACCACCCAGACCCGAACGACCCGAAACACCTGTTCGGCGTGGACGATGGCGAGGGCTACGTCGAGGGCGACAAGCGG
>Ga0116142_10006243_pt1 | contig 10350 bp, 9 predicted proteins | sample AD_UKC033_MetaG_FD_89785 | JGI IMG/M metagenome (GOLD analysis project Ga0116142, IMG submission 89785) | Active sludge microbial communities of municipal wastewater-treating anaerobic digesters from USA - AD_UKC033_MetaG | ecosystem: Engineered > Bioreactor > Anaerobic > Digestate | place: USA... | reverse complement strand
GGCCAGTACCGCGACGCGCACGGCGCGCCGCTGGTCCAGCGCTTCGGCCCCGGCCGCATCATCGACACGCCGATTTCCGAGGCCACAATCGTCGGCGCCGCCGTCGGCATGGCCCTCGCGGGCTGCCGGCCGGTGGTGGAGCTGCGCGTGGTCGACTTTGCCCTGTGCGCCATCGACGAGGTGGTCAACCAGGCCGCCAAGAACCGCTACATGTTCGGCGGCCAGGGCCGCGTGCCGGTGGTGCTGCGCATGCCCATCGGCATCTGGTCGGCCTCGGCCGCGCAGCACAGCCAGTCGCTGGAGGCGTGGTTTGCCCACATCCCCGGCCTGGTCGTGGCAGCCCCTGCTACGCCGGCCGACAACCACGGCCTGCTGCTGGCCGCGCTGCAATCGGGCGACCCGGTGGTCTACATGGAGCACAAGGAGCTGTGGGGCACGCCCGGCGCCGTCACCCCCGGCGCCGTGGTGCCGCTGGGCAAGGCGCGGGTGGCGCGCCCCGGCGGCGACGTGACCCTCGTCTCCTGGTCGCGCCAGCTGCAGGCCTGCGAGCAGGCCGCCGAGCAGCTGGCCGCGCAGGGCGTGCAGGCCGAGCTGATCGACCTGCGCACCATCTGGCCCTGGGACAAGGACGCGGTGCTGGCCAGCGCCGCCCGCACCGGCCGCCTGCTGGTGGTGCACGAGGCCGTGCAGGTGGCCGGCTTTGGCGCCGAAATTGCCGCCACCGTGGCCGAGCACACGGGAGCCAAAGTGGCCCGCCTGGGCGCGCCGCGCATCCCCGTGGGCTACGCGCCCACGCTGGAAGCGCAGGCCCGCGTCAGCGCTGAGCAGATCGTGGCCGCCACCCAGCGCCTGCTGCAGCGATGAGCCCCACACCCGCCCCGCGCCCGCGCATCGGCCTGATCTGGGCGCAGGCGCGCGGCGGCGTGATCGGCCGCGGCGGCGTGATGCCCTGGCACCTGCCCGAAGACCTGGCGCACTTCAAGCGCACCACGCTCAGCCACCCGGTCATCATGGGCCGCAAGACCTGGGATTCGCTGCCGGCGCGCTTCCGCCCCCTGCCCGGGCGCAGCAACATCGTCGTCACACGGCAAAAGGATTGGAGCGAAATTGGCGCCCAGCGCGCATCCAGCCTGCGCGAAGCGCTACAACTTTGCGAGAATGCCGAGCAGGTGTGGGTGATCGGCGGCGCCCAGATCTACGCCCAGGCCCTGCCCCTGGCCGACGAGCTGGTGGTGACCGAGATCGACGCCAACGTCGAAGGCGATGCCCATGCGCCCGCCATCGGGCCCGAGTGGCAGGAGGTGGCGCGCGAGGCGCTGGTGGCGGGCAATGGGATGCGGCTGGCGTTTGTCACCTGGCGCCACAAGCCACGGTAGATCGACGATCAAGAAAGACGAAAGGCCGCATATAGCGGCCTTTCCATTTGGTGCATCTTTCAGCTTGTTAGCGTCCAGAGCGCATTTCCCAATCGACTAACGGGTTGGATGATAGCACGTCATGTTACAAACCCAGGCAACGCGCCATTACATGGAGGGAGCAATGAGCAAGATGCGTTACCGCCTCGCCCTGGATCTGGGCAGTACTTCCTTGGGTTGGGCCATGATTCGGCTAAAAGACGATCAACCCTTCGCCGTTATCAAGGCCGGGGTTCGCATCTTCAGTGACGGGCGCAACCCCAAAGACGGTTCATCGCTGGCAGTCACCCGACGCATGGCCAGGGGCATGCGTCGGCGCCGTGACCGACTGCTCAAACGCAAGGCCCGCATGATGCGCCTGCTGATCGAGCATGGCTTCTTTCCTGACGACACCGCGATTCGCCAGGCCCTCACCAACATCAATCCCTATGAGTTGCGCGCAAAGGGCCTGGATACCGCATTGAGTCCTGCGGAGTTTGCTCGCGCTCTTTTTCACATCAATCAGCGCCGCGGCTTCAAGAGCAACCGCAAGACAGACAAGAAAGACAACGACAGTGGCGCGCTCAAGACGGCCATCAGTGCGCTGCGCCAGCAACTCGACCCCGAGGGCAGCGAAGGCAAGGCCCGAACCGTTGGTGAACTGCTGTGGCGACGCATGCAATCGGGCACGGGCGTACGTGCACGTTATCGCGAGACGCGCGTCACCAAAGACGACGGCAAGGCGCGCATCGACAAGAGCTACGACCTCTACATTGATCGTGCGATGGTGGAAGCCGAATTCGATGCGCTCTGGGCCAAACAAGCCAGTCTCAATCCGCAGCAGTTTCACGAGGCAGCGCGCCTTGCACTCAAAGACTGTCTGTTGCACCAGCGCCGCCTCAGACCCGTAGTTCCAGGGCGGTGCACGCTGATGCCAGACTTCGAACGTGCCCCCTTGGCCTTGCCCAGTCAGCAGCGCTTTCGCATTTATCAAGAAGTGAACCACTTGCGTGTGCTTGGCCCCCACCTGCAAGACACGGCCCTGAACTTGGCTCAACGCAACGCAGTCGTTGATGCACTGGAGCACCACGGCAAGCGAAGCTTCACGCAGATCAAAGCCCTGCTCAAACTGCCCGGTTCCGCGAAGTTCAATCTCGAAGATGAGAAACGGCTGGAACTCAAGGGCAACGCCACCAGCGCCCTGCTCAGCAAGAAGGACTTCTTCGGGCCCACATGGTTTGACTTCTCCCACCAGCAACAAGACGCGATCGTGATGCGCCTATTGACCGAAGAAAGCGAGGCCGCGCTGATCGCTTGGTTGCAAACCGATTTTGAACTGGACGAACCCCGGGCCAATGCCATCGCGAACGCCAGCCTGGCTGAAGGTTACGGCAACCTGTGTGCCGAGGCGCTGGCGCGCATCCTGCCCTGCATGCAAGGTGATGTGATGACGTATGACAAGGCCGTGCAAGCCGCCGGGTTTGATCATCACAGCCAAATCAGCCACGCTGCGGTCTCGGGAGAAATCCTGCCTTCCCTTCCGTACTACGGCGAGTACCTGCAGCGCCATGTCGGTTTTGGTACCGGCAATCCAGAAGATCCGCCCGAAAAACGCTTCGGCAAGATTGCCAACCCAACGGTACACATCGGCCTGAACCAAGTGCGCACGGTGGTCAACGCGCTGATCCGGCGCTACGGCCACCCGCGCGAGGTCATTGTCGAAGTGGCCCGCGAGTTGAAGCAGAACCAGGAGCAGCGCAAGGAGCAGCAGCAGCAACAGGCCCAGAACCAAATGCGCAACGAGCGACTGCGTGCCGATGCGGCTGGCATCCTGGGCATCGCCTTCGAAAGGGTCCGTCAGGCAGATATCCAGAAGCTGATTCTGTGGGAAGAACTCAGCCGCGACCCCGCCGAACGCCGCTGCCCATACAGCGGCGTGCAGATCAGCGCCGCCATGGTGCTGTCTGACGAAGTCGAGATTGAGCACATCCTGCCCTTCTCGCAAACCCTCGATGACAGCCTGAACAACAAGACCGTCGCCACCCGCCGCGCCAACCGCGTCAAAGGCAACCGCACGCCATTCGATGCGCGAGCGGACTTTGAGCGTGAAGGATGGACTTACAGCGACATCCTGAATCGCGCCGAGCTGATGCCGCGCAATAAACGCTACCGATTCGGCGCTGACGGCTATCAGAAATGGTTGCGGGACGACAAGGACTTTCTGGCCCGCGCCCTCAACGATACGCGCTACCTGAGTCGCGTTGCGCGTGAGTACCTCAGCCTGATCTGCCCGCAGGCCACACGCGTCATCCCCGGCCAGATGACCGCCATGCTGCGCCGGCGCTTTGGTCTGAACGACATCCTCGGCCCCGATGGAGAGAAAAACCGCAACGATCACCGCCACCATGCGGTGGACGCCTGCGTGATCGCAGTCACTGACCAGGGCCTGCTGCAGCGCTTTGCCCGCGCCAGTGCCAGCGCGCGCGAACGCCAGCTTGACCGCTTGGTGGACGATATGCCGCTACCGTGGCCGACCTATCGAGAGCATGTTGCACGCGCCATCGACAACATCTGGGTCAGCCATAAGCCCGATCACGGGCATGAAGGCGCCATGATGGAAGAAACCTCCTACGGCATCCGGCGCGACGGCAGCATCAAGCAAAAGCGCAAGCCAGACGGAAGCGAAGGCCGCGAAGTCAGCAAACTCGTTCGCATTGCGGAACCCTCGCAAGCCCTGCGGCACGGCACCGATGCCGAGGGTCAACCACTGCCCTACAAGGGCTATGTGGGCGGAAGCAATTACTGCATCGAATTGGTGCGCAATGACAAGGGCAGATGGACCGGTGAAGTCGTTACACGATTCGACGCGTATCAGATCGTTCGGACACGGGGCTCCGACCGGTTGCGACACCCGACTCTGAGTATGTCCTCTCAACCATTGGTGATGCGATTGATGATTGGAGACACTGTACGTGCGGAACTTGATGGCGAATCCAAGCTGATGCGAGTCGTAAAAATCGATCCGAGCACCAACGTTGTACTTGCCGACATCAACGAATCAGGCGAACTAAAAAAACGACACGACGACACCAGCGACCCTTTCAGGTACACAAACCTGAGGGGGGAATCATTTCGCAGGACAAAGGCACGACGAGTCACCATTTCCCCCATCGGTGAGTTACGCGACCCCGGCTTCAAGGAATAGCGCGATGCTCGGCCGCATCGTCGAAGTGGCCGACGATCGTCGTCACCTGTTCGTGCACCGCGGCTTCATGGTGGTGCAGGACACGGACGGCGAGCGCAAAGAACTGGGCCAGGTGCCACTGGACGACATCGCGGCGGTCATTGCCAACGCGCATGGCCTGTCCTACACCAACAACCTGCTGGTGGCGCTGGCCGAGCGCGGGGCACCGTTTGTCCTGTGCGCGGCCAACCACAACGCCGTGGGCATGCTGCTTCCCATCGAAGGCAATTTCGAGCAGTCACGCCGCATCGAGGCGCAGATTTCCGCCACGCAGCCGACGCACAAACGCCTGTGGGCGGCCGTGGTTCGGTCCAAGCTGGAACAGCAGGCCGCCGCGCTTGCGGCCACTGGTGCGCCCACAGCACCGTTGCTGGCGCTGGCGCGCAAGGTCAAAAGCGGTGACCCGGACAACCTGGAGGCCCAGGGTGCCCGCCGGTATTGGCAACTGCTTTTCGGTGACGGTTTTCGTCGCGACCAGAACGAGACTGGACGCAATGCCCTGCTGAACTACGGCTACACCGTGGTACGCGCGGCCACCGCTCGAGCCGTCATCGCTGCGGGCCTGCACCCTGGTATCGGCCTGCACCACAGCCACGACAACAACGCCATGCGGCTGGTAGACGATCTGATGGAGCCGTTTCGCCCCATCGTCGATCTCAAGCCCCGATGGCCACCTCAAACTGCTCCACTGATGGCCGGTCAAACTGCTCCAGGCAGGACGAGCGGATTATGACGTTTCAGTGCTGACGGCAATGCGCGCGGCAGCCTCCTTGAGTCGGTAGCTTTTGCCCTCGAATTCCAGCATGGTGCAGCGGTGCATCAACCGGTCCAGGATGGTGGTGGCCATGGTGGCATCGCCGAGATAACGGCCCCAGTCCTGCACGACGCGGTTGGAGGTCACCACGATGGAGCGGCGCAGCTTGTAGCGCTGATGCACGACGGCCTGCAGCACTTCGGCGGCGTACTCGCTGATGCGCCGTGCCAGGAACAGGTCATCGAGGATGAGCAGGTCCGGCTCCACCCATTCCTTGAGCAAGGCCATGCGCTCGGTGGCGCTGCCCAGTGCGTAGCGGGCGAACTCGGCGTCGGCCTCCAGGTAACGCACGTCATGGCCTTGGAGCGTGGCCTGATAGGCCACAGCCTTTGCCAGATGGCTCTTGCCGGTGCCGGGCTTGCCCACGACCAGCGCATTGGCACCCTCGGCAACGAACTTCAAGGTGTGCAATTCGAAGCAGGCAGCACGCGGCAGCTTGGGGTTGAAGCGCCAGTCGAAGTCGGCCAGCGTGACCTTCTCGTCCAGCCCGGATCGCTTGTAGCGCCGCTCCATCAGGCGCGAGTGGCGCCGGTCGAGCTCGTCTTGCAGCATGGCAGCGAAGGTGTCCAGGAACGGCTCCTGCGCAGCCTGGGCCTGCATGACGCGGGTGGACAAGGTCTCGGCAATGCCTGACAGGCGCAGTGCGCGCAGGGTGCGTTCAATCTCCTGCATGTTCATGCGTGCTCTCCTTGCGTCGCGGCGGGCATGGCGGTGGCAGCGGCATGCGCAAACAGATCGCCGTACTCGTGTGCCTCGCGGATGAGTTCGTGCTGCTGGACCAGCGCCGGGATTGCACCGCGTTGGCTGCGCCCGTTGTGGTCGCCGTCGGTGTGGGCCTCAATGGCATTGATCGCCTCGGCGAAGAGAGCTTCGGTCAGAGCCAGCACACGCTTGTAGCTGTAGATGCCTTGTTCCAGCGCCTGGGCGCAGGCGGCGTTGACGCAGTGCGCCGGGTAGCGGCGCACCAAGCCGACGATGCCCCAGAGCTTGCGTTGACCCACCCGGCCCTCGATGGCAAACAGCAGTTGGCACAACCGCGCGGCGTGCTCACCAATCTCGCCGGCTTGGCGCAATATCTGGCGCGTCTCGCGCGAAGGGTTGAAGACCCGCTCATCCTGCGGCAATACGACGGTGCCGGGCCGTTCGGCCTTGGCGTGGGTGCGCAGCAGGTGAGCTGTGTGAAGGTCACGGATCTCGATACGCCGGGCGTAGATGCGCACCAGCACCTTCGATCCGATGGCCGCCGGTCGCGCGGCATAACTGCTGTGGTCGACACGTACACAGCCATCATCGCAAACGCTGCGCTGGGCCTCGGTGAAGTATTGCATGCCCAGCAGCGGCAACGACTTGAGGTGCGTGCGCTCCTCCTCGAACATGGCCTGCACCTGGCGCCGCTCGGTACCATGGATACGCTTGGCCGCCCAGTTCTTCTCCCAGTGCGCCAAAAATTCGTTCTGGGACTGCAGGGAGTCGAAGCGCCGCCCCTTCAAGGCGGTGGCCTGGGTATGTTGAATGGCGCTCTCTACCGTGCCTTTGCGGTTGGGGTCTCGCACCCGCGCCGGGTCGGCCACCACGCCGTAGTGCGCCAGGGTGGCGGCATAGACAGGGTTGAGGTCCGGCTCGTAGAGATCGGGCTTCAAGACGCCTTCCTTGAGGTTGTCGAGCACCACGTACTGTGGGCTGCCGCCGAAGTGGCGAAACGCTTGTTCATGCAGCTCAGCCCAGACCTGCTGGCTGGACTTCCAGACCACGCAGCGGTAACTGGCGCGCGAGTAGCGCAGCGTGGCCACGAACAGGCGGGGCTTGCGGTAACGGTCACTGCCGGGCACCAGAGTGGGCGCCCCCTCGCCGTAGTCGACCTGCATCTCTTCGCCAGGCAGGAAAGACAGTCGGTCAAACTGCTCGGGTTGCTGGTGGCGCAGCTTGGCGCAGAAGCGCTTGACGGAGTTGTACTGACCAGCAAAGCCATGCAGGTCCACCAGGTCCTGGTAGATCGCCATGACGTTGCGCTTCAAACGCAGTTGCGCCTCGATGAAGTCGCGGTAGGGTTCGCACAGGGAGGTGGCCACAGGCATGGGAGCCGGTGGCCAGGGTGGAGCAGTTTGAACGGCCATGGCATCCGAGCCGGTGGCCACCATGGGGCAGTTTGCGGAGTCGGCAGCAAAACGCTGCTGGTAGGCGCGGATGGTGTGCCGGGAAATTCCGGTAACCCGCTCAATCTCTCGCTGGCTGGCATTGGCCCGCAGCAGCGTCCATATCGTGGTTTGCAAGTGTGGCTTCAAGACGTTCACTCCGGTTATTCCCTCGCAGTTGAGGGACTGAAAGTAACGTCCTGCCAGCCGGCCATGGGGCGACCGACACACCAGAATCAATGCATCACATCACCCTGGCCGGGTGGAGCAGTTTGGGTGGCCATTCGTGGGGCACTTTGGGTGGCCATCGGGGATCTCAAGGTCTGGCAACTTTGGCAAAACCAGGAACACGAAGTCACCCCCGAGGCCAAGCGTGCGCTGGCTCGCACGCTGTACGACGACATGCAAAGCGAGGCCGGCGCCACGCCCGTCACGGTGTGCGTGCAGAAGCTGGCCACTTCCATTGCGCAGGTCTATCTGGGCGTACGCGACAAGCCAGACCTTCCGCTGCCGGGTCTGCCGTTGACGCTGGCCAATTCGCTGCTGTACGACTGAGAGCAATGGTTCATGTCACCCCGATGCTCACCGGGTACAGACTGATGTGGATGGTGGTCATGTTCGACTTGCCCGTGGTGCTCAAGGCGGAGCGCAAAGCCGCCACGGAATTTCGCAATGCCTTGCTCGATCTCGGCTTTGAGATGAGCCAGTTCAGCGTGTACATGCGCATGTGCACCAGTGCCACGCAGATCGACACCTACTGCAAGCGCGTCGAAGCAGCCTTGCCTGCGGGCGGCAAAGTCAATATCCTGCAGTTCACCGACAAGCAGTACGAGCGCATCATCAGCTTCCACGGCCAGACCAGGCTACCCGCCAACAAAACCCCGGATCAGTTCGACCTTTTCTGAATGCCACGCCTCTTTTCACTGCGCCAGAAAGCGAAAAACCCCCTGAAAAATCAGGGGGTTATCGCGAGCGGAGTCTAGACGATTGGGAAATGCGCTCTGGCCGGAACTATCCACTGCGTCGGGCGCTTGCCATCGTCAGTCTAGACGATTGGGAAATGCGCTCTGGCCGGAACCCCTCGCCGCTCTTGCTGACGGTACCCTGCAGTCTAGACGATTGGGAAATGCGCTCTGGCCGGAACACGCGGCACGCTTTGACCCACACTTGCTTGAGTCTAGACGATTGGGAAATGCGCTCTGGCCGGAACCGGTGTGCCTGTCATGGTTCATGTGCACTGAGTCTAGACGATTGGGAAATGCGCTCTGGCCGGAACCGCTGCACCAGCACCTGCTCGGCATTGACCAGTCTAGACGATTGGGAAATGCGCTCTGGCCGGAACGCGGCGTAGGTGTCTGGGGCGAGCTGGGCGAGTCTAGACGATTGGGAAATGCGCTCTGGCCGGAACAGCGTGCGCGAGACCGAATCGATGTCGTCGAGTCTAGACGATTGGGAAATGCGCTCTGGCCGGAACGCGCGGCCTCGATGCCGCGCACGCCCGCGAAGTCTAGACGATTGGGAAATGCGCTCTGGCCGGAACTGCAACGCCCGCTGCACCACACTGGCCTCAGTCTAGACGATTGGGAAATGCGCTCTGGCCGGAACACTCCTCGTCGCCGTCGTCTTGCGGCTCGTAGTCTAGACGATTGGGAAATGCGCTCTGGCCGGAACGGACGGACGTGATGGTTGCGGCTACCTTCCAGTCTAGACGATTGGGAAATGCGCTCTGGCCGGAACTGGCGCAGGCATCGATGGAAGAACTGCGCGAGTCTAGACGATTGGGAAATGCGCTCTGGCCGGAACTAAATGCCGTAAATGCCGTGACAAGCCTTAAGTCTAGACGATTGGGAAATGCGCTCTGGCCGGAACGTGCCCCAGGCGATATAGAGCGGTTTTTCCAGTCTAGACGATTGGGAAATGCGCTCTGGCCGGAACAGCCGGCAGCCGAGCAACCGAAGAAGCGCAAGTCTAGACGATTGGGAAATGCGCTCTGGCCGGAACTTGCCGCTCAGGTCGTCGAACCGGGCCACGAGTCTAGACGATTGGGAAATGCGCTCTGGCCGGAACGTGAGCGGTCACGCGACGGCAACAAAGCAGAGTCTAGACGATTGGGAAATGCGCTCTGGCCGGAACACCACGAACTGCCGGCGGCTCAGCCAGCCGAGTCTAGACGATTGGGAAATGCGCTCTGGCCGGAACGCGCGTTGCTGCGCCCAAAAATCAGCCCGGAGTCTAGACGATTGGGAAATGCGCTCTGGCCGGAACAGGCGTGAGCTTCCCATCTCGGACGCTTTCAGTCTAGACGATTGGGAAATGCGCTCTGGCCGGAACCCTTGACGCGAGGCCTGAAGGCCCCACGCCAAGGGTTGCGCCTGACGGCGCATTCTGTTTGATAACCACGGAAGCTGGGTCAGATGGCATGGTCTCGGGGCCTGAGCGTTTTTCACCTCGCCAACTCTTGACACCAGCCTCCCCCTCGGTTGCACGAAACTCGCACAGCAGTTCACCCGCAACCGCAAAATATGCATCGCGATGCGCCAGATCGAAGGCAGCAAGAGCTGAACACTCTGATGGACATTGTCCAACTGGCGTCGCCACAGCATCCGCCCCAACAGGCCGCCCCCTCACATGGCCCAGATTCTGGGCATGTCGCCGCGCAGGCCCCACAGCTGGCCGCGCCACAGGGACCAGGCGCTCCTGCACAGGGCCATGGCCGGCTCCACCACTGGCGCCAGCGCGCGCAGCACCAGCATGTGATCGTTGGGC
>Ga0116142_10006238_pt1 | contig 10353 bp, 6 predicted proteins | sample AD_UKC033_MetaG_FD_89785 | JGI IMG/M metagenome (GOLD analysis project Ga0116142, IMG submission 89785) | Active sludge microbial communities of municipal wastewater-treating anaerobic digesters from USA - AD_UKC033_MetaG | ecosystem: Engineered > Bioreactor > Anaerobic > Digestate | place: USA... | reverse complement strand
GACGGTGTATCGCCTGCGGGAGGGCATCGAGCGGTTCCTGATCACGGACATCAACAACCCGGCGGCGACCGCGCAGGCCCAAAGCACGGTGTACATCATGTTCGACCAGTTGGCGACAAATCCGTCCGCCTACAATCACATCCCGGGCGGTGCGAATATCCTGTATCTTGACGGCCACGTGCGGTTTCAGCGATACGAACGCCAAGGCGACGCGCCGTGTAATGAGCCGATGGCCTTGTTGATCGGGCTGCTGACCAGTGACCTTTAGGCATCACACGATAAGCGTATAGCATCAGCAGAGCACATGGCGCTTCCCGCCGTACGGGCGGGGGCGCCATTTCGTCTGTGATGGGATTCGAGGGACGTAAGCCACGCAAAGGACCCGCACAGCAGCCGGGTGCGCTCGGCATCTCTTGTCCCTTATGTCCTTTGAGTCGTTTGCCTCCAGCACGTCGCGGGCGGCCAAGTCGCCTTCCACCGAGCCCGCAGAAACCTTTCAGAAGCCGTCAAAGCAGCGGTTGTAACGGCCGAAGATGTAGGCGCTGTTTCTGGTGACGGGAAAGCGCTCGTCGGGGTAGCGCCGGAACTGGACGTGCCCGTCGAGGTAGAGCACGTTGGCGCCGCCTGGCGCGTGGCTAAAGGCGTCCACGCGCGCGCTGACATGGTCCCATAAGACCGGGATCATGCTGGCGGCGCGGGCGGATGCCCCGGGGTTATTGATGTCCGTGATCAGGAACCGCTCGATGCCCTGACGCAAGCGATAGAGCGTGTCGCCGCCGCCGGGCATATAGCCCATGCCGGCGAATTGTTCGGTGGTGAAGTCCTCATCACTCGCTCTCCCCAGCGGTTCCTCCGAGAAGTTGCGCGCACACAGTTCGCCCCAGGGCGTGCCGACAAAGTCCTGTTCCTGACACCGCTTGAACTCGGGGTCCGGGGCCATGCCCAGTTTCGGCCCCATGATGTTCACATCGTCCATGATCGCCCAGCCGCTATAGTCGTAGGGCTCCTTACTTAACTCCCACGGCTGGATGACGCCGTCGCCGTTGCCCTTCACTTCATCGTACCGCTGGAGGGCCGTGGCTTCGCGCGGCCACGAGGAGCACCACACTACATTAAAGTCGGAGATGTACTCCGGGATCATCGCCGCGCCGTCGAAGATGCCGTCGTCGCTCAGCACCCGCTCGCCGTTCGCGTTGTAGGTCCAGGTCTCGCGCGGCGGCAGTTTCCGGCCCAAATCTTCGCCGCTGTACATGAAAAACGCCAGACCCAGTTGCTTCTGGTTGTTCTGGCAGGAGGCGCGCCGCGCCGCCTCGCGGGCCCGGCCCAGCGCCGGCAAGAGGACGGCCGCCAAGATACCGATGATCGCAATGACCACAAGCAGTTCGATGAGTGTAAATCCCCGCGTGGGCACGTCTGTCCTTTCCTGATCACATCCGCCTGTTTACGCGACGTCACTATACCCGCGCATCCTCCGAGGCACAAGCCCGCCCGCCAGCCGTTGCGCTTCTTCGCGCCCCGAACCTTGGATCACTCCTCGATAAGGAACCATGTGTAACCGCGCGCCGACAATGACACCGGCAAATGAATGCGGAAGAACCTGTCCAGAACGTACTCCTTCGCTTCGCCGTCCCGCTCCCGCACGCGCGCGGTTTCCGTCAGTCCGGTGTAGTACAGGGGCAGTTGCAGGTTCTCCGCCTGGGGCGCGTCGGCGGGATTGTAGACCATCGCCAGGCCGCGTTCGGGCAGTTGCGCGTTTGCGTGCAACATGCAGTCGAGGCGCTGTCCGTCGGCGCGGCGCACGTGAATGATGTCCGAGTCGAGAATGGCGCGATGCGCCTTGTAGAAGCCCACCCACTCCTTGACCACGGCCTTCGTTTCGTCGGTATCGTAGAGACGCGGTCCGCGATAGCAGGCCTGCACGCCGCTGCCGAAGTTCTGCGCCAGGTGCCACGCATACGCATCCAGGTGCTCGGCGAGGGGTTCGAGCGTCGCCGCGGGCCCGCCGCCGTGATACTCGACCAGCGGCACGAACATCCAGCCCATGCTTGGCGTCTTCTCGAAGGTGCCGTCGTAAATGTTCTGACGCCCGATAACGATTTGCCGCTCGCGGGGCAGACTCCAGTTTGTTTCGCGGTAGCCCATCGCGCAGCGGTTACTGCCGTTCAGGTAGTACCAGTCCGGTGTGTGGATGTACACGCCCCGCTTGCGCAACTCATGGTAGAACCGCACGCAGGCACGCCACTGCGCCACCTGCGAGTCCTCGAGTCCGCGGTGGTGCGCGTGGGTGGTCGAGGCGCACACGTCCCCATGATACGGCCCGTCCGTCTCGATGACGTTCAAGCCCGTTGCGTCAATGAACCGCAGCACCCGGTCGAAATAGCCGTCCGCCCAGGAACTCGCCAGACACGCACTCTGACCGAATTTGCTGCCGGGCAAGCCCGTTTCCGGCGAGATGCAGTTGTGTTCGGGCCCCGCGTCGCGGGACGCGCACATGAGCGTGTAGCCGCCGAGTTCGACGCCTTTGTCGCGCGCGTAGTCCACGTCCGCCTTGATACGCGCGACGTAATCAGCGTTCTCGCTTTCGATATCGAACCCGCTCCAGAACGTGCAGATCACCATCTCAAACCCCGTTTCCGCGCACTGGTCCACGGCGCGCCGTATGGCGCGTGACGACGACTCGCGCACGTGCATGAGTATGGGATTTTCCGTCACCTGCGGCGCGAGCACCCGGTACATGCGCCGCCGGGCCAAACCCCGCCGCTCGCGGTCGTCGCTGTCGTGTGCGAGCACGTATGCGCGGAACGAATCGAACGCTTCGCCGGGCGCCAAGGCGACGCCCGGCCCCATCGGATACTTGATCGTGAGCAGTACGGGCAGTTGGTACTCGTAGTCTATCTGTGTCGCGTACTCGCTGTCCGGCCCCCAGAACGTCGTGTTCATGCCGTCAAACGCGAAATTGCTCTCCGCGTGCAGCCGATGCCGCTCCTGCTCCGTCACGGCGAGCATCTCGCATTCAAGGCCGTCCACGATCACCGTTGCGTCGCCGCCATTCCGGATAGTCACCCATTTCACCAATACCGGAAGTCCGTCGTAGATCGCGTAAGTGACTGTGACGCGAACGCCGCGCGGCGCGTCGTCCGGCGCGCGGAAGTGCGCCGTCAACGTGACCCCTCGGGGCGGCCACGGCGCGTCCGGCGCGTGACGGGCCCTTTCCCAATGATACGGCGGCTCGGGTTTCCCCGTCTCGATCTTCACGAACTGAAACGCGGCGGGGTCACTTTTCAGGTCCTTGAGCCATGCCCGGTCCAGATACGCATAGTCCGGTTGCCCCTTCAACCCGCCGACCTCAAACCGCCTCGCCCCCATGCGGATCACCGCCTCCGGTTTGACCCCGCGCAACACGGACGCACCGGTCATGTGGTTGGCCAGCGCGATCGTCGCGAAGTTCGGCGCGGTCCGGAACGTGCGGCTGATCAGCCCATTCGTTATGGTGACTTCGCTTCGGTCCGGCGCTTCCTCGATGCGCGCTGCCCATCCCGCGGGATGGAGAAGCCAATCGCGCGACTGCAATCCCGTCGGCACCTGCTGGGCGGCCGGCATGAACGCCGCCGCGCCAAGAAGAAGCAACGTGAGGTACACAGTATGCAAAGGCATGAGAAGACTCCCATACGTGTTCCGCGCCAACGTTCCGAATGCCCACTCCGGCCCCACCCGCGAATACGCGCGGCCCGCGACATCAACCTGCTCGCGCGAACCCCGCCCCAGATGGGTGAACCAATACCCCGCGGCGACCAGCAACACCGCGAGCACCAGGCCCGCCTGACACGCGCGAATAAGGAATCTCTTCATGGCTCGATCTTCCCTTTTCCGCCGTCCAATTCGAGGCGTCATTCTAACACGCCGATCAGGCGCTGACATTCGACCGCCGTTTGCTCCTCTTGGATTCCTGCTTCCTGAGTTCGGCGACGGGACTCGGCTTGCGTTTTCCGGGGAGAATCGACATCATCGTACCGTTCCGATCGCAGTGTGGCCGGCTTTCGCGGGCCGATCTCGGGGCCGCCACGCGACGGCGCGGGGAGGCGCATTGACCTATGACGCGTTTCGGTGTGCTCGACTGGGCCATTGTGGCCGTCTATTTCGTGGGCATCGCCTCGATCGGCCCGATCTTCGCGCGGCGCAACAAGTCCACGGAGGGATACTTCGTCGGCAACCGCTCGTTCCCCGCGTGGCTGTTGGGTCTGGCGATGTTCGCCACGTCGATCAGTTCGATCACCGTGGTGGCGTATCCGGGCGACGCATTCCGCACCGGTTACTTGCGGTTGCTTCCGGCGTTCATGCTTCCCTTCGGTATCTTGCTGGCATCGAGGATATTTCTGCCCTATTTCCGGCGCAGCCGGTGCACGTCGGCGTTCGAGTATCTCGAAGGCCGCTTCGGTCCGGGGGTGCGGTTGTACGCATCGATTGCGTTCGTCTTCGGCCAGGTCATGCGGATCGGCACGATCCTGTATCTGGTCTCGCTGGTATTCCAGCAGATGACCGGCGCGACGCCCTACGTCTGCATTGTCGCGGGCGGCCTCGTCATCGCGGTCTACACCGTCGCAGGCGGCATCCGCGCCATTGTCTGGGCGCAATTCCTCCAGACGTTCCTGCTGTGGTTCGGCTCCGCGCTGTGCTTCATCACGGTTGTGCGCGGTATTGATGGCGGCATCGGGACGATCGTCTCGACGGCCCTCGCGGACGGCAAGTTCCTCTTCGGCGATCCGGCCACGCCCGGCGGACCGATGGTGTCCGCGCCGTGGTTCGCGCTGCGGGAAAAGGCCATCCTGATGATGCTGCTCATGGGGTTGACGAACTGGCTCACGGAATACAGCAGCAACCAGAACGTCATTCAGAAGTACGTGGCGGCGAAGAACCCGAAGGAGGCGACGCGCTCGATCTGGATTTGCTGCATTTGCAGCGTACCGACGTGGGCCTTCTTCATGTTCCTCGGCACAAGCCTGTACGTCTATTTCAAGCTGCATCCGGACCCGCAGGCGCAGGCGATATTCACCGGCGCGGACGGCGCGAAGGCGGAGTCGATCCTCCCCTATTTCTGCGTGCGGGCGATTCCCTCGGGGCTCGCCGGACTGGTCATCGCCGGCATCCTCTCCGCCGCCATGTCGGCGTCGTCATCGAGCATCAGCGCGATCTCGGCGGTCAGCATCACGGATATCTACCGCCGGCACATGGTGAAGCGGCGCGACGAGCGCCATTACGTGCTCGCGGCGCGCATCGTGTCCGCGGCGAGTTGCCTGTTGATGATGGCCTGCGCCACGCTCTACCTGGAAATGACCAAGCTGACGCTCCAGGACACCGGTTCGAAGATAGGCGCGATTATCGCGGGCGGCCTGCTCGGACTTTACGTGCTCGGGTTTCTGACCACGCGCGGCGACGGACGATCGGTCGCGGCGGGCATCGCGTGCACTGTGCTGTTCAGCCTGTACATCACGGCAATCGAGACGAAGCTGATCACCGCGGAAGGGCTCATGAACTGGTTCGGCCTGCCGGAGTCGATCGCGGGATGGCTGGCCAGGCCCATTCACACGTACTACACGGGGATATTCGGCAATATCATCATGTTTGTCGCAGGCTACGCCGTCGCGTGCCTCTTCCAGCGGCAACGCCGTGACCTGACCAATATGACCGTGTGGACGCGCCTGGACACTGCGGACGAGGAGTAGCGGTTATGGACGCGGCGCCGAGAAAGAAACGGGAAGAAACGGAGGTCCATATGCGTAGTGTTCGTCTGCTGATGGCGCTTGCATTCCTCTTTCCATCCGTATGCGCGACTCAACAAGTTGCGGCGTCGGCCGCTTCATTGCGCTTCCGGGAGGACGGCACGTTTCGTATTGTGCAGTTTGCCGACGTGCACTGGAGTTGGGGCTTCGGCAAGGACTGGCAGAGCCTGCGGCTCATGGGCGCGGTGCTCGATATCGAGCGCCCCGACCTGGTCGTCTACACCGGCGACAATATCACCGGCAGAGCGCCATTGGCGTATCGGGCGCTCCGTCAACTTACCGCGCCCTGCGCCGAACGCGGCATACCGTGGGCCGCCGTCTTCGGCAACCATGACGATGAAGGATACGCCGGCAGGCAACGGCAAATGGAACTCATGCGCATGCTGCCGCATTGCCTCGCTTCCGCCGGGCCGCCGGACGTCGACGGCGTCAGCAACTACGTCCTTGTAGTGGGAGCTTCCCAGGCGCCGGACTCACCCGCGGCGTTGCTGTATTTCATTGACTCGTTGGGATACATGGAGTACCAGGGCGAGAGGAAGTACAACTACATTCAGCCATCTCAGATTGCCTGGTACAAGAACGAGTCCGGACGCTTTCTCGAACGTAACGTCGGCAGGCCGTTGCCCGCGATCGCCTTCTTCCATATCCCGCTGCCCGAGTACCGTCTCGCATGGGAATCCGCCAACGTCGTCGGCGTGAAGCAGGAGGAAGTCGCGGATTCGCCCGTGAACTCGGGCCTTTTCGCCGCATTCAAGGAAATGGGCGACGTGATGGCGGCGTTCGTGGGACACGACCACGTCAACGATTATATCGGCGAGGTGGACGGCATTTACCTCGGCTATGGACGCGGTACGGGTTATGGCACCTACGGCAAGGAGGGCTTTCCTCGCGGCGCCCGTGTCATTGAGATCATCGAGGGCCGGCGACAAATCCGAACGTGGCTGCGGCTGGAAGGCGGCGTCCAGGAAATACAGATTCCGTGAGGAAGGCTCTTTTCTCGGTCATTTCGGTCGCGGATTCAAGCACCGCGATCCCGCAAGTGGAAAAACGCATTCAACCGGCCCATACTGGCGCAAGGTCGGCGCAGTTGACGTGATCGCCTTCGCACCCAGGGAGGGCCGCGGATGAGTGCCTGTCATTTCCTGCTCTTACTATGTGGTCTGTTGCCGCTCGCGAACCCGGATACGCAGACGCTGCCCCCCGCTCAGCGGCCGGCATGGGTCGCGGGCGAAGGCATCGTGATGGCCGGCAGTTGGGAACCGCTGCTATTCCGCGTGCGGCGCGACGGGGCGGACGGCTATCTGCCCACGCCTGAACAGCGCGCCGCGTATGATCGGGAGCACAGCCCTCCCATGATCGAGCAATTAAAGGCGCTCGGCGTCAACTTCGTCATGATGCACTGCCACAAGGGCGGCGGACTCGAAGCGGAGCACGAAAGCATGCAGGACGCTGCGCGTTTCGCGAAACGCTGCCGCGACGCGGGGCTTCACGTCGGCGTCTACAACTTCAGCGGCGCATTTCTTTGGGAACTGCTTTTCGATGAACGTCCTGAAGCACGAGACTGGGTACTGCGCGACGCGGAGGGGAACCCGCGCACTTACGGCGAAGCGACTTACCGCTACTATTGGAACCGCAATCACCCGGACGCCCGCGCTTACTACCATTGCCTTGTCCGATTCGCCGTGGAAGACATCGGCGCCGACTTGCTGCACTTTGACAACTATACCGAAGGTCCGGGAATGGACGACTGTTCCGTCGCGCGATTTCGCGACTATCTGTCCGCGTCGTTCTCGCGCGATCGACTGGCGGCCATGGACGCTTCCGATCTCGCGTCGGTGCGGCCCCCGATGGCGGGGCCGTCCGACACCTTGCTCCGCCGCGCATGGCTCGATTTTCACGCACAGTCGCTCGCGGATTCCTATGTCGACCTCAGCCGCTATGCCCGATCCCTGCGCAAGGACATTCTCATCGAATGCAATCCCGGCGGGCCGGGGCGCCGCGTAAACGCGCTGTTGGACCACGGGCGGCTCCTGCAAGGCGGCGAGGCGTTCTGGGACGAGTCCCGGCGTATCGGAATGGAGGGAGGCCGTCTCAGCACGCGCATTCAGACCTACAAGGTCGCGCGCGCCATGGACAATATGGCCTTCACCTACACGACCACGCCGCTCGAAATGGCCGAATCCATGGCGTTCAATCTCGATTGCCTCGGCTGCATCTGCTGGTTCGAGTACGGCAACGTCGTGAAGGCCCCCGGCGTGCAGGAACCGCTGGACCCGGCCACAACGGATTTCGTTCGTTTCTTTCGGGAGCGACGCGACTTGTTTCGTCACGCAACCGTCGTGGCCGACGTCGCCGTATTGCGGAGTTATCCGTCGCAGGCGTTCGCGCCGCCCCACTTCGCGGACCGCGCGGCGCAGGTCGAGCAGACGCTCATCGAGACCCCGACGGCGTTCCAGATCGTTCACGATCATCAGCTTGCCGCGCTCGACCGGTACAAGGTCCTGGTGCTGGCGGAGTGCGTGGCGTTGTCCGACCGGCAGGTCGCGCAGATTCGCGACCGCGTGGCACGGGACGGCGCGCTCATTCTCGTGGGCGAGGCCGCGACCCATACCGAATGGATGGAGCCGCGTCCACGGCCCGCGTTCGAGGACCTGCCGCCGGAGCGCGTCCTCCGCATACCGCCGGAAGGCGACCTGATCCAGGCAGTACACGAGGCCCTTGGCGGTCGGCCCGCGTTGCAGGTTATCGCCGATCCCTCGCCCGGCGTCTGCGCCGAACTGACGGAACAGCCAAGCCGACGGCTGGCACACCTCGTCAACTACCGCGCGGAAAGTCCCGTTGACTCGGTTGGCGTCAAGGTGCGCGTCCCGGATGGCCGTCGCGCCGTCGCCGTTCATCTTGCAAGCCCGGAGCACGCCGACAACTACGATATACCGTTTGTGGCAACAGAAGGGCTGGTGACTTTCACGGTCCCTCGGATCAATGTGTATGAGATCGCCGTCGTGACGTTCCAGTGATCTGGCGAAAGCGTGCTGTTCCCGTCCGCCGCCGGATCGCGTGACGACGTGCGGTCCGTTCCGACGTAGTCCCGCCGGATGACGAACGCGGTCTTCGGATCGAGTTGACAAGATGCCGCGGTGTCTTCAAGATAGACGCACGGAGAATCTCGATCCCCGGGGCAACCACAAAGCGAGTCGGAAACACCGCAACCGGGAACCGCTCGCCGGAAGAAGGACAGGACCATGAGAAAGAGAAGCGACTGCTCACGACGAGGTTTTCTGGCGGCAACGACGGCGGCCGCGGCAGGCGCCGCCGTCTCGCGCGAGGTCCTGGCCGCGGACAATGGACCGGGCGACGCGGGCGAACGTCGAGGCGGTCAGCGGCTCAGCCTGGACGCGCTGCGGGCATGGGAAGCCTTGGGCTACGGCATGTTCATCCATTACGGAATGAGCACCTTCGTGGGTCAAGAACTGCCCAGCGGCAATGATCCGCTGTCCGTTTACGCGCCCACGGCCCTGGATGTGGGCCAATGGGTCGCGGTGGCCAGGGACGCGGGCATGAAGTACGCCGTCCTTACCACGAAGCACGTCGCGGGACATTGCCTGTGGCCCACCCGGCACACCGATTACTCCGTCGCGAACAGCCCGGACAAGACGGACGTGGTCGAAAGATTCGTCACCGCGTGCCGCGACAAGGGCGTGCTGCCGGGGTTCTACTACTGTTCGTGGGATAATCACAACCGATTTGGCAGCCGCACCTGGTCTGACGGTCCGGACCACTACACCACTTCGACCTATCAGACGTTTCAGACCGCGCAAGTCACGGAACTGCTTACCCAGTACGGGCCAATCGCCGAAACCTGGATCGACATTCCGGGGGCGCTCGGGCGCGGTTACCGCACGTTCCTCTACAACCACATCGCCTCGATCCAGCCGGACACGGTCATCATGATGAACAGCGGCATTTCGACACAGGAAGACTACAACGTGGACTACGCGTGGCCGTCGGACATAATCGCCATCGAGCGTAGCTTGCCGCCGCAAAGCGGCTACAAGAAATGGCGAACCATTGAAGGCAAGGAATACTACCTCCCGGGCGAGATGTGCGACCCCATCGGCAAGGAATGGTTCTGGGTGGAAGGCGACCTTCCCCGGGAGGACCAAGTGTTAGCCGACTTGTTCCAGGCGGCGCGCAACCACGGCGTCAACCTCTTGCTCGATGTGCCGCCCGACAGACGCGGCATCATCCCGAAAGAATCCGTCGACGCTCTCCTGCGACTGCGCAAGCATGTGGGCATTTGAGGCGTGAGATAGGAAAAGCGCGCGCCCCCGCGCACACCCCGCGTGGTGCGAGGTTCGCAGGGTCTCGACCGGGAGACAGCCCCGCCGCCTCCCTCCATGATTCGAACCGCAATCGACCTCTCAGAGCCCGGGGCAGTAACCGTCCTCAGTCCCTTCAGCCGGACACGCGTGGTATCCGCCCGAATTGTAGAACTGGATCAAGCGCAGCAGTTCCGTCAACTTGATCTCCCAGTCTGGCCCGGACGGCGCGTAGTCGCTTGCATGCGGCGTGCAGG
>Ga0116142_10006237_pt1 | contig 10354 bp, 8 predicted proteins | sample AD_UKC033_MetaG_FD_89785 | JGI IMG/M metagenome (GOLD analysis project Ga0116142, IMG submission 89785) | Active sludge microbial communities of municipal wastewater-treating anaerobic digesters from USA - AD_UKC033_MetaG | ecosystem: Engineered > Bioreactor > Anaerobic > Digestate | place: USA... | reverse complement strand
TGGGCCAGAAGCTCGGCAGCCAGGGTGACGACGACGAGGCGATTCGCCTGTTGCAGGCGGCAATCCGCATCGATCCGGGATTTGCCCGCGCGCGAATCGCCCTTGCCGCGACATTGTTCAATCTCGACCGCCGTACCGAGGCAGCGGACCAGCTCGAGAAGGTACGCGCACTGGAGGACCGCATGGCCGCCCGCGAGCGCATGCTGGCCGATGCCTGGCGCGCGAATCTGTCCTCGCCGCGTGAAGCCCTCGGGCAGTGGAAGTCCCTCGCCTTGGTCTATCCGGACCTGTTCACGGCGCAAGGCACGTATGCCTTCTATGTGTGGCAATACGCCAACGACTATGCCGAAGCGATTCCCGCCGCGCGGCGGGCGGCCGTCACGCACAATCCGCATCGAGGCATGAGCCTCTACCTGCTGGCGACGCTGGAGCTCGGCGAGGAACAATTCGACAGCGCGCACACGCACTTCGCCGAGGCGAGTACGTTGGGTGTCGCGTACGAGAACAACCTCCCCGCCTCGCTGCACGCAGCACGCCGCGAGTACGCCGAAGCGAAACGCTCGCTGGCGGAAGGACGTGTGTCCCGAATGCCCTCGGCTCGGCTCGATCGCCTGCTCACGGAAACCGCTTTCGCGGTCGACATGTCCTCGTGGAATGACGCCGAGAGAATGCTTGGCGAAGCCGGGAAGTCAGGACTGGACGCGGCACGCCTGAGGACCGTCGAGAGCGTGATGTTGTCACTGCAGGCGGTCACCGGCGTACCTGATCACGTCCGCGGCGTGGTCAACAGTGGCCTGCGCAACCTGGCCGAACCGCCCGTCGATGAAATGCCGAATCGCGACGAGCACGATGCGCGCATCTTGTTCGATGCCTGGCTTGCGGCCCGCCACGGCGAACCCTCCTTGGCGCGTGAGTTGCTGCTCCGCCTGGATGAGCGCGTTCGCGACGGTGCAAATCCCCTGCTGGAACGTGTGCTCAAGGTCGTCGAAGCTGCGATCGCGTTGCGCGAACAATCCGCGAACCTGGCCCTTGAGCGCTTGCTACCGCTGGTCGACGGCCGCGAGCCCTATGTGACCCATCTGGCCCTGATGGAGGCCTATCGTGCCGTCGGCGATCCGCGGGCCGCACGTGAGCAGGCACGCTGGCTGGCGCGGCACCGCGGTCGCGTCTACGCCGAGACAGGCACGGGGCCGGCTTGGCGGGTCTACAACGTCGCCCAGTCGACACTCGCTCTCCTCGACACGGCCGCGCTGTCCCTGCGCCTCGGCGACAACGATGACGCTCGCAAGTCACTGCAGGCGTTCATGACCGCTTGGCCCGGATGGAAAGCGGCTCCCGGCCCACACGAACGCGCGAACGCGGTCGACGAGGCGCTGCGGGCGGGTTCGCTACCGTAGCTTCATCTTGGGTGGCCGCATCGACATGGTCGTCTCGAGCGTCTTGCGATCAAAGCTCTCGACGGCGGCCCGGAATGCCTTCTTGGGCGCCAGCGGGGCCGGACACAGGCAACGGCTGTCCAGATCGACGATCGTGCGCAGGGGCACGCCGATCTCCTGCAGCGCCTTGGCTGGTTTTTTGCGGAACAGCTTGCGAAAGGCATCGTCGTCGGCCAGCCGGCGTAGCAAGGCATTGGCCTGTGCCTCGGTCAATTTCGAGTCGGTCATGCGATCTACCCTCCCCCTGTGGAAACGATGCAAGGTCACCCTGGCACGGACAGTGTAACCCTTCATGTGCGCGACCCGGGACGAGATCACCGTCCGGTTCATCCATGCGCCGTGGCGTGACCGATGATCGCCATGACGGTGTAGGCTCGCCGCTACCCCCCTCCCGAGCTTCGACGATGCGCGTGCGTCGCTGTTCCGTGCTCTTCATCGAGCCGCGTGAAACCTGTGATTTCGATCTTGCCAGCCTGTTGTCCGGTGGAACCGGCCTGGTGCTGCGACGTGAGTGGATCGCGCTGGCTGCGCATCTCGACGACGAGATCGTGCTCGACGAACGCGACGTCGTCGCGCTGGGCCGGTTGTCGGCCGATGCCTGGCAACCCCTCGAATCGTTGCGCAGCGAACACGGCGTCGATGTCGTCGGAAAGCTGCTCGAACACGGCCTGCTCGTCGCCGACGACGAAGCACATGTGACCGCGCGGACATCCGACGAAGCCGTGCGCGCCGGCCACTGGCGCGCGTTATCGGCGGTGCATCACCGTCATACGCGCTGGACAGGCATCGATACGCTCGAGGCCGAACGCCGCTGCGGACGCGAGACCGATCGCAGCCTGCTCGAACAACTCGGCGCACCGGAGGCGCCGGTACGTGAGCATTGCGCCGCAGGCGAGCGCATCGCCCTGGCCCGTGGCGCTGCGACGCCGCTCGAATCGCTGGTCCGCACGCGGGTGACCTGCCGCAACTACGCACGCGGACGAGCCGTGCCGCAGGACCTGTTTGCGCAGACCCTGTTCCGCGCATTCGGCGCGCGCGCGGTCAGCGACCAGCCCGGGATTCGGGTGATGAAGCGCGCCGTACCTTCGGCCGGCGGCCTGCATTCGACCGGCGCCTATCTGCTCGTGCAGGAGGTCGAGGGCGTGCAACCCGGCCTCTACCACTATCACCCGATCGACCATGCGCTCGAGCCGCTGCGTGCGATCGATCGTGCCGAAACCGCAGCGCTTGCCCTGCGTCTCGTTGCCGGCCAGCGTCATTTCATGGACGCCCAGGTCATCGTCGTGCTGGCCGCGCGTTTCCGCCGCACGTTCTGGAAATATCGTGACCACGCCAAGGCGTACCGTGCGGTCATCCTCGATGCCGGCCACCTGTCGCAGATGGTCTATCTCGCCGCCACCGAATGCGGCCTTGCCGCATTCGTCACCGCCGCGGTCAACGAAGTCGACATCGAGCGCATGTTCGCGCTCGATCCTGCGCGGGAAGGCGTGATCGCCATTTGCGGTTTCGGCTGGCGCGGCGAGCACATCGACGAGACCGAGTTCGATCCGCTCGGCGCGGTGTGGCCCGTCGGTGCGATGGACGCGCCAGGGCGGTAGGCGTCACCTTCGTCGGAGGCAAGCCGCGTTCATTCCACCACGTCCCCTGACCGGGGGTGGCGCAAAGCTGCGGATCCCGCAGGGATTCGACGAGCCCTTCTCCCGCAAAGCGGTGAAGGGCTCGTTCGACCACGGCGCATCACCGGCCCTCGTCCCACCCCGTTCAGGCGTTGCCGGTCAGTCGCACGGCCAGGGCAGGTAGCTCGAATCCATGCTCGACGAGCAGGCCCAGTCACTGCCGGTCCAGGTCCACTCGATGCGCTCGATGCGCGCGGCGAAGGGGATGTCGGACGAGGCCGACAGGCGCACCGTTATCGTGCAATCCGGTGCCGCGCCACCGAGCTCGATCATCCCGATCCACGTGTTCGACGAGGCGCGCGTGTCGCTCGCGCACTCGCCGGTCGAGGCCAGGGCTTCCGCTGCTTCGAGCTGAAGCGCGGTGACTTCGGGCAGGATGGCGCTCAGGCCGATCTGCACAGCGGCCCTGTCGGCATCCGAACTGCTGCTCGACATCGTCGTGCTGTAGTCCGTTCCACCCATGTCGGGTATGTCCATGTTGCCGAGATCGCGCGACATGGAACTCATGCCGCCGAGCAGCGTGGCCATGAACCAGCCGTAGGCGACCGCGCCGAGCAGGGCAAACACGAACGGCAGGATGTTCAGCACCCAGCCGTACCACGGCATCGGCGGGCGCGTGGTCGGCATCGGACGACCAGGCTCGACCTCGCGAAACACCACGCAAGTCGTCGCCATCATGTCGTGGATGGCCTGCTTGCGGCCGGTCCAGCCGGCCAGCATCCAGCCGATGCCGAACGGGATCAGGTTGGTGACGATCTTGGCGAAGAAGCGGCCGGTGGCGCGGCCGAAGCTGATGCGCTGGCCGCTGGTGCTGGTGACCTTGATTCCCATCATGCGCTTGCCAGGTGTGGCCTGGTGGGCGCCGCTTTCGAACTTGGCGAAGTACAGCCACGAACCGACGATCGCAGCGACGTAGAACAAGAAGTAGAGCAGCACGAACATGCCACCCGGGTTCTCGCCAGAGAACGCCGCCTTGAAGCCTTGGTAGACGAGCAGACCGAAGATCAGCGCGAACGGGACGCCGAGGATCAGCGAGTCGAGCGAATAGGCCGCGAAGCGCCGCCAGAATCCGGCATGGACGATGAGACCCTCGGGCAGCAGGCCGGCGCTACCGGCCAACGGTTCCACCGGTCGCATCGGCGTGCCGGGCGCAGCCGCGACCGTGCGCAGGTCGGCAGCCGGCGCGGCGGCACCGGGATTGACCGCGCTGAAGGCGACCGTGGCCTGCTGGTCCGGTGGCGGCACGCGCGCGGGCGCTGCGGATGGCGCGATGAACGGCCGCCAGGCGGAGCTGCCAACCGAGGCGATGCTGATGTCGGACGGCCAGGCGCCGCTGCGCACGCGCTGTTCGACGTAGCTGGTCGGCACGGGGCCGCGCGGCGTGTTGCCGACCAGCACGAACACGCTGCCGTCGGGGCCGATCGCGTGCAGCTCGGTAACCGCGCCGGCAGCAGCAGCGCCGGATTGCAGACCCTGCAACTTGGCGAGGTCGTCGCTTTCCTTGATCGAGATCGGAGCGCGCGCGAGCAACTCGTTGCGCAGTCGCTCAGGCTCCATGCGGAAATATGCGGCCAACGCTGGCCAGACCTGATCGGCGACGAAACCCGGCTGGACTTCGCCGGTCAGGACCAAGGCATGCTTGATGGTGTCCATCGTTCCCCTTCCCCCTCATCGGACTTGGTGATTGCTGCGCCGCTGCCGGCACGACCTGCCGCGAAGTATCGCCGCGAGGCGACGTCGATGCACGCGTCGACGCATCATCGGCATTCGCGCGGCGCCAGCCTGCCGGGCAACGTGGTCATGCAGGTCCAGTCGCCATCGCCGCGGTAGGTCCATTCGATGGTCTCCCCGCGCAGGCTCGCCGGAACCGCCGCCACCCCGGCGAACGTCATCGTGAAGGAACACGCCGGAGCGTCGCCGGCGAACACCACCGAGGCGACCTGTGCATCGGTACCCTCGCGCCGGCCTTGCGGACAAGCATCGCCTCTGGCGATGGCCTCGGCGACATCGATCTTGTGGGGCGCCACCGAAGCCACGGCCGTCGCGACCTTCGCGCGCGTGAGGTAATCCTGATAGGCCGGCAGTGCGATCGCGGCGAGGATGGCGCCCGGAATCAGCAGCATCAGCAGGATATTGACCAACCAGCCGTACCACGGCATCGGCCGGCGCACGGTCGGCAGCGGGCGACCTGGTTCGACCTCGCGGAACACCACGCAGGTACCGGCGACGAGGTCATGCAGGCCCTGCTTGCGCGCGGTCCAGCCGACCAGCGCGTAGCCGATGTAGAGGATCAGGGTCGATAGCGCGCCGGCAAAATAGCGGCCGGTGGCGCGGCCGAAATCAAGACGGTTGCCGCAGTCGTCGGTGGCCTTGATGCCCATGGCGAGCTTGCCGAGGGTGGCCTGCTGCGGCGAGCTTTCCATCAGGGCAAAGTACAGCCAACGCCCGACCATGACGGCGATCCAGCCGAGCAGGGGTACGATGCCGATGATCACCGAGGGCAACCACAGGATCAGCGAATCGATCAGGTAGGCGGCGACGCGGCGCCAGAAACCGGCATGGATCGCCGCGCCGGCCGGCAAGGCTTCGCTTTGCATGTGCGTGCCGGTGCCGGCATCGAGGGCGAACACGGCGGGAACGGTGCCAGTGTCGGGAGCCGGGGGTGGTGCCGGGGACGGTGCGACAAAGGCCGTCCAGGTCTGGGTGCCGACCACGGCGACGCGTACATCCGCCGGCAACAGGCCGCGGCGCACCTGCTCGGCGACGAAGGCCGGCACGACCGGACCACGCGGCACGTTGTCGATCAGCACGAACAGGCGTTCGCTTCCTTCGGCCGCATGGATCTCGGCCTCGGCGCCGCGACGCTCGATCTCGCCACGCAGCGACTCGAGACGCGCGCGCTCGGGTTCTTCCTTGATGATGACCGGGGCACGTGCGCGCACATCGGTATGCAGGCGCGCGAGATCGATGCGCAGATAGGCGGCGATGTCGCTCCACACGCTGGCGGCGTCGAAACCGGGACGCAAGGCGCCCGTCAGGATCAGGACATGTCGCGGCATCGTGTTCCCCTGGTGGACAGACAGCCGTCACGCCCCACGCGTGACCCTCCGGCGTGAAACTTCAGCGTTCGAGGATCGCCGTCACGCCCATGCCGCCGGCGGTGCAGATCGAGATCAGGCCGCGGCCCGATCCCTTGTCCTCGAGCAGCTTGGCCAGCGTGGCGACGATGCGCGCTCCGGTCGCGGCGAAAGGATGGCCGAGCGCCAGGCTGGAACCGTTGACATTGAGCTTGGCCGGATCGATCGCACCGAGCGGTCGTTCGCGGCCAAGGCGTTGGCGACAGTAATCCGCCGACTCCCAGGCTCGCAGCGTGCACAGCACCTGCGCGGCGAACGCCTCGTGGATCTCGTAGAAATCGAAGTCCTGCAGGCTCAGGCCAGCCTTGTCGAGCATGCGCGAGACAGCGATCGCCGGCGCGATCAGCAAGCCTTCGCCATGCGTGAAATCGACCGCGGCGACGGCCGAGTGCGTGATCCAAGCCTGCACGCGCAGGCCGCGATTGCTCGCCCATTCGTCATTGGCCAGCAGCACGGCCGAGGCGCCGTCGGTCAACGGTGTCGAATTGCCCGCCGTCAGCGTGCCCTGGCCCGAGGTTCTGTCGAAGGCCGGCTTGAGTGTGGCGAGCTTTTCCAGCGTGGTGTCGGCGCGCAGGTTGTTGTCGCGCTCGATGCCGCGGAACGGCACGACGAGATCCTTGAAGAAGCCGCGCTCGTAGGCCGCTGCGGCCTTGCGGTGACTCTCGAAGGCGAGCTGGTCCTGCTCCTCGCGCGTGATCTTCCATTCGCGCGCCATCATCTCGGTGTGCTCGCCCATCGACTTGCCGGTGCGCGGCTCGGCGACGCCGGGGAAGGAAGGCTTGAGTTCGCCGAACGAGAAGCCGCGTACGGCGGCCTTGACCTTGTCACCGACCGACTTCGCCCGATTGACCGACAGCAGGCGCTGCTGCAAGGCCCGGCCGTAGACGATGGGCACATCGCTGGTGGTGTCGCTGCCGCCGCCGATGCCGGCCTCGATCTGGCCGCTGGCGATCTTGTGGGCGATGGCCAGCGCATTGTCGAGACCGGTGCCGCAGGCACGTGCCGAGGTGATGCCCGGCGTGGTCGGCGCCAGACCCGACGACAGCGTCGCCTCGCGCGCGAGGTTCCACTCCGAAGCGTGCTTGATGACCGCGCCGAAGGCGACCTCGCCGAGTTCGACGCCGTGCAGGCCGAAGCGTTCAACCAGCGCGCCAAGCGTCTTCACCGACATGCCGAAGTTGCCGATGTCGGCGTAAACGCTGTTGTTGCGGCAGAACGGAATGCGCACGCCCCCGATGACGCCTACGCGGTTCGGTTGGACAGCAGGCTTGGCCATCAACGCATCTCCGTCGATCAGTTCGGGGCCGGGCCCCACGCGTTCTCGTTCACCTTCCACAGACCGTGATACCACGCACGGAACATCGGAATCTCCTCGCCGCGCGCGTCATCGGCGAGCACTTTCCACATGGACGACGGTTCGCACTTGCCGGTGACAACATCAAGCAAGCCATCGAACAGCTCCGTCCACAGAGGCGTGTAGGCGATGCGCGCGGCATCGCGCTGCGCCTGCGCGCGCCGCGCAACGAGATCGCCACCGCCGCGACGCATGCCGATGGCCTGCACCCACGGCGAATCGGCGAGTTCGAGCACGAGGTCGAAGCCGGCACGGTCGAGCATGACGCGCACTTCCTCGGGCGAGGAGAACTGGTTGCGCGCAACATCCTTGCGCTGTGCCGGATCGGCGGTACGGTACTGGTTGATCTCGAGCGCATAGCGCCTCCAGCCGACCGCGCTCGCCATGTTCCACACGTCGAAATAGAACAGGCCGCCGGGTTTCAGCACGCGCGCCATGTCCTCGAGATACAGGTAGAAATCTTCCTTGTCCATGTGAATGAACACGGCAACGCAATACGCCTTGTCGAAGCTCGCATCGGCCAGCGGCTGCAGGCTGGAACGGTGCAGTTCGGTGAAGCCGGTATTCGGCAGGCCGGCCAGGCGCTGGCGGGCGACGCCGAGCATGTTCGAGGAAATGTCGCAGCCTTCCCAGTGGGCGACACGCGGGGCGATTTCACGACCGATGCGGCCGACTCCACAGCCGAGCTCGAGTACGCGGTCGCCAGGCTGCAGATCAAGAGCGAGGCTCACCTGGCGTGCGCTGTAGCGGCCGGTCAGGCGCGCCGTCTCCTCATTCGTGCTGCCATCGACGGCAATGAACGCGCCAGTCGGCGTGGATGCCTTTTCGTTCCAGAAATTCTTGTAGTTCTTCTGCGATTCCATGGGGCTTGCGCGGCCAATCGGGCCTGCGATGTTACACTGCGGCCCCTGCCGCGGAAACCGAACCGGTGCCTGTTTCATCGTCCTTTTCCGCTGCCGCGCACGCGTTCTCGCATGTCACCGCCCTGCTTGCCATCGAATGCGCGGGCCCGTGCGCACCCGCGCATCCGCTGCTCGGTCGCGACGATGCCGAACGACTGATCGGGATGCTCGCCACCGATCTCGCCCGCCACGCCGGTGGCGCCGCGCAACTCGACCTCGTCGCCGTCGGTGCGCTCTACGACCAGGCCCAGCTGTTGCGTCCACGCTGGCCGCTGTACGCCGCGCTCGCCGATGCGCTCGATCGCCTGCCGGCCGCCCACGACACGGGCCGCATCATCGCCCTCGGCGCACACCAAGGTCGCCCGCCGGCGCCAGCACTCGCGCCGGAAGCAAGCCTTTACGGCAGTCCGCTGCTGGTATTGCCTTGGCTGCTGGCCGGACCACCGGCCACGGTCGCCGACGTCGGCCGCCAGCTCGAGCTCGAACTGCTCGAACACGGCCTCGCCGACGCCGCGCTGTCGCTGGCGGTCGGCGAGGCATTCGGCATCGAAGTGACGCACGCGCGTCACCTCACCACCTTCGATCTCTGCGCAATGGCCTGCAGTCAATACCAGCACGCCGGGCTCGGCGCGCTCTGGCAGATCATCGAAGTCGCGCTGCTCTCGCCCGAACGCGAGGAAACGGTCGCGCTCGACGCCAATGAAACGCTTGCCTGGCGTGGCGGCCGCGCCCACCTGCGCTCGAGTGACCGCACCCGCCGCGCGCAATGCCGCGCCATCCTCGCCGCGCACGGCATCGCTCTCGACATCGATGGTGCGGCGTTCTCGGCGTAGGTGCGTGGCGTGAAAGAATCGCGATCGAGTCGGCACCATCACCGATGCTGCCGATCGCGGCTGCAGCCGCTCCCGCAAGGGATGCTCTGATCAAGCCCAAGGAATCCGTTCTGCGGCTTCAGCAACGAAGTGGGCTTGGCACAAGCCCGGATCTCCCTTGGCTGGCGCGTCAAGCAAAGGACGATCCGCCGGCACCAGATCCTCGAGACTGCGCCCGGCCGCGACCCGCGCCCCGGCTTCGCGCACGTCGTCCGCGGCGATGCGTTCGATGTCGGCATCGGGCAGGTCGAAACGCATCAGCCCGAACAGGGCGAACACGTTCGCCCCTCGCACGGCGCATTCCTTTCCGCTTCCAGTGCGGTCAGCGCGGCACGCTGCGCCGCGATCGGACCAAGCAGGCGATGCACGCCTGCGTCGAGCAGGAACAGGCCGATCAGGGCCTATGGTGGCAATGCCGAAGCACCGGAAGAAGCGGTGCAGGCATCTCACTTCGGCCGCCGAGTGCGCGAGCTGCCGAGCTTGCGGGTGAGCGTGTTGCGGCCGAGGCCGAGGGCGCGCGCGGCGTTCTGGCGGTGGCCCTTGCTGGCAACGAGGGCGGCATCGAGCAGCACACGCTCGAACTCGGCGAGCGCGCGGGCGTGCAGGTCCGGCGCGCCGCCGGCGAGTTCCTGCTCGGCCCATTCGGCCAGCGCGCGGCTCCAGGCCGGGCGGCGCGTGGCGCTCGCGCTGCGCATCTCGGGCGGCAGGTCGGCGAGGCCGATGACGCGGCCGCTGGCGAGCACGGCGAGGCGCCGGCACAGGTTCTCGAGCTGGCGCACATTGCCGGGCCAGGCGTATTCGCGCAGGGCGGCGAGTGCGGGCTGGGCGAAGTGCTTCGCTTCCGCGCCGGTCTCGGCGGCGACACGGGCAAGGAAGTACGCGGCGAGCGCGGCGATGTCGTCACGGCGCTCACGCAGCGGTGGCACATGCACGCGCAGCACGTCGAGGCGATGCAGCAGGTCGGCGCGGAACTCGCC
>Ga0116142_10006236_pt1 | contig 10355 bp, 15 predicted proteins | sample AD_UKC033_MetaG_FD_89785 | JGI IMG/M metagenome (GOLD analysis project Ga0116142, IMG submission 89785) | Active sludge microbial communities of municipal wastewater-treating anaerobic digesters from USA - AD_UKC033_MetaG | ecosystem: Engineered > Bioreactor > Anaerobic > Digestate | place: USA... | reverse complement strand
GTATCCCGCGCGTGATAAACAAATCGGTCAACACATCCATCACGTCGTCTGCCTTGAGAGAGTAACCCGTCCGTAGTGACAGACATTCCCGTGTGTATTCATCAATGACAGTGAGCGTCCGTATCTTTGTTCCGTCTTTGAGCTGATCCGCCACAAAGTCATATGCCCATACATGATTTGGCCAACACGGCCGCAGCCGCATACACGACCCGTCATTGAGGTAAAGGCGGCCTTTCTTCTTATGTTTCGCTGGAACCTTGAGGCCTTCCTGCCGCCAGATGCGTTCCACCCGTTTATGGTTGACCTGCCAACCCTCTACGCGCAACAATGCTGTAATTCGTTTGTAGCCGTATCGCCCATACTGGCTGGCAAGACGGATAATATCCGCCGTTAAAGCCGCTTCATCATCAGGTTTGATCTTCTTACGCCGTTGTAATCCTCGGCTTTGACCAAGAGCGGCGCACGCACGCCGCTCTGTCACTCCCAGTTTCTGCTGTGCATAGATCACAGCTTCCCGTCGCCGCTCCGGACTGGTCAGAACTTTCCCGTTGAAACTTCCTTTAATATCAGATTATCAAGTGTCAGATCAGCGACGGCCCGTTTAAGACGGGCATTCTCGGTTTCCAGTTCCTTGAGACGGCGTGCCTGATCCATTCCCAAACCACCATATTCCTTGCGCCAGCGATAATACGTGTTCGCCGTTACATCAATCTCGCGCAAAACTTCCTCAATCGTGCATCCACGCCCGACCATCACCTCGGCCTGCCGCAAATATCCGATAATCTGCTCTGTCGTAAATCTCTTCCGAGCCATTTCTACTCCTCCTTATATGTGTCCATAATATATCCAGATTCACTCCGGATCCGGACTCATTTATAGGGGGTGGCTCAATTCTATAAAAATCCCAATTCACCTTATGCAACAGCGCATCAAGATAACTTTGATAAATATTCTTTGTTTATTGAGCGATCACTATCATTAATGCAAGATGATGGGCGTCTTGGCGCAATAATTCCTCACAAATTTATGGTGACACAAGCTGGGCGCTCTTTAAGGGATTTAATCACTGCTCAATCTTACCTTGAAAAGGTCATTCATTTTGGAGTGCAGCCTGTTTTTGGTCGAAGAATACACAAGCCAAAGTGAAGAATTTTAAGCCGGTGGTGACAAAAGAACACCTGTCTAATCCCGCCCTCAAGAAAATTACGGATACAATCACCGCCGAAACGACGAAAAAGGGGAACGCGGAAACCTATCTTAAAAAGCTTGAAAAACTGTTCAATGACCTCAAGAAAACCCTGTCAAAAACGTGGAATGAGAATATAGACGGCAAGCGGATGCCGTCGATAAACTTTGAAAATAGCCCGCAACAAGCCCCAAAAGAGAGCGAAGAAAAGCTTTTACAGGCACTTGAAGAGGAATTTTCAAAATTCAAAGCTTCGAAAGATCAGGTTGCCCTAGAAAAGGCAATTTCCGATCTTGGCCAGATCATGGAACAGCCTGTGACCCTGCCGGACGGCATGTCGGGTACGATTACCCAGTCAATCACCAAGACTGCCCGCGAAAAAGTGCAGGCCAAAATTGATGCCCTGAAAGCCCATGCCTTAAAACACGGCTCTATTCAAAACTGGTTTGAGGATGGCGCAGCCTTGTTAAAACAAACCAAGGACAACCAGAAATGCCCCCTATGCGATAGCGCACTTCCGAACATCGAAGACCTTATTGCTTCGTATGATTCCTATTTCAACGATGAATTAGCTGCCCTTATGCAGGAAATCGGCAAAATCATAATTGCACTTGAGAGGCTTTTAGCTGAAACAGACAATAAAAAGTCCCAAAGCCAGCGCGTTCAAACTCTGCTTGCGGAGTACAGTTATCAAGACATGGTATAGGCCTTATCCTCTTTCGGGGTAACAATGACATCATAGGTTTCGGCAGGGGCAAAGCGGAACTCGTCAACGCCGACAGGTTCTACATTTTGCCCGTCCGCTTGAACAACGTTCATCTTTAATCCCGGAATGCGGACATCAAAGAACGACATGGATGATGCGTTGATAAAGCGCAGCCGCACACGGTCGCCTGTTTTGAAAAGACCCGTCCAGTTTTGCTCCGGTGTTTTTCCATTGGTCAGGAAAGTGTAACCCGTAACATCGGAAAGGTCGGTGCGGGCCATGCGCATTTGCCCCCAATCCGTTTCATCCTTCCATGCTTTGCCAAAGCCTTTCTTCTCCACATCACTGAAGAAATCCCCCAATGTCCGTCGCGCATTGGCGTAGTAATCCGATGATTTCTTGAGGTTTCCGATAATCTCTGACGGGGTGTCGTCGTGATAGTCATTGAGCATCACGATATAATCCCTGTCGGATTTGATAGGGTCACGTCCAGCGGGGTCAACTATGATGGCGCCATATAGTCCCTCTTGCTCCTGCCCGCCCGTGTGGGAGTGGTACCAATAGGTTCCGGTCTGGCGGAGTTTGAAACGATAGGTAAAAGATTGGCCGGGCTGGATTTCCTTAAACCCGTTCAGACCGTCAACGCCATCCATAGCCCCTGGAACCAACAACCCATGCCAGTGGACAGATGTTGGGACGTCCATTTGGTCGGTCACATGAATGATTGCCTCTTCACCTTGTTTGAAGCGAAGCGTGGGGGCCGGTAATGTGCCATTGACCACTACCTTCTCAAGCTTGTGTCCCGTGATATTCAGGGTTTGATGAGAGATGGTCAGGTCGTAATCTTTTGCTTGGGCCGCAAAAGGGCTTGTCATGGCAAGAAGCCAAAGTGCCAGAAATACTGATTGTTTCATAAAATATGGTCCTCGTTATAGAGTGATGTCGCACAAAATAATTTGCGCGGACTCTATATGCGAAGACGCTGTGTGGTCAGGATTATCGAGGAATCGTTTTGATGGGTTATAGGCCAATCAAGGGGCGGTCCCCTGATAATCTGCGGGCTGTAAGAGCCGCTTTGGGACATAACCTCATCATTAATAAACGGAAAATCAATCGATACCGTACGAAGGTCAACTTTTTCAAGATGGGAAGCATCAGCCTTTTGTAGGTCGACCCCCATACAATCAATGACAAAGCGGATATGGTCTGATTTTTTTTCACCGGACTCGTGGTCGTGGCACGGCTTTTCAACGAGACTGGATGACTTCGACGATTGGGCGCACACAGGCATAGCGCACGCCAAAGAAGGTGTAATCACCAACAAAGCCAGAAATGCGCCAAAAAATCGTCTCATACCACGTCCATCCTAGCCTCATTCGTAAAAAAAGACCATATGGTTACATTTATAAAAAATAAGAATCAATCACTCAGGACAAGACAACTTATCTCATCAATGTTGTCAGATAAACTACTGACATTCACTCTTAACAGCTTGCTAGAGAGACTAGTTTAAACCGCGAAAATATCCAGACCTTTCCTATCAATCAAACTCAATAATTGGTGAGCAGGCCCGTCTGGTATTCCCGCCCCCTGCTCCCACTTACTTACTGTGCCTGGTTTCACTTGCAAAAAGGTTGCCAATACGGCTTGGCTAACATTCGCTTTTTTGCGTATCCTTTTAATTTGCGCAGGAGTCATGGGCTTGCTGGCAACATAGCAAGAACTATCAAAAGATTTCATTGTAATGGCATTCATATGGCCTGCTTTATGAAGCCCAGATGCCATTTCATGAAGTGCTGCACTTACATCGCTTTTAAATTTTTTCGTCATCTTCAACCTCTTCTACAATCTCATAATATTGTCCGTCATTGATTAGTTTTTGTAACTGTTCGTCACTTAATTTAAGAAGAATTTTGGCAAGCTCCTTAAAACCTTCTTCTTCCTGATCGGTAATATTTGCTTTTTCGTTCTTCGGAAACCCATAAGCAAAAAACGCTTTATCTCCCTTTTTAAACAAGATTATAGTTCTATAACCTCCGCGTTTACCTTGACCTTCCCTAGCAAGGCGCTTCTTGTAAACCTGCCCTCCCAAATCAGCATCAAATAACCCGTTTTCTACCTCTTGAATGGCACGAATAAGGTCTTCATCTCCTATTTTTTCTTTTCGAGCTAATTTATGAAATCCTTTGCTCTTAAAAATCCTTACCATACAAATTCCTATATCATTTAATACTATAGCATTTAATCATATATTTATCAAGTTTTTGATGGCTTTCATGGCATCCCCTAATTGAGAAGCTCTAAACCACTGACCAAACCCAAGCCATAGCCATATAGCCAACGGCTAAAACAAGCCCCACAAAGAACACTCCTCTTATAAATCCTGCAAATCTGGCGGCCACAGCTCCAGCAACAACTGAAGGAACAATCAAGGCAGCAAAACGGGTTTCTTTCATCCATTCGTGAGGAATGAGTTCGTGGATATGATACCCGACGATCCCACACCAGGCTTAACAGTGACCAACGCCCCTATTCTCAAATCGTCATAATCTCTGAGCTCTCCAAACGGAACATAGTGGAGTTTTTCCCGCGCATCCTTCACCACCAGATATTTCCGGTCAGTGATTTCATCAACAGGGCCTTTATTCATAACAAGACCATGAATAACCTCACCTTCATCCGCTTTCATGGAATAGAAGGACAAGCCTTCCAGATCCATATCCGGATTCTGACGGTAGAGATTATTCAGAACATTCTGACGCTGTGACGTATCACGCAAAACATCGATGAAGTTCTCTTTAAGGGTATAAATACCCGGTGGGTATTCTGCGGCAAGTCCGGTTGTGGACAGGAATTGCAAACGACCTTTGACCAGCCCCTCATAGAAGCGGTCTTTGCCAAAATTATTCTCTTTGCGGACATCAACCGCACGCTCCTCATTGAGGTTCTTTTCGATAAAACGGTCAAGCGAGGTAACACTTAAAGCCTCGACTTGTTTTTCCTGAGATTTCTGGATTTCCTCCAGTGACCGCTCCCCAAGAAGCTCCGTTACCAACTCTTGCGCCCGCGCCCTGACTCCGCTTGCAATATAATCACGGCCAATCACCAGATCCTGACCCCGCTCACTCACACCACGAATAATCACATGGGCATGAATATCGTCCGTGTCATAGTGAACAGCTCCGATCCAATTAAGAGTTGTCCCGAGGTCGGATTCCATCTGACCCATCACCCCTCTCACATACCCATGAAAGTCATCTATCTGATGTCCATTTTCAGGGGAAATAATCATCCTAAAATGATGGCGATCATCTTTGCATAACTTATAAAACGCAAGACCATCTACACCATCATCATAATCGCGGTCAAAAAGTACAGCTTGCGTCTCCTCTTTACCCGCCCCTGAACGGGAAATATACCTCACATGTTGGTAGAGATTTTTGGCTCCACTGCCAGCCCCAACCCCGACACCTTTCGTCCGGTTCTGGACGGGATTAATTTTCACAACAACCCTCTGCCCGAAAAAACTCCCCGAAAAAGAATTCCCCCGAACCACCCCGTCACGCATTTTAAGGCGGGTTCCTACCCCCTTGTTTTTAACCTCGGCTCCGGCATGGCGACGCAGTTTTTTAAAGACAGATTTACGGGGACTCTCATTAGTGATGATCAGTGGACGGGACATATCAGACGATGCCAAAACAGCATCATCCTCTTCCCACAGTCCAGAACTGACATCATCCAGTAACATCTAAACTCCCTCTATCGAGGCAAACTCGCCCCAAATTCATTCGTGTTTTCACACACCATTCTCGAGATCAAAGGCCAAAACCACCGCCCAGAACCTTGAACCGACCCCGCAATCCAAACCTCAATTTCCGTCCAAAAGACGCAATTTCACTCCCAAAAAACCCTATCACAACCTCTAAATTAATTCAACTTATTTCTACAAATAATAATGTGTAATAAATATAGAAATAACAGTAACATAAACAACATAATAATTTATATCTTTTATCTTGTATTCCTCTTAAGTGATTTACTAAGCAAATCCTTTTCTCCCATAGCAATAAAAAATGGGCACCTGACAAGGCGCCCATTTCCATCAAATATTAACTCCCCCAAAATCCGTCCTCAACCAACCTCAACCCATTTCAAATTCGTCGGTGCGCCGCACTCATGGCACGTTGCATCTTTGTCAAAAGTGACTTGAATTTCCCAATCCTGTTTTTTTGTATCCCACTGAACAAAAGCATCCATAACAACTTTCTCGCTGCCACAATCTTCACAAACAGGTTTCTTTCTTTTTTCCATAGCGACTCTCCTTTATGGTCTGGTTTTAACAAGAATATTGTTCCAATCCGCTCCTCGCAGACTAGGACTATGACGAATAACATCTCCCTCAAAACCGCTACCCAGGATTGACTGCCTGATCTTGCTGGCGAGATCATCTCCCCCCTCGTCATTGTCGGTAATGAGAATAACTTTCTTGATTCCCGCCCTTCCTTCAAGAAACTTTCCGACCAGTCCGGACTGGTCGGGGGACACCCCTCCCCCTGTTGCTCCGTAGATTGCCCGCTCGCTCGGAAAAAGAATTGAATAACTCAAGGCATCAATGACAGCCTCGCCTAGTACCAGACTATTATCCCCTGCCCTGATGTTGGACCTCCAGAAGGTTTTCTCGCTCCCTCTGACAAACAGGGCCTTGTCCGCATTTTTAAGCTCAAGCCCGCAAATCCCTTTATCGTTATAATGGGGAAAGACGGCATTTCCGTAGGAGTCTTTATGGATGCGTCCCGCAAAACGGGGGGAGCCTAGAACCTGTCCTCCAATCCCCCTTCTTTCAAGATAGGTATGACGCCTTGCAGGTTGGCACCTTTTGAATATTCTCAAAACGCGGGCAGGGTCAAAAATCTGCTCTTCCACATCTTCGACATAATTTTGGGGGTCAGGCAAAGAAACGCTTTCTCCCATCCAGCCTTGAAGCTCTTTTCCGATTTCGGCAATGGTTTTGCGGGTACGGTTTTCAAGAAAATTGATAATTGTGCCATTGTCTGAATCATCCACCACAGAAAAATAGACCCAAAGACTGCCGCGCTTCGAGATAATGATTTTGTCGGCATCTTTTCTCATGGCAATCGAGCTGCGGGTAGTTTTCTTGCGGTCGATCTCATATCCGAGATGGGCCGCATACTGGGTCAGATTTATATCTGTCTTGAAGCGCGAATAATCGAGTTGTTGGTACATTTTGCGCCTCCCCTCAATATTCCGAAGGGAGCAGCAGGACACTGTCCGTGAAAAAGAACGTAATCTCCTCCAACGGAAAATCCGTATAGTCGATTTTCTCGGCATAGACGACTGTGCCGTTTCCATCTTCGCAGGTTAGATTTGCGGATTGATTTTCGGTAACGGAAAGCTTCCAGAACTGGAACCTTTCTCCTCTAATTTCGGGGAGGATTTGGTTGCTGAAGATTTTTTCAAGAAGCCAATAGGCTCCGGCTTCCTGTGCCAGAAATCTCACCCCATCGGTGTATCTGAATTTCGGAAACATCTGGTGGTAGAAATATTGTTCTGTTCCGGTAAAGTAGCGTAATTCGGATTGTAATTGTGCTGCATTCATCATGGTTACGGCCCCTTTTTAATGCGCAAATTGGTCGATTGGGCAAATCGTGAAAAAGTCATATTCCGATCTGATGGGGTTCATATCTGGACGGGCTTGCAATTCCCGAATGGCCATGAAATCGGCTTCTTCTGGATTATTTGCGGTAACGAAAACCCGATATGTCCTGATTTCCTGAAAACGGACTTCAAAAAATTGAGGCTCCCTTTTTTGCCTGATTGCTTCGGCAAGCTGCCCTATTTCGTTGTCAAATGCGGTATCCATTATTTTGATCCTTTCCTGATTAACGGGTTGCGCTTGAACCCTTGGCCAGCGCCGAGCGTCCGAAAAAAGAACAAAAAAATCCCCGCGTGACTTGTACGCGGGACAAAACCGGACGGTCGATCAAAATTCGGGAATTTCTCAAGAAAAATCGGCGAAAGATTCTTGTCTTTCCTAGCCCTCTTGCGACGGAAAGTGGGAATCTCTTCGATCTATTTTACTTGATAAACAGCGCCAGCGTTCCCGATTTTGATGTAAGCTGATGACAAAGGGGTTCCAAGCATCGACCCTTCGATGCTTAAAATACTTATCGCCTTGGTGATTCCCTATTTAGAAAAATCTGATGCTCGAACGATGATTAATGAGTGTCGGGATAGAGTGCCGGGAACCAACGCTCTACCACTTCAAACGGAAACGCTAACCGGACAGGGCTTTTTGGTGTATCCGAGACGAGCAGTCCTTTTTTGAGAAGCTCCGAAAGAACGGACCGCGCCATCCGGTCTTTATAGCCGGTAAGCTCGGGCGCCCTGCCCCGCTCGAACTCTCCAAACAAAAGAGCTTCACGCAGCAGTGCAAAGCTGCCTTGCGGTAAATGTCCCGCAGACATTTCATCATCAACATAGAGTTTGATGCGGCGTGTCAGTTCGGTTGGCTGAATAAGACCTGCCATATAATCTACCTGGTCGATACAGGCTTTGAGGAAGAATTCACAAAACTCTGTAAGGGCCTGTTCAGAGAGTGTCCCTCTTCCATCCAGATCGCCACGACGCGGTTCGTCCGCCGCTTGTAATAAACTCTTATAATTCTGAACATTTCGGGCAAGTCCGCGTGCAACAGACCATAGACTTGAACCAACCCCAAAGCGAAGAAGCATGGCATGCGACATCAGGCGGGTCACACGTCCATTGCCATCCAGAAATGGGTGTATCCACAAAAGCCGGTGATGGGCGGCGGCAGCCGAGATAATCTGCTGCGATTTGCCCAATCGTGCCACATCATAGGCTTCATCAAAGCGTTTCATAAACGAGGGCAGGCTGTCTGGTCGTGGAGGGATATGGAGACCAACTGCAACATCATGCTCTCGTAATGCACCAGGAATGACCCTCACCACCTCTTTGGTATCAGGGTTCTCATTTTGGAGAAGCTCGTCAGGGAGCCGTGAACAAAACTCTCTATGAAGCCATAAGATAAATTCTGATGACGCGGGATAACAATCAGGAATATGTCCGTTATCAATCATCGCCTGCACTTCGATATGGGCGACGGCTTCCTTTTGAAGGTTTCTTTTTTTCGGCTCTTCCGAATAATCCTTGGCAAGCGCACGATCAATATCGCGGGGATGGGTGTTGTGCCCTTCGATTAAATTGGAGTAGTAGCAATTCATCGAGCGGACGAGATGCCCGATACTATCTCGGACAATCGGATGCATTTGTCCGGCCAGTGCATTTGATTTTGCAACCAGATCCACAACAAGATCATTAAGGACGCGCGAGCTTCCTTCTGCTGGAAACATGGGTTCCATCAGGCCAATTGGTTCGAGCGTTTTTTGCCGATCTTTTTGCCGCATAATATTCATTCTATATCAAATAGATATACATATGCAAGACAATCAATTTTGCCGATCTTTTTGCCGATCATCCCTTTTGTGGGAAATAATAATGATCCCACTTTGATTTTTTCCCACAAACTTGATATAATGAATGAAGTAAAGGAGAATTTGCAATGGAACAGACTGTTCAACAGCTCAGACCTGACGCAAAGGGACGCATTAGCCTGGGTAAAATGGCTCAAGGAATTAGCAGCTTTCACGCCCATCGCTTGGAAGATGGGCGCATTGTTCTCGAGCCATTTACGGAGATCCCTGCGCGAGAAAAGTGGTTATTTAACAATCCAACAGCATTGGACGCTGTAAAAAACGGCCTCGCTCAGGCCGCCGTCGGAAAAACGCGTGAAATCGGTAGTTTTTCTAAGTTCGCGGACGTAGATATCGACTAGAACATGACCTTCGCACTCAAATTCACCACTCAGGCTGAAGAAGATTTAAAATCGCTTGAGGACAACCCATCATTGGCAAAACGGCTGAAGGCGGTATGCAAGGCACTTGGCTATCTTGAAACAAACCCAAAACACCCGAGTCTGAACACTCACAAATATAGCTCTATCTCTGGTCAGAATGGTGAGGAAATTTTTGAAGCCTATGCGGAAAACAAAACACCCGCAGCCTACAGAATTTTCTGGTTCTACGGCCCGGACAAGAAAGAAATTACCATCATCGCCATCACACCTCACCCATAAGAGGCATTCACCTTATTTACCTATTTCACGTGAAACATTTTTTCTTGTTGATTCAATGGGTTATAAGCAAATTACTCTCTTGACGGAGTCTTGCTTTTCATTTACCCAAATCAACATCTCTCCGCGTTAAGTGTGTATGACCTTTTTCAAGCCATAAATGGCATATTGTTTTTGTTAGTATTACTACAGAAACTTTATCAGAGAAAGGGAAACCTCATGTCAAATATCCTGTATGTCGGTCTGGACGTTCATAAAGAAACACTATCCATATCAGTTGCAGAAGAAGGCCG
>Ga0116142_10006234_pt1 | contig 10355 bp, 8 predicted proteins | sample AD_UKC033_MetaG_FD_89785 | JGI IMG/M metagenome (GOLD analysis project Ga0116142, IMG submission 89785) | Active sludge microbial communities of municipal wastewater-treating anaerobic digesters from USA - AD_UKC033_MetaG | ecosystem: Engineered > Bioreactor > Anaerobic > Digestate | place: USA... | reverse complement strand
GCCCGCCGCGGACCGGGGACGCTGATGGGCGAATCGAACGCAATCACCGAGTACCTGCTCCAGTTTTCTCCCGATGCCGTGATCGTCGTCGATGATCAGGGGCGTATCCGCTTCGCCAATGAGACGGTGCGTGAGGTGCTCGGCCACGATCCCGGGGCACTTCTAGGCAGGCCTCTCGATCACCTGATCCCCGAGCGCCTGCGGGAGCGTCACGGGCAGCTCACGGCAGGTTTCCTGAGAAGCCCGCGCAAGCGGGAAATGGGCGCGCAAGTGCCGGACCTCCTCGCGTTGTGCGCTGATGGCACGGAGCTCGCCGCCGACATCCGACTCTCGCCGTTCCGGGTCGACGGGAGGCTATACGTGGCGGCAGCGATCCGCGACAACAGCGAGCGTCGGCAGTTCAGCGAGAAACTCAGCGCCGCGCGCGATGTCGCGGAGCGGGCCAATCGCGCCAAGAGCCGTTTTCTCGCCATGGCGAGCCATGACCTGCGCCAACCGATGCAGACCCTGCGCCTGCTCAACGCAGCCATGCTGAAGATGAGCTCGCCGCCCGACGTGCAGGAGATCCTGTAGCACCAGGGGCAGGCCATCGAAAGGATGACCGAGCTGCTGAATGCGCTGCTCGACATCAGCCGGCTGGAATCGGGCGCCATTACACCTCTCCAGACGGACGTGCGGCTGAAGGATGTGTTCGCCGAATTGCGCGACGAATTCGAGCCCATGGCCGAGGAAAAGGGTATCCGCCTGCGGATCGACGGCCCGGCGCCCGTCGTATCGACAGACCGGATCCTCTTCAGCCAGATTTTCCAGAACCTGCTCGGCAACGCGTTCAAGTACACCGAACGGGGCTCGGTGTCGCTGAGCGCCGCCTTTGAAGAGGATGCTTTCGTGATCACCGTGGCGGATACGGGGGTCGGCATTCCTGCGGACAAGCTCGGGCAGATCTTCGACGAGTACTTCCAGGTCGACGGGCGCGGCGCGCAGCGCGCGGGGGTCGGCCTCGGTCTCGCAATCGTGAAGGAAATCGCGCACCTGCTCGGGTTCTCCGTGCGCATCTCCTCCGAGGTCGGCGCCGGCACGCAGGTGCGCGTCTACGTGCCCGGATCGCTCGTCCTGACGCCGACGCCGGTGCACGAGCCGGGCGTGGAGCCGGCGAAGGTGACGGGGGCGTTGCGCAAGCCGCGTGTGATCCTCGTCGAAGACAACGACGGCGTGCGGATGGCGACCGAGTTGTTCCTGAAGGTCCAGGGCCACGAGACCGTGAGCGCACGCTCGGTGTCGGAAGCGGAACAGTTGACCGCGTCCATGCGCGCAGGCGACGTCGTAATCGCCGACTACCACCTGGAGGGGTCGTGCAACGGCCTCGAACTGCTGGCCAGGCTGCGCGAACGCGTCGGCGAGGAGGTGCCGGGCGTCATCCTGAGCGGCGATCTGCCGGCCGTGATCCGATCGATCAGCGCGCCGGTCCCGCGTTGCCGGTTCCTCGGCAAGCCCGTCGACACCGGCGCCCTGATCGAAGCCATCCACGAACTGAGCGCTCCGCCCGACGATCCCGATCGGGCTGCCGCAGGCTGACGCAACAGGGCGAGTCCCGGCCTCAGCTGCATCAGCCCAGATATGCTTCGGTGCCGTACCGGCGCATCATGCGATGGCTGTTGAAGCAGGACGCGTTCTTGCTGATGGCGCCCTTCATGACCTTGATCCAGCCGCCTGGATTGTCGGCGCCATCGTAGTAGAGCGGCAGGACCACCCGCTCGAGCTTGTCGTAGAGCGAGGCCGAGTCGGCCTCGGGATCACCGTCGCTGCCGATCGACCAGCCAGTCAAACCCTCGATGCACCCATCGATCCACCATCCATCCAGGATGGAAAAACTCGGCACACCGTTGAGTGCGGCCTTCATGCCACTGGTGCCCGACGCCTCCAGCGGGCGCAATGGCGTATTGAGCCAGACGTCCGAGCCGGCGACCATCGTAGCGGCGAGTTCCATGTCGTAGTTCGGCAGGTACGCCATGGCGATCCTGCCCTTCAATGCACGGATGTGCGAGTGCAGACGCGCGATGAGCGCCTTGCCGCCCTCGTCGCGCGGATGCGCCTTGCCCGCCATGACGATTTGCAGGGGGTGTTCGCGCGCGATTGCCATCAGGCGATCCAGGTCGCTGAACAGCAGGTCCGGCCGCTTGTAGGCGGTCATGCGACGGGCAAAGCCGATGATCGGCACCTGCGGATGCATTTCGACGCCTGAGACTGCACGTACGGTGTCGATCAGTCGTTGCTTGCATTGTCTGTGCGCCTCCCAAAGGTCGGCATCCGGAATGCAGCAATCGGCGCGCACGAGTATCTCCGGCTCGTGGCACCAGCCGGGCAGATAGCGATCATAGAGGCGGCGGAAGCAGTCCGCGGCCCAGGTGTGAGGGTGTATGCCGTTCGCGATGGCCCGCACCTCGTAGCTCGGAAACATCCTGCCGGAGACTTCCGCGTGGCGCGGGGCGACGCCGTTGACGTACTCGCTCAGGTTCAGCGCGAGGCGGGTCATGTTGAGAGACTCTTCACCGGCGAGCCTTTTCAGCATGGCGAGATCGATCGACGTTCCGAGCGTGCGCATCACGAGATCGTAGGGAAAACGGTCATGGCCCGCCTCCACCGGCGTGTGGGTCGTGAAGCGGCACAATGCACGGACCCGCGGCAGGTTGAACGGCTGTTCACCGGCGCGCAGATCCTCGCGCGGATGGACGAGTCTCTGCAGCAACTCGATGCCGAGCAGCGCAGAATGCCCCTCATTCATGTGATAGAGGGAAACGGTGAAGCCGAGTGCATGCAGCATGCGCACGCCGCCGATGCCCAGCACGATTTCCTGTTTCAGGCGGTAGGCGTCGCCGCCACCGTAGAGATCGCGCGTGATGGCGCGATCTTCCGGCTGGTTCTCTGGCAGTTCGGTGTCGAGGAGCAATATCGGCACGCGGCCACGCGCGCCGGTCTCGAGCACGTACAGCCATGCGGAGATCCAGACCGGCCGGCCCTCGATCTGCACGGCGATCTTCGCGTCGAGCGCTTGCGCCCACGCCTGCGGTTCCCACTCGCAGGGATGTTCCACCTGCCGGCCGTCGGCGTCGATCTCCTGCCGGAAATGGCCGGCGCGGCTGACCAGGCTGACCGCGACGAGCGGCAGTTCGAGGTCGGCCGCCGATCGCATGGAATCACCCGCCAGCACCCCGAGACCGCCTGCATAGGTGGGGATCTCCCTGCGCAGCGCGATCTCCATCGTGAAGTACGCGATGCGCGGCCGATCCGTGAATTCCGCAGGCATCAGCGCTGTCGCTGCGACGAGGTCGCCTGCGCCGGCGGATCATGCCCTGGCGCGGCGAGTGCGAGCAGGCTGCGGACTTCCTCGTCGGAGGTCTGCGGGAACCTCTGGTACCACTGGCCGACGGCGAAAAACGAGTCGGGAACGAGGATGCACACGACCCGATCCGCCAGCTCACGCAGCTTCTCGCACGCGCTGCCGGAGGAGACGGGCAGGGCCACGACGATCTCGCGTGCGCCGAGCTGGCGAGCCGCGCGCACGGCAGCCACCATGCTCGAACCCGTGGCCGCCCCGTCGTCGGCGAGGATGACGGTCCGGCCCTCGATGACGGGCGCCGGGCGGTCGTTGCGGTATGCGCGCTCACGGCGGCGCAGTTCGTCACGCTGGGCGGCGACTTCGGCTTCGAATCCGGGCGGGCGTCGGAGCCAGCTCGGCAGGTCTTCGTTGATCACGATGATATCCCCGGAGGCGATGGCGCCGAGCGCGAGTTCCGGCTGGCCGGGGGCACCCAGTTTGCGGACGATCAGCACGTCGAGCGGCGCTGCGAGGGTCCGGGCGACCTCAAAGCCGACAGGCACGCCGCCACGCGGCAATGCCAGGACGATGACGTCGTCCCGATGCCGGTATTCGCCGAGCTGCTCGGCGAGCTGGCGTCCGGCGTCGACCCGATCGACGAACGGCCTTGTGAACATGGTTTCTGTTTTCACGCCCGGTCGGCCCGTATCGGGGAGCACACCCTCTCTGCATACTATGGCAGATGCCGCGGCGGATCATTCGGGGTAACCGGAATGCACCTGCGGTGATCCACGGGTATGCGACCCTGCAAACGGGGTCGAGGACGAGGAGCCGTCAGGAGGGCCGATGTCGCGAGGCGATGAAGGCGGTGACGCGAGCCTGCAGGAGAAGGTCGCGGCACTTCGCTTACCTCGCACGTATGAGGAGCGGCCCGGAACGATCACCGCCATCGAGACGCACTATGCGTGGGTATTCCTGACGGATGGGTACGCGTGGAAGCTGAAAAAGCCGGTGCGCACCGCGTTTCTCGATCTTGCGAGTGTCGGGGCGCGCCGGCTCAATTGCGCGGATGAAGTGCGACTCAATCAGCGGCTGGCGCCGGACGTCTACCTCGGTGTCGTGCCGTTGACGCAGGACGGGGACGGCGTGCTGCGCCTGGGTGGCAACGGGGCCGTGGTCGATTGGCTCGTGAAGATGCGACGGCTGCCGTCCGCGCTGATGCTGGACAGCGCCATCGCCGCAGGACGCGTCCCGGCTGAACGGTTGATCGGCGTGGGCCGCCTGCTGGCACGGTTCTACCGCATGCAGCCGTGCATCGAGTTCGATGCGGCCGGCTACGTCGGTCGCATCCGATCGCAGGTGCAGCTGGATCGACGTGACCTGCTTGCGCCCGGACTCGGGCTCGAGGCCGCGGTCGTCGAATCGGTGGTCGCGTTGCAGGTGGAGGCGTGCAGGAACGTCGAACCCGAGCTTCTGTCGCGTGCCCGACAGCGGCGCATCGTGGAAGGGCATGGGGACTTGCGCCCCGAGCATATCTGCCTGGCCGACCCCCCATGCATCATCGACTGCCTGGAATTCTCGCTCGACCTGCGTACGCTCGATCCCGGCGAGGAACTCGCGTTCCTGTCGATCGAATGCGAGCGGCTCGGGGATGCATCGGCGGCGGAAAGGGTCCTGGACGGCTATCGCGGCGAGTCCGGTGATCTGCTCTCGCACCGTCTGCTCGATTTCTATCGCAGCCGCCGCGCCACCGTGCGCGCCAAGCTGGCGGTGTGGCACCTGCTCGATCCCGCATACCGCGAGCGCGCAGACTGGCGGGCACGAGCCTGGGAGTACCTCGAGGCCGCGCGACGCTACGCGATGCGCACGTTGGGCCGGGACGCTCAGTCTGGCTGATGCGCCAGCTCGCCGATGGTGCGGGCGAGCAGAGGCGCAATGGGACATACCGTGAGGCGTGTACGCAGCAGGGGGACGAAGGCGTCGGGCAACGCGATGGAGTCGCTGACCATCACGGAGTCGGGCCCCTCGTCGGTGAACAGCTGGGTCGCGGCCGGCAGGAACGCGGCATGCGTCGCGATGACGTCGATGCGCCGGGCCCCGGCACTGCGCGCGGCGTGCACGGCGCGCAGTAGCGTCGTTCCGGAGGCGATGAGGTCATCGTAGATGACGACGTTGCTGTCACCGACGTCGCCGGTGAAGGTTTCACCGGATACGACACCGAGGGCGCGCCGCTTCTCCATGAACGAAAAATCGACGCTCCGGCCGCAAGCCTGCTCGAGTGCCTCGCGAAACCGCTGTGCCCGCTTGACGCCGCCCGGGTCGGGCGATGCCACGACGAGCCTGGTTGCGGCGTCGCGCTGCGCCAGCTGCGCGGCAAAGACGCCGGCCGCCTCGACCCGGATCGTCTCGCAGCGAAACGCATTGTCGAACGCGGCCTCATTGTGGACGTCGAGCACGATCACGCGATCCACGGCCACAGCCTCGAAGAGAGCCGCGACATAGCGGGTGGTCACCGGATCGCGGGGCTGCGTGCGGCGATCCTTGCGGGCGTACGCGAGATAAGGCACGCAAGCCGTCACCCGGCCGGCGCCCGCATCTTTCAGTGCGCCGATGAAGAACAGCAGGCGGCAGAGCTTGTCGTTGGCGGAAGCCTGCGCATCGCCATTCAGGCTCTGGATCACGACCACGTCGCGGCCGCGCACGTCCTGCAGGGGGCACATCTTGTGCTCGCCACCGTCGAATTCGCGTTCCTCACTGGCGGAAAGCGGCGTGCCCAGCGCATCGGCGATCCGGCCGGCGAGCGCTCCGGAGTGGTGTGGCGCGAAGAGCAGCATTGTATTCATCTTATTCCAGATTCGCTCCGCCGGCCGGCCGCCATAGTCATTCTCCGGGCCCGGCTTCGGGCATTTACCCAACCGCTGTGGCGATAGCGGTTATCCATTGCCGCCTCGTGAACAACCCTGATTGGTGCCGGGCGCGATCCCGTCGAGACTCGGCAATGCGTCGGGAGAGATGAGAATTGATCAATACGTGCAAAGAGGGGTGGCTGCCGTGGGCGGCGCATGCGGTCAACCTCGAGAAGCCACATCGGGTACGGGCGAGGTATATGTGACGGCGGCCATGCCCGACGTGCCGCGCTGGCCGCCGATCACCGGACCCCGCAAGGGCGCGGGCCCGATGGCGAACCTGCGCGATTATGACAGCGCCCGTCGCGCGTTCTCGTGGGCAGCGGTGCGCGCCGAGCTCGGGTTGGCGCCGGATGGTCCATTGAACATGGCGCAGATCGCCATCGACCGGCCCGCGCAGGCCACGCCGGACAAGCTCGCGGTCCGCTTCATCGACGCGCGTCTGAACACCGTCGACTTCACATACCGGGCGCTGCAGCGAGAGGCGAATCGCTTCGCACAGCTGCTGGCAAGCCATGCCGTCGGACGCGGCGCGGTCGTGGCGACGCTGCTCGGGCGCAGTCCGGAACTCTTCATTGCCCTGCTGGGCACGCTCAAGGGCGGTGCGACGTGCACCTCCCTGTTCTCGGCATTCGGTCCCGAGCCGATCCGCTCGCGCCTCGACCTGGCGGCCGCCAGCGTGCTCGTGACCACGGCGCGCCTTTACGAGCGCAAGGTGGCGCCGATCCGGCCGTCCCTGCCGTCCCTGCGGCACGTTTTCGTGGTGCGGGACGACGCGGCGACCCCGTTGCCCGCTGGCACCATCGAACTGGCTGCGGCCCTCGCACAACAATCGGATGAGCTGGCCACTGCGTCGACACATCAGGACGACGCGGCGTTGCTGCACTTCACGAGCGGGACCACCGGCAAGCCCAAGGGTGTCGTGCATGCGCATCGGGCGGTGATCGCGCACTATGCCACCGCGCGCCTCGCGCTGGACCTCCGCCCCGACGATGTGTTCTGGTGCACGGCGGACCCGGGCTGGGTCACCGGCATCTCGTATGGCGTGATCGCAGCGCTCAGCTGCGGAGTGAGCCTGCTCGTGGACCGCGAAGAGTTCGATGTCGAGCGCTGGTACACGCTGCTCGACCAGCAGCAGGTTTCCGTCTGGTACACGGCTCCGACCGCGATCAGGATGCTGATGAAGGCCGGTTTCGCGCCGCTGCGGCCGCATCGCTTCCCGGCCCTGCGGTTCATCGCGAGCGTCGGCGAGCCGCTCAACCCCGAGGCGGTCATGTGGGGGGTCGATGCCTTTGGCCTGCCGGTGCACGACACGTGGTGGCAGACCGAGACCGGGGCCATCATGATCTCGAACTTCCTGTCGGAGCCGGTCTGGCCCGGCTCCATGGGGCGGGCCATGCCCGGCGCGGACATTGCGATCGGGCGGCGCACCCCGGACGGCGCGATCGAGCTGCTCGGCGCGGATCAGGTTGGCGAGATCGTGCTGCGACCCGACTGGCCGTCGATGTTCCAGACCTATCTGAACGATGAGGCGCGCTATCGGGGCAGTTTCTGCGACGGTTGGTATCTCACGGGCGACGAGGCCAGGTGCGACGCGCAGGGCAGGTTCTGGTTCGTCGGGCGCAGCGACGACGTCATCAAGTCCGCCGGGCATCTGATCAGTCCGTTCGAGGTGGAATGCGTGCTGAACCTGCATCCGGCAGTCGTGCAGTCCGCCGTCATCGGCCTGCCAGATCCGATCGCGGGACAGATCGTCAAGGGCATCATCGAGCTGAAACCGGACATCCCGCCCGATGCGGGGTTGCGCCGCGAAATCGTGGCGCATGGGCGGCGCCTGCTCGGAGCGGCCATCGCGCCGCGCGACATCGAGTTCACGGCCTCGCTGCCACGCACGCGCAGCGGCAAGATCATGCGCCGCCTGTTGCGGGCACGCGCGCTCGGTCTGCCCGAAGGGGACCTGTCCATGCTGGAATCGGGCGCATGAGCGCGCAGCCGGCCGGGCAGCATGCAGTGACGCGCGAGCACGGCTTGCACCTGTTGCGCGAAATGTTGCGCATCCGCTGCTTCGAGGATCGCTGCGCCGAGCTGTACGGCGCCGGCAAGATCCGCGGCTTCCTGCACCTGTACAACGGTCAGGAGGCGGTCGCCGTCGGCGTGATGCAGTCGCTGCGGTCCACCGACGCGATCGCGGGGACCTATCGCGAGCACGGTCACGCCATCGCACGTGGTATCGCCCCGCGCAGGCTCATGGCGGAGCTGTTCGGCAAGGAGACGGGGTGTTGTCGGGGACGGGGCGGATCGATGCATATCTTCGATGCGACGACGCGGTTCTACGGGGGCAGTGCCATCGTCGGCGGATGCCTGCCGCTGGCCGTGGGCCTCGCGCTGGCGGAAAAGCTTCAGGGCCGCGACGGCATCGCGGTCTGCTTCTTCGGCGAGGGCGCGGCCGCCGAGGGGGAGTTCCACGAGTCGATGAACCTCGCTGCGCTGTGGAGCCTGCCGGTCCTGTTCGTCTGCGAGAACAACCTATACGCGATGGGGACCGCGCTCGCGCGTTCCCAGGCCGCAACCGACCTGGCGGCCAGGGCCGCGAACTACCGCATGCGCGCGCAGGCGGTGGACGGCATGGACGTCCTGGCCGTGGAGGCGGCGGCGCGGGAACTGGTGGCATTCGTGCGGACGGAGCGCGCGCCCGCGTTCCTCGAGGCGCGCACGTATCGATTGCGCGCGCACTCGATGTACGACCCGCAGCTCTATCGCAGCAAGGCCGAGGTCAGGGAATGGGAGGAGCGCGGGCCGCTGGTCACGTTCGCGCGCCGTATGGAGGCGCAGGGACTGATGTCCGAGGATGACCTGACGGCCTTGCGAGAGGAAGCCAACGCGGAGGTGGACGATGCGGTCCGGTTTGCGGAGCAGTCATCGTTCGAGCCGGTGGCCGACCTGCAGCGCTTCACCTACGCGGAGGTCGCCCATGGCGGCGATTGAGGCGAACACGCGTCGCATCACCTACCGCGACGCGGTCAGGGAGGGGCTCCGCGACGCATTGCGGCGCGATCCGGCGGTCTTCCTGATGGGAGAAGACATCGGCAAGTATGGCGGCTGCTTTGCCGTCACGAAGGGATTCCTCGAGGAGTTCGGCGAGGCCCGCATCCGCGACACGCCACTGTCCGAATCCGCGTTCGTCGGCGCGGGTATCGGCGCTGCGCTCGGCGGCATGCGGCCCATCGTCGAGATCATGACCGTCAACTTCAGCCTGCTCGCGCTCGACCAGATCATGAATACGGCGGCCACGCTGAGCCACATGTCGGGGGGACAGTTCAACGTGCCGCTGGTCATCCGGATGGCGAGCGGAGCGGGTCGGCAGGTGGCCGCGCAGCACTCGCACAGCCTGGAAGGGTGGTACAGCCACATCCCCGGCCTGCGCATCGTCACGCCGGCCACGCTCGACGACGCGGCCGGCATGCTGGCCACTGCGCTCGCATGCCCCGATCCGGTGATCATCTTCGAGCACATGGCGCTATACAACATGGAAGGCGAACTGACTGCGGCGTTCGGGCCCGCCGACATCGACCACGCCGTGATCCGGCGGGCGGGCAGGGACGTGACGCTCATCACCTACGGCGCGTCGCTCTACAAGTGCCTGACGGCGGCGGAACGACTGGCGGCGCACGGGATTGAAGCCGAGGTGATCGACCTGCGTTCGCTGCGACCGCTCGATGAGCGGACCTTCATCGATTCCGTGAGCCGCACGCATCGCGCGGTGATCGTCGACGAGGGGTGGCGCAGTGTCGGGCTCGCCGCGGAGATCGGCATGCGGATCATGGAGGGCGCCTTCTACGAGCTCGACGCGCCGGTGCAGCGCGTGTGCGGCGTGGAGGTGCCGATGCCGTACGCGAGCCATCTCGAACAGGCGGCCCTGCCGCAGGTCGAACAGATCGTCGCGGCGGTCACGGGGATGATGGCCGGTGCGGCGGGTGGTGCGGGTGCCGGCTGAGTTTCGCATGCCCTCGCTGGGGCCGGACATGGAGTCCGGCACGCTGGTCGAGTGGCGGGTCAAGCCGGGTGACGTCGTGAAGCGCGGCGACATCGTCGCGCTCATCGAAACGGACAAAGGCATCATCGACGTCGAGATC
>Ga0116142_10006230_pt1 | contig 10360 bp, 8 predicted proteins | sample AD_UKC033_MetaG_FD_89785 | JGI IMG/M metagenome (GOLD analysis project Ga0116142, IMG submission 89785) | Active sludge microbial communities of municipal wastewater-treating anaerobic digesters from USA - AD_UKC033_MetaG | ecosystem: Engineered > Bioreactor > Anaerobic > Digestate | place: USA... | reverse complement strand
TCTGAGCCGCATCGGCGCCGAATCGGTGGACCATGAGGAATACATCAGCCTGTGCCATCTCGACGCGCCGAATCTGCTGGCCTTCCTCAAACTGGTCAAGTGGCATTATCCTTTTTCGGCCCCGTTTTCGTTTGCGTTCGAGTATGTATGGTCGCGCGCCGTGGGCACATCGCCGGTCCAAGTCAGGCTGCTTTACGTCCTTGTGGGGACGCTGACGATTCCCGCGGTGTATGCGCTGGGGGCCGAATTTTATCGGGGATCGACACTTGCGCGTCGCGCCGGGCTTGTCGCGGCTCTGTGTGCGGCCTTGTCGCCGGTATATGTTTTCCACTCCCAGGAAGCGCGGCAATATGCGTTTCTCGCGTTTTTAGGACTTTGCTCGATGTATTCATTCCTCCGGGGCATGCGCGATACCGGAGGAAAATGGTGGGTGCTCAACGGCATCGCGAACCTTTGCCTGCTGTGGACCCATCTATTCGGGGTACTGCTGCTTTTCACGGAAGGACTGTTTTTGTTGTGCGGCGCACGCAAGCATGTCCGCCGTCTTGCGGCATGGGGCGTTGCGCATGTCCTGTTGCTGGCGCCGCTGGCATTGTGGGTGATGACGATAGACGTTCCCCCGGGCGACAACATTTACGCATCCTACCTCAAACCGACATGGCAACAATGGCTGTGGGATATCGTGGCGGACGACGCCGTCTATTTGTTGCGGATTTATCCGCCGGTTTCACCGAACGCATGGCAGGGGCCGTTTGCGGCGTGGCGTGAGGCCATTACCGGCATCCGTCCCTGGCTCGGCGGATTATTGGCGGTTTCCTTTTGCGTGGCAATGGTCTGGGCGCTATGGAAAGCCCTGCGCGGGCGTTTCCCCGGGCAACGCGACTGGCTTTTCCTGCTGTTCTGGCCGATCGTTCCCGTGATGACATTGGTTGTCTTGTCGTATCTCTGGCAACCCTGTTACAGCAACCGCTACACGGTTTACGGTTCGCTTGCGATTTACGTCGCGCTGGGCGGCATGCTGGCCTCCATCCCGAACGCGGCAATACGGCGCGCCCACGTCGCGGGAATCGCCCTGCTCTACGCCTATCAGTTGTCGCTGAGCGTTCCCGGTCCCACCCGAACGGATTGGCGGGGCGTCATTGCCCACATCAAGGCCACGGGACAGCCGGGCGACCTGATCCTGATTGAGGATCCGTTCTGGCCGGCCGAATTTAAATTCAACTATCCGGACGCGCCCAATCCGATAAGCGATGCCTACTCCCGCGATCAATTATGCACGGAGGCCCGGTTCTTTCTGGAGCAATCCGGCCATAACGGCGCATGGATTCTCTTGGTGGACACCCATTTACGCGGAGGCGGCGACCTCGAACAACGATTGCAGGAGCATAATCTCAAATACACCATGCGCGATTTTCCCGGCGAGCGGCGCATCATGGCCTATCGTATAACACGAGGGGATCCACCCATGCCGCCGGTTGCAAAGGCTCTCTTTCCCTCTCTTCCGATGGAAGCCGTTGTCCGGGCCATTTCGCAGAATGCCGATCATCCCGCTCTGAAAACCTTTTACGAGAGCATTCGATATACACCCGATTTCTCCGGCGGATCGGCCATCCGTCTGGCGATGGCCCTCGCCCTGCACGCCCCCGATGAGACCGCCGTCGCTGCGTTGCAACGGGCGATTCATCTCAATCCGGACCATGCCGTGTCCCTTGCGGATATGTGCGACAGTATCGCGCCCGACGCTCTGGCCGGCGAAGCGTGGCTGGCCGCCAAGGCAATTGCGCAACAAAACTTTACGGAAGCGGCGATGCTCGCCCGAACAGCGGCCGTTTCCACGCCGACAGATCCGCTACCCTGCTGGTTGCTGTGGCGTGCATTGTCGAATGGAGATGATAGGGATGGCGCGATCGCGGCCATTCGCGAAGCGTACGAACGCGCCGCCGATCTGCCGCCGGCATGGAGTCCGCTTTTTGGACCCGTGTGCGGCGCCATGAGCCATGCCCAGAGCCGCCCCGTGCTTGAATCGTTGCAAAATGCGGGGCTGCCGATCCCGCACGAGTTGATGGAACGCTACCATCTGTTGCCGTTTGAATGTGAATGAGACCGCTTTATTTCTTTCCCGAAGGAACCATTCGGCGGTCGAGCCGGTAGATGAAGGCAAGGACTTCCGCGACGGCGCGGTAGAGCGATTCGGGAATGGGCGCTTCCAGGTCGAGTTTGGACAATGCGGCCACGAGTCCGGGATCTTCATGGACATGAATGCCATTGGCCCGGGCCACTTCGACAATGCGTTCCGCGACAATCCCCGTTCCTTTTGCGATAACACGCGGGGCCGCATCCCGTTGTTCGTCATAGCGAAGGGCCACCGCGCGCGGCCGGCTTTTTTCGCGATCCGTCTTCATGCGGTCACCTGAAGGCCGGCATGGCGGCGAAACAACGCGGCCGTTTCACGCAAGCGGTCGCCGTCCCATTCGGCGATCTGAATCGTGGCCCGATCATATCCCGCTTTTTCGAGTGAGGTCCGCAATTCATTCGCGGCATCGTTCAGCGCCTTGATGACAGCCTCTTCGGTTGCTTGTACACGGCAATGACATTCCCCCCCGCCGGCATAAAGGAGAATCCACAAATTGCCGAGTCGGGTCGTCGTCAAATCGAGCGCAATCGTTGCGTAACCGGAGCGCGACGTGGCTTTTGCCCGTCGTCCGTCCGTCAAAAAATGCACAAGCCCGCCCTGAATGGTTCCCCCGGGCGCAAAAGGGACTTCCGCCACCCAATACGGTATTTCGGTTCCGCGCAGATTCTGCAACTGATTTGCCGTCAGGCGTTCCAGGACACGGCCGATGGCCTCGTCGAAACCGATCCGGCCGCCCTGTGCGCGAAGGTAAGATGTCAATGCCCCGTCGTTCCGCATCTGGGCGAGTGCGGCACGCACATCCGTCCGCAGCCAATCGGCTAGGCGGTTGGATTCACCCTCGGACATTGCCCGCGCCATGCGTGCTTCCGTGGGCGCGCCGGCCTCGCTCAGCCAATGCCGCAAAACGGATTCGAACGATTCCGGTTCCGACGCCACAAGCCGATTCAGCCATCCGGCCAAGGCCCGTGTTTCGGCGCGCAACGGAACGCCTGCCCGAAGAGCCTCTTCGATTTGCGCGGCGATCCGGCGCAGATCCCCGCCCAGTTGGGATTTCAAGACGAAAAACGAAAGCGCCGCGCGCGCGGCGTCCACGGACGGCGGCAGCGAGGACGGGAGCAATAACGCCGCATTTTCGGGCAATTTCACCGAGCCAAGCGCCTGAAGCAGCGTCTCTACCATGCCGGCCGCGCCCGGGGCCGGCAAAGAAGCAGGAGCCGGAGACGCAGTCGTTTGCGGCGTGATTCGGAATTGAAACGATTGGCCGTCCGGATTGCGGGCAAGGACCTCGGCCGTTACCGCTTGCCCCGAAACAAGACCGCTTTGCGAAGACACTTGCACGCGCAACTGTCCCGCAATCAGGAAAAGCCCCTCGTCGGAGGCATGAATGATCCCCTGCAACACATGACCCACCTGAAGTTGGAAAGCCGCATCCAGCGACGGAGACACACCCGCCGCAGGCAAATACATACCGGAGATCAGCATAATTCATTTATCGGCATTGGCCGTCGTTTCCGAAGGCGGGTCATCCACGACCGTCACTCGGTCTCATCACCTTCCGGTTTCTGGCGTTTTTCACGCAAGGTCAGCATGAGCCGCACCTCCCCCTTGCCGACGCCGAGTTCTTGGGCAATCTGCGCGACGCTCATGCCGGCATCGTAGTATTCATGGACCCGCGCGCGAAGCGCCTCCGTTTTCCGGCGGCCATTGCCTGTTTCGGACTCCTCCGTCATGTTCAGCAAGGCGCGGAACGCGGCGCGCGCCCGATCCGGGTCGCGCGGCGAATCGGGGACTTCCCGGGGCGTCTCGAATGTGTCCTCGCTTTCCGTATCGTCGGGCGGCGCGTCAAAAGCCGTCCAACCTTCCAGCAGGCTTGTCAGGGGCATGCTCTCATCCGGCGTGGCGATGATCTGAAACAGGGGCGTTTCGTCCGGTTGTGGCGCGGCAGACGGCGCGGCGGGAACGTCCAGCCCGCGCTCGATGGCCGCCATCCGCTTTTCCGCGCGGTCAATTTGTTGCGCCAAACGCACTTGCGCCCGGGCCAGTTTGTCCGCCGCCTCGACAACATCCTGCAAGACCTCGCGGATCATCGCCGCTTTCTGTTCGACATTCTTATTGAAATCGCGCGCGAGCGTTTTCTGATCGTGCAGAACGCTTCGCATGGCCTGGAACAAGATGGCGATTTCGGTGAGATTTGAAATCGTGTCGGTGCGAACGGTCTTTTTCACACCGGCCAGGCGGAGATAGAGACCAGCCAGCAATGCAAAGACAATGACAACCGCCACGCCTCCTGCAAACATGAAAAAATCGCTTAGATAAGCCAAGCTGCCTGGCATCTCCACCTCCAAAACAAAACCCGGCGCACAATGACCAAACACACGGGCCAAAACAGCCCAACCGCCCTGTTTCCATCAAGGATACGATTCCTTAGAACACAACTTCCACGCATAATGCGCCGAGGCGGCAAATGAAGAAACTGACGTGGGCATTGCCCACAACCCAGTTTCTCTTCGTGCTCGTCATCGTAATCCTCATCGTGCTCGCACTAAAAACCCTGCGATTTTCGCGCTCGTTAGATCATGGAACTTCAATTGGTTGCACAAATTGCCCCAGACTTTCTTGTTTGTTATAGAAGCCTGATTTTAACGTACTAAACGGTCACGTCGAGAACATGATCCTCGCCGTCCGGCACGGATTTTCTAGGCTGATTCGTTTCCTCTTTATCGCGGCCTCGCCGGCGCCGGCCCATGTAGGGATTGTGCCGCCGCAAATCGCTGTCCACGTCGTCGGCCTTGGCATGGGTCTGTTGCACCTCGGTTTCCGTGGCCACTTGCTGTTCCTGCGTTTCGATGGCCGTCCGTTGCTGCGCCGCCAACGACACGCGATCCACGATTTGCTGTACTCGCTGCGCATGGGTAATTTGCGCAAGCCCGGTCTGCGTATCAATGGGTTGCGGCATCACGCGCCTCCCTGCATGACCTTCCGTAACTGCTTCATCGCGGCGCCGTGAATCTGGCACACACGCGATTCCGACACATTTAGAACCAGCCCGATTTCCTTCAATGTCAGTTCCTGATAATAATACAAATTCAGCACACGTTGCATTTGATCAGGAAGTTGCAGGATGGCCGCCACCAGTCGTTCCTGGCGTTCCTGGTCGAGAAGCGCCTGTTCGGGACTGGCCGCCGTCTGGCCGGACGTGATATCGCCCTTGCGGGTTTCGCCGCGTTCCTCCGAGGGAATATAGTCGTCCAGCGACAGCACGTGCGCCGTCTGCACCTGATTCATCGTTTCCTCGACCATTTCGGCGGCTATGCCCAATTCCGACGCAATTTCGTCAAAGGAGGGTTCGACACCCTTCTCATGCCGCAGTTTTTCCCTCGCGGCTCCGACCTTGCGGGCCATGGTTCGCAGGGATCGCGGCGCCCAGTCCAAGGAACGGATTTGATCGATTATCGCCCCCCGGATGCGGATGGACGCATAGGTTGAAAACTTGATGTCCTGGCGATGATCGAATTTATCCACCGCGTCCAGCAATCCAAGCATGCCCCATCCGATAAGATCGTTCATTTCGATGTTGGAGGGAACATGAATCGCCATCCGTCCGGCAATGTACTTGACGATTCGGACGTAGTGCAGCACCAATCGCTCGCGGGCCGCCTCGTCGCCGAATTCCTTGAAACGGACCCAAAGCGCTTTTTCGTCCGGAAGATTCAATGCAGACTCTCGATGCGTTCTTTCGTGCTGATGATTTCGGTTATCCGAAGTCCGAACTTCTCGTCCACCACCACGACATCGCCCCGTGCAATCAGTTTGTCATTGACCAGCAGTTCGACGGGTTCGTCCACAAGCCGACCGACTTGGATAATCGAACCGGGACCCAGCGAAAGGATCTCGCCGATGGGCATTTCGATGCGGCCCAGCCGGGCCGTCGCGACCATCCGGATATCCAAAACCATGTCCAGGTTCGGGGGTAATTCCCGACGGGCCGATTCCCCGACGGCGGCCGGTTTCTCGACCGGTTCTTCGCCCTCCTCCAGTCCGCTCAGAATATCCTGCACTTCTTCCTTGGAGATATCGGCGGCCTTCACATGGCCTTGCGGGCTTTCATCGTTGTTTGCCAGATTCATTGAAAAAACGATCGCTCCCTGACCTTGCAGTCCGTTCGAGGAAAACTCAAACTGCGATCCCACGACATCCCCTGTAAAAGAGGCGAGGGCTTCGGCCGCCGAGGAAGATTCCAAGGTTTCGACAGACACCGACTCCAGCGGCACGACATTTCGTTTGAGCGTTTCCATGAGATAGGTCAAACCGCCGCCCAAACACGATTTGGCCACCTCGCGCAAGACGGCGATATCGTCCGCATCCAGCGCGGACTTGTCCACCGGTTGATTACCCATGGCCCGCGCGGCCATCCACGCCGCGTTTCCGGTTGTGAGGAACAGGGCCACACCGCCCCCGGTTTGCGTGTGTGCGCACAGCATTACCGGCGCCCGTCTCATGATCGCCTCCAGCGCGGGGACATCGAGGGGAACAGGATCTTCGAGCGAATACGAGAATGAAAGGGACAACATGGCGTCGAAAACATCGAACATCCCCTTCAATAATCCCTCGGCAACGGCACGCGGCAATGGTTCATTCATTGGGAGACCCTCTCAGTCTGCAATAAAACCGCTTAGTTGCACCGCGCTCTGTTCCCGCTGGCGTCCGGGTTCGGCCAGAAAGCGCGGCACGCCCCCAACCGTTACCGTTATGGGACGTTCAGGACTCGAGTCCAGTTGCACGATATCGCCCACTTGCAACCGGGCAACCTCGTACAGCGGCAAGACCGTTTCGCCCAGAATGGCGTCCACGGGCACCAACGCCTTCCGGATGGTGTGCTCGATGGTGGCCCGCGTCAACGATTCTTGTTCGGGCGGCATTTTGCGCATGAAATGCGCCTGTTGCGAAATCTGGTCCAATACGGGCGCCAGCACCACCAGCGGCACGCAGATATTCATGCTGCCCACGATGTCGCCGATATGGATTTCATACCCCACCAGAATCACCATTTCACTGCCCGCCACAATTTGAACGATCAAGGGATCGCTTTCCTGCGTGACGATGCTGCACTGAAATTCAATCAATTGATCCCATGATCGGCGAAGGCTGTCGAGCATCATCAGGGTGATGCGCGCCATGACCCGGTTTTCAATCTCGGTCAATTCACGCGGTTCCGACAACGCCATGCCGCGTCCGCCCAGCAAACGGTCTATGATCGGGAAAACCATGGTCGGACTGTATTCGATGACCGCGTTGCCTTCCAACGGAGACATGTTCACGACGGTCAGCGCCGTCGGACGCGCCACGGACAGAATGAACTCGTCATAAGTAAGTTGATCAATGCTGACCAGATCCACGCGGACGACCGTCCGGAGGAACGGCGGAAACACAATACTGACCTCGCGGGCAAACGCCTCAAAAAGGCTTTGCAGGCCTTTGAGTTGTTCTTTAGACACCCGCTCCGGCCGGCGGAAATCGTACATCGTATGATGCAGTCCTTCCGGCGCCCGTTCGTCACGATGTTCCCCGGCAAGTTCGCCTTCCGCGACCGCGCTGAGCAGAAGGTCTACTTCCTCCTGGCTGAGAATGTCTGCCATGACTGGTGATCTCTTTACGGCCTGGTAAGAAATCGCACTCTACATCGTTTCCCGGAAGGCATGACATGTGCTGCCGATGCCAAACATGGCGAATATGCCGACCGGAACGTCAATTCCTTGTACTGGGATTTTCCTTGTTCACCGTGTTGGAAAAAAGTATAACACAGGCATTCCGCATGCGCAAGACCGCCTGAGATGGATAACATATTGCAGTTGAATGCGATATGGATTTCGCGCAAAGGCCTTTTCCCGCGAAGCCCCAATGTCCGCTTGAATTGGCCCCGGGATTAGCCTATCGTGCGAACGAGAATCGCGTGGAATTGAAGATTCGGAAGCGGCAAGGCCCTGCTTCCGGGAACGAAAAGGAGCAGGCAAGGAACGATGTTGGCATGGATTTTTCGTGGGGGTTTAGCGATACTAATCGCCCTGTTTTTTATTTCATCGGCAAATGCGCAAGAAAATAACACCGCGCCGGACCCGCTTTCCGCATTTTTGTCGCGGATGCCCGCTCCGATACCTCCGGGAACGGTATTGGAACCGCAGTACGCCACGGGAAGATGGTCGCGCCGGATGGGAAATTTCAGCGCCATCATCGTACTGCAGGAAGATACCCGTGAGGCGGCCCGTGTGCGGATTCCATGGCGCCGCCGCGACGTGGATCCCGGCAAGAAGGATGTCATCGTCTACAATGCCGAGACGCGGGAAAGAATACGCAATGTGGTATGGATCGCCATTGAACGCGACCACGGCGAGTTCATATTTCAACCGGAAAACGGCCGTGGCGGCTATGCGGTTTTCTATATGCCCCATACCCTGTCGGGCCCCAATCACCAGGTAACGACCACCTATTTGCCGGCGGATCAGGCGCCGGAGCCCGATCCCGAATGGCTCGCGCGAAACCGGCTGCGGCCCGAAGATTTGGCTTCGGGCGACTGGAAGAACCTGCCGGAGGCGCGGACGTTGTTTATCGAGGCGCGCAGTGAATTTGACCGCATGGATCCGATGGAATTGATCGCCGCGCCGGATGAAATGGACGAACTGGCCGCGGCTTATCCCGAATCGCCTTATCTGGTATTTCCTGAATACCGCCACCATCCAATCGCCATGACGCAAGATATCCCCTACCGTTGGATTCAACGATTGCGCGAACTCAAGGACTCGCCGTTGAACGCCTTTTCGGACAAGGCCGATCCCGGCGAATTTTTCACGTTTCAACTGGGTGTGTATGCCATGCGCCAGGAATTGACCGATATTCGGGTCGAATTTGGCAGCATCGAAGGCATTGCCCCGCCGGAGGCGTTCCGCTGCTTCAACACCACCGGTATTGACTGGATCGGGCGTCCCTTCACCAAAACAGTATCGGTGGACAAGGGCCGGGTCCAGGCCCTGTGGTGCGGCGTGCCGATACCTGCGGACACCCCGCCGGGATTGCACAAGGGCACGGTAACCATTAGACCGGACAACGCGCCGCCCATCGAAGTCGCGCTCAATATCGAAGTCAGCCGGGATCCGGTTGGTGATTCCGGCGATGCCGACCTCTGGCGCAGGGCGCGGCTGCGTTGGCTTGATTCAACCCTCGGCCTCGACGACGAAGTAGTCGCGCCCTATACCCCGCTGGCGCTGAAGGATCGAACGGTCGCATGCCTCGGCCGCGAGGTGCGCTTCGGCTCGATGGGTTGGCCGGAAAGTATTCGGAGCAACGAGCGTGAACTGCTGGCGAGTCCCGTGGCCTTTATTGCCGAAACGGCGGAGGGCATCGTTCCCTGGGACGCCGATTCCGTCTCCCTCACCAAAGAGACGCCGGGCGTCGTCGAATGGGACGCACGCGGCAAGTCGTCCACGTTGGGCATCCGCACGCAGGCCCGGATGGAGTTCGATGGATACATCAATTTCCGGGTGACGGTCTCGGTGAATGCAAAGACGGCCCTCAAGGATCTTCGGCTGGAATTGCCGGTTCGACGCGATGCCGCCGCGTACCTCATGGGCATGGGCCGCAAGGGGGGGCTGCGGCCTGCCGAATGGGATTGGACATGGGACATTCAACGGGCCAACAACAGCCTGTGGATTGGCGATGTGGACGGAGGAATTCAGTGCAAATTAAAGGACAATGACGAAAGGTGGAACCTTTATTCATTCGCAAACGGTCTTCCGGCCTCGTGGTCCAACGACGGCAAGGGCGGTTGCCGTGTGCGGGAAAACGGGACCGAACAAGTGTTGATTCAGGCCTTTAGTGGTCCGAGGACGCTTGAGGCCGGCCAAGAACTGTCCTTTTCGTTCGGTCTGCTCGTCACGCCCGTCAAACCGCTCGATCCGCGACATTGGAACTGGCGGTATCAACACCAGTATGTTCCCCTAAACGAACTCAAGACCACGCCCGGCAATATCATCAACCTTCATCATGGCACGGAACCCAATCCCTACATCAATTATCCGTTTCGCAAGACCCCGCTCCTGCGCGCCTACACCCAAGCCGCGCACGAAGCCGGCAAGAAGGTTAAGATTTATTACACCGTCCGGGAACTCAGCAACCACACGGCCGAACTCTTCGCGCTGCGGAGTCTCGGCGACGAGATTTTCGTGGACGGACCCG
>Ga0116142_10006228_pt1 | contig 10360 bp, 11 predicted proteins | sample AD_UKC033_MetaG_FD_89785 | JGI IMG/M metagenome (GOLD analysis project Ga0116142, IMG submission 89785) | Active sludge microbial communities of municipal wastewater-treating anaerobic digesters from USA - AD_UKC033_MetaG | ecosystem: Engineered > Bioreactor > Anaerobic > Digestate | place: USA... | reverse complement strand
GTTGCGGTTCGACAGGATCAGGTGTTCGACCCAGCTCGGCCGGTACGGCACGGCGAGCAGCGGCATGTGCGCCTGCTGCGGCGTGCGGCAGCCCTTCTTCACGTTGCAGTGCAGGCAGGCCGTGACGACGTTCTGCCAGATGTCGCGGCCGCCCCTGGAGATCGGCACGACATGGTCGCGGGTCAGTTCGCCGCGCGTGAAGTGGTTGCCGCAGTACATGCAGATCATGCGGTCGCGCGCGAACAGCGCCGGATTGGTCAGCGCCGGTGCCGGGTCGATGCCGTGCAGGCGCGCATGGCCGGTGCTGGCGACGATCGGGTGCAGTTCGAGCACGCTTTGCCGGCCGGACAGCCGGTTCATGCCGCCATGGATGGTCAGACAGGGGTCGCCGAGGGTCCAGGCGACCGCCCCGCGCACGTACAGGCAGGTCGCATCCTGCCAGGAGATCCAGTCCATGATGCGCCCGCTCGCGTCGAGCGAGAGCACGCGCGTGGCGTGGATGTCACCGATCGTGCGCGCGACTGCCTGCATTCGGTCCTCCTCGATGGGGCCGGATCCGCGGCATGCGCGGACATGGCCGGCTTGCGAAGCTGGCGCAGCATAGACCAAGTCGATGGCGGATTTGCAACACCTTGTGGCCGGGAACCCCCATCGCCGTCATGCCGGCTATGGGTGTCACCAAGGCGACAACGGGCGACGGGGCATGCGGCAAACCCTGCGGAGCATCCCTACCGCAATGGCTTGACCATGCGCACCGCTTCGACGCCGAAGCCGAACTCCTCGTACAAGGCTATGGCCCGCGTGTTGCCCGGGAACGCGGCGAGGCCGAGGTATTTGCAGCGGTGCTCGCGCGCCCAGCGTTCGGCATAGGCGAGCAGGGCGCGGCCGACGCCCTTGCCGTCGTGGCCGTCGGCGACGGCGAGGTCGGAAATGTGGCAGTTCGGCGCGCCGGAAAAGAAGTCGATGTTGGTATGCAGATGCAGGAAGCCGACGCGCTCGCCGTCGTCGTTCTCGGCGACGAAGACATGGGTCCCGGCCGGCTGCTCGCTCAGGTGGCGGACGATGTCACGGCGAATGCCTTCCAGGTACTCGCCGCGGCGTCGCCATTTCGGCAGTTCGAAGCCGTCGACGAAGCGCGGTACCAGGCCGAGGATGAAGGCGTCGTCGTCGACGTCGGCCAGGCGGATGTGCAGGTCGGCTTCGGTGTCCACGGCGCGGCTCCGTGTCAGTTGTCGTGGTCAGCCAAACTGTACATCGGAGATGCCCATGAGCGTATCGGCTCCGGCCCGGATCGCCGCGCCGTGGCTGTGGATGCGCGGCAGGATCCGGCTGAAGTAGAAGCGCGCGGTCTGGCGTTTGCCCTCGCGGAAGTCGGTCGATTGTGCCGACGTGGTTGCGGCGAGCACGCTGCGTGCCCAGAAGTAGCCGAGCGCGACGTAGCCGGAATAGAACAGATAGTCGACCGCGGCCGCACCGACTTCGTCGGGGTTGGCTTGCGCCTTCCTGGCGATTTCCTGGGTCAGCTCGCTCCACTCGCGGGTCACGATGGCGAGCGGGGCGACGAATTCGCCGAGGTCCGGGTTGGCCGCGTGCTCCTGGCAGAACGCCGAGATCTCGCCGAGGAAGTGCTTGAGGCCGGCGCCGCCGGTGGCGAGCACCTTGCGGCCGAGCAGGTCGTTGGCCTGGATCTGCGTGGTGCCTTCGTAGAGCGTGGTGATGCGCGCATCGCGCGCGTACTGCTCGACGCCGGTCTCGGCGATGTAGCCGTGGCCGCCGAAAACCTGCACGGCGTCGTAGGTGCACTCCTGGGCCAGCTCGGTCAGCAGGCCCTTGACGATCGGGGTGAGGAACGAAACGAGCTCGTCGCCACGCTTCGCCTCTGCTGTGTCGGCCGAATGGGTCGAGATGTCGTGCTGCAGGTAGGCGTAGAGAGCAAGCAGACGACCGCCTTCGGTGAATGCCTTCTGGGTCAGCAGCATGCGCCGGATGTCCGGGTGCACGATCAGCGGATCGGCCGGCTTGTCGGGGAACTTCGGCCCGGTCAGGGCACGCATCTGCAGGCGTTCGCGCGCATAGGCCAGCGCGTTCTGGTAGGCGCGCTCGCTCAAACCAAGGCCCTGCACGCCGACCGCCAGACGCGCGGTGTTCATCATGGTGAACATCGCATTGAGGCCCTTGTTCGGTGCACCGATGAGCCAGCCTTCGGCACCGTCGAAGTTCATCACGCAGGTAACCGACGCCTTGATGCCCATCTTGTGTTCGATCGAACCGACCGCGAGCGCGTTGCGCTCGCCGACCCTGCCCTCTTTGTCGACCTTGAACTTGGGCACGATGAACAGCGAGATGCCTTTCACCCCCGGCGGCGCGTCGGGCAGGCGCGCGAGCACGAGGTGGACGATGTTTTCGGTGAGGTCGTGCTCGCCGGCGGTGATGAAGATCTTGGTGCCGCTGACGCGGTAGCTGCCATCGGCGGCCGGTTCGGCGCGCGTTTTCAGCAGGCCAAGGTCGGTGCCGCAATGCGGTTCGGTCAGGCACATCGTGCCGGTCCAGCGGCCATCCGTGATCGGCTTCAGGAACACTTCCTGCTGCCAGGCTTCGCCGTGCGCCTTTAGCGCCTCGACCGAGCCGTGCGAAAGCATCGGGAAGTTGCCCCACGATACGTTGGCCGCGTCGATGAACTCCTTGACGATCGCGCCGATCGTCTCGGGCAGGCCCTGGCCGCCGAACTTCTCCGGCGTGGTCAGGGTCGACCAGCCGCCGTCGACGTAGGTCGCATAGGCCTCCTTGAACCCCTTCGGCGTGGTCACGCTCGCGCTTGCCTTGTCGAGCAGGCAGCCTTCCTGGTCACCACTGTGGTTGATCGGTGCGAGCACCTGCTCGGCGAATTTCGCTGCTTCCTCGAGCACAGCGTCGACGATGTCGGGCGTGGCCGATTCGAGGCCGGGCAGGCGTTGGAACAGCGCATCGGCGCCGAGCACCTCGTTGAGCGCGAAGCGGACGTCGTTGATTGGGGCGGCGTAACGGGTCATGGGAATCGCTCCGGAAGAATGCGGTGCAGGCGCATCAGCGCCAGGTGTCGGCGAGGCCGGGGACGGGCGAGAGGCGGCTGCTGCGCTCGAACGGGAAATCGCCCTTCGGCTCGCGGCTGGTGATGCGGCCCTTCAGCTCATACCCGAAGTCGGCGGCGACAAGGGTCGAACCCGCGGCGGGCATCAGGCGTACTTCGAACACGTCGGCGCTCTCGGGGGCGATGTCGAGATCGAGCGCTTCGTCGATTCGGCCGATTTCGCGGCCAGTCACGGTCAGCGTCGCGGTCAGGCGGTTGAAGGTCATCGCCACGTTGCTGAAGTTCTGCAGGCGCAGACGCAGGCGCCAGTGGCCGTCGGGCTGCACGGCAAGTTCCTGGATGCTCGCGGTCGGGGCACTCACGCGCTTGACCGGACCGCCGCCGCAAGCGCTGGCGAGAAGGAGGACGAACAGCGCGGCAAGGACGTTGCGCAGCGACATGGCGGGCCTCGAACGATCGTTTGAATGTCGCCTAGCGTAGCCGGTTCGCCCGGCTGCGCAAAGCGGTCAGCGGATCGCTGTGCCGTGCATTGCAGCAAAGGTGTCGACGGCGCATTGGCCGCCCACGCGGCCGGCCTCGAGCAGGACCACCTGGTCGGCCAGGGCGACCACTTCCTCGGGCTGGTGTGTGACCAGCAGGCTGGCGACCCTGAACTCACCCTTGAGTCGGCGCAGATGCTCGAGCACCTGCGCGCGCGCCTCGCGATGCAGGCCGGTCAGCGGCTCGTCGAGCAACAGGATGCGCGGTCGCGACATCAGTGCGCGACCGATCGCCACGCGCTGGCGTTCGCCGCCCGACAGCGTGCCGGGGCGGCGCGCGAGCAGGGGGCCAAGTTCGAGCAGGTCGACCAGCATGGCGAAATCATCCGCGGCGCGGCGGCGCGCGCGCGTGCCATAGAGCAGGTTCGCGCGCACATCGAGGTGCGGGAACAGGCGGTCATCCTGGAACACGTAGCCGATGTCGCGCGCAGCCGGGGCCAGGGAGATGCCAGCCGCGCGGTCGAACAGGCATTGGCCGTCGAGCACGATGCGTCCCTGCTGTGGTTCGAGCAGGCCGGCGATCGCGTTCAGCACGCTGGTCTTGCCCGCACCGGAATCGCCGAACAGGGCAAGCGCGCGCGCCGGCGAGGCGAAGGCAACCTCGATGGCGAGATCGCGCAGCGCATGCGTGATGGCGACCTCAATCATCGCGGCGGCGCCTCCACGCGGTGCCGCCGAGCACGGCGGCGGCGAGGGTGGCCGCGATCGCAACGGCGAAGGCGACCAAGGTCAGGCGCTGCACGCCGGGCATGCCGCCCGGCACGTTCATCAGTTCGTAGATTGCGATCGGCAGCGTGCGCGTCTCGCCGGGAATGTTCGAGACGAAGCTGATCGTCGCGCCGAACTCGCCGAACGCGCGCGCGAAGGCGAGCACGCAGCCGGCGGCGATGCCGCGCACCGACAGCGGCACGACGATCGTCACGAAGCGTCGCCAGGCGCCGGCACCGAGCGTCTCGGCGGCGCGTTCGAGGCGACGGTCGACGCCGTCGAAGGCGACGCGGATCGACAGCACCAGCAGCGGAAATCCCATCACCGCGGCGGCGAGCACCGCGCCGGTCCAGCGGAACGCAAAGACGATGCCGAACTGCGCGAGCCATTCGCCGATCATGCCGTGGCGGCCGAACAGCACGAGCAGGGCGTAGCCGGTGACGACCGGCGGCAAGGTCAGCGGCAGGAACAGCAGCGCCTCGACCAGCACGCGCCCCGGAAAGCGCACGCGCGAGAGCAGCCAGGCCAGGCCGAGTGCGAACGGCAGCGATACGAGCACACTGATGCCGGCCACGCGCAGGCTCAGCGCAAGTGCTTGCCATTCCTCGGGCGCGAGCGCGGTCACCGTGTCGGCACGTCGAAGCCGTGGCGCTCGAACACCGCTTTCGCCCCGGCCGAGTGCAGCAGGGCGAGCAGTGCGCGCGCGGCCGGCGTGTCGTGTTCCTTCAGCACGGCGACCGGATAGACGATCGGCGCGTGCGTCGATGCCGGAAACGTGTCGACCACGCGCACCCCCGATTCGGAGACCGCATCGGAGCGGTAGACGATACCGAGCGGCACCTCGCGGCGCACGACGAAGTTGAGCGCGGCGCGCACGTTGTCGGCGGCGACCAGGCGCATCGATACCGCATCCCAGGCACCGAGCGCAGTCAGTGCGGCCTTGGCGTACTTGCCAGCCGGCACGCTGTGCGGTTCGCCGACGGCGAGGCGGCCGTCGGTGCCGAGCGCGGCGGCGAGGTCGACGCCGTGGACGAGTCCGACTTCGATGTCCGAGTCGTCCGGCGCGACCAGCACCAGCGAGTTGCCGAGAAGGTTCGTGCGCGTGCCAGGCGTGAGCAGGCCGGCCTCGTCGATGACATCCATCCAGTCCTGGTCGGCGGAAATGAAGACCGCCGCCGGCGCGCCGGCCTGGATCTGCCGGGCGAGCTGCGACGAAGCGGCATAACTCGTCCTGATCGTGCCGATGCGTTGCGCGTCTGGCGTAATCAGAATCGAGTCGAGCGCGGGCTTCAGGCTGGCCGCGGCGAACACGAGCACGTCAACGGCGTACGCGCGTGGGCTGGACAGCGCGAGTGCGCAGGCGAGCAGGGCCACCAGGCGTGACATCGGGGACGGTTCCCTCATCGGGTGCGGATCGAGCCTGTAGCATACGGCGCTTTCACGGCGGAGCATCACGATGACGGCGGCTGGCGGAACCCGCGGACGATCCTGCCACCATCGCGCTGGCAGGTTTTGGCTTGTGCTGTGCTGCGCGTGGCTGGTTGCGATGCCGTGCGTCGTAGCGGCCGACGCCACGGCGTCGGCCGCGCATCGCCATGTGCCGCTTGCCGCGAATGGGGCAACGACCGTGAGCATCGGCGGCAAGGTCGAGCGACCGCTCGTGCTCGACCGCGCTGCGCTCGCGGCCATGGAGCGCCGCACCTTGCGCGCCAGCATCCACGGCATCGAGGGCGAGTTCGGCGGCGTGCTCCTGGTCGACGTGCTGCGCGCCGCTGGCGCGCCGCTCGGCGAAACGCTGCGCGGCCGCAATCTTGCGCTCTACGTGCGTGTCAGTGCGGCCGATGGGTTTCGCGTCGTCTACGCCCTCGCCGAGCTCGACCCGAAGTTTCGCGATGACGACGTGCTGCTCGCCGACACGCGTGATGGCAAACCGCTCGATGCCGGTGAAGGGCCGTTCCGCCTGGTTGCCCCGGCCGAGAAACGCCCGGGGCGCTGGGTGCGCCAGGTCACGCGCATCGACGTGCTCGAAGCGGCGGAGTGAGGCCGCGCACGAAAGCAGGCCCCTTCTTATGATGGAAATTGCGAATGTCGACGCGCGCGGGATCACTCACCCTGCGTATTCGCCCGGACGTTGAGGAACGGCACGGTGCCGCCCGGCACCATCGTCGTCGGCAGCACGCCGTTCCATTTCTCGGCCTGGGTCAGCGCGACGATGCCGGTGTTCTGCCTGAGCGCCTCGCCGCGTGCCTTGATCGCGTCGGCCTCGGCGATGCCGCGCACGCGGATCGCCTCGGCCTCGGCCTGCGCCTGGGCGAGCGCGGAGTCGGCGCGCGCCTTGGCCTGGGTCACGGTGATCTCCGCATTGATGCGTTCGGTCTCGAGGTTCTGCCGTTTGGTCTGGATCTCGACCTCGGCCATCATGCGCTTCTCGATCGACTGCTCGTAGGCATCCGAGAAGATCACTTCCTCGATCTGCACGCTGTCGACGACGACCGGTCCGGTGACGGCCTTCTTCAGCGCCTCGTTGACGTCCATGCCGAACTTGGTGCGGTCCTGGATCGCCGAGATCGCGGTGTAGCGGCCGAACACGTTCTTGACCTCGTCGGGCACCTTGCGGCTGATCAGGCGCTCGACCATCTTGTCGATCGTGCCGTACTGCGAATACAGCTCCTCGACGCTGGCCTCGGGCACGCGGTAGCTGACCGAGATGCGCAGCGTGGCCGGCTGCTGGTCCTTGCTATAGGCCTCGACGCGTTCGTAGACGATGGCTTGGTTCTGCACCGAGATCTGCCGCACCGTGTCGACGAACGGGATCTTGAAGTTGAGGCCCGGCTCGGCAATGCCGACCACGGCGCCATAGCGCAGCTTCACGCCGCGCTCGCCCTGGTCGACGGTGTACCAGCTGCCGAACACGATCGACAGCAGGAGCAGGCCGATCACGGCGAGGATGATGCCGACCACACCAAGGCGTTTCGGCAGGGTGAACGGGACGGCTGGTCGATTCATTCTTGGCTCCCCGGATGTGGATGGTGCGAAGCGCGCATCAGCGCCGCGAGCGGAAATCGTGCCAGAAGCCGATCGCGCCGCGGATCATCAGCGCGACGACGACGAGACCTCCGAAAACCTGGATCAGGACACCCATCTGGCTGGCTCCCCGTGCGACCGCGGAGCGGTCGTCGGCACCAATCTGAGGGCAATCCAGGCGCGGATCAAGCGCTGCAGGTCCCGGGTCGGGCGGTGCCCTGATCAGGCCCTTCGCGAGCGAAACTGCTCGCACAGCGCTTTGAGTCCGCGCGGGAGGCGTCAGTCACGATCCGAACGTTCGTGGCCCGCTCAATGCACGGCGTACTTCTTTTCCCCGGCGGTGACGCGCACGGCGAGGCGGTTCTGCGGTGGCGCGGTCGGGCAGACGACATGCGGGGACAATGCGCAGGGCGGGTTGTAGGCGAGGTTGAAGTCGAGCACGACCTTGCCGTCTTGCGGCGGGTCGGCGTAGAGGAAGCGCGCGGCGCCGTAGGTTTCCTTGCCGCTGGTCCTGTCGGCGATGATGAAGAAGAGGCGGCCGTCGTCCTCGACCACGGGTTCGAGGCTGAAACTCGTGCCGTCGCGAGTGAACACTGCCTTGCCCGGCACTTCGGCGGTCTGCAGCGTATTGATGATCGTCACCAGTTCGATCGCATGGGGTGGATCGTAGGGTTGCCAGTCGGCCACGATGCGCCATGACGGATCGGTCGGGAAGGTTTCGATACCCTTGAACGCGGCCAGCGCGGGCGATTCGGGATCGCGCAGGCGCCAGCTTGTCACGTCACCGCTGCGGACCACGTAGAACCAGGCTTTGCCGAAATGGACCTCGGTCGGGCGCTGGCCATCTGCATTGGTCTGCAGTTCGACTTCGCCCTTGATCGGCGCGCCATCGATCGTCGCGTCGGCCTTGGCATCGGCACGGAAATGCACGCGACCATCGGTGTCGAGACGCAGCGTGCCCAGACGATCCGGCCCCTTGGCGAGCACGATGGCATTGCCGGCCCCACGCCCCACCGTGCTTTCGCCTTCGCGCACCATGCCCGAGCCGACGAAACTGAACCAGCCATCCGGTTTCTGCAGCGAGGCGATGCGCGCCGCACGCCACTCCTCGACCGAGCGCGCGTGCTCGTCGTCGGCATGCAGCGGGGCGGACAGGGCAACGATGGCGGCAAGCAGCAGGGCACGGCGCATGGATCGGTTCCTCGGGGACTCCGTGCGAGTATAGGCGCAGCCGGCCGCGATCGTTGGTCGGAGCCGGGAGAGTCATGCTGATCGTTCCGCTGCATCGCGCACCGACCTGGAAGAACTTTCCGTGGATGACGTGTGCACTCATCGTCGTCAACGTGTTCGTGTTTGCCGTGTTGCAGTCGGGTGACGCGCGCGCCCGGGTCGTGGCGATCGACCGATACCTCGCCCATGGTTTGCCGCGCATCGAGTTCCCGACCTATGCCGACTGGCTGCGCGACGAGGGCGAAAGCGAGCGGGCCGAAGCGTTCGACCTGCTGGCCAGGGCAAAGCCGCGGGTTGCCGCCGAGGTACTGCAAAGCGACGACACATTCGTTGCCGCGCTGGCCGACGGACGCATCGTGCCGCGAGCGCTCACCGCCGTTGCCGATGAATCGGCGCGTGGCGACTGGCGACAGGCACGTGCCGATTTCGAGCGGGCCTGGGGTGAAGTCTTCAGTTATCGTTGGCTGCAACGCTTCGATCGCTTCGATCCGGTCACGCTGGTCAGCGCGACGTTCCTGCACGCTGGTGTCGGCCATCTGCTCGGCAACATGCTGTTCCTCGCCGTGCTCGGCCTGCTCGTCGAAGGTGCGCTCGGGCGTGGCCTGTTCCTTGCCGTATACCTGCTCGGTGGCATCGGTGCCTCGCTGGTGTCGCTGGCCAACCACTGGGGCGAGCCGGGCGGTGCACTCGGAGCATCCGGCGCGGTGGCGGCACTGATGGGTGCGTATTGTGTGCTCTGGGGCATGCGCCGCGTGCGCTTCTTCTGGTGGTTCTTCGTTGCCTTCGACTACGTCAAGGCGCCGGCGCTCGTGCTGCTGCCTTTCTGGCTCGGCTGGGAAATCTGGAACCTCGCCTTCAACGGCGATGCCGGAGTCGGCTTCGATGCGCATGCCGGTGGCATCGTCAGCGGCGCGCTGCTCGCGCTGGTCGTGCGCTGGCAGGGCTGGGAACACAAGGAGTTCATGGACGAGGACATGCGTGCCGACGAGGTCGCTGGCGATCGTGCCGCGCTGGACGAGGCACGCGCCTGCCTCGGTCGCCTCGAGGTGGCGCGAGCGCGCGCCCTCGTCGAACCGCTGCTCGCGCGCCGACCCGGCGAGTTCGAACTGCTCGCCCTGATGTACCGCTGCGCACGCTACGAACGTGGGATGCCACGCCTGCATCCGGCTGCCTTTGCCGCGTTGCGTGCCGAACCGGTCGACAGCGATGGGGTGCGCGCGCAGAAGGCGTTGTACGAGGACTACATGAAGACCGCGGCTGGCGCAGCGCGCGTGCCGGCCAGTCTTGCCTACAGCCTGGCCAGGCGTTGGCTGGCGATTGGCGCAGGCGACGAGGCGATGCGCCTGGTGAGCGCATTGACATGGTCGCCGGCGACGTCCGCGACGCTTGCCCGCGACAGTCTTGCCATTGCCCAGGCCGCCCGGCTGAAAGGCTTCGTGCGCGAGGCTGCTGGTGTACTTGAGCGCATCGTCGCCGAGGCGCCGGATTCGACCGAAGCCGGCAAGGCACGCGCGTTGCTGGCGGATGCGGGTTCGTGATTCCCTGCCGACCTGCTCACCCGTAGGAAACGGCTTTGGCCGTGATGCCCTGTCTGTACAAGACCACAAAGAACGAGCATCACGGCTAAAGCCGTTTCCTACGGCGTTGTGCGGCCGGGCATCACGGCTGAAGCCGTTTCCTACGGCGTTGTGCGGCCGGGCATCACGGCTGAAGCCGTTTCCTACGGCGTTGTGCGGCCGGGCATCACGGCTGAAGCCGTTTCCTGCGGCGTTGTGCGGCCGGGCATCACGGC
>Ga0116142_10006220_pt1 | contig 10368 bp, 9 predicted proteins | sample AD_UKC033_MetaG_FD_89785 | JGI IMG/M metagenome (GOLD analysis project Ga0116142, IMG submission 89785) | Active sludge microbial communities of municipal wastewater-treating anaerobic digesters from USA - AD_UKC033_MetaG | ecosystem: Engineered > Bioreactor > Anaerobic > Digestate | place: USA... | reverse complement strand
GACCCTGGCGCACATCAGACAAAAACACCAGCTGATCGATGACGCCGGCGGCATCTTCGCCCGGAATGCCCATCTTTTTAGCACCCTGAGCACCGATCGCCACATAAACATAGTCAAAATCTTTGCGCAGCTGCTCAAAGCGCTGGCGGTCGATTTTCTGATCGTAGTTGATATTGACGCCAAGTTGTTTGATGTATTCGACGTCTTTGTTAATCGCTTCAGCAGTAAGCCTGAAACTGGGAATCGCATCGGAAATCATGCCACCGGCGAAAGCCTTGGTTTCGAAAATTTCGACTGCGAAGCCCTCGAGTGCCAGAAAATAAGCCGCCGACAAACCACTCGGCCCGGCGCCGATGATGGCGACCTTTTTGCCGTTGGCTTTTTCGGGCTGCAACTGCGGCCGGTCAGCGTTGCGGTTGGCGATAAAACGCTTGACCTCACGGATCAGCAAAGAACTGTCGTAATTAGACCGCGTGCATTTGTGCTGGCACTGGTGGTCACAGACCATGCCCAGCACCGAAGGCAGCGGGTTGTTGCGCATGATGACCTCATAGGCCTTCTTGTAATCACCTTTCGCGGTGTAATACATGTATGAAGGAATATCCTGGCCGGCGGGGCAGGTGCCGATACAGGGCGCTTTTACACAGTCGAATTCTGGCAGCGCTCGGCTGGTTTTGACCGACTCGCCAGTCTTGCTTTCTTTGTGGTAAGCCGGGTTGGTCGGGGCAGCACCGGCATAGCGCCGCAGATTCTGCAGAGCAGCTTTCTGAACGTTGCTGCAGTTGCATGCGGCGAATTTCAGAATAAAGCCGTCGATATTCTCGGCCTTTTGGGCTCTGATGGCGGCGGCCAGTTCTTCGAGATACTGCAGCTGCCGGCCATACCCGCCCGGCTTCAACAGATCGGAACAGACGGTAATCGGTTTGATACCGCAGGCAACGATCTTCGGCAGATTGAAACAGTCGGCACCGGCACTGAAACTGATGTCAAGTTTCCCGGCAAATTCGTTCTGCAGCTTCGCGGCGCCGTTGATGCTGATCGGGTGCAGGGCGCGGCCGCTCATATACATCATTTTTTCGTTGGGCGGGAAAATGTCTTTGTGGTTGACGGCCTCGAGAGTGTTGGTAAGCTTGAGATTGAAGGCAACGCCCTTCGCTTCGGCAGCGGCGAGCATATTCTTGATGATCTGCACGCCATCGGGGTATTTGAGATCGTGGCCGAAAGCCTCGTCGGGAATCTCGGTCACGAAGCCGAGCTGGTCGTTGAGGATGTGGCGCAGGTGATCGGCGCCGAGCAGCGTCGGGTTGAGCTTGATGGTGGTGTTGTAGCCACGCTCTTTGACGAGATACATGGCGATTTTTTCGATTTCGTCGGGGGGGCAGCCATGCATGGTCGAGAGAGTGATATTGTCAGAAAGCTGCGCCGGAATATCGATTTCGTCGACTTTCGGGTAGAACTTGCGCACCACGGCGAGTTTTTCTTTGAGAACGTCTTCGCAACCAGCCATGCGCTCGAGGAACTTCTGCACGTTCGGCTTGAGAATACCTTCGAGATTGTAACCGACGCTCATGTTAAAAATGAAACCACGGCCTTTGGCGTTGTTCCAGCCGAATTTGTGGCGCAGAACATGCAACATGATCCAGGCGTTGAGATATTCGTCGAAACTGTCGTCAAGACGCAGTTCCTGAGACCATTCGCAGTTGTAACCTTCATCCTGAATATCGATACAGGGCTTGCTGACGTTGAGTTCATCGAGGGTCTGTACGGTTTTCAGTTCGAGATAGCGTGAGCCACAGAGCCAGGCGGCGATAAGATTCTGCGCCATCTGAGTATGGGGGCCGGCAGCGACGCCGAGGGGGCTTTCGAGGTGCTGACCGTATCTGGTCATGGTGAACGGGTCATCGCTTTTCGGCACGAAAAAAAGGTCTTTGTGAATACCAAAGATCTGGGAAGTTTCGTCATATTCGCGCAAAATCCATGAAGCAAGATGCTCGATGCTGATTCTGGAAAATTCTTTAGACATTGTAAGGGGGAACTCCTTTCCGGGGTTGATGCATATTTATTGTTTGTGATTTTAACACAATCTGTCCATATCGCAACCACAGATTAACAAAGATATTATAAGCCGCAGATAAACCCGGAAAAAAAAGAATGAGCCACGGATGAACTCGTGTAAGAAAACGGGTCACGGATGAACTCGTGTAAGAAAATGGGCCACGGATGAACTCGGATAAACACGGATAAAAAGAAAAAGAGAAAGACAAAGAGAGGGAAAGAGAGAGGATGAACTCAGATAAGAAAACAAAAAGAAAGAGAGTGGATGAGTTTGAGTGGGAAAGCAAAAGAAATAAGAAGAATGGGCACGGATAGATTTTGGTTAAAAAATATTGGAGGGGTTGCAAAAAGTCGGGGGTTGGGTAAATTGTGCTATACTCTCAATCAAGAAAAAAGCAGAGGTTGAACATGACAGAGCAGCTTACCCGCCAGATAGAGCAGATTATCAGGAAGGTTTCCGGGATCGAACACGGACCGGTGGTTTTGCACGAACCGTTTTTCAATGGCAATGAACGTCAGTATGTGACTGACTGCATCGATACCAACTGGGTTTCGACGGTAGGCAAGTATGTCAATCTTTTTGAGCAGCTGATCAGCCGCACCACTGGCGTCAAGCACGCGATAGCCACCATCAACGGCACCGCGGCGCTGCATATTTGTCTGCTGCTGGCAGGCGTGCAGGCTGGCGACGAAGTGCTTACCCAGGCATTGACTTTTGTCGCGGCGGCGAATGCCATTGCTTACAGCAACGCCACCCCGCATTTCGTCGATGTCGAACTCGATGCGCTCGGCGTTTGCCCTGAGCGATTGCGTGAACATCTGCAGACAATCGGCACCGTCAAAAATGGCATTCTGCACAATAAAAACACCGACCGGCCAATAAGAGCGCTGATGGTGATGCACACGTTCGGGCACCCGTCGCGGCTCGACGAGCTCAAGCAGGTCTGCGACGAGTTCGGCATCAAACTTATCGAAGATGCCGCCGAGGCTATCGGTTCTGAATACCATGGCCGGCACGTTGGCAGTCATGGCCTGCTGTCGGCTCTCAGCTTCAATGGCAACAAAACGATCACTACCGGTGGTGGTGGCGCAATACTGACCAACGATGACGCCATCGCGCAGCAGGCCCGGCACCTGACAACCACCGGCAAGGTTTCCCACATCTGGGAATACTTTCACGACTGCGTTGCCTACAATTACCGCCTGCCCAACATCAATGCCGCACTTGGTTGTGCCCAGCTCGAGCAGCTTGGCGACATCATCATGAAAAAACGGGTGCTCGCCAGCCGCTACAAGCATGAATTCGCCAAAGTCAGCGACGTCACCTTCTTTAACGAAGCAACTGGAGTCAAAAGCAACTATTGGCTGAATGCCATAATTTTAAACGCCCCCGGCCTGGAAAAGCGCAACAGCCTTCTCAACGAACTCAATGCCGACGGCATCATGGTCAGACCGGTCTGGAACCTGATGAACAACCTGCCAATGTATGCCAACTGCCCTGCTGCAGACCTGAGCATTTCGAAACAGCTCGAAGCCTCGCTGATCAATATTCCCAGCTCACCTTCTTTTTAGTGGTTAGTGGTGCTATCCACTATCTTTCCGACGCCGACGTAGCTCATGGCGGTGATGTGGCAGAAATCGCCAACGCGGCTGTCGTGGTCGACGCAAGCGCCGACATTGACGATGACCTGGCGGCCAAGCACGGCGTTTGGCTGAATCACTGCGCCGGCGCATACTATCGAGCCGACACCGAGACTGGCCAGCGATGAAACAGCGGCATGCGGGTGAATGAGAACCGGCCAGGCAGCCTGCGAAAAGCGTTCAAAAAGACTTTTGCGCACCTGAGTATTGCCGATGGCAATAAAAACATTGCCGGTTAAATCGTCAGGTAGATCTGAAATACGCCCGGCAACAATGACATCAGCGATTGTTCGACCGGCCGCGGCCGAGTTGTCGTCATAAATAGCGATTGGCTCGAAGCCACAGGCTCTGGCAATTTCGATAACCACCGGAGCGTGACCGCCAGCGCCAAGAATGATGATACCGTTCTCTTTTTTTACAAGGCTCATAATCACTCCCATAAAGTTTATGTGGTCAGTGGCCGGAAAGCCGACCATAAATTGACGCTTCGAGCTCTTTTTTTGTCATTGCGAAGGGATGAGCCCTGAAGCAATCTCATACAAACATTCAGATTGTTTCGCTACATTTGCAAAGGCCATGGAGGCCGAGGGAGTCACCGGAGTGCAACACGAACCGACCAATGACGGCGTCACAGCGAGCGTCACGGGAATACTTCGGCGGAGACGAAAGGGCAGCCGGCGCGATCTTTGGATGAAAGAATCAGCTGGTTGAAATCACTGCCGGGCCAGTCGATGTTCAGGTCGGGGGCATTGAAGGCAATACAGCGCTCGGCAGCGGGGTTGTAAAAATCGGTGCATTTATATTCGACTTCGGCAAACTCGCTCAGAACGAGAAAACCGTGAGCAAAACCCGGCGGCACCCAGACAAGTCTCATATTTTCGGCTGAAAGAATTACTCCGGCCCATTTGCCGAAGGTCGTCGAACTGCGCCGCAGGTCAACGGCAACATCGAATATTTCGCCCGCAGTCGCCCGCAGCAATTTTCCCTGCACGTTCTGCACCTGATAATGCAGCCCCCGCAGAGTGCCACGGCATGAACGGCTGTGGTTATCCTGGGCAAAATCGGGGTTGATACCGACTTCAGCGAACTTTCTGCGGTTGAAAGTTTCGAGAAAAAAACCGCGCTCGTCTCTGAAAACCTGGGGTTCAATGACCACCATATCGGGAATCGAAGTAGGAACGAACTTCATTCTTTTTTCCTTAATCGGGAGATCGAGGATCGAGGGATCGAGGGACACCTTACTTAACTGGCAAAGTTTTAGTCCTGAGTTGGAATAGAGGGACACCTTACTTAATCGGCAAACTTTTTCTCCGGGGTGGCCCTGGCTTTTTGGGAGCCAGAACCCGCCCGGTAATAGTTTCAAGATTAGTTATAAATTCGGAACTGCCAAGCGGTCGCCCCGTTCTCTCGTGCTTCTGAAGCTTCTTTTGCGTGTCTGCTGAAATGGGAACCCCAAGAAAATCAGCCCAGGAAGCGATCCTTTGCAAAAGCGGGAGCGTCTTCACCAGCATATCGTCTTTTCCCGTCAAATGTGCTTTTGCACTGCTGAAACAATAATCTTCAGGGCGCTTGACCATGCCGGCCCGAACGGGATTCAGCTCTATATAGCGTGCCGCATGCAGCAAATGCGCATCGTCCATCGGATATGAGGCAAATCGACCCTGCCAAAGGTGCCCACGCCATTCTTCCCGAAAATTAACCATTCTGCTGTAGCGGCGATGAGCTTCTGCGACCCCCTTCTGCAGGGATTGCTGATCGGAAGGGACAGCAATGAGATGCACATGATTAGGCATCAGGCAGTATGCCCAGATTTCTATGGAAAACTTTTGACACCACTCAGCCATCAAAGAAATGTAGCAAATGTAGTCATCATCGGAGAAGAAGACCCTCTGGCGACGATTTCCGCGCTGAGTTATGTGGTGAGGCACATTTGGGATTACCAGTCTTGCTATTCTTGCCATAAAAAAATTATAGCCGTCTTAACAGCAACCTGCAAGAGTTAAGTAAGGTGTCCCCATAATCCCCTAATGCAATGTTGCCGTGGAAAGGGCTTTGCGATATACTGGTCGTGCAAACCGATTTTGCGGTAGTGCGAAGGAAAACGACGATGACAAAACCACGCAAACTGGTCAGTTTCGACTGGGCAATCAAGAGACTGCTGCGCAGCAAGGTCAACTTCGACATTCTTGAAGGGTTCCTTTCTGAGCTGCTCAAAGATGACATCAAGATTTTGTCGATACTTGAAAGCGAAAGCAACAGAGATTTTGCCCGCCAAAAAACCAACCGCCTCGACCTGAAAGTTACGAACGGCAAAAACGAGATCATCATTATCGAAATTCAATACGAACACGAATACGACTACTTTCAGCGCATTCTGTTCTCGGCATCCATGGCTGTCACAGAACACCTGACAGAGGGCTCGGCCTATTCAGAGGTCGTGAAGGTAATTTCGATAAATATTCTCTATTTCGATCTGGGCCACGGCGAAGATTACATCTATCGCGGCCAGACCGTTTTCACCGGGCTGCACCGCCATGACGAACTCATGCTCAGCAGCGAACAGCGGCTGCTCTACCGACAGACCTCGCCGTGCGAGATTTTTCCGGAATACTATCTGATAAAGGTCAATAACTTCGACAATGTGGCCCGCAACACTCTCGATGAATGGATATATTTTCTGAAGAACGAAGAAATCAAGCCCGGCTTCAAAGCCAGAGGCCTGCAGCAGGCTAAAACACGCCTCGACATCATGAAACTCAGTGAGGCTGAACGCAGTGAATATAAGCGCTATTCAAACGACCTGCACTACCAGGCAAGCATGGTAGAGTCGTCTTACGGTCTCGGTAAACTCGAAGGTCACGAAAAAGGCCGTGAAGAAGGCAAACAGGAAACCCTCGAGCACACCGCTCTGAAAATGCTCAACAAAGGCCTCGATCTCGAAGTAATATCAGAAATCACCGGCCTTACCCACGGGCAGATCGAAGCTTTGCGTAAAAACGAAAACAGCGTAAAAGAACCCGCCGCTCCCTACAAAGCCGGTAGAAAGCTCAAACGCCTAACATCCCGCCCGAAGAAGCAGAAAAGATCATTGCCCACCTGAATTAGCAAAAACAACTCAAGAGTTAAGTAAGGCGTCCCCCGATCCCTGATCCCCTGGATTGCGCGCGTCATTTAAAAGGAATGCGAGACAATAAGCGAACCAGTCTGTCACGAAGTTGCGCCATGTCGGAACTCTCTCTGTCGAAGCAAAAATTCCCGGGATTATAGCCCCGTTCCCAGGTTCGATCGCGGTTGTAGACGAAATGAAGAAAATCGGCGTTGTAGATACCCTCTGCATCCGGCGGGTTAAATCTCAGCGTGAGTTTTTCGTCACCCGGCACCGGCTCGATCGGGTCTGCGATCATCTTATAACCGACACGGCTTTCCATGAGGGGTATTTTTTCACGCTCGGCAGCATCTTTTAACATCACGCCCAGGTTTCTTGTCAAAACAAATATTTTACCATCGACAGCTTCTTTGACAGATTCAAGAAGACGCTTCGAGAAATCACTATTGCACTTGTCTGTTATCACCACATGATACCGAACGATTTTTTGCGATTTCGCAACTTTCCCGGCTTTTGTAGCATAAGACCGCAATTTAAAACCGGCGAAAATCGCCAAACATACCAAAAGCAGGCAAACCACCCTTTTTTTCATGGAACGTTTCCCCTTATAATGCTTTTTTAAAGAGATCAATCCACGACAAGCAATGTTCCGACATTCATTGAATCTCCCATTCTGCTGACAATTAAACGACGATAAATTTCGTCCCAGGCGCCCGGATTATTTTCTCCTGCTCTAACGGTTATACATCCCTTAGAAACCTCACCCAGATGGAGATACCGATCACCGGTATGACCGATTCGAAACCAGGTTTTGGCAAACAGAGAGAAGTTCTCATATGGTTCGCCATATAAATGGTGAGGTTCGTAAGGAATTTCCAGATCATATTTTCCATTCGGAATTGGTTTCTCATCACTCATTGTGATCAGATAATCCGTCTTTGTTCCGTTTATATCAAGTGTAAGGGTTTGATTTTTTTTGCTGTATGTTAAAAAGCTTGCAGACGTGTGTAATATCTCGGGCGACAAATATGACTTGCCATCATCTGCCAACTTTACGCTCGCCTTATGCCCAGCCAAAGGGCCCTCCAGAATAGTAAAATATTCGCGACTATCCTTCACCTGGTCAAGCTTAACTTTCAGCGCATAAGGTATTACATTCGGCTGAGTAAGTCCATCCTCGTGTTTGATTGTCAGCCATCCCCGTGAAGAGGTATTTGCCACAAACCTTTCGCCGGGATTTTTAAAGTCGGCCCATTCATAAATGGCCTGGATTCCACGAAAAGTCTGAGCCACATTTGCATAAATCAACAGGGAAAGCCTGTTCGCCTTCAAGTTTTCACGTGATGGCACCAGGCATTTCACTCTAAATGTTTGGGAATCACCCGGGCCGGCCAGTAGTTTTACTGTCCTGGCTAAATTCTTATAATGCTGCTTTCTCGGCCCAGGCAAAACTAACAGTTGAACGGCGCTCCATGAAAGCAATTCATTGAAAGCGCCAAATTGCATGCGAGCCTCCGGGGTGCCATGAAGTGGCTCAACTGAGTCAATTTTACCGCTTACCCAATGAACATCTACCTTGCAATCCAGTTCCTCTCCAGGCATCAATAAGGATGTTGATTTCTTAAACTGCCAGGAAAATCGTATGTTTTGAGTATAAACTTTGCCGAAAAATAGCTTGCCTTCGGCTTTTAAATCCAATATTCCATCATTTGCCGGCTTGTTCGGCTCAGATTCATCATAAAATTCGATGAGGTCACTATGTTGCCTGAAAATAGAAAGAATTTCTTTGCTGGTTGATGAGGGCACTTCCTGGAAATTGAAAAAAACCTTTTTTCCGTCTTTATTCGTTTGCTCGAATCGAAAAAGCGCAACAAAGCGCCATCCGGATTTGGAGAATTCAGCATCATCAGGCACCTCTGATTCCTCCTGACAGAAATATTTCCAGCTGATTTCATTTTATCACCGCGACTTATAAGGGTCAATGCAAGAACGAACCCGCGACTCAAATCGCCCGAGATAAGTAAGATGTCTCCATATCTCAGAACTCGCCCGGCACCGGTAAAACAGCCTTTTTCAGGGTAAGATATTGGCAGGAACGAACCCACAGCTAAAATCTGCCAGAGTTAAGCAAGGCCCCCCCCCTATCATCGTGGGTTTGCTATCAGAAATTGTCTGCTGTATAATTGACCCTGTACGAAGGGGGGTGCAGATGGGGGCAAACCAATATGAACGAACAGATCGAATTCGTTAAAGAAATCGCCAGACGCCTTGATTCGGCCGGCATTTGTTACATGTTCACCGGTTCTATAGCTATGGTTTTTTACGCCACCCCGAGAATGACACGCGACATCGACCTGGTCGTGCAGCTTGCGGCGACAGACTCACAGAAGCTGATCGATCTGTTTTCAGACGACTGCTATATAGACCGGGCCAGCGTCGTGCGCGCCATCAACAGTTATGGCATGTTCAATATTATCAGCAATGCCCTTATACTCAAGGCAGATTTCATCGTCAGAAAAAATGACGAGTTTCGCCGGCTGGAGTTTTCGCGACGACAGCCGGTAACACTTGATGACTGCACGATTTTTTTGGTTTCGCCAGAAGACCTGATAATTTCGAAACTGCTCTGGGGAAAAGACTCCGATTCCGAGCTGCAGCTTCGCGACATTCGCAATCTTCTCGACTCGGCAACCGGTCTTGACAGTGAATATATGCATTTCTGGGCAGAAAAACTCGGGGCTGGCGATTATCTGAAGAAGGCCATGCGGCATGAATGACACCAGCAAAGCCGTCGAAGCGAAGTATCGCGAAATGTTACTGCGCCTGCCACCGCAGCGGCGCTTCTACCTTGCCGCCGGCATGTTCTCCGATGCCCGCGCCCTGGTCCTGGCATCGCTACAGAACCGCATACCGCCCGGCAGCACCCTGCAATGCGAACTGTTCAAAAGGTTCTATGCCTGCGATTTCTCACCCGAAGAAGCAGAAAAGATCATTGCCCACCTGAACCGAGCGCTGGTAAAATAAAAGTAGACACCAGACAAGAGATAAGTAAGCTGTCCCCATATCCCAGAACCCGCCCGGCACCGGTAAAACAGCCTTTTTCAGGTTTTATCAGCGAGTGTCTGCAGAGTTTCGACGTCTGCAAGGTCTTTGGTGCGACCGGTAGCTTTTTTATTTGCTATGAGATCCGAAACAGAAGGAATAAGAACTTTTAAACCTTCTATCTCAACCTCGATGGCTCTTTTAATCGTCTCGTCAAAATTCAGAGCCGAAACCCCGGTAATAATATCAATTCTTCGTGGCGCCACACCAATTTGAAAGATAACGTCATCTTTGGCGAAGTCGTCAACAATAACGCCTTGAAGTGGTGCACCAAAGCGCTCAAGTGCTTTCCATACGGCCGACGCGTTGGCAGTGGATGGTTTTACCCAGATGTCGATATCCATGGTTGCCCGGGGGAACCCATGAGCAGCCATGGCATAAGCACCGATGAGCAGATAATCAACTCTCTCGGCGTTTAAGCACTGCAACATCTCTTTGTAATCGTTGTTCAACATTGTGTTTTG
>Ga0116142_10006219_pt1 | contig 10369 bp, 7 predicted proteins | sample AD_UKC033_MetaG_FD_89785 | JGI IMG/M metagenome (GOLD analysis project Ga0116142, IMG submission 89785) | Active sludge microbial communities of municipal wastewater-treating anaerobic digesters from USA - AD_UKC033_MetaG | ecosystem: Engineered > Bioreactor > Anaerobic > Digestate | place: USA... | reverse complement strand
TCAATAGCCTAAAACAACTTCATCTGCTTTTGATGACGTCTTTTTGCCCTATCAGGGACCGTTATCGTCTGCGTGAACGCCCCCGGTATTTCCCTGACAAATGGTGACGGCTGGGGGGTCGTTCTTTTACCGTAGAGGAACCTGCTGCGTGCATGAAGGAGGAAAAGCTCCTCTTTCGCCCTCGTCATGCCCACATAGAGAAGCCTCCTTTCCTCTTCCCCGTCTCCATATCCCTCCCGGCAGGAATAGGGCATCAACCCCTCCTCTACCCCTGCAATAAATACAACCTTGAACTCGAGCCCCTTCGCCATGTGGAGGGTCATCAGGGCAACGGAATCCGCTCCGGGATCAAAATCGTCGGAGGGCAAAAGAAGCTGCACCATATTTACGGCATCAAGAAGGGTTTGTATGCCGGGGCCATCATTATGGGGGATGATGTTTATGAGCAACCGACAGAGGAAGCTATTGTCGTCGGCACCGAGTTCGCTGAACGCAGACCTGATAAGTTCTTCAACGGAGGATGCATTCACGAGCTTCCCGGGGTCTATATCCGCCGCACGATCCTTCAGGGCCCCGATAATCTCTGAATATGTTCCTTTCCCCGAAAGGCGGCGGCTGCCGATCACCTGGCAGGGGATCCCTGATGCCTGGAAAACCTCCTCGATTATCTCTGCCTGCGCGTTTGTCCTGTAGATCACAGCAAAATCGGAAAAGCTGCACGCGCCGTCAGGGGAATCCTGCCGATGCGGCGCGTGCATCAATTGGTAATGGCTCGTGCCGCCGATCCTTGCCTCTATCTCGCCGACCGCCAGTTCGGCCTCTGCGCGTTCGTCGGGCACAGAGACAATCGTGATCGGTTTCCCCTTTCCCCTTACGGGAAGCAGTTCACGTTCAATCCTCCGGGCATTGTTGCAGATCATACTGTCCGATGCCCTGATGATGCCGGCAGCGGAGCGGTAATTATGCGACAGAGTGATCCTCCGGGCGGCTGGAAAATCGTTCCCGAAGCTAAGAAAGTTTGTCACATCGGCGCCCCGGAAGGCATAGATCGCCTGGTCGGCATCGCCGACAACGCAGATATTTCCGCTGTCCCCCGTAAGAAGCCTTAAAAGCCTGTACTGGGCGGGGTTTATGTCCTGGTACTCATCGACGATGATATGTTGGAACCTGTCTTTATATCTCTGCAGCAATAAATGATCGCGCAGCATTTCTATCGGCATCAGGATGAGATCGTCGAGGTCAAAGGCCTTCTTTTCGCGGAGCGCTGCCTGATACTGATCGTAGACGGCCCGCATGTCTTCGTCTCCGTCCTCAAGGAAATTCTTTATCCGCGATATTGTTTCGGCTGTTTCGTTTGCCTCCCTTCTATGAGCCGTTTCCTGAAGAATGGCCGTCAGAAGGTTGACCTGGTCGCTTCTTGTGCAGATGATAAAGTCGTGCGGCGTGTTGTCGCGGATGATCTGAAGCCCCAACATGTGAAAGGTGCCGATAAACACCTTTGTTGCATCTTTTCCAAGCAGCGCGGCGGTGCGTTCGCGCATCTCCTGCGCGGCGCGGTTGGTGAACGTCACGGCGAGGATATGTTCCGGCCTTGCCCCGCGATCAACAAGGCAGGCTATCCTCCTGACGATGGTCAGCGTTTTGCCTGTCCCTGGGCCCGCAACGACCATGAGCGGGCCATCGGCGGCTGTGACCGCCTCCTTCTGCGATCCGTTCAGGCCATCAAGTATCCTTGCTTCAATGTCCGTCATGCTTCTTTAGAAGAGAGCTGCCTGGCCTTTGATCTGCCTTCGTTCCGCAGCTTCGAATATCCTGATCTTGCCGTATTCTCCGTCAAAGCCGGGTATGATATTGACCTTTCCTGCGCGCATCCGCGAGATCGCCTCACGGATGAGCGGCGACCCCGCCCTTTCGATGTCGGGGAGGGGCGTGTCAATCAGTATCCTGAATTCGTTGCCGAGCTGATGGATGAGCCTCCGGTATTCTGCGTCAACCCTTTTGCTGGCAACGCCGGTGCCCATGGTTTCAGCAAGGACCTCCGGCAGGGGGACCAGGGAAAAGAAGGGCTTTGCGCTGTCAGGCCTGAACCCGTGAGCCCTGTCGGCAAGTCTGTTCACCCTGTGCAGCACCCCGACGGTCACCTTTTTACCGCAGACAGGGCAGAGGTAATCATTCTTTATTGTTTCATCGGGAGCAAGGTTGACGCCGCATGCCCTGTGGCCGTCATAGTGGTATTTTCCTTCCTCGGGAAAGAACTCTATAGTGTTGAGAAAACCCTTTCCGGTCTCAATCGCATTCTTTATCGATTCGTATGAGATGTCGGCATCAAGGATGTTTGCTTCCCTGCCCATTTTTGCCGGTGAGTGGGCGTCTGAGTTCGATATGAGCGTCAGCCTGTCGAGGGCGGAGAGGCGCCAGTTCATCATCGGGTCAGAGGAAAGGCCCGTTTCGATCGCCTTGATATGGGGGGCAAGATCTTCGAAGCACTCCTCGAGGGAATCAAAGCCCGATACAGCACCAAATACAGAGAAATGGGGAGTCCACGCATGCGCCGGGACGAAAAGGGCATGCGGGCACTCATCAAGGACGATCTTCAGAAGTTCTTTCACGTCGAGCCCGAGTATGGGCCTCCCGTCAGCGTTCAGGTTCCCTATCTTTGACAGCGCGAGGCTGAGCTTCAGGGCGTCGGGGATCTGCGGGACAAAGATGATGGAGTGGACCTTTCTTGTCTTCCCGTTCTTGCTGTATATGGTGCTGATCTCCGAAGAGAGCATGAAGAAGACGTCGGCCCTGCACGAGTCGGGGACATCGCCGGCCTCGAATTCTCTTTTGAGCCTCAGCAGTCCGTTGCCTGTCGGTTCGGTCTTTTTGCTGAGCTCGGCAAGCCATGCGGGATGGGTAAAATCACCCGTGCCGACCACGGTAATGCCTTTTATCTGGGCCCACTTCCACAGCGCCTCGGGGACCATGTCCTTGCTCGTTGCCCGGGAATAGCTGGAATGGATATGGAGATCAGCGATGAACCGCATGGACAATTTGTATAGCATGGGCAATAGTAAGTCAAGAAATAACCAATCACCAATAACCAAGTTCCAATGAATCACCAATACACAATATTCAATCACCAAACAAAGACTTGCAGGTATTTTTACCGTTTGGGTATTCGGTCATTGGGTATTGGGTATTAACTGGTGATTGGTGCTTGGTGATTGGGTATTGTATATGGTATATTGGGGCCATTAATCATGAACAGGACATCCAAATAATATGAAGAACGGGTTGACGGGTCTAATCATCGGTCTCGCGGGCGGCTTTCTTGGCGCCCTCATCGGCCTCGGGGGCGGGGTGGTCATGATCCCGCTCATGACCATGCTGCTCAAGCTCACGCAGCTTAAGGCCCACGGAACGAGCCTGGTGGCCGTTGTTTTCACTGCCCTCGCGGGCGCCGTAACGTATTACTTTCACGGGGCAGCGGATTGGAAGGTTGCCGCGCTGATTGCGGCGACCGCCATGATCACCGCCCGGTTTGGCGCGCTGTATGCCAACTCTCTGCCTGAAAAGAAACTGAAGAGGGCCTTTGGCGTGATGCTTATCTGTGTGGCGCTTCTTCTTTTCATAAGAGGTTTTTTGCCAAGGTCAACTGCCCAGCTTGGGTCCGCGGTGTACGTTATCATCTTCCTTGGCACAGGGGTCGTTACCGGCTTCGTCTCCGGTATGATGGGCGGCGGCGGCGGCGTTGTAATGATCCCTCCGATGGTGCTCCTGGCAGGCATGCCCCAGCAACTCGCCCAGGGCACATCCCTTCTTGCCATGATGCCCGTCTGCCTGATCGGCGCCTTCACCCATTACAGGCTCGGCAACGTACAGCTCAATGTAGCGACAGGCATTTCTGTCGGGGCTATTGTGGGAGGCTACATAGGGGGAACCGTAGCGAACATCCTCCCTGAGCTGCACCTGAAGATCATCTTCAGCTTTGTTCTTATATGGATGGGACAACGGTACGTCAGGACGAAGTAATCTTCATCATATTAAAGACCGTTATCCTCAATAGGAGTCAGAATAACCAAACACCAATAACCAAGCTCCAATTAATCACCAATACCCAATATTCAATAACCAAACAAAGACTTGCAGGTATTTTTACCGTTTGGGTATTCGGTCATTGGGTATTCTTTGCGACATTGGTGATTCAGTATTCGGTATACGAACTACGATATACGATATACTGTCAGTTAGCCTTTCCTGTCCTACTGCAGTTTCATAATAAGGGTATGGAAAGCCCCTGTATCCTTTTCCTTCAGCTTAAGCCGGAGCCCTACCGGTTTTGCCGATTCACCGGGAAAGAATACAAAGCTGTAAGCCAGGTCGCCGGGGTTGATCGTCTTGTTCTCGAGAGACCTTTTCTGGAGGTCTCCCCTTATCTTTTCCTTCACGTCTGATTCAAGCAGCCCTTTCGCTCCGCCCATCGTTGCCCCTGCCGCTGCGCCGAGGGCAGCTCCGCTCAGCGTCGCCTCGCCGACATTCGTTCCAGTGACTACGCCGATGGCAGCTCCTATCATAGCGCCGGCAATGCCGGTAAGGGCGCCGAATTTTGTCGCCTCAGGCGCAACCCTGCCGAGCTCTGTCTTCTTTGCTATACGGTCGTATGCAAGGCTCGATTCAAGGATGGGCCACAGGTTGTCATCGCTGTCGGTGAGAAAGGTCTGGTCGGGGATGATCTCGATCGGGTGCTCGCCTTTGTTGTCGAAGAGGACCTGTACGGGTACAACGCCTGCGCCGACTATATCAAAACCGAACACCGCCTGCGCCTCCTTGCTGTCGTATGACTTTGAGGCGATGATGGCCCCGGCAGCCCCGGTGGCGTTGGGGTAAGCGGCAGGCATTTTGAACGGCACGACCTGCCTCTGGTAGCTCTGGCAGGCGGCAAAGGCAACAATAATGGAACATATCAAAACTATGGAGATGCTTTTCATGGTCATATTCATATTAAACCTCCCGCATGGGTGCGCTTACGATGAATCTATAATAGCGGCAATATAATGTCAATGGGGATACGCTGTACCCCCCTTGATATAAACGCACGGGAGTGGTATATTGCCTGTACTGCGCACATCAAATAACGGGTGTTTTCACGGCAGGACAAGGAGCATTTATGAAGAGGGGCAATGTCAAAGATCTTGAGAAGGAGAAGTGTTCGGGGAAGATCGTCACCCTTACCGTGAACGGCGAAGAGCGCCTCGTGACGGTGGAGGACAGGGACACGCTGCTCGACGTGTTAAGGAACAAGCTTTCCCTTACGGGCGCCAAGGAAGGATGCGGCACCGGGGAATGCGGCTCCTGCACGGTCCTTCTGGATGGCCAGCCGGTGCTTGCCTGCCTGATGCTCGCTGTCGGCGTGGTGGGGAAAAAGATCACGACCATTGAAGGCATTGCCGCCGGCGGAAAGCTGAGCCCCCTGCAGACGGCGTTTATCGATCGCGGCGCTGTCCAGTGCGGGTTCTGTTCTTCAGGCATGATCGTTTCGGCAACGGCCCTGCTTTCTGCCAATGCAAAGCCATCGCGGCAGGAGATCCAGAGGGCCCTGGAGGGAAATCTCTGCCGGTGTACAGGCTATAACAAGATCATCGAGGCCATCGAGAGCGTGAAGGACCAGAAATGATGGAAAGGATAATAGGAAAACGCGTCCCCAGGATCGACGGCCCGACCAAGGTAACGGGCGAGGCAAAATACACGGTTGATATCCAGATGCCCGGCATGCTCTGCGCAAAGATACTGAGGAGCCCCTTTCCCCATGCGCGGATCCTGAACATCGATACCGCGAAGGCTACGAAAATACCAGGGGTGAAGGCGGTGATCACCGGGCGGGATGCGTGGGATGTCCGCCACGGTTTTGTTGAGACGCCGCGATATCCGGCAGACCAGTTTGTGCTGGCGAACGACAGGGTCCGCTATCTCGGCGAGGAGGTAGCCGCCGTTGCAGCCATTGATGAGGACACGGCCATGGAGGCCCTGGACGCCATTGACGTCTCCTATGAGGAGCTTCCCGCCGTCTTTGATATATTCGAGGCAATGAAGCCGGGAGCCCCCGAGATCCACCCTGTCGAGATCCCCGACCTGATCGGCGATTTCAGGAATATCGGCGGGCAGTGCGCGAACAGCTATGGCGATGTCGAGGCAGCCTTTGCCCGCGCTTACCTGGTAAGAAAAGACCGGTTCGAGCCCGAATTGAGGACCCACTGCTATCTGGAGCCCCAGGCGACCGTGGCGCACTACGATGCAGCAGGGATACTGCATGTCTGGACCTCGGGCATGGGGACCTTCCGCAAGCGCATGCACCTTTCCCGGACCCTCAACATCCCGGCGAGCCGCGTCCACGTCCATAAATCCTGGGTAGGAGGCGCGTTCGGGGGAAAGATCGACCTCTTTTCTCATGAGTTCTGCACGTCCCTCCTCTCCATGAAGACCGGCAAGCCTGTCCGCTATGCGGCTGAACGGGAGGAGGTCTTTGCGTACTTCCGCCACAGCCAGAATATGATCGTGGACCTTGAGACCGCTGTGGACAAAGAAGGTGTGCTTCTCGGCCAGCGCGTGCGCTGCTATAACGATTGCGGCGCCTACCGGGGCAGCGGCGTTGTCCTGATCTTTACCACCTGGGGCTATCTCGTACTTCCTTACCGGATGCCCGCCCTTGATTACATCGGCTACTCCGTATATACAAACAACCCCGTGCGGGCCCCCCAGCGGGGACACGCGGCGCCGAAAATACGCTATGCCGGCGAAACCCAGATGGACATGATCGCTTCTGACCTCGGCATCGATCCTCTTACGATCAGGCTTCGGAATGCAAGGAGACCGGGGGAAGTGCTTCCCAACGGCGACAACATCAGAAGGGCAGGCCTCATCGACTGCATCCGCCAGGCAGCCGAGGAGACTGACTTTGCAAGGAAGTATGAGGAGAACAGGGCCCTGCAAAAGGCAGCCTCCCCTATAAAGCACGGCATTGGAATGGGGGCAAGCGGGTACTTTACGGGCACTCTCATATACCCCAACAACTCAGCGGCCGTGGTCAAATTCAACGACGACGGGACCGTCCATCTCCTGACGGGCGCCCTCGATATCGGCCAGGGCGCCGAAACAATACTCGCCCAGATCGTGGCCGAGGAACTCGGCCTCGGCATGGAGGACATCCAGGTGGTGTCAGGCGATACGGATGCCACCCCCGTGGATATCGGTTCGTGGATAAGCGGCTTGACGCTCGTGACAGGGAACGCGGTGAAGAAGGCGGCAGAGGATGCGCGAAGGGTGCTCCTTGCATCGGCATCGAAGGCGCTGCAGGCCGCCCCCGAAGACCTTGAGCTGAGATCGAGACGGGTTTTCATCAAAGGAACAGATCGATCCATATCATTTGAGCAGGCCGTTGCCCGCCACATCCGTGACAATGACGGCGACCCGATCGTGGGCAGGGGCTACTCAAGGGCCCTCAAAGAGGCAGAATTCGGGCCGAGCCTGAAGAATGCAAAGGGGACGTGGAGCGAAAGCTATGCCTTTGACGCCCAGATCGCTGAGGTTGAGGTTGACACGAGGACCGGGCAGATCAAGATCACCAAGGCCTTCACCGCCCACGACTGCGGCTTTCCGATCAACCCTCTCCTTGTTGAGGGCCAGATCGACGGCCAGGCGTCCATGGCCGCAGGCCAGGCCATTGCAGAAGAGGTCATCGTGAAAGAAGGCGTCACCCTGAACCCGTCATTCCTCGATTATAAGCTCCCGACGGCACATGAGATGGTCGAAGCCCGGTACGTCGACGTTATCACGGAGGCATACGAAAGGGATCGTGAGTTTGTGACCAAAGAGGTCGGCGAAGGCTATGTCTCCGGCATCCTCGGCGCCATAAGCAACGCCGTGGCCAATGCAACGGGGAAGTGGAGCACGAAACTGCCTATAAAGATAGCGCCCCGCAAGGAGGACGAAGAATGAACCTCCCCCGCTTTATCTATCACAGCCCGGGCTCACTGAAAGAATGCGTCGCAATCCTTGCCGATAAAAAGAATGGCGCGCAGGTGCTTGCTGGAGGGAGCGACCTCCTCGTGAGGATGAAGCTCCGCCTTGAGACGCCGGGCCGCCTTGTGTCGCTTGCCGACATCCCCGCGCTGAAGGATATCGCCTGCCTTCCGGGAAGAGGGCTGGCTATAGGGGCCGGGGTCACCCTTTCCCTTCTTGCATCCGACGCCGTAATACGCGAGAAATGCCCCGCCCTTGCAGAGGCGGCAGGGCTCGTGGCAACGAACCAGATCCGGACCGTCGCTACGATTGGCGGCAATGTCTTCCAGAACACCCGGTGCCGGCATTACAACAGGTCGCCCGTGTGGGGCAAGGCGGTCTCTCCGTGCTTCAAGCGAAACGGAGGGCTCTGCCACGTTGTGCCCAAAGGCAAGAAGTGCTTCGCCGTTTACCAGGGCGACCTGGCGCCTTTGCTGATAGCCCTCAACGCAACCGTCACGATCGTTTCGAAGAAGGGCGCTGAAGAAATCCCCGTCGAATCGCTCTACTCCGGCGACGGCAAAGCGCCGTTCAAGAATATAGCGGGCAAGGTCGCTACGGGATTCACCATCCCTGAAGGCTCGCTCGGCATGCAGGCCGCTTACAGGAAATACCGCTTAAGGGGCGGGATAGATTTTCCCCTTGCCGGGGTGGCATCTGCCCTGAAGCTCAACAACGGGACGGTGGAAGACCTGAAGCTCTGCCTGACAGGCGTTGCCTCTCACCCTGTCGCGGTGCCGAAAGCCAGGGAGGCAGCAAAAGGCAAACCCCTCAGCCGCGAGATCGCCAGGGAGGTGGGGAAGCTGGCATATGCCGCGGCCCATCCGCTTGCGAACCTTGAAGGCGACCCCGCGGCGCGCCGCTCCATGATCCGCATCATGACCGAAGATATGCTGGCGTCATTTATGATGTGAACGGCCCTTTCCTGTTGTGCTGTTATCGGCCTTTTTGTATCTTCAATACCTGCCCTGCGTATACTTTATCGGTTTTCAGGCTGTTCAATTGCCTGATCTTAGCGGGCGTCGTCTCAAAACGACCGGCAATGGACGAAAGCGTATCGCCCCTTTTAACCTTGTACCTGCCGTATCTGTCTGAAGATGCTGTTCTTGTTTTCTTCACGTTTAATGCTGCGTAGCTCCCCTTGCTTGTTGTGGGGATCTTAAGGACCTGCCCTTGAACCAGCTTATTTTTATTTTTTATCTTGTTGTTCGATATTATTTTTGAAGAAGAAACATGGTACTTTCTGGCAATGGAGGCAACCGTTTCGCCTCTTTTTACTTTGTGTTTTATAAACTCAGAGCTTGCAGAAGCAAATCGAGGTTTCCCGCCCTGGGGAATAGTGTCAGCTATTAAGCGAAACTTCTCTGCATATCCCTCAGGAACCTTTAAATTGTACCCGCGGTCCGGCGTCAGCTTATGCCGCAATTCCGAATTAAGCAGGTTCAGCACCTCTCCAGATACCTCTATTTTTTCCGCAATATCTTGAAGCTTCATTACCTTGTTCACCTTGACCGTTTCAAAGGAAACAAGATTGTCTGCTGCGCTTAAAGCAAATCCATATCGTTGTGGATCTTTAACAATATGCAGCGTGGCAAGAAACCGGGGAACATAGCGGGCGGTTTCGTTGGGCAGCTGCCTGTATAGATCCCAAAAACTGTCCAGGTAGTTTATGTGCTGCCTGGAGATCACCCTGAGGACCCTTCCTTCGCCGCAGTTGTAAGCGGCGAGCGCTGTAAGCCAGTCGCCGAACATGCCGTGCAATTCTTTTAAATAAGCGATCGCCGCCCGGGTGGATTTTTGCACATCCATGCGCTCGTCAATCCATTCATCGCGGCTGAGGCCGAATTTATAACCAGTTGAAGGAATGAATTGCCACAAGCCAAGTGCTCGCGCGCGGGAGTAGGCGTTGATTTTGAAGAAGCTTTCTACCAGCGGAAGCCAGAAAAGCTCTTCCGGGACCCCCGCTTCTTTTAATGCGTTCACTATAGCAGAACGGTACATGCCGGAACGCTGATAGGCTGCAATAAATTTATCCCGCTCTATGCCTTGAAAAGACCTGATCTCCTTTTCGATATCAGCGTTCATGGTCAATGGTATCTCGCTGTTCTTGCCGTCAAGGACAGCCCTCTTGGAGGAATAAACGGCTAAGATGCGCCGGGCAATTAAAAGGCGTAAATTATCCTTCTCCTGGGAGATCGCAGCATCGCCATCGGCGTCCAGGAGCAAAGAATAAGCCTCATCGAGGGCGTTTAATGTTTCCTCTATATCTCCTTTCTCCCAAAGCTTGTCTGCTCCTTCCAGCAACTCCAATGCATGCTCCATCGTGTCC
>Ga0116142_10006217_pt1 | contig 10373 bp, 8 predicted proteins | sample AD_UKC033_MetaG_FD_89785 | JGI IMG/M metagenome (GOLD analysis project Ga0116142, IMG submission 89785) | Active sludge microbial communities of municipal wastewater-treating anaerobic digesters from USA - AD_UKC033_MetaG | ecosystem: Engineered > Bioreactor > Anaerobic > Digestate | place: USA... | reverse complement strand
TCCGGCATCCTTCCCGCCTGAGTACGCTCGCCGTCTCGTGCTCCTCCAGAAGAGCACCGTCAGCCTCGCCACCATGCGCGGTGTGCCGATGATGCGTCAGGAGGTCAAGGTGTCGCAGAACAGGAATAACACCGAGCCGTTCGCCATCTATGACTTCTCCCGCTACACGGTAGAAGGCATGGTGGGGACCGAGCTTAAGAACGCGGCTAATTCGTTTATAATCGACGTCGATTAATCGGCGCTGGGATAACCCGAATTCATCACACACGAGCACCCCGAGGACGTATCCTCGGGGTGTCTTGTTTTACACCTTACGTTGTCGTACATTTGTGCCATGCCAATAAAACCAAGACCCCTTCCGTCGCAAGAAGTGATCAGGACATACCTGAGCTACGACCCCGAGACCGGAATTGCGACGAAGAACTCCCTGCCAAGGGAGTTGTTCAAAACGGACGCATCGCACAAAAGGCACCTGTCAAGGGATGCCGGAAAGGTTGTTGGGACGAAGAATGCCCATGGATACCTGTTCGCCATGGTCGCCGGTGTGACCTACCCACTCCACCGCCTCATCTGGGTGTGGATGAACGGGCCTATTCCAGACGGCCTGTTCGTGGATCACAAGAACGGGATCCGCGATGACAATCGGTGGGAGAATATCAAGGACTTGGTGAATTGGGGTCAGAATCAACGAAATGCTGGCATCCGAAAAGACAATGGTTCTGGATTCAAGGGCGTTCGCAAACTTCCGTCCGGAAGATACTGGGCTAGAGTAACGCCACCAGAGGGCGGTGGTCAGAAGTCGCTTGGGGTGTACGATACCCCAGAAGAGGCTCACGACGTCGTGACGAAATATAACGTGGATACCTTCGGCCAATTCGCCCGCACCGGGCCAACAACACGCAAGCAATGAAGGGCCGCGAGCACGAGTCATTCCACGACGCTTTGTTGTCGCTCGGGTTCTCCAAGACTCGATCTAGTCACGGAATCACCAAATACGTGTCCGACAGCGGAAGAATGTTGTGTGAGGTATACGATGGTTCGGTTGGCCCATGGGCTTGGCTTGCGATCCCGATCAATGGGGGTGGACACCATTCTATTAGGGTATATAGTGCGCAGGAGATAAGGGAGGCTGTATTAAGCCGCTCCACCTAATCCACATACCACACACATCAGAGAGCCCCGCTTCGGCGGGGTTCTTTGTTTTCATAACCTACTGTGTTTCAGCATGTTGTGCTATCTTTGGCCCAACGCGCACTAAAGCGCCAACCCATACACTATGGCAAACTCAGAAACTGCCGCAAAGGCCCGCATGGGCAAGCTGAAGAAGAAGGCCGAGAAGCTCGGAATCACCTTCCAAGATGACGTTACCGAAGAGATGCTGCGAGAGATGATCGCCCTCTCCGCCCCTGAAGAGGAGGAAGAGGAGAAGGGCATCACCAAGGCAGACCTCGCCAACCTCGGAACCGCCATCGCTCAGGGCATTGTAGCTGGCACGAAGGATTCCAAGGAAGAGTACGGTCGCGAGACCTACTCCGAGCCAGACCCCAAGGACATCGGGGAGTGGAAAACATACTATACCCCACAATTCATGTGGATCCTCCCCGGTCGCCGGGTGGCTGGCCGGGTGGTACAGGCCCCGTACGGCAAGATCGTGTTCAAGATGGACCGGGGAGCCGGTGTTCAGACCGGAATGCAGTGGAACACCCAGTACATCGCCACCTTCTCCACGAACAACAAGAAGGTTCAGGCCCATATCGAGGCCAGTGAATACTTCAACCGCAAGTTCTTCCTGAGCGGTCAGGACAACTCGATCACCACGGACCAGATGCGCTACGCCGAGTTCTTTGCTCGCCGTCAGTCGTCCTTGTCCACCACGATGTCCCCGGAACTGCACCGCATGGGCGCGGAACTTGGCCTGACCCTGAGCCACAACATGGCCCTTCCGACCCTGCGTACCGCTATCGCGGACAAGCTGGCCGAGAAGGATATGGAGGAATACAACGCACGTCAAAGCGCCGTAATGGTCACTACTGGCCGTGCTGCGCTTCTGACGCCATCGACGACCTAAGTGAACAACCCACACCACATAGCAGCGAAGCCACCGTCACCATGCGGGCGTGCTTCGCTGCGTGTTGGTGAAACTCCGGCAGTATGATCACGTATGCCGAACTGAGCACCCTGCTGGACGTGCAGCTTGATGATCGTATCTCCCAGCGGTACCGACCGCTGGTGCGTATTGATGCGATGAACTCTGCCGTGAACAGAGCTACGTCCGCCCTTGGGTGGGCGATGGCCAATCGGAAGGGTCCGGAGGAGGCGTTGCGTGAGCTAACGCTCATGCGGATCTTCCAGACCAACTCTCAGGGTGGTATCAACCTGAATGACCCGTCCCTTGGTCATGTGGTGTGGAACGTGCTCGGGGTGTATGCGCAGCCTGAGGTTGTCGGGTCGGCCAGCATCCTGCCGCTCGACCCGAACCTGAGCGCCTATCGTGATGACTTGGCGTTCTCGGGCTCCGGCCAGCCGGTGGAGCGAGTAACGCTTGAAGAGGTGCCCATGATCCGCAACAACTTCCTGCGCAACGGGAATGAGATCATGGCATCGAACCCCAACAGGATCACCTTCTCGTACTACATCATCGGAGACGCCTCGTCCACTGGATACGCCAGCGGAGGAAGTGAGCTTCGTGTGCTGCCGCAGTCCCAGACCGGGCGCAAGCTCATCGCCATGAGCTATGTGAAGCAACCATCCCTGTTCGTGGATACCGCATCCACTGTGGAGTTCCCACAGAGCTTCAAGCAGACCCTAGCTGACTGGACCCTCCAGTATCTGGCTGGGCCGCAGGGTGACGGAACCACGCTGTACGGAACCTCCCAGCAGGACGCAGCCCAACTCTTTAGCTTCATCGCCTGATGCCAACACTCGCGAACATAGCAGATGATGTGCTGATCGCGCTCGGATATGATCACGACGACAGCTTGCGCCATAGGGAGGCGATCATGTATAATGCCGCCCTCGTCATCAACAAGCTGAAGGGCCAGCGCCTGAACAAGCACCTGAAGATAGGAGACCATCGGTCGATGGCTGACATGCTGTCCACCTACGTCGTTGCCGTGGAACGAGAGGACTTGTCAGACACGAACGTAACGGGATTCGATTCCACGTACTTCGATCTGCCGACCAGCATCTTCGACCTTGACAACGGAGCGGCGATCAACTTCATCCGCTACCTACGCAACGAGCTACCGGCCAACTGCCCACCGGCATTGGCTCGCACTCCGTTCACCCAGACCACGTTGGCCGGGCTGAACATCCTGTATGGCAGCGTATATCAGCGCCCTGCTGCATCGCGCCCCTACTTCGCTCGCGCCCGCAAGATGGATGGGGCCAATACCAAGAGCCGCGTGTACCTGTTCGGGGTACCAGAGAACATCAACCATCTGCTGGTCGGCCTGTACGCATCCATCGACTTTATGACGATGGATCCGAACGAACCCGTTGACCTTCCTGATGAGTTGCTGCTGACGGCCAAGAAGATGCTGCTGGAGATGGAGGGCTGGCTCCTTCAGATCCCGCAGGAGCGCCTCCAGTCAGACGGCAGAGACTTCGAGCCCGGTCAGGTGGTCCGCACATCTCCGGCCATTTCTGTCAATCACCCCTCACAACTCGATGACTGATGCTTGGTAACTCCTACGTCACCATAGACCAGATCATCACCGACGCAGCACAGGAACTGCGCGATGAGGAGTTTGGCAGGCTCGGGAAGCCATTCTACGTGTCCGCAGCGCAGCGTGCGCTCACGGAGATGAACTACGACACCAACTTCTTCAAGAAGGAGTTCGTAGCCACCATTCCCGAGAACAACATCATCGAGCTACCGAGCGACCTGACAGAGATGGATCAGGCGTACCTGTTCAGTGGGGATAATTGCAACATCAGCACCTCTACGATCCTGTGGATCAAGCCCAACATGATCCACCAAGGAGGTACTGGCTACTTCGCCCAGAACAAGGGCAAGAACCGCGACAAACTCCAGTGGTCGTTCACGCGGACGGAGACCGCTCCGCACCGCCTGTACTTCGCCGGACTAAGGAACGGTAGGCTGTACCTGTCCCCTTCCTGCCGGGCCGCGTTCGAGAAGGTGTTCATCCCATACTCCGGTATCGGCATGGACTGCTTTGGGTCTGATTTCGAGATCCCCATGTGGGCCCGGGAGGCCATAACCGACAACGTGATCCTGCGAGCCGCCAAAGCCATCCAGCGCGAGGACCCGCAGTTCATGCGGATGATCGTGTCCGACAAGACCACGGAGCGCACATCCCCACAGGGCTCGTGGATGCGTGCAGTGATCCGCTACAAGCGCAGCGACCAGAAGCAGCGATACGATGACGCTGGGTATAACTTTACCTTTGGGTCCACATAAATCTTGCGAGCAATGAGAAGGATGAAGATTCAAAGAGAAGAGGCGGAGCGCCTTTTGGGTTATGACCCGGATACCGGAATATTTACATGGAAGCCAAGAATGGTGCGTTGTCGCGGTGGCGAATTTCGAGACCTTGGGTATGGTGGCAAGATCGCCGGGTGCAAGCAGATGAATCCAAACAGAACCCCAAAAAGAGTGTCAATCATATTAAACAGGGTCACGTATCCCGCCCACTACTTGGCGCTTGTTATGTCTGGAATAGACGTTCCAGATGGAATGGTGATAGATCACATCAACAGGAATCCATGGGACAACCGGCTCTGTAATCTAAGGGTTCTGTCGCACGTTCAGAATATCCAGAACTCAGACAGAAAGCGCGGGGCGTCCGGATACCGAGGGGTCTGTATTACACCAAGCGGGAAGTACGAGGCCAGGATTGTTATAACCAAGGGGCGCGGGCGCGTGATGTCAAAGACCGGATTTTTGGATCCACGGGATGCAGCCATGCAGCACGATAAGTGGGCCATAGCTCACAGGGGTGGTTTGGCCATGCTCAACTTCCCGAGGAGCATGTATATGTTCCTCGTTGATGGAAACATACGCCAATAGATGCCACGTTTCAACACAAGAGCGCCGTGGCTAAAGCGCCTTCTTGGGCGCGGGGCTAACACGGACATCAGGCCCGAGCTGCTCCCAGACGGCTATTACCGTGATGCGCTCAATATGCACCCATCCTCAGTGGATGGTGATACGGGTGGCCTAGAAGCTATCGGTGGCGAGCAGTTGGTGTATGGCGACTTCTCCAATAGCGCGTACGTGTGTATCGGGTCTGCCTCGTCCGGGCAGACGCTGTTCTCGGTATGGGCGTCCGCCGAACCGGACACCTACCCACTGGTGATCATCAATGGGGTCATTGTGGCCACGAGCCCCAACATCCCATACACATACGACCGCCCTCTTCAGATCGCCGTGCGTGACCGCAATGGTCGCCCTGTGATGTACCCAGCCGACCACCAGAGCCCTCCGCTATACTGGGACTGCGTAGCCATGACAGATGCGCTTGCAGCAGGTAGCGATGAGTACTTCGACGGGTACACCATCGAGACGAATCTTGTAACACTTTCGACCTACAATGAGTTTCCTCGTCACACCGGGAACTTCGCAACACCAGCCGGGGGTGGCCTTTCTCCGGGCCAATACTCCTACCTGCTTCGCTATGTAACAGCCACAGGAGACAAGACCAACCTCGGTCCAGAGACGCCACTCATCTCCGTTGGGATCGTACACGACTCTACGTGGAACACAGCCATCCCCGGAGCCCGCACCACTGGCGGAGAAGCCGACCCCACCTTCCCCACAACGTGGAGCATCCAGACCGAGTTCAATGTGGATAACTACCTCGGCTTCGATGCCGTGGAGATCGTTCGCCGCAGATTCAACGAGGGACAGGGGCTGAATGGAAATGGCACGCTGGAGGTAATCGCCACCATTCCGCTTGCTCCGGGCGAGTTCACCTACAACGTCTTCAACGATCCGCAGGACCAGAACACCCTTGAGGTCATCGCCCCCGACGAAGAGGAGCAGCGCCAGTTCGACATCCTTGCACCCAAGAGCGTGGAGTTCGCCGACAACCGGCTATCCTACGCCAACTTCAGCACCGCTCCGCTAGTTCCCGACTACGACTTCACGCTGGTGAACGGCCTGTCATTCGTCCCGATCACCGGCAAGGTTACGACCACTGTTGATGGCGTGGAGCGAAACTCTGGGTATACCGACCCAGTGAACAACACCTACAAGAAGAGCTTCAAGCGCGGAGAGGCTTACGGCCTTGGTATTCAGGGGTGGGACAGCAAGAACGCCAAGCCGTTCGTAGTCACGCTTCCAAACGGAGGGGATGAGTACATATTCCCGAACCGCCGCGATCGCAAGACCGGAGACAGTGCCACTTACAGCGACAGCGACGTGTTCGCAGTAACCACCGACTGCCAGAGCGCAAACCCAGTGGACCGGACCTTTGAGGTGTTCACGCAGGGCACCTACGCCAAGAACAACAATGGGGTCATCAACGTCATGCAGGGCGACTACGCCTCTGCTGGCTACAACCCATGGACCCCGGTGAATCCGGGCGATACGGACGTATGGGGGCTGCGGACAAAGCCAATTAGCGTAGTAAAAGCTACTCCGGTATCCATATATCCAGACGCTGGGGCGGTGTTCAATCAGCAGTATAACGCTCTCGGGGTGGCTATCTATGGTATCACCCCGCCGTCGAATATCAAGGCATTCTCGGTGGTGCGAACCGCCCCTGCCGGGCGCGTTGTCGCGCAGGGCATTCTGACCTATGACCTGATCCCCGGAGAGTCTGGGGCACCGGGCAGGAAGTTCGTCACGCAGGCCCGATCCTTCTCGCGAGATCTGGTGAGTGGTCTGGTTCCGTTGAACTTGGAGCAGGACATCCAGAACAACCCACAGGACTACGAGTTCCAGTTCGTCTCCCCGCTCGGTTTCTACTCCGAGCAGTACGGCGCCTACGTCACCGACCCGAGCCTTGGGCTATCAACAGCCAGACGCGTTGACCCGATCTCGTATGCTGGCATTCTGCATGATGAGGGGCAGGTCAACGCAGGTGAGCCAGCCGCTGGCGGAATGGGGTACCCCGGAACGGGCGCAGCCCCTCCGGGCAACTATGTCGGATGGACCGGATGGCGAAGCGGAAGACCGGCCACCGGTCAGGGTCCTGCCGACCCCACCGACGTTGACTACTCCTTCTGGAATCGCACCGGGAACGACGGCAATACGCCGCTTCCGATCACGTCATTCCAGCTATTCTCGGAGGGCCGGGGCAGGGGGTATTTGGTAGGCACCGGAGACTTCTTCTATCCGCCGCCAAGCTCAACGACCAACGGCATTCGCGACTTCCAGAACAACGCTGTAAGGCAGTTCCACCAGCCATTCTACGTGGTGAATATCGTTCGCCGTGGAGCAGAGGTCCCGGATAGTGCGGGGCAGTTCATCAACACCGGCACTACGATCAAGGTGGAGGCTTGCATCGGGTACTCTGGCGGAGGCCCATCCACGCACCGCCTCATCAATGAGCGGCTGGAGGATGTCATGGGTATGCAGCCCACCGACCTCCGGTATGTATGGATACAGGTCGCTGGCCAGCCCACGCGCCCATGGCTGTGCATTACCGGCAACGGCACGGTGGACTTCGCCAACGCGCTTGCTCAGATCGCGGACTCTGGATCGTACACCGACCCGGATGGGGTTGAGGTGTTCGGACTATACACCATCACCTACGCCGACGATAGGCCATTCGTGACATTTGGCGAATGGTCTGGCACATCCATCCCGGTTCCTGAGAGCGGGGCGCGGATCTTGGTGCGATACGACAAGCGTTCTCCGGTGAAGGCATTCGGTGGCGACTGCACCATTACGCCTCAGACGCACGCCATATACGACCGCAGGTGGTTGTTGCAGCAGCCCGATCTGGACGCCCTTACGATCAACGGGCTCCCGCTTCCATATCAGGGCTGGGTGTTCGGGAGCAACTACGCCATGCCGCAATCATCGGACTCAGAAAGCCCGCGTGATGTTGATCTATCCATGTCTATTCGTCAGTGGTGTGTGATGTACGACGCCGAATCCACCACACAGCCTTGGATGGACCTGTTCTTGGGTGCTACGAACCGCTCGCTGCCGCGCATCCACTACCAGTGCAAGCCATACGATCTGACTCCGGGCATCCCGTTCTTCCCGCAGTACGACATCGACTATGCTGGCTCGGCCCAGTGGTTCAACTTCGGTGGATTCTACTTCCAGTTCAACGACCAGACCTACAACTTGGACTACTGGAAGCAGCCCAACGTTCAGTTCGTCGGTGAGCCCGTTGACGACAGCAACCTCAGAACCGAGTATTGGAACGGGATCATCGCATCGCTTGAGGCCGACCCGAACGTGGATAACGGCCCCGGCCTGCGCACCTTCCTCCCGAGTAACCTGAAGCTCATCTCCGAGGAGAACGGTGAGATCAAGATGATCGCCTCCATGCTTGGCGGGGCCGGGCAGAACATCTACGCCCTCACCGAGAGCGGCCTGTGCCGCGTGCTCACCAACAAGAACATCCTGACGGGGGCCTCCGGAGAGCAGGTATCCACGCAGTCGATCACCAACTACTGGGGGACGGAACAGTGGATCACTCGCGTTATCGGATCGCCGGACCAGATGTGGAGGCTTGCGACGAAGGCGTATGCGCCAGCCGGACAGAGCTACGCGGACAGCATTGTATTCCCGAACAGGACAGGTGTGTATAGGCTGGTAGGAGATAGCATTGTCAACATCTCCGAGGACAAGTACTTCGACGAGCTGAAGGACACGCTCAGATACTACCCCACTGGGTATTCACTGAACTCAACGGCCTTCTTCAACTCCAAGTACAATGAGGTGTGGATCAGCCTGCTCGATCAGGCCGTTCCTCCGGACCCACCCATCAGGCCATTCCCCATCTTCTTCCCACGCCGCCTGTTCGTCTACTCCGCCAAGAACAACGAGTGGGTGGGCAAGTACAGCTACGGGTTCGATAGCTTCTGCATGTTGGAGGGGCAGGCATACGGCTTCCGCAACGTGGAAACCTACTTGCTTGACATAGGTGACGAGATCAGTAGCGACATCAGGCCAGCCTCTGTTGTCGTGCCGTTCGTTGGAGAGCGAGGAAAGCTGAAGGAGGCATTCCGCTGGAGGGTGGTGGGCACAAAGCCCGACGAAATGAGGCTCTACGACAAAGACCTGAACCTGCTGTGCGTGATGAACGAGGCGCTTGCCGAGGCCGACGCGCCCGGACTTGGTTCAGAATGGGCGCTTCGATATGACAGCTACGAAGGTTATATTTGGGCCATTAACCAACAAACTGAATTTCAGGGACTTCCGCCCGAGGACGAGTATTTCTACCTCGAATGCAAGTGGAACACCGCAGGGGACAAGGAGGCAGTAAGCCTAGAACTACAAGCACGACCGATCAAGTAACATGAACCAGATCTTCCCATCAGCCTTCGGAGGTGCTGTTACAGGCGCTCAGGCTGGCGCACCCCTCGGGCCTATCGGCATGGGGGTGGGCGCTGGTGTTGGATTGCTATCAGGCATCTTCTCCGGTCAACAGGCTAACCGCCTTGAGCGTGACTACAAGAAGGCCGAGGGCGCCCTCCAACCCAACAGCCCCGACCAGATCAACTACCTCAATGCCATCCGGCAGCAGGAACGTGCATTCCGAACCGGCACGGACCCATCGTCCGGATTCGCCATGCAGAACCTGCGCAATGCTCAGTCGCAGACGCAGGCCAACCTTACGAGGGCCGGTGGACCGGGGGTTGTGAACAACCTGCTCCGTTCTCAGGCGATCACCAACCAAGGCTTCGCCAATGTGGGGGCGAATGCCGCTGACCGGGCCAACCAGCTCATGCAGTTCCGTGGAGGCTTGATCGACAACATTCAAGCCCGCCAGTATGCCCGCCAGCGCGAGCTACGCAATCAGGCCATGGAGCGCAGCGCATCCGCCGCCCAGAACATCCAGAACACCTTCCAAGGGGCACTGGCCATGATCCCGGAGATGACGGCTAAGTTCGGGCAGCCGCAAATGGGTACGGCGTCCACATCGGCAGCTACTCCCCAGTTCGCCCAGTCCTACAATCGTGGCGGAATGGTCGGAAACCAATATGTCCCCGGAACGTTCACCGGAGTGAATTACAATGGACTTGGAACGGGGCTCCCCGAGCAGAAGATCAACTTCGGATTCAACTACTGACATGGCCACAGGAGGCCCATACATCGACCCCCGCGCCACGCCCTCAGTAGATGAGGCGCTTGCCCCTATCGTTGCAGAGGCGACCACCTCTACCACGGGGGCTCCACCGCCCATTCCACAGGACCCGAACCCAATGAACCCGCAGGCGCCCCC
>Ga0116142_10006214_pt1 | contig 10376 bp, 13 predicted proteins | sample AD_UKC033_MetaG_FD_89785 | JGI IMG/M metagenome (GOLD analysis project Ga0116142, IMG submission 89785) | Active sludge microbial communities of municipal wastewater-treating anaerobic digesters from USA - AD_UKC033_MetaG | ecosystem: Engineered > Bioreactor > Anaerobic > Digestate | place: USA... | reverse complement strand
TTCCATCTAAAAAGTCATCATAATTGGAGCCAACTATATTTTCGATAGAGATAAGTTGATCTTGATCCCCAGTAAAATCTGATTTCTGACCCACCCCAACAGAACTACCGTCCGCAAGGCTAACTGAAACTCCATAAGATAAGTTTTTATAGTTGATGGTATCTATACCATCAACATTTCCCGAAGAATCGCCGTAGCCCCCATGATAGATATTTCCATCAATCTTACCACGAGACTGGAAAGTATCGTTTCCATTAAAACCTAAGTAAACATCCCCTCCGACACTATCCGCAATACTATCACCATATTGAGTGCCATAAACAAGATCATCCCCTGTCGACGCATTGTTAAAGTCGTTAAAGAATACCTTATCTCCGTACGTAGATAAGGTCTCCGATAAGTCAATCTGGTTCCAAGATACCGTTTTCGTGAGAGTATCCGTTCCAATTTTATACTCAAAAATAATTTGAGATGAATTGGTTGAATCTAGAAGGAGGAAGTCTGAGGATTGACCATTAGCTTCAGCATGAATATGGTTTTCACTATTTCTATCTAAGAACCAGCCTTCATCGCTGATATCCATTTCTCGCATTTCTAATTCTGAAAGAACTTCATCTATTTTTACGACACTTTTTTCTGCTACTTGAAGCGATCCACCTGTCCAGTCATATGTATCGATGATTTTAATTGTGGAAACAGTTTCAACAGGAACTTCACTAACAAGGGCACTCTGCATCAAAAAAGATATTTTCTCAAAATATGTCGATGAATTTTCCTCATCAGCAGAAAATATACCCCCCAACATTTGAGTTCCGTCATGGCTCCATAATTGAAAATCGGACTCAAAATCAGTGAGGAAAGAAAAAAAGTCGACCACCTTTCGAATTTTGTCACCATTATCAATTAAATCTCCTAACAATTGAGATAGATTTCGAGTGGTGCCATTTACTAAATACTGGTCTTCTCCAACAACTTCAAACTCATAATTCAATATTCCATCAACAGTTATCTTTGATATAAGAGTCCGTCCCGAAAGTTCAGATAGGTTGAGAGATGCGGCGTAGCATCAGGCGGATGGAGGCGAGCCGAACGTAAGCGAGAGCATGAACCGTAAGGTTTTCCCAGTCTTTGGCAAGACGGCGGCAGCGGCCCAGCCAAGCAATTGTCCGCTCCACAACCCATCGACGCGGCAGGATTTCGAAGCCTTTCGTGCGGTCGGAGCGTTTTATAATTTGAGGTCTCATCGACGGCAGGGTCGCCGTCACGGCACGCTGGAAGATCGGTCCCTGATAGCCGCCATCAGCAAAGATCTTGCGCAAAAAGGGAAACTGTCCGAATAGAGTCGCCAGCACCAGCTTCCCTCCGTCGCGATCCTGAATGTCCGCCGGATGAACAACCGCATGAAGCAAAAGACCTACCGTATCGACAAGAAGATGCCTTTTCTTGCCTTTGATCTTTTTTCCCGCATCATAGCCGTTCGGGTCAATCTGCGCCCCCCTTTTTCAGCGCTTTTCACGCTCTGGCTGTCGATCACGCAGGCGGTTGGGCTGGCCTCACGGCCCATCTTTTCCCTGCATTTTATGTAGAGCCCGTGATGGATGCGCTCCAACGTTCCATCGTAATTCCACAAATCAAAATACCGATGCAGGGTGCTCTTCGACGGAAAATCTTTCGGCGCATATCGCCACTGACACCCCGTGCTTAAAACATACATAATGCCATTCATTACCTCCCGCGTATCAACGCTCCGACGACGCCCGCCATGCTTCGCAGGCGGGATCATGGGTTCGATCTCTTCCCATTCTTTGTCAGTCAGATCGCTTGGGTATCTCAAATGGTCGCGGTTATAACGGCTTCGGTTCTCGGTCGTCCACATCGGCAGCCTCTCCTGTCAGGCTGCCTATATATGAATCACATCTGATTCATATGATTCAACAACTTTCAGGACGGACACTAAGATCAGTCAGGGTATTTGTTAACTCACTATTGTTCCCAGTGAACGTACCTATAAAGCTATTCAGTTGAGCAACAAGCTCAGACTGCATTTCAGAAAAAGATTTCGCTTTGTAAAAAATGTCAGTCATCTTATTGCCCTTTCATGAACTATTTATTTAGTGGTTGGCACGCAGCATCACGAACTTCAAAAGTTTTGTGTACGTAGGGCGGTTTAGTGCCCCATGGTCGGTAATAATAGATATCATTAACAGGTGGAGTTTTTATGTTTCCATCTATTTTCACACAAACCTCTTCATTAATTAATTTAAAGAACTGCTCTCCATATCCTTGTGAACTACATTCTTCTCCATCGTTTAAACCTAGGCCTTGCAATGACAAAAAACACTCAAGAGAGGGCGCTGAAATTACCTCTTTCGTTACTGAAAATACGGAGGTCCTGCCTTTCTTTTTTATACTCGCAGAAAGTGGATAGGTTACGGGTGCAAGAGCAACCAATAAAGAATTACTTCTTTCCCCTCTCCTATATTCCTCAAATCCTCCACGCCATTTCGCCAACGCGCTTGACATTGCGTAGCATTTAACGCCTTCACTCTGTTTGCTCAAATTAAGGGTTGGATTTACTCGAAAGCCATCTGAATGAACACTATAAGGGACATCAACGTATAAAAAGATTTGTTCGCTATTTATATCAGCAGGATTTTGGTGGAATACAAAAAGATACGGTTGTATCAGGTTATACTGAAGATCAAATTTCTTTACCTCCACCCCATGGTTCTTTGTTATCCAAAGGTGAAAATCTGAGATTCCTGAATTTAGTGGAAAAAAATCGCTATTCTTGCGATCTCTCTCAGATTTCACGACAACCAGTCCAGAATCTTGAAAAGTTACTCTACCAGGTTTATCACCCTTATATTTTCCCAAATCATAGGCATTCGAAATTTCTTCATTCCCTCCTAACACATTAGGATTTCTGGCTTTTTTCCAATCTGGATTATAATATTCGGCCTGGAATGATTTTTTTTCTATTTGAATAGGTAAAACGTAAGCACCAGCATTCTCAAACTTTTTGGTCACTTGGCTAGTAAACGCATACGGATCCACATCTCCTTCAGCGTCATCTAAATCTTCCGCATAGGCTTCCAATAAAGGGGAACAGACTTTATCGGCAATTTCCTGATAGTGCTGTGCGTCAATCTGATATCTGGCATTAAATAAATTACTCTGATACGATTTTTCTGGATCAAGTCGCCCACCGTCTTTCATTTTTCCAAAATTTTTAAACGCCCCGGAATCACGAACATTAGACGAAAAGAACACATCAGCATTTATGCCTTTAAGAGCCGCAGTAAACGCATCTGAAAGACCGACATCATCCTCTGCATGACTTGCCCATGTAATATTCGAGACAAAAAAGAGGGTAAGCGCAAAAGCCAGACTTATTGTTGGAAAGCCTTTCATTTTCATTTTTCTCCTGTCACATTGCGCATTTGAACACATACCGTGAACTGTAAATATTTTTCAGGATAGCAGAAAATATAAGGATTGGAGATCTCACTCAGAAAAATATCTTTAATAAATCGGCAGATATTCATTTCCTCTCCCATATGGCTATAGAGGAGGCTATAAAAATATTTCATCGATGTCAACTATCGCTACCCAGAATTTAATCTACGGTTGTTGTTTTAATCAATACCCTCGCAAACCACCTACCTGTACCCCATTATTTGTCCAACTTGTCCTGACGGGGTACATTCTTGAAGATTGATATGCTTCTCAATTCCTGTATCAGATCTAATAATTGAATCACTTACAAGATTGACTGGAAGCTCCTCCTCCCCATACAGATACAAACTCATAATCTCGTTGGCTGTCGGCAGTGTCATAATTCCTCCATATCTGTATCGTTAAAAAGAACTCAGAATGTTTTCGCACAGTTCGTCATTTTCACATATTTTACCAGAGATAAAGACTTCACTTCCTCTCCATCTTTATAACTGGCATTGAATGTAACCTCGACGCTACCACCCCCAAGCCCCCAAATACGATCCATAAATTTTCTTGGGGCCACCGAATCTTTATATGGAGAATACAGGACGCGACAGCAAGAAGGATTCTCACGGAGAAAATCATCTACGTTTTTATAAGGCATATATTCAAAATTTTTAAACTGGACAGTGTCATTTGTTTCGGACGTAATGGTTATACTTTTCTGCTCGTTGATCGCAGTTATCGCTGCATGAATTTTTTCGTCATCGGATAAATATCGCTTTTGATTCCAACAAAATCCCGTGTAGTTCATTGTTCCTACGGAAATTGGATATACCAATAAGCAAATCAATAAACCTAATAGAAAAAGAGTTTTATTTTTCATACCAATTTCTCAAAAAAACCTCCCTAAAGTGGGAGGGATTAAATCAAATATTTGCTCTGCGCTTTCGCAGAAAGCAGTGACATCTCTCCAAGAGCAGAGAAAGACAAGAATCTAAAATCAACATTCTTCATGCTAACGCCTTCACAATAGTTCAAAATCACAAAGATGCTAACCTTGCCACAAAACCAAGTCAACAACTTTGAAGCGCATTCATTTGTATTCAGATTTCGTTCACAACGCGCTCCAAATAAACAAAAGGGAAGAGCCAATAAAACCCAAAGCGATACTTACAAAAAATATACCTCTGATAAACCCCGCCAATCTGGCAGCAATCGCCCCCGTAATAACTGAAGGAACAACTAAGGCGGCAAACCTCATTTCCTTTGCCCACTCATGCGGAATGACCCCATGAAGTTGATACCCACAATAAATGGCCGTAGCAAAAAACAGACATACGGCCCAAAGACCAACACAATGTTCATTGTATTCTTCCTCATTGAGAAATCGGTTATCAACCTTATAATACTGCGCCATGCTATGCCCCCTTCTCTTCCCGCTCGGAGATTGGCTTGAGTTGCCCCATATTGCGGACTATGGACTCCATAAAGTGATTGAGACGCATATTGGCATCAACCTCTTTCACATCTATGTCTTTCTCAGGAACAGGTGGGAAGGCAAGATACTGGTTCTTGACACTTTGAAGCATCATTTCTTGTAGGAACGCTAAATCTCGTGCCGTCTTCTTCCGGTGATCCGCAAGAGATGCAGAGAACTGATGATAAAGCTTTACAAGATCCGCGTCCCTATCATTCCGGTATTCAGGGAACATGGCATAACGAAGCCCATCATTGACCAGAACCGATACGTTCGTGTTCCGTGTCATCTTCATCTGCTTTTCTAAGGCTTCCCATACGTCTTCATCAATATAGATGGTCTTTTGGACTTTCTTGGATTTCGTAACCATGCTTATCTCTCCAATTCTTGTTCTTCATCGCGGTCAAGTTCACGACGTGTCCGTTCGGCTTGGGATAACTCACGAGCCTTGGATGTTTCTTGTTGCGCCTGAAGCTCGCGCATCTCCACCACCCCGTCTTTGATGTCGCTAAAGGCAACAGACTTCCCAACTTTTGTATCCGGCACCGATTTAACCCGCGCCATGTGGAGTTTATCTTTCTCCTGCACCACCGCCCACGTTCCACTCTCAAGCTCGGCATACCCACGATATGTGTAGGACTTATCTGGTGTCACCAGCTTGTCGGTATAGTGGGCCTCTAACTGCCCCGCGAGCTTCTCACCCACACGGCGCATCTCCATGATACGGAGTTGTCTCAGTGCTCCGTCTCTCAAGGCAAACTCACCATTCGACTGGATAAGACCTAAGTCTTTGGAGACCAGCCAATCCCGACGACCTTGAAGGGCAGCCCCAACCTCGGCCCCATATTCAGGGAGTGATGGCTTACCAAGTGATTGCTTATAAAGCTCACGGTCAAGCCATGTCCGTTTCTGAGCTGATACCAATTTTTCAAGCGGCTTCGCGGATAAAACATCGAGTCTCGGATAGAAGCGCTTCCCTTCCCGCGCATTGATCTCGCGGGTAATCTCTTGGCCCCGCTCGACAACATCTGCCGGCACTTCATAACGCCCATCATCTAAACCTGTTACCACACCATTCTTGGCCAGTGTCTCCAGACGGTTGACGTGTGACGCCAAATACCCTTCCCTGTTTTCAGGTTCAATATGGGAGAGTTCGGCCTCGATATAAGCCATATGGTGACGCGGATCATAAATCCCGTTATTAGCCTTGGCTATTTGCGAGATATTAAAGTCGGCTTTACCCGATGATCCCACACCAGGCTTAACTGTGACCAACGCCCCTACCCTTAAATCGTCATAGTCTTTCAGTTCACCAAACGGAACATAATGGAGTTTCTCACGCGCATCTTTCACCACCAGATATTTCCGGTCGGTTATTTCATCAACAGAGCCTTTATTCATAACAATACCATGGATAACCTCACCCTCACCCGCCTTCATGGAATAGAAGGACAAATCATCCAGATCCATATCTGGATTTTGACGGTAAAGGTTATTCAGAACATTCTGCCGCTGTGATGACTCGCGCAGCACATCCATGTAGTTTTCACGAAGGGTGTAAATCCCCGGCGGATATTCTGTGGCTAGTCCGGTTGTGGACAGGAATTGTAAACGACCCTTGACCAACCCCTCATAGAAGCGGTCTTTCCCGAAATTATTCTCCTTGCGAACATCAACAGCGCGGTCTTCGCTTAAGTTCTTTTCGATAAAACGGTCAAGTGATGTAACACTTAAAGCCTCTACTTGTTTTTCCTGAGACTTCTGGATCTCCTCCAGTGACCGCCCGCCCAGAAGCTCCGTTGCCAACTCTTGCGCCTGCGCCCGTATCCCGCTCGCAATGTAATCACGACCAATCACCAAATCCTGACCACGCTCATTCACCCCCCGAACAATCACATGAGCATGAATATCATCCGTGTCATAGTGAACAGCACCAATCCAATTAAGAGTTGTCCCAAGGTCGGATTCCATCCTCCCCATCACCCCTCTCACATACCCGTGAAAGTCATCGATCTGGTGTCCGTTTTCAGGGGAGATAATCATACGGAAGTGATGACGGTCATCTTTGCATAATCCATAAAATGCAAGACCATCCACACCATCGTTTTCACGGTCAAAAAGCACCGCTTGGGTCTCTTCTTTCCCCGCCCCCGAACGAGAAATATACCGCACATGCTGGTAGAGATTTTTAGCTCCACTCCCAGCACCAACCCCGACACCTTTCGTCCGGTTTTGGACGGGATTAATTTTCACAACAACTCTCTGGCCAGAAAAACTCCCCGAGAAAGAATTCCCCCGAACCACCCCGTCACGCATTTTAAGGCGCGTTCCAGCCCCCTTATTTTTAACCTCGACACCAGCATGACGACGCAGTTTTTTAAAGACTGATTTACGGGGACTCTCATCTGTGACGATCAGTGGACGGGACAACTCAGACGATGCCAAAACAGCATCATCCTCTTCCCACAATCCAGAACTGACATCATCCAGTAACATCTAAATTCTCTCCATCAGAGGCAAAACCTGCCCCAAATTCTTTCGTGTTTTCACACACCATTCTCGAAATCAGAGACCGAAACCACAGCCCCGAACATCGAACAGGGCCCGCAATCCAGACCCTAATCCCCATCCCAAAAGCGCAATTTCATTCCCTAAAACCCTACCACAACCTCTAAGTTAATTCAACTTATTTTTACAAATAACAACGTGTAATAAATATAGCAATAACAGCAACATAAACAACAAAACAATTTATATCTTTTATCTTGTATTACTTTTCTAAACTTCTCTATATCCTCCCTTTTCCACCCCGCCGTCTCCTTACCGCTCCCCCTGGCTATCCCCTCCGGTCATACAGCCCACCCTGTCAATCGCCTGCCGTCATTGAGGCCTTGCTCTCCATTTTTTCGGGATGTGGTTCTGGGATTAAGTTATGCTTTCAGTGATGCCCTCCCACTTTGTCTTGGGGTAAAATTTGGCAACTGCCACCCAAACCCTCCCCCTCACCATCCCGATTTTTTGGCGTGGCTTATTATTTTCATAGTGTTTTTGTGGGAATAGGCAGACACGAAAAAAAGCCGGAAATTTTCCGCCCCTGTTTTTTTCACTCCTCGAATTTTAGTCTTGGGGCATTCTCTGATTTGCCCCGTCCCTTTTCGCCGCGTCTTAAATTGGGGTGATTTTCTTTTCCCCCTTCACTATCTGCATTCCAGATTTTTCAATTTATATATTTTCCAGAAACACAAACCATGTTTTTTAATTCCCCGCCCTCCTCCTAAAATTTTGAGGGGTAAAATCAGGGTCATTTTTTGACTTTCGGAATCCATTTTTTGGGGGTTATTTTTGCTCCCTATTCTTCAAAACTTCATTCCAATCATCACCTGTATTTTCAGGAACATGGGTTAACATATCACCAAAGAACGCACCTGAATTTTTAATCCCTTCACGGATGGTTTTTTCGATTTTTTCTCCTCCTTGGTCGTGGTCAACGGCAAGAATAATTTTTTGAAGCTGGGATAATTTTTTTATCAGGTCACTTAAAAGTTGTATCTGATGCGGTCTTAATCCTCCGCTCACCGATGCAAAAACCACCCCCGATTTTTGAAGGTCTGGAAACAAAGTAAAGTAACTCAACCCGTCAATCGGACTTTCGGTGATAACCAAAGTTTCCGCTTTCAGATTGATGGTGCTTGTCCATAGCCCCTTGGCACTTCCTCTGACAAAAACACCCTTATCGGCATTTTTGAGTTCAAGCCCGCATACGCCCGTATGGTCATAATGGGGAAACACAACATTTCCGTAGAAGTCCCGATAGATGCGCCCAGCAAAAAGCGGGCTTTGAAGGGTAGAACGCGGAATTTTGCGGGTATTTTCGAGGTAATCATCACCCTTTATCTGTTTCACGCGCGCAAACAGGGCTTGAATGCGTTCTGGATTATACTCTTGTTCCTGAATGTCGGACGCAAAGGGGATGTTTTGGCTTATACTGCCCCCTCCCCTGACCCATTTTTGGAGTTCTTGCCCTATTTCGGGGAAAGTCTTATCGGTGCGCTTCCTGATAAAGTCCACGATTGTTCCGTTGTCCTTATCATCCGACACGGAAAAATAAACATAGTTGCTCCCCCGCTTCGAGATAATAACTTTATCGCCGTTCTGGTGTTTCATCACCAAAGAGCTTTTGGTCGTTTTTCTGGGGTCGAGTTCATACCCCAGAGAGGCCGCATAATGGCTTAAATTGATGTCCGACTTGTAACGGCTGAAATCGTGTTTTTGATACATGACTGCCCCCTAATATTCTGAAGGGAGCAGCAAAACGCTGTCGGTAAAATAGAAGCGAATTTCATCCAAGGGAAAATCTGTGTAATCGATTGTTTCCGTATAGACGATATTATAATTCCCATCATCACAGGTCAGGACAGCTTTCTTGTTGTCATCGACAACCAGTTTCCAAAGCTGGAATCCTTCGCCTTTGATTTCTGGTAAAATCTGGTTGCTAAGGATTTTCTCCAAGAGCCAATAGGCTCCTGCCTCCCCTGCCAGAAATTTAACGCCTTCGGTGTAGCGGTATCTTCGAAATAGCGGGTGAAAATACCATTCCTCTGTGCCTGTAAATTGACGAAGGGCGGATTTGAGTTCTTGTGCGGCCATCATTCTATTTTCCTCTTAGTGCTGTGCTTGTTCGATTGGGCAGATGGTGAAGAAATCAAATTCTGTACGAATAAGGGATGTATCTGCTTGGTTTCCCTGAAATTCACGGATGGCCATAAAATCGGCCTCGCTTGCATTATTTGCTTCGACAAAAACGCGATGTGTTCTGATTTCCTGAAAACGGACTTCAAAACATTTCCCTTCCCTCTTCTTCCTCAATGCGGCTGCAAGTTGCTGTATGTCATTATTTTGCTCGGTATTTTGCTCGGTGTTCATTTTTACTTCCCTTTCCTTGTTGTATGGGTTGCGCATGCAACCCTTGGCTCCCGCCGAGGGTCTGGGGTAGCAAGGTCTTAAGGGCAGTTTTTTGCAAAATTTTGGAGCGCAAGCGATCGCGAGGAATGGGGCGCGAGCCCCAGGGGAAAATTTTCAAAATAACTGGAAGCGGAGCGCCTTTACCAACCCCGACACCAGATCCTGCACGATGTTGTATACGCTCTGCCTGTATTGTGGTCACACGGGTTCCAGTAACTTGAACCCCATTCTCTTTTGCTGCGGCATGAGCAATTCCATCAAAATATCGCTCGTCCTTTGTCCGGTTTGATACAATCGGATGATGTGTTTGCACTGAATCTTTCGAAAGAGACAATGCAACTTTCTCATCAGGGGTCATAAAATTGATAGTAATGCCGTTATTGAGATAAGGTTGCAGTGCTGGAATGATAGTCGTAGGGCTTCTTTTAAGAGCCTCTCCTGTTTTAGGATCAACAAATAATTCTTTAGAGCTTTTGGCATAGGTATTAATATT
>Ga0116142_10006209_pt1 | contig 10381 bp, 12 predicted proteins | sample AD_UKC033_MetaG_FD_89785 | JGI IMG/M metagenome (GOLD analysis project Ga0116142, IMG submission 89785) | Active sludge microbial communities of municipal wastewater-treating anaerobic digesters from USA - AD_UKC033_MetaG | ecosystem: Engineered > Bioreactor > Anaerobic > Digestate | place: USA... | reverse complement strand
GCAAAGGGGGACTGAGGACAGACGACAGACGACCGACGACAGACGACGGCCGGGGATGCCTTTCCTCTCCCCTTGGCGCCTTGGCGCCTTCGAGCCTTTGCGTTTCTTTCCGGGCGGGGGCATTCAACGCAGGCGCAACGGCTGGACGCGAATGGAGCGGAATCGGGGTTCCTCGCCATCATGCCGTCGCGTTGTCATCGGAGTTGGAGGGGTCCGGTCCGAGACCATTCACCACCCGGTGGATCCCACGGCTCACCAACTCCTCGCCAAAGTTGATGACCAAGCCCAACCGGAGCCCTGTCAGACGCAGATAAGTGAGCATTTGGGCTGCGAAGACACGGTTCCACTCCCCGAGCGCCTTGTTCTCGACCAGGACCGAGCCCTCGACTGTCAGGTCTACACGCAAGGGCTTCGACAACCGCCGTCCCTTATAGATGATGGGCACGGAAAGTTGGCGTTCGGTCTGTAGGCCCTTGAGCCGGAGCTCCTCGACCAGGGCTTCCTCGTAGACGTCCTCCAGGAGTCCCGGGCCTCCGAGTTCACGATGCACTTCGATGGCCGCTTCGACGATGATCTTGCTGATGACGTTCTCTCTCCTCATGCAGACATCTAATTCAAGCACGGCGAAAAGCAAGCTCAGGCGCGTCGAGAACTGAGGGCACTGAAGACTTGTCTTCTGACCGCCCCCACCTTAGGGCCTTAGCGTCTTCGAGCCTTTGCGTTTCCTTCCGGGCGGGGCAGTCAACGCAAGGGCGCTAACGCAAGGGCGCGGAACTGCAGGCTGAAGGTCCCAGTGGCTAGGAAGTAACGCAAGGGCGCAGAGACGCCAAGGCGCAAGGGGGGGACAGACGACAGCGGGATGAAGTCCTCTACTCTCCTCTTGGCGCCTTGGCGCCTTCGAGCCTTTGCGTTTCCCTCCGGGCAAGGGCAGTCAACGCAAAGGCGCAACGGCGCAAGGGCGCAAAGGGGGAGAGAGGACAGACGACCGCCGGATGAAGTCTCTTTCTCTCCCCTTGGCGCCTTGGCGTCTTCGAGCCTTTGCGTTTCTTTCCGGGCGAAGAAGAGGTCCCCGTCCGTCCTGACCGGCTGTACGGCCATCAGAACCGGTGGTGTCTCCAACAGGTTGGGCAACTCGTTGGGTGCCACCCACCGAGCAACGGGGACCTCGAATTCGCATGCACCCGGCACCGAACCATCAGGCATGTGGCATGCCAATACACTCGCCTGCAGCCACAGTGTAAAGTATATCTACACTGATTTCGTGACTCATCGGGCGCGGTTTGCTGAGGTTTCAAGAGGCGGCTGCAACACTTTGTCAATTCACAAACTCCTATTAAACCGCACTTTGCAGTCATGTTGAGAAGGCGAACAGCGCCCCGTTTTCACCGAATTCATGGAATTGAAAGTAAGGTATTCCGACGACGCACTCGAGTCGTCCAGCCTGTCGGACTTGTCGACTTTGTCGTCTACTACGAGGACAGCAGACGACCATTCCATGGACGACTTGCGAGTGGCGAGTGGCTGGCCGGAACCGGCGAGGGACTCTCGTTAGGGATGGACATCCGCCGGTGCGCAGCCGGCGAGACCAACTATCAAAGCGTTGAACAGCAATGACTTGGGCACATGGACCACAAGTGGCGAGCACGACGAAGATGACGCCGTCCATTCCCAACTTCCAGCGATGCGATCTCTCTGGCATGCTTTCTGCCTTGGGCTGCAAGCGTGCGCGTGCGGTTTCGAAGGTGTACGCGGAAGCGTGGTTGGCATTGGCTGGCGACCGCCAACCGAATCACACGTGAGTGAGCAATGAAACGGCGACAAGAACCAGTGGGTGCAGGCTCGGGTTTCCTTAGGTGGTTCTCGAGCCAGGAAAGTAAGGAACGCAGTCCGTTGTCCGGCGAGGAAAGTCCGGTGCCGGGGCGGGGTGGGAGTTGCGTGGCGCGATGCTTGGGCATCGGGCTCGCGGCGGTGTGGGCTTGCGTTCTCACCCTGCACGCGGCGGGATCGTTTTGGATCGACAAGCAGGTGGTGGTCCAGCCCATCCAGATGGGGTCCAGCGACGGCAGTGCCTGGGCCAACATCGATCTGTCCATCTATGAGGCTGAATCCGACAAGATCTGGGCCCAGGCCGGCATCGACATCAAGTTCCTGTCCGCGGTGCAGTATCAGAACAGCACGTACCTTGACATTTCGTCGAGCCCGTGGAGCGCAAACTCGCTTCTGAGTTTGGCGGGAGGCTCCGGACATGCACAGCATCCCGATCCCACCGTAATCAACTTGTACTTCGTAAGGACCATCGACCTGTCGACGAGTGTTTACGGGTATTCCCTGCAGACAACAGCGGCTTATGGCATGGTCTTTCCGCAGAACGGCGTGTCGATCGCGAACAGCGCATTCGGTTATGCCAGCGGGAACGGGATGCGCGATATCTTCGCCTACGAGCTCGCCCGCAACCTGGGTCTCGACAACGACACCTTGGGCGCACCCTCCGACCCGATGAACCTCATGAAGACCAGTGGACCGTATCCCACGAGCCTTGATGACATCTTCCCCACCGGGGCCGGGTACGGACACCTGACGCCCGAGCAGATCGCGATGGCCCGCAGCACCACGTTTGCCAGCGACTTGGCCCCTGGCGACCAGTATTCCTACTACGACGAGATTCCGGAGCCGGCGTCGGCCGCCGCGGTCAGTGCCGGTCTTCTCGCCCTCTGGGCCTTGGTCCGCAGACGGTCGGCCCGTCAGTAGCCGCGAAGAAGAGGGATGGCCGCAAGAAGGCGCAAAGCGCGCAAAAGAAAGCCGGTCAGACCGCCCACAGCTCCGCACAGATCGACACCGATGAGGGCCGACTTCATCCCGTTGTCCTCTGTCATCCTTTGCAGTGCAATCGGTGAGAATCGTGCATTCCTGGCAAGATCCGCAGGCAACGGAGTCGAGGAGTGCGGCACTGATTTGGCGCGGAGCGCCGATGGAGCGGCGGGAGGACAAGGGAATGAAAGACAAAGGAATCCGCGGGCAGGGGCTCTTCGGAGTTCCTCACTTCATGCGCGACAGCGCCCTCGCAGCGCGGCGACCCGCGGGACCGTCGGAGCCGGACGCGGACGCAAGGGCTCAGAGCTTGGGTTGCGGCCAAGCCGCGCTGCGGCATAGCGCCTGGGGCCCCGTTGGGGCGGCCGCACGCAGAGGGAGGACAGACGAGCTCTGATCCGCGGCGATCTGCGGGCGGCGTCCGATCAGGTCCCAGTTTCCGGATCTCCCCCGCTTTTGCGTTTGCCTTCTGGCTTTGCGATTCAGCCTGCGGAGGCGGCGGATTGGCTGTATGTCAATAGTGTGGATTTGACCCCATTGCCCCTCTCATGGCGGTGAACGTCTGCGGGAACGGAGATGCGGCAGCGGTTTCAAAGTCCGGCCAGACGGTTCAGGAAAGCTCGCGGCGTCAGGACCTCCGCACCGAAGGGTTTACCCAGAGCAAGCAAGTCCGGATCGCGGGAGACGATGAACTCCGCCCGGGCGGCCAAGGCGCACGCCAAATACGGATCGTCGGAAGCGTCGCGGCTCCGCTGCTTGCCGAGTGGGGCCGGAACCACCGCATGCGAAAGCGAGATCAGCCCCTCCAATGTCGCCCAAGGAGAGCGACGGAACTTCACGCTTTCGGCCTCCATGTTGGCGATGGTCTTGCGCCACTCCTCGACGATGAAGGGCGTCACGAAAGAGCGAACGCGCCGGCGAGCCACCAGCACCGCACACCGGTAGGGCTCGGCGGACCAACCGCACGCCGCGGCCACCACGCTGGCATCGAGAACGGCCAGGTTCACGCCTGCAAGCGGGCCTTCCGTTTCGCGCGAAGGATGGCGGCCTCCTCCGCAGCCGTGGTGTCCCGTTCCCAGGCGCCAGCGTGGGCAGTCTCCAACTCCGCCGTATCCCTCTCGATCTGGCGTTGCTCCCACGCGCGCACCAGCTCGCGGATAAACTCGCTGGCGGAAGTGTAGCGCCCGGCTTCTACCTCCGCTCCGATCATCTCAGCCTGCCGGCGGGTCAGGCTCACGTTCATGGTTGAGACAGCCATAACAAGACTTCCGCGAGCCTACGCCATCGGCCAATCCTTGGCAAGTGTTGGCCGCAGGCCCGGATCCTCGCCTGAGAGCTTGTCCAGGGGACGGGGGACGGGGGACAGGGGACAGGGGACGGGAGGCAGAAGCTGAAACGCTGAAAGAAGGAGCTTGATGCAATGGCAGGTGCATGCTGGAGTGTGCGCGAGGGAACAGGGGACGGGGAACAAGGAGGACGCACGTGGCTGCACAGTCGGTCAAGGAGCTCGATGTGTATCGTAGGGCCTATGAGTTGGCGATGGCGGTGTTCGAGATCTCCAAGGCTTTCCCTCCCGAGGAGCGCTATGCCCTGACGAGCCAGATCCGGCGTGCTTCGCGATCCGTCTGCAACAATTTGAGGGAAGCGTGGGCCAAGCGGCGATACGAACAGCACTTCGTCTCCAAGCTCACCGACTGCGACGGCGAAGCGAATGAAACCGACACCTGCCTGGATTTCGCTCGCGACTGCCAATACCTATCGCAGGAGGAACACCGCGCCCTGACGCAACTCAACGCCGAAGTACGTCGCATGCTCGGCTCCATGCTCAACAATCCGCTCCCGTTTCTCCTGAACCGCTGACGTCGCGGTTTCCCTTCCCCCGTCTCCTGTCCCCTGTCTCCCGTCCCCTGTCCTCTGTCCTCCGCGGTTCGTCACTTCCGGGCAGGCTCGCACGGATCCTGCTCCCTAGAGTCCTCGCCTCATGGAATATGGGGTGAACAGGTCAAGTTTCGGTCGCTCCTGTTCCAGGCCTCCCCTCCTTCCGGCGAGGACTCCAATGTAGCGAGGCGCGGAAGAGAGGGTCCAGAGAGGCAGGGAGGGTTCATGAGACCGAGGACTGGGTTTGGTCTGATGCGCGCCTCGCTAGATCTTAGTAGCCCGAATCGGATCAGGTATGCGATCCAAGCCGACAGTTTTCCGCGCGTTGGCGCTGCTCCTGGGTTTGTTGGTCGGCCTTGTAGTGGCCGAGCTCGCCCTCGAATGGCGCCAGCGGCGCCTGGCGGAAAGCGACGACCTCGACGCCGGTTTCATCCGGCATGACCCGGCCCTCGGCTGGCGGCTGACTCCCCGCTGGCAGGGACGCCACCGGCATCATGACTTCGATGTGCGGTACACGGTCAACGACTCGGGGTTCCGTTCGGACCCCGGGGTCCCTGGGTCACGGCGCGGGCGGACCATCGCGGTCGTGGGCGACAGTTTCACGTTCGGCCTGGGGGTGAACGACGACGCCACATTTGTTCACTTGCTGAACCAGGCTGGTCCTGACACGTTCCTCAACCTCTCCGTGCCGGGTTACAGCACCGACCAGGAAGCGCTGCTGATCGAGAACGACGTGTTGCCGCTTGCCCCGGGCCGGGTTCTGCTGATCGTCTATCTCGCCAACGACCCGCTCGACAATCTGCTGCCGCGCCCGCTGCAATTGAACGCGGGCAAACCGCACTTCGTAATGACGCACGCGGGGCTCGAGCTGAAGAACGTCCCTGTCCCAATGACGCCGCCGGCGCCGAACGCGCCCGGCGGCGGTCTGGCGGCGGCCGTGCTCGGCGAGGAAACCCTCCGAGGGGACCTCCGGCTCCGGCTCGAGCTCCGTTTCGAGCTGTTCCGCCTCGTCAGCCAGAATCTCGTCTCTGGCAGGGATTACACGGCCCGGATCGAGCAGCGGCAGAGGCCGGCCGTACGGCTTTTTCAACACATTGCCGGGCGCATCCGGGTTGCCTGCGGGCGACATCGCATCGAGTTGACCCTGGTGCTGTTACCGGGCAGGTCCTTTGTCGAACAGCCGGGGTCGCTGTCGGCACAGTACCAGGAGTTCTTTCGAAGGGCTCTTGTCGCCGCCTGCGGGGACGCTGGGATACCGGTATGGGATCTGGCCTTGCCCCTTCGGGAGGACCATCAGCGCCAAGGCGGGGCGTGGTTTCACCCGAACGAGGGTCACCTGACCCCGGCAGGGCACCGGGCCGTGTTCGAGGTGCTTACCAATCGATTGTACGACAAGGGTTTGCAGTGACGCGGTGGCACCTGTGCGTCCGCCGTCTGCCAGGTCCAGTTCGATCGGTGTCCCTGATTGCATCCACGGTCTGTGCTGACGTGGAGCGCGGCACCGCACTCCACGACGCTCTTGCGGGGGACGAAAGGCGGTCGACGCGGACGCCAGTTTTTGGAGTGCGGCTGCCCCCTGCCGCTTTCTCTGAGCAGCTGGATGGATTCCAGCCCCCGGCGACAGGGCGATAAGCTCAGATTCGGCCCCTCAAGGCGCGAGCAACGCCTTCTGGTGGCAAACGAATGTCCACCCACTTGAGGGACACCACAAGCGACCCCAACAATCTCCGACTGTAGGCAATTTTTACACACGCCTAGTGGACTCGAAGCCATGCATATGCTTGCTAATCAATGCATTAGATCGATGTGCGAAGGGTGCAGGCTCGATATCACGGAATATCTGTCGAGTTCCATCACAGTTCTGCCAAGAGAATCATCTGTGCACTGGATCAGGAGAGAAATAAAGCGCCGCGTAATATGTTTATGATCATATGCTTACATTATTTTCTTGGTTCGTTTGCGAGGCTGTGGCACGGCCGGTGCTCACACCTCATTCATCTTGGAATGTCGAATGACAACGGAATCGCATATGAAAAGTAAAACAGTAGTCCGAATGGCTTTGGCGCTGGCCGTCGGTGCTTTGGCAATGAGCGGTGCGCTGGCGGCGACGGTCAACGTCACCGTAGCCGACTGGAACGGTCCCGGAGCATCACTGAACAAGCCTGTTTGGGGGTGGAATGGCGGTCCTGCGGGCGTGGGTGCTGAGGACAACGAAACCGAGTACGGCACATACAGGGGGCAGATTTGGGATCTCGAGGCGTTTGTCTTCAACTCTGACACGAAGAAGCTCTCGTTGATTGGCGGGTACGACTTGGAGAATGGCCTTACCGACGGGGCTCCTGGTGATTTGTTCATCAAGATTGGGGGCGTGGCGGGCTTCAACCCGATCACCCCTACTGGCGACGTTGCCAACGGCACATACTACCAATACGACTACGCGGTTCGGTTGAGTCAGAGTCTTGCCGGCCCGACGGTGAGCGTCATCGATCTGAACGCGAGTTCACAGCTCAACACCGTTGCCAACGACTACATGGGATCCAACCCGTGGAAATGGTCGAGTGGCTCCGACGCCATATCGGCGGCAGGGGTTGATTACCAGGCAAGCCTGACCGCAGAACAAGTTGCAGCGCAGTACGGGGTCTCTGGTCTCCTGAAGGGAGCTTACACTGCAGGAGACGCCCAACACAATGTGGTGACGATCGATTTGAGCTTCCTTGTTAGCGAGGTTGAACCTGATGAGATGGTGTGGCTTGGGTACACAATGCAATGCGGCAACGACATGATCCACGGCACGATTCCCAGCGGCGGCTTCCGGACCCCGGACGGTGGCCTGACGTTGGCGATGATGGGCTTGGCGCTGGGCGGGCTCGGGTTGGTGAGCCGCAAACTGCGCCGGTAACACTTACGCACACAGCATAAGCGCCCTACGATTCAGCCCGCCGTTTCCCTTCGGCGGGCTGAATGGTTTTGGGCGATCCCACCCCCGCGCGACTTCACACGGAAACCTCGAACGGCGGGCGCGGCGAGGCGGGTACAACTTGGCACTATGCAGAAGCGGCACAACGGGTGGCGTCTGGCTTTGGCCGTGGGCCAAAGCGCGCTCGCCCTTGGGCTGCAGGCGGCCCTGATTGACCATTGGGTAACCGTTCAACCCATCGTTGTCTGCTCGACCGATGGACTTGAATGCGCCAATCCAGCGGCACCGGCCTTCGAGGCGGAGACCGACAAGATCTGGGCGCAGGCAGGAATCGACTTCCGCTTTCTGCCCGCGCTCGCCTACAGCAACACCGTCTACCTCGATGTCACATCCAACCCCTTCGCAGCGAATTCCCTTCTGAGCCTTGCGGGTGGTGCCGCGCACGGTCAGAGCCGGGATCCCCGGGTGATCAACCTCTGGTTTGTGAAGACCATTGACGGGTCGCCGAGCGTCTACGGTTACTCGCTGCAAACGACAGAGGCCTACGGCATGATCTTCCCCCAGAATGGCGCCTGCGTGGCTGACAGCGCGTTCGCCTACGCCGCCGGCAAGGGCATGCGCGATATCGTGGCGTACGAGGTTGGCCGGAATCTCGGCCTCGACAACGACACGCTGGGCGCTTCAGCCGACCCGCTGAACCTGATGAAAACCCGCGGTCCCTATCCGAGTGGCCTCGAGGACATTTTCCCCGACGGCGCCGGGTACGGGCATTTGACGCCGGAACAGATTGCGATGGCCCGGCGGACCCCGTTCGCCGTCGCTCTGCCAGCGTCAGAGTGGTACGAGTATCCTCCCACCCCGGCAAGCGACCGCGATCACGACGGAATGCCCGATGCCTGGGAGACGGCCCACGGCCTGGATCCGGACTGCGGCGCTGATGCCACCCAGGACCCTGATGGCGATGGCATGATCAACCAGGCAGAGTACCTGGCGGGAACCGACCCAGGCGACCCACGCAGCGTGCTCGCCCTGGCGGGCGCCACACTCGAAGCGGACGGGCAGGACCGGAACGTGCGAATCCGCTTCACCGCGCTGGCCGGTAAGACCTACGCAGTGCAATGCCGTGATTCCTTCCTCGGCGGCGTTTGGCGCACGTTGGCTGATGTGCCGCCGGCCGCCGAGTCGCGGTCGGTCGAGGTGCTCGATGGCGCTCGGGATGGAACCAGCCGGTACTATCGGATCGTCCTGCAAACGGCACCATGACGGCGACCGCTGCTGCTGAATGGACAAGTCCGCCTCGGTGGAGGGCGGACGGGTTCCTGACTCCGCTTGCGGGGCTTCACCACGAAGACGGGAAGGACACGAAGGTGATCAGCGTCTTTCCCCGCACCTTCAGCCTCGTGGTGGCGATCCCTGCGCTTCGTGCTCTTCCCCAATTCCCTGGTGGATCTTCCTGGACCGCGAACCCGCAACAGCGAAGCGGAAAGACCGATGGAAAAGAGTTGCGCCGGTGTCGCCCGCGGGTCTTCAATGGCCGCGTATTTCCTCAAACCTCGCTGAACGCTAAGTATTATGGCTTCTCCGATTTCTCACCCAGGGACGTCTCCGGTCCAAGTCCACCGTTGTGACCTCGGCCACAACCCGGCCGCCGTGGGGCTGGCGCTGATGCTGGCTCTTGCGCTTCTGCCGGGATGCGAAACGCCGACACACACGCCACTGACGCGCGAGGACCTCGAGCCGTACAGCGGCATCACGCTGCGCCCGGGCGATTCCATCAGGATTGCGTTCCCGGGAGCGCCGAGTTTGAACACGACCCAGCAGATCCGGAACGACGGCAAGATCGAGCTGGGGCATGTGGGCGAGCTGACCGCAGCGGGCCGGGCCCCCTCAGAACTCGAGAAGGAGATCTTGAATCTCTATGGCCCGCAGTTGGTCGTGAAGGAGGTCATGGTCACCGTCGAGGTGTCGGCCTACCCGGTCTACGTGAGCGGGGCTGTGCTCAGACCGGGCAAGCTGATGGCCACGCACCCGATGACCGTGCTCGAAGCCGTCATGGAGGCAGGCGGCTTCGACGAACGCCGGGCCAAGCCGACCGCCGTGCGCGTCATCCGCACCGAGAGCGGCACGCAGAAGTACTACACCATCGACGTCCAATCGGTCCTCGACGGCAAATCGACGCTCAACTTCTACCTGCGCCCCTCGGACGTCGTTTACGTGCCGGAACGGGCGTTCTAGCAGACGCCCTCGCCCGGAAAAGAACGCAAAGGCTCGAAGGCGCCAAGGCGCCAAGGGGAGAGGAAAGGCATCCCCGCCGTCCTCCGTCGTCTGTCCTTAGCGCCCTTGAGCCCTTGCGCCTTTGCGTTGACTCCCCTCGCCCCGAAGGAAACGCAAAGGCTCGAAGACGCCAAGGCGCTAGGGGAATCTGCTTTGCGTTAGCGCCTTTGCGTTGACTCACCTCGCCCCGAAGGAAACGCAAAGGCTCGAAGGCGCCAAGGCGCTAGGGGAATCTGCTTTGCGTTAGCGCCTTTGCGTTGACTCCCCTCGCCCCGAAGGAAACGCAAAGGCTCGAAGGCGCCAAGGCGCTAGGGGAATCTGCTTTGCGTTAGCGCCTTTGCGTTGACTGCCCTCGCCCGGAAAAAAACGCAAAGGCTCGAAGACGCCAAGGCGCTAAGGGAATCTGCTTTGCGTTAGCGCCTTTGCGTTGACTCCCCTCGCCCCGAAGGAAACGCAAAGGCTCGAAGGCGCCAAGGCGCTAGGGGAATCTGCTTTGCGTTAGCG
>Ga0116142_10006206_pt1 | contig 10383 bp, 7 predicted proteins | sample AD_UKC033_MetaG_FD_89785 | JGI IMG/M metagenome (GOLD analysis project Ga0116142, IMG submission 89785) | Active sludge microbial communities of municipal wastewater-treating anaerobic digesters from USA - AD_UKC033_MetaG | ecosystem: Engineered > Bioreactor > Anaerobic > Digestate | place: USA... | reverse complement strand
GGTATCACTCTCAACCCTCAAACTCCGCTTTGTGAGATTGAATACGTTCTCGATCAGTGCGATCAGGTCTTGATAATGACCGTAAACCCTGGTTTTGGGGGGCAAAAACTGATCGAGCCAGTGGTCGAAAAAATTCGCCAGTTGCGTCATATGATCGACTCCAGGGGGCTTTCGACACTTATTCAGGTCGATGGCGGAATTAGTTTGCAGAATGCGCAAAGAATTTGCGAGGCAGGTGCCGATGTATTAGTTATGGGCTCTGCTTTTTTTGCCGCCGAGGATAAACAAGCGCTGGTCAGAGAAATACAGAGCCTCAAAAAATAAAGATAATCGAGGCAGATAACATGCTTGAAAGCCCTAAAGAGCTCACGGGTTTGCTTGGCAAACTTGAAGTTCAGAGCAGGGAAACCCCCGATAATGTCGAGCTGCTTCTGCGCCTTGCCCGTCTTTATGTGCGTAATGGCGATGTTCGGCAGGCGACAGAGGTTCTCGAAAAGGCTCTGAAAATCAGCCCTGATTGCGTTCCTGTAATGGTCGAGCTGGCCGGATGCCTTGTCAGAAATTCCGCTTATCACGATGCCATGTTCTATCTTGAACGTGCTCTGGCTCTGAAACCTGGTTTTGTTCCGGCGTTCATAGCTTATTCAAAAATGTATGAGAAGATGGGCGAGCATGGGCAGCAGATTTCTTTTATGATGCGTGCCGCCAACGCCGCCCCCGAAAAAACAGAAATTCGTCTGGCGCTTGCAGAACAGTTGAAGCGCTACGGCGATATCAACGGTGCCATAGCTCAATACAGGCAGGTTCTCGACATCAGGCCAGAACTCGAGATTGCCAATTTCTCGCTGGGGACGCTTTTGATGGGGCAGGGCGACCTTGCCGCTGCCATGCAGTGCTTTCGTCAGATTATTGCCGTTAACCCCGGCGCTTTTGATGCGCATTTCAATCTTGCCGGCTGCCTGTTCAGGCAGAAAAAATATGCGATGGCCGTCAACCACTTCAGAATGGCCTGCCGCAAGGGCGACCTGCAGGCACGCTCGATGTATCTGATGGCGCAGTGCCATTTCAAGATGTCAGACTTCGACCACGCGATCGTTTTATTGGAAAAGCTCATAGAGTCTGATGAAAACAACGTTTCATACCGAAAATGTCTCGCTGAAATTTACGAAACCGCGTGTGAATACGATCTTGCCGCTGACGTTTATCGCCAGCTGACCATAATGGCCGCCGACCGCGCCGAATTTTTTATCGGACTTGCCGAAATGTTGATCAGACAGGGAGATTACGACAGGGCAGAGAAGGCATTGCTGACTTTGTTCAAAAAGTTTCCCGGCCATCTTGACGGCCACAGAATTCTCGGCGATCTTTATGCCCGCCGCGGCCAGTTCAGGCAGGCAATCGAAGAATACCAGAGAACACTGATGCTTAACGAAAACTGCGCTGAAGTTTTTGTCGGCCTGGCATCTGTCTACGCCGCTCTTAACGAGCCGGTCGAAGAGCAGAAAGCTTTGCAGCGGGTGGTTGAACTTGGCAAAGAAACGCCAGAAACCCTTCTACGGCTTGGTCAGCTCGAAAGACAGTTAAAGATGCCGGCGAGCCTCGACAGGTTCAGGCGCATAACAGAGCTGGCCCCTGAGTCGAACATTGCCCGTGAAGCTGAATATTACATTCGTCACCGCGCTGCCTGACAGCTTTGCGCTTTGGGTGCGACGAACCCTGGCTTACGGAAGAAGCTTCAAAAATATACCGAACAACATAAGAACGAAGAAGAGAAGACGCGCTGCCTGACGCGTCTTTTCGAGGTTGTTCAGCACCGCGAGAAGCAGCGGTGGAAATGCTGCGAAAACCCAGAAATACCCCAGAGTATTCAGTAAAAAAAGAAAAGAGAGACTGCCCCAGCTGAACAGCTCGTAACTTTCGCTTTTGCGAGTAGCCACGAAAGCTATGAAAGACGCGATAAGGGCCGGTGCAAATGCGCTGTGGTAAATGATCGGGTATTTACCGGCAATGAGATCGAGGGCCAAAAAATAAAAAATTGCCCATAAAAATGGTTGGGGCTTTCGAACTTCCTGGCGCAAAAAAATTACGCTGGCAATGAACCAGATGACCATACGCGAAGCCAATATGACAAACTCCGGTCCATAGCTTCTACTGAAAAAACTCAGGCCGACGATTGCTGCGATGGTTGCTTCTACCAGCGGGTATTGATACGAAATCGGAGCTTTGCAGTAACGGCATTTGCCGCGCAGAAGCAGCCAGCTGAAAACCGGTATAAGGTCGCCGGCGTGCAACTGGTGATTGCAGACCGGGCAGGCAGAGGGCGGGAAAATGACAGACTTGCCGCCTGCCATGCGCAAAATTACGACGTTGCTGAAACTGCCCAGCAGACTGCCGAAAACAGTGAAAAAAAATGTAAGTAGCAGGTGCATGGCTTCGTTCTGCGGCATTTTGCTGTTGTTCCCCGGATTATTTTCAATTATGGAGCTTTAGTCTATAACAATTCAGGGTAAAAAAAAAGAGCGACTTGCGTCGCTCTTTTTTGAGAACCGAAAGATCACTTGCCTTCGATAGTGCCGTGAACGATGCAGGCGATCAGACCAGTACCATCGATGTTGTTGCCCGAGTAGGTGCAGCTTTTTTCGGGTTTGCTGACGGGGCTCTTCAGATACTTGCCTGCTACGAGCTTACCGGCTGAAGTGCTGGCGTCGCCGTCGGCGAGAGCAGTCATCATGCTGGTGTTGTCCATGTTGTACATTTCGACGGCACCGAGGATAACTCTCATGTTGGCGTAGCATGCTTTTTCACGGGCCTGTTCACGGGCTTTGCGGAAGTTGGGGATCGCGATAGCGGCCAGAATACCAATAATAGCGATAACGATCATAAGTTCGATCAACGTGAAACCTTTTCTGTTCATGATAAGACTCCTTGCATAAAAAAATAAAATTAGAACTTCGGTCAACCTAAGTCTAAAGTAAAATATCGGTTTTGTCAATGTGATCTTTGAGTGAAAAATGCTTGCTGAAAAAACTGGTGATCAAGATTTGCAGGTTTTTTTCTTTCGGGCTGTGACCTTGTTTGTGTACAAAGATCTTGTGGGCGGGCTCTGGCGAATTTTTAAAAATTGCTTTGGCGGGCATAGTGATCGATGTTGCTTAAAAATTGTTTTTGCAGCTTTAAAAATTGACTGGTTCGGCGGTATTTTGCCCAGAGATCTTCTGCCGGCCACGCTGTCAGTTGCCTGATCGCCGCCGTGTCGTTGTCGCTGCAAAGCTCGTAAACCATGGCGTCGGCAGAGTTCTTGATGGGAAAGTGGAAGTAGTGATTGTCTTCAATGATGGCTCGATGCTCGAGTGACGAAATGAAAATGCTTCTGCTCGCCGTTTCGGGGGTAAACAGATTCGTTCCCTGTACAAAGCTTGTGTTGTCATCAATGCCGGCAAGGGCCAGAACAGAGGGCAGCACGTCGGCGTGGCAGCCGGGGCGGTAATTTTTTACAAACCCCGTCGCTTCAGGGCGAATGATTATCAGAGGCACGTTTACCAGAGAAGGTTCCAGGTTCCAGCCATGACCGTGCAGGCCATTTTCTCCGAGCATTGTTCCATGGTCACCGACTATCACGACCAGAGTGTTTTTTTCGAGACCTGTTTCAGCGAGTTTTTTGATGATTTTTGCGATCTGTTTGTCCTGGTAAAGAAGGCAATTTTTGTAGCGACCCAGCCAGCTGCCTTCAAAATAATCCTCTTCTGAAAAATGCGGCTGATCGTCGGTTACGCGGTCAAAGGGAGAATGCGGGAAAATCATGCGATAATAAACGAAAAATGGTTTTTGCCGATCTGCAGACTTTTGCTGCAGCAGGTCGCCGATTCTTTCGACCATGACATGCTCTTTGATTCCCCATACCCAACCATCATCACGCTTCGAATCAGGCAGGGAAACGGCATCGTATAACCTTGCAAGCCTGCGTGGCTGATAAAACGAAGCAAGGCCCGTATCGCCGATGAAACCGGAAAAGAACATCGAGCACTCGTAACCTTTATTTTTCAACCTTTCTATGAGGGTGGGCCGGTTGAATTCTGGTTTTTGTCGTAACAACAGGAAATCCGGCGGATAAAGGCCGCTCATCACTGAAAAATCCGCATTCGAAGATTCTGGAAAATTAGCGAAAAAGAAGGGAAAAATTTCCATTCTTTCTTTTAGCTGCTCCATTTCAGGCCATGTTTGTTCATGGTGCCCAAACAACGAAAGATACCTGGTATGCGTTGATTCGAGCATTATCAGTATGATGTTCGGGTGACTGCTGTTGTCAGGTTTTTGTGGCTGAGCTCTGTTGAATATTGCAACGTTACTTTTGCTGAAACCTTCGATCAGTTCTTCTAAAGACGGCTTTTCCGGTGCAAGAAAGGCTGGTGCGGGCAAAGAAGCGATGAAGGTTCTGCATGAATCCTGGAGAATGTGGGGGTGTTCTGAGAGAATCTGATAGCCCGAAAGCGATACCATCGCTGTAATGATCAGATAGATGAAAGACCCTGAAAAAATCCGCTTTCCCCCGGATTCTCTTGCCCTGGCGGAACGTGCCGATAGCATGACAGGTATGGGGATCATTGCCGCGAAAAGAATAGTTCGTACATCGATTACCGAGACTGCGGTTTTAAAGATACTGCTGAAGTCTTGCAGGCCCCAGACCCAGTCGATGGCTGCAAAACTGATACGCATGCCATTCTCTGACAAAAGAATGGCGTCTGCCAGATAAAAAACGATAGCGATGAACGAGGTCATTGCGAAGACGGGGTTTTGCAGACGTCGGTCGATCCGGCCGGCAAGGCAGGATATGCCAATACAGACAGCAACGACAACTATGCCCCCGGCTGCGAAATTAAATGAGGCGAACAAAAACCAGAAGTTGAAAAGACTGTTGCCAAGAGGGGCGTTGTTGATGATCTGGCTCAATACTGCCCCGGACAAAAAGGATATCAGCCAGGTCATCGAGATGGCGGCGCTGTTTTTACTGCTTTCATACTCTCTTATCAGCCAGTACCCTGCAACCCACACTGCCGGAAAAAGAATCAGCCCGGTCAGCCACGTTGCCCGGTAAATTATCGGGCTGTGGTTCAGATAAAAGAGAATCAGCGCAAAAAGGCCGCCTTGTATCAGGTGCAGATTTCTTGCTGATTCGCCGTTATTGCAGTGAGAGCAAGTTATTGCCGCAACTGAAGACGCAATGAAGAACACCGCCATCAGATTGCTCTGATTGAAGTCGACAAGAGCGAACGGCAATAGCCATAAAACTGGCAGCCATGCAATTTTGCAGAACTTTTTCGCCAGATGGTAAGAAATACCAAAAAAACACAGGCCCCAGAAAATAGCCGGTGCTTCGAAAAAGCTGTCGAGAACCAGAAGGTTGGAGATCCCTTCAAAATCGAGTTGCCCGTCGAACAAATGGTAGAGATACGAGCGCTTGTTGATCGTGTTACTGTTCATGGCGGTCAGAAGGTAGCACCAGGCATGAAAAAGCAGGTAACGCCACTGCAGCGTGCCGGGCAGACTGCTGAAACTGCGCTGCAGTAAAAGCAGAACCGGCAGCAGAACAGCCGGAATCAGCAAGGCTTCCAGCCCAAGCTCTTCTAGTCTGGGGCGCCAGAGCTCGCCAATATGAGTTTTAAGGTTTATCGCAACGCTGAACAGCCTGACGATAAAAATTGCTGCCAGTGCCGTAAAAGCATGAATGCGAAGATTTTTCCAGGTCGAGGCCAGGTGCATCAGAATACTTTGCATAACCAGAACTTTACCCTAGTTTTGCCAGCCCGGCAATCAGAGTTTGAATCTTTTCTGGCCAGCGAGGTTATTTTTGATACAGGCGCAGGTTTGCCAGAAAGATCGTCTGAAGTTTTGTGAATTTCTTGCTCATCTGTCGCAGAGAAAGGAGCTCGGCGGCTGTAAACCCGTGTTCCGGTGCAAATATGGTTTTGCCGTTTTCCCTTGCTATCTTGAATGCTGCCGTTTCAGATGTTTTATCGTCTGCAAACCATAAATAACTGGAGTTTTCGACAATCGCCGACTGAGTCATTGAGGACAAAAAAAACTTTCTTCTGGCGGACTTTTCGAGGGCTGTCGGCGATTCGTCGAGAAGGTTCAAGCCCTGACACAGGATGCCAGAGGGTTGTGAATGCCCGACTGCAGAGAGTGCGGTTGGTAGAATGTCTACATGACAACCCATTCGCAGGTTGATTTTTTCGCCGGCCGGTTCTGGCCTGATGATAAGCATCGGAACATTGGTCAGTTCTGGCGCCAGGCTCCAGCCGTGCCCCAGTTTGCCATTTTCGCCCAGCATGGTACCGTGGTCTGAGACCAGTAAAACTACAGTTGACTTGCCGAAAATGGACGCATCGAGGTGTTTCAGCAGTTCGGCGAGCACTTCATCCTGGTAGAGGAGGCTGTTTTTAAAGCGCCCGACGAGATTGCCGTGCTGGTAACCATCTTCGTCGAAGGTAGGCTCTTTGTCGCCGACGCTTTGAAACGGTGCATGCGGGAAAAGCATGCGATAGTATATGAAAAATGGTTTTTCGGGCTGTCTGGCGTGTTGGTCGAGCAGATCTTTGATTCTGCTGACCGTAAAATGCTCTTTGATCCCCCATATCCAGCCGTCTTCGCGGCTGGCGCCAGGCATGTTGCCCGCATCGTAGACGCGGTCGAAGCCTCGCGGCCTGTAAAACGAAGACAGACCACTGTCGCCGGTGAATCCGGAAAAAAACATGCTGCAGTCATAACCTGCTTCTTTGAGATGATCTACGAGCAACTTGTGTCGAATTTCGCTGTGCTTGTGCAAGACGAGGTAATTGGCCGGAAACAGGCCGCTCATTACCGCAAAATCGGCATTTGAAGATTCAGGAAAGTTGGAAAAGAAAAACGGAAATATTTCCATGCGTTCGCGGTAGCGCTCGAGCCGTGGCCAGGTCGGTTCATCGTGGCCAAAAAGTGATAAATAAGTGTTTGTGGTTGATTCAAGCATTACCAGGATCAGGTTTTGCTGTGCTGCAGTCGGTTTTGTCGTAATGCTGGCTTCAATTTCAGGTGCTTTGACATTCTCTATGCCACACTCGGCAAAACCTTTTTGCAGCGTGGCAAATGGCATGTATGAGCTGGTTTTATCCGAAAATACCGGTGTGGAAGATATAAAAACATTGAACGGATCTTTGAAAACGCCGACAGGGTTGACATTGAACGTTTGGTAAGCCAAAGAAGCCGACAACGCCATTATCAGGAATGGGGCAATTGTGCCGATAATTTTAGGGCTGTGTGCGATTTCTCGTGTTTTTCTGAGAATGAGCGGCAGGCATGCAAAAACCAGCAGCAGGGGCCATGAATCTTTCATTGATACGACTGTTTTAGCGAGACTTGTCAGGCTTTTCAGGCCGATTATCCAGTCTATGGTGTAAAAGCTGAGTCTTAGCCCTGTCTTGTACATCATTGTAGCGTCGAGGAGGTAGAAGCAGGCAGCTACGAAGCCCAGCAGATAAAAGACGATGTTTCCCAGCCTCTGATTGTATCTGTTTGCGATCAAGACAATGGCTGACAGGTAAATGGCGGGAGCAGTTGCTGTAGTTGCGAAGTGTATGGATGCGGTGCTGAACCAGAGGTTGAACAGGTTCAGAGCCAGCGGAACATTGGTCAAAGCCGTCAGAGCTGCGAGACTGCACCAGCCGGGGATCAGCCATAAAACAGCGTTGCCGGACAGTTTGTCGGCGCTTTTTTGTGTGGCTGCAAACAGCAGGCCTGGCACCCATGTAGCCAGCAGCACGATGATTGTGGCGATCCACGAGGTGCGATAAATAGCAGAACTGTTTTTGGTTGCGAAAAGCAGCAATGCCTGGGTCAGAATCATGAAAAATATCATGGAGTAAGCCGAACTGCTGCGGCAGAATCTGTAGCAGACTGCAGCAGATAAAGCTATGCCTATTGCGGCTATGGCCTGAAATGCATTAGTGCTGAGACTCGCAAATGCCAGTAACGGCAGCCAAAAAATCGGCAGCAGATGTCTTTTGTCGGCCCTGGCGGCCAGTTTCCAGCTGATTGTGAGCCAGAGCAGCCCCCAGAAATAAAAAGGCTCCTGAAAGAAGAAGTCTAGGGAAAGAAGGTTCAAAAGCTCGTCTGGTGCCAGGTTGCTATCTATGAGTTCACAAATGAAGCTTCTTTTGCCGACTTTGTTGTGCAGCAGGGCGAGAAAAAAATATTCGGCGGCCAGAAAACAGAGCAGGCGGTTCTGCTGCCTGGTATCGATGCGGCGCATGCTTTGCCCGGTAAGCCAGAGAAGTATGGCGGCCACAAAAAAGACTACAAGCCCGGTATGTTCTGAGGTTACTGGTTGTGGCCTGAACAGACCACCAAACTCGCCCGAAAAATTCAACAAAACCTGAAAAATTCTGATTCCCGCAAGGAGCAGAATCAGGCTGAAAAAACTACGGCGCAGGCAGGCGACAGCGTTCATTTAAAAAAATGCCAGCGCCCTTTTACAGACGACTGTGGGCTTCTGCTGCTGGCGGTAAAAGAATTTTCAGGGTAGTGCTCAGGCACTTTTCAGCATGCGTTCGAGTTCTTTGGGGTGCATGGTGTGAACCATGGCCTCTTCGAGGGTGATGTCACCGCGCAGATAAAGGTCGCGAAGCGACATTTCGAAGGTCATCATGCCTTCTTCGTGGCTTGTCTGCATTACGGTATAAAGACCTGAAATTTTCTGCTCTCGGATACAGTTGGCTACAGCCGGGTTGCCGACCAGAATTTCGTTGCAGACGACGCGGCCTTTGCCGCTGGCAACTGGCAGAAGCTGCTGGGCGACGACGGCACGCAGAACGAATGAAAGCTGCGAGCGTATTTGCCCCTGCTGGTGCGGCGGAAACATATCGATGATACGGTTTACTGTCTGGGCGGCGTCGGTGGTATGGAGAGTTCCGAAGACAAGGTGGCCGGTTTCGGCCATTGTGCAGGCTGCAGATACCGTTTCGAGGTCGCGCATTTCGCCGACGAGAATGACATCGGGATCTTCACGGAGAACGCGGCGCAGAGCTTCGTCGAACGACTTGGTGTCGATGTGCAGTTCGCGTTGATTAACGACCGATCTCTTGTGGTAATGCAGGTATTCGATCGGGTCTTCGATGGTCATGATGTGGCAGCGGCGGGTCTCGTTGATGATGTTGATCAGGCAGGCCAGCGAAGTTGATTTACCAGAACCGGTCGGGCCGGTGAACAGCACGAGGCCTTTGCGCATTTTGGTGAAATCACGCAGTTTTTCGGGCAGTCTGAGCTCTTCAAGGGTCGGGATCTTGGTCGGAATAATACGAAACGCAGCCCCGATGCAGCCGCGCTGCTTGTATACATTGACGCGGAAACGGCCAAAGCCGTGAACGGAATAGGAAAGATCGAGCTCGTAATTTTCTTCGAACTCTTTTTGCTGTTCGGCAGTGAGCATGTTGTATATCAACGATCTTGTGTCCATGGGGGTGAGAACATCGAGGTCTGTCTGAATCAGGTCGCCGTCGACGCGTATTACTGGCGGAGTGCCTACTGTAATGTGAAGGTCGGAGGCTCCATTTTCGATAACCAGGTTCAGTAGATCGTTGAGGACAAACATTGCCGCACTCCTTAGTTGTGTCTTATTTCTGTTTTAAAATCTTCTGTCAGTTGAGAAGTGCCCGATCAGTGCTCACCCATGGTGACGCGAACAACTTCTTCGAGAGAGGTCATGCCGGTCAGAGCTTTGCGCAGAGCTGATTCGCGCAACGACAGCATGCCTTCTTCAATTGCCTGGCGGCGAATATCGTCTGTGGAGCCGCCATTCAGGATGATATCTCTGAGACGCTCAGACATCATCATGACTTCGTAGACGCCGATACGACCGCGGCTGCCTGAGTTGTTGCATGACTCGCAGCCTTTGCCCTTGTAGAAAAGCATGTTCTTTTCGTTGATGTGTGGCAGGTCGAGGCGGCGCAGCAGTTCTGGAGTGATGCCGAACTGGCTGATCTGCTCCGCTCTTGGTTTGATTTCGAACTTGCAGTCTTTGCAGATCTTTCGCACGAGACGTTGTGCCTGCACGAGAATTACCGAAGTGGTAACCATGAAAGGCTCGATACCCATGTTGACGATACGACCGATTGTGCCCGGCGCATCGTTTGTATGCAGAGTAGAAAGAACTAGATGGCCCGTCATCGACGCTTTGATGGCGATTTCGGCAGTTTCAAAGTCGCGGATCTCGCCGACCATGATTACATCTGGGTCCTGGCGCAGGAATGAGCGCAGAGCAGCGGCAAAAGTCAGCCCGATTTCGGGTTTGCACTGAACCTGGTTGACGCCGTGAAGCATGTATTCTACAGGGTCTTCGGCGGTCATGACGTT
>Ga0116142_10006197_pt1 | contig 10396 bp, 6 predicted proteins | sample AD_UKC033_MetaG_FD_89785 | JGI IMG/M metagenome (GOLD analysis project Ga0116142, IMG submission 89785) | Active sludge microbial communities of municipal wastewater-treating anaerobic digesters from USA - AD_UKC033_MetaG | ecosystem: Engineered > Bioreactor > Anaerobic > Digestate | place: USA... | reverse complement strand
TGGGGCGTCGAACTGGGCAAGCAGCTCGCCGGGCGAGTGCTCGAGGACATGGATCGCAGCACCGATATCAACGCCCATGACGCCAGCACGACGGCCTTGATCGACCGCTACCGCCGTGGCGCGCGCGCGACAGACCCCGCCCAACATGCGTGAGGCCCGCGTCCCCACGCTCCTGGTGGTCGATGACGACCTCGTCGCGCAGGCAAGGCTCAAGGCCTATATCAGCCAGGAAGGCTATCGCGTGCTCGCTGCCGACGACTACGTGACCAAGCCCTTCAATCCGCGCGAACTGCTGGCGCGGGTGAAGAGCCTGCTGCGGCGCAGCGGTGAACACGCAGCTACAGCCGAGGCCAGCACGCGCCCGCTGTGCTTCGGCGGCTGGACCCTGGATCTCGCAAAGCGCCGCCTCATCGATATCAACGCGAACGAAGTCGCGCTCACCCGGGGTGAGTTCGAGGTACTGGCGCTGCTCGCACGCCACCCCCAGGAGGTACTGAGCCGCGATCGCCTGTCGCGCGCCGTTAGCGGTCGCGACTGGGATCCGCAGGATCGCACCGTGGATGTCCTGATCCGCCGCCTGCGCGGCAAGCTCGATGGCGGAACGGGCGATGACGGTGCCCCCTCGCTGATTGCCACCGTACGCGGCGAGGGCTACCGGCTGGCGGTAGACGTCACGTCAGCGCCCTGTGCCTGAGCGCTCACAACCCACCTCTTGACTTCGCCGCGGCGCGGCATACACTCGCACTCCATCAAGGGGAGTAGCTTTTTCGCCCCGGCATCGTCATCACGGCAGACCGGTCTCCAGACCGTCTCCCGGTGCCGGGGGCAACGATCGAATCCGTTGCAAGCGAGACCTTGCCCAAGGGCAAGGTCCGTGCTGCGACAGCACGCAAGGGTCTGTGTCCTTCGGGAACAGGCCCTTTTTCGTTTTTTGCGGAGTGCGCGGTGGACTCGATCGGTACGTGGTGGATGTGGGTGGCGTTCGCCACCATCGTGGTGACGATGCTGCTGGTGGATCTGGTCGCCTTCGGCGGCGGCAAGCAGCATCGAGTATCGCTCAAGGAGGCGGCCGGCTGGTCGCTGGCCTGGGTCACCATGGCGATGCTCTTCGCAGGCGGCTTGTGGTGGTACCTGGACGGCGCATTCGGCCGCGCCATCGCCAACGAGCAGACGACCGCCTTCGTCACCGGTTACCTGGTGGAGAAGTCGCTCGCGGTCGACAACGTCTTCGTGTGGATGATGATCTTCAGCTTTTTTGCGGTGCCGCTCGAACTGCAGCGCCGTGTGCTGCTGTATGGCATCGTCGGCGCGATCGTGCTGCGCACGATCATGATCTTCGCCGGCAGCTGGCTGATCAGCGAGTTCCACTGGATCCTGTACATCTTCGGTGTCTTCCTGATCGCCACCGGCATCAAGATGGTGTGGTTCGCCGAACATGACCCCGACCTGGACAAGAACCCCTTCATCCGCTGGATCCGCAACCACTATCCGGTTACCGAAAAGCTCGAGGGGGAACGCTTCTTCGTAGTGCGCGACGGCGTGCGCATGATGACACCGCTCTTCCTCGCGCTGGTGCTGGTCGAGATCTCCGATGTGATCTTCGCCGTCGACAGCATCCCCGCGATCTTCGCGATCACTACCGACCCCTTCATCGTGCTGACTTCGAACCTGTTCGCCATCCTTGGGCTGCGCGCGATGTACTTCCTGCTCGCCGACCTCGGTGACCGCTTCGAGCTGCTCAAGTACGGCCTGGCCGCGATCCTGGTCTTCATTGGCACCAAGATGCTGATCGTCGAGTGGATCAAGATCCCGGTGCTGGTATCGCTATCGGTGGTCGCCACCATCCTCGCCTGCTCGGTATTCGCCAGCTTGTGGCACGCCGCGCACAAGTCAAAACCGGCTTCCTGAGCAACCGCGGGCGCTGCGGTCGCTACGCATCCTGGGTGCGCTCAGGCTTATCTGGGTCGTACCCTCGATGCACAAGGTCATCAGTGCGCCATTGAGAAGCCATTCCCGGCCTTCAGGCCAGCGCTCGTGGCCGCCTGCCGCCCTTCAGCCACCACTGCCCAACACCTGGTGCAGCGCCCGCAACGAGCATTGGTAAGCGTCCGCCAGGCTGGCGACACCCAGGCCAAGCGGTTCGCCACCAGCCTTGCACTCCAACTCGAAGTCTGCTGCCAGTTCGCCAAGGCGAACCAGCCCAATGCTTTGCGCCGCGCCGCGCAACTTGTGCGCGTGGCGCGCGCATCCCATGGCGTCGCCCTGCGCTGCCGCTTGCTCGAGTTCAGCCAGCAGGGTGTCGCCCTGGCGCTCGAACACTGCGGCGATGTCGGCAACCGCCGCAGTACCCAGGGCCGCCTGCTCGCTGCGCAGGAACGCCAGATCCACCCAAGCCGATACCGCCGCAGTCGGGTCCAGCGCGGACTGCACCTCACTGTCTGCCATCACCGCCCGTACAGGAGCAACCGGTGCCGCACCATGGAGCAGTCCGCTCAGCAAACTACGCAACTGCGCCCGCGAGAAGGGCTTCGGCAGAAAGGCGGCGAAGCCCGCCCGCAGCAGGGCTTGCACTTCTTGGGCGGGTACATGGGCAGACATCAGCACCGCCGGCAGGTCACGCGTGGCCGGCGAGCTGCGCAAACGGGCGAGCAGTTCGCGCCCATCGCCATCGGGCAGGTTCATGTCGATGAGCGCGAGCGCAAGCGGCTGGCTCGCCGCGATCTCCAGCGCGTGGTGGATATCGGGCGCGCTCAGCACCTCTTGCTCCAGCGCCTCGAGAAAACGCTCGATCACCATCCGGTTGACCGCGTCGTCCTCCACCACCAGCACGCGCTGACGCGTCGGCAGGGCGTACGGGGTGGATGCGTTGGCGGCTTGCACATTGTCTTCCCCTGCACGCTCGCCCTGCTCCCCCTGCGCTTGCACCTCATCCACTCCAACCTGGCGCTCGAAGTACAGCTCAAAGTGGACCGTCGTCCCCTCGCCCAGTCTGCTCTGCAGGCCGATCTGCCCGCCCATCGCCTCGACCAGACGCTTGCACACCGCCAGTCCAAGCCCGGTGCCGGCATCGTGGCGACCACTGTCGCGCACCTGCACGAAGGGGTCGAACACCTCGCGCTGGCGCTCGGGATCGATGCCGATGCCATGGTCCTGCACCGCAAAGAACAAGGTGTCCGGACGAGCGCCACAGGTGATGTGCACCGTTACGGCTCCCTTGTCGCTGAACTTGATCGCATTGCCAACCAGGTTGAGCAGGATCTGGCTGAGCTTGCGGCGGTCGCCGTGCAACAGATCCGGCACGGCGGGGGCGATGTCCGCCACCAATGCGAGCCCGCGTACCGCTGCGCGCGTGCCCTGTACCGCGAACACATCGTTGACGGTGTCGCGAAGGCTGAAGACGCTACGCTCCACATGCACGCCGCCGGCCTCGATGCGAGCGAAATCGAGCATATCCTCGAGCAGCTCGAGCAACAGCACCGCGGCGGCGCGCATCTGCACCGCATACTGGTGCTGCTCGGGCTGCAAGGGACTATCCTCGAGCAGTTCGAGCAGGCCGAGAATGCCCGCCATCGGGGTCCGCAGCTCATGGCTGACCGTGCCGAGGAAGGCTGTCTTGGCGCGGTCGGCACGCTCCGCCGCAGTGCGGGCACTGGCGTGCTCCGCCGTCTCGATTGCCAGTGCGGCATTGCTGCTGCGCAGCTCGGCAGTGCGCTCCGCGACCTGCCGCTCCAGCGCCTGCTGCTGCTCGCGCAAGGCCTCGGCGAGGCGATCGCGCTCGAGGGCATCGTTGCGAAAGTGCACCAGGGCACGCGACAGCGAAGCGATTTCGTCATCGCCGGCGGTGTCGATGACGACGTCGCGCCGGCCCGCGGCCAGCGCCAGGGTCGCCTCCTCCAAAGCCAGCAGGCGGCCGAGCGTGTGGCGACGCAGGACATGGATGATGACGAGCGCCGTGACCAGCAGCAGCGCGCCGCCAATGGCACCGAACGCCACCAGGCCGGAGGTGGCGCTGCGCTCGGCGGCAAGACCAGCGGCGGCGAGCAGACGGCCGCCACGGTGAATCAGCTCGCCGGCGAGGGCGTCGAGCTCGGTGGTGAGCTGACCGATCTCGGCCTGCAGACCCTCGGCGCTGCTGCGCAGCGCGATCTCCTGCCCGCGCAGGGCGAAAGCACCCGCCGGCGCCAACGCAGCCCCCAGGCCTGCATGCAGCATCTCACCCTCGGCCCTGCCCGCTGGGTCGGCGATATCACGCAGGCGCCGCCCGAGCAACACCCGTTCGGCGTCGAAGGCCTGGCGTGCGGCCCGCAGGCGGTCTTCGCCGTCCACCTCATCGAGCCGGTCAAGCAAGCCCCCGAGCGCATGGGCAGCGAGCACGAGCTCGTGCATGCGCTCGAGTGCATCGAGGTCCAGATCAAGCAGGCGGTCACGAGCACCCGGCCGCACAGCCTCAATCGCAGCAGAGGACGCCTCCCCGTCCTGCAGCAGCACAGTCAGCGTGGACACGAGCAAGGCCGTAGCGTTGTCGGACTGCGTGCGGGCCAGCGCGTCGAGTGCATCGACCTGGACGCGCAGGCGCTGACCCTCTGCCACGCTGGCCTCACGCAGCAGCAGGCGTGCACCGACCGTATCGGCCATTGTGCGCAGGCGTTCGGCAAGACGGCTGGCGGTGGCCATCAGGCGGCTGCGCAACTCGGCCTCGACGTGGGCGGCCGACAGGCTGTCCAGGCGCTCACGCACTAGGGCAAGATCCTTCTCCAGCGCTGCCTGCAGTTGCGCCAGCTCATCCCTCGACTCGACACGCCCCAGGCGCGGCGCCAGCGCTGCCAAGCGGGCGTTGCCGCGCACCGTCTCATGCAGTGCGTCAGCCGCCGGCAAGGTATCGCGTACGATGGCCTGCTGGCTTGCCACCACGCGCTGGAAACTGACCCAGCCCACCACGGCAACCATCACGGTGCCTAGCGCAGCCAGCAGCAGCCCGAGCAGCAGGCGCTCACGCAGGCCGAAGCGGCGTCGGGGCGGGGCTTTGACGTAAGATGAGGCGTCCATAGTCAGGGCAAGCGCGGGCGGTGGGGAAGGACGGCAGAAGGTGGCCATCACACGCTCGCGCGTCCGGGCGCTGGAGCACGACCAACCGCCTTACATTCATGCGACGAGCAGTAAAGACATGGTTTCATCTTACCGGCACCGGAGCACGGGCAGCATGTCCATGTGCGCACTATGCGCACCGATCCTCGCCGCGCTGCTGTCCCTCGCCCCGGTGCCGGCCGCATCGGCGTCAAACGGCATGGAATGGGCGCTCGAGCGCTGGGAGGGTGATGGCCCAGCCCGCCTGGATATTGGCGCCCCAGAATCCACCCGCGCGCCGCCACAGCTGCCGCGCATCCCCGCATCACGGCCGTGGACCTTGTGTGCGGTGTACCCGCATCTGAAGGACAGCTATTGGCTGGCGGTGAATTACGGCATGGTCGATGAAGCACGCGCGCTCGGGCTGGGCTTGCGAGTGTTGATGGGCAAGGGCTACGAGAATCTCGAAAGCCAGCGCGCGGGCGTTTCGGACTGCATCGCCGACACGCGCACCGATGCGCTGCTGGTCGGCACGGTGAGCTTTGCCGGCCTCAACGACCTGCTCCGCCCTTATGCGGCGCAGCACCCCGTACTGGGGTTGGTGAATGACATCGATGCCAGCGTGGTGCGCAGCCGGGTGGGCGTGCCCTGGTACCAGCTCGGCTGGCAGATCGGCCGTTGGTTGGCCGAACGCCACCCGGCGGGCAGTGCGGAGGCGACCGTGGCCTGGCTCCCCGGGCCGCTCGAAGCGAGTTGGGTCAACTTCGTCGACCGTGGCTTTCGCGCCGCCCTCGACGGCAGCGCGGTGCGCATCGTGGTCGTTAGCGGCGGCGACACGGGGCGCTCCATTCAGCGTCAGCTGATCGAGGCGGTGCTCGACGCTCACCCCCGGCTCGACTATCTGGTGGGCAACGCGCCGATGGCCGAGGCGGCAATTGCCGAACTGCGCCGACGTGGCCGCGAGAACAGCGTCGGCATCATCGCCTCCTACATCACGCCGGGCGTGCACAGCGGCCTCGCACGCGGTCGCATCCGTGTATCGGTAAGCGATTTCCCGGTGCTGCAGGGTCGCCTGGCCGTGCGCCAGGCCCTGCACCTGCTCGAAGGCCGGGCTGTCGAACCCTACCTGGGCCCCAGGGTTGAACGCCTGGATGCGGATAATCTGCCTCAGTATCCGCTCGACTGGATGCTGCCGCCAGCCGGTTTCGTCCCCATCTACGAGGTTATCCCCGTCGAGCAGGAGAAGCCTCGTACGACGACGCCGGCCCGGCCATAGGCCACTACCGGCGTCTCGCAGATGCACGCCCTGGCTGCACACCCGGGCGTGCCATCAGGCTCACGCGCTCAATCGGCGCGCGCGTTCTTGTGCAGGAAGTCCAGCACCAGCTTGCGTTCGTCCTCGGTCAGGCCGGCGCGCGGGAACATGCTCTCGGTGATGCCCTGCCACTGCTTGACCGTGAAGTCGCCCGGCTCGCGCGGCACATGGCACAGTGTGCAACGCTCGTAGAACAGCTTCTCGCCCGGCGTCATGCCTGCGGTGGCCGAGGCCTTGGCCTTGGCTGCACGCTCGGTGAGGCTGAAGGCTGCGGCATCGATGCGGCCGGAGGCGTTTTCGACCAGGGGTGGCTCGTACGCACGGTTCGGCCCCTCGACGTCGGTGCATTTGCGGAAGGACGCCAGGCAGGTGTTGGCGCTGGTCGCCTGGCTGAGATCGCTCGTTGCCACGCTGGTGGTGAGCACGTTGATCGCCCCGCTGTTGCAACGGCCCTTGCTGTCTTTCGACAGCCAGGCCCCTTCGTAGATGCTGATGACACCCTTCATGATGTTGGGCGACACGCGGGCGCCGACGATCAGCGCGCCGCGGTCGTTGTAGACCTCGATCAGGTCGCCGTCCTTGATGCCGCGCTCACGGGCATCCTCCTCGCTGACCAGAGCGAACTCCCGGCCGTCGATGTTTAGATGCTTGGCACACTCGGCGTTGGCCATCTGCGAATGCACGCGCATGTAGGGGTGCGGGCTGACCACGTGCACCTGGCCGGGCTTGGCGTTGCCGAGAAACTCCGCGGGCTCGAGATACTTCGGGATCGGCGGACATTCCTCGGTACCGAAGCGGGCAAAGCTCTCGCAGTAGAGTTCAATCTTGCCCGATGCGGTGTGCAGCGGGCTCTTCTGCGGATCGGTGTAGAAGTCACCATGGCGCACCCAGCCGCGTGCGGACTCGGGCACCTCCATCTCGGCAACACCGGCTTCCCAGAACGCCTCGAACGGGATCGTGGCGTCGGTGTTGGCATAGCTGTTCTTGACAATGTCCATCACGGTCAGGCCTTCGGTGAAGCCGTACTCGACACCGAAGAGCTCGGCCAGGCGGCGGAAGATCTCGAAGTCGTCCAGGCTCTCGCCGTAGGGCTGGATCACCTGACGCATCGCCCAGATCTTGTCGTTGCTGTAGGTGCCGCCCGTGCTGATGTCGTCGCGCTCGAGGTGGCTGGTGGCCGGCAGCACGATGTCGGCATAACGCGAGGACGCGCACCACCACGGGTCCTGATTGACCACGGTGTGCACCTTCTTCGCCATCGCCTCGATCAGCTCGTTGGTGTTCTGCTGGTGATGGACGAAGTTGTTGCCGGCGTTGTAGATCATGTGCACATCGGGGTATTCGAAGTGCTGGCCGTCGCGGGTATAGGCCTTGCCCGGGTTGAGCAGCATTTCCGAGATGCGCGAGGCCGGGCAGCGCCCCTTGGCCGGGTTGCGCCCCTGCGGAATGCCGACTGCACCGCGCTTGCCCGACACCGGCATGCCGCCACCGCCGTAGTGCCACGAGAAGCCGACGCCTTCGCCTGGCTTGCCGATCTTGCCGGTCATGGCGGCGAAGGCGATGATCGCCCAGTGGCTCATCTCGCCGTGGTGGGCGCGCTGCAGCGACCAGGCACCGGCAAACTCGGTACGCTTGCTGGCGAACAGATCGGCCATCTCGACGATCTTGGCCGCCGGGATGCCGGTGATCTTCTCGGCCCATTCCGGGGTCTTGGGCGGGGTTCCGTCGGCGTCCTTGCCCAGCAGGTAGGGCAGGAATTTCTCGAAGCCGACGGTGTATTTGTCCAGGTAGGCCTTGTCGTACTTGCCGGTCGTATACACATGCCAGCACATCGCCAGGAACAACGCGGTATCGGTGTTGGGGATGATCTTCTCCCACTCCGCGCGCATGGCCTCATCGGTGGTGGTGCGCTGCGGGTTGATCGACACGAACTTCACGCCGGCATCGCGGATCGCCTCCCAGCGCGAATACATCTGGTGGTCGGCCACCGTGTATTCGATGCGGTTGTTCTTCCACGGGTCGCAGCCGACCAGCACGAACACCTCGGTGTGGTCGCGGATCACCTCCCACGAGGTCTGCGGCGAATACACCTCCATGTCGCCGATGATGTGAGGCAGGCTGATCTGCGAAGCGCCGCCCGAGTAGTCGCCGGTGGTCACGCTGTGGCCGCCGATGAGACCGAACAGGCGACCTTGCAGCACTTGCGGGCGCAGCACGCCGGCGTGCGACCAGCCGCCATAGGAGGAACTGAAGAGCGCATCGTTGCCGTGCTCTTCGATCGTGCGCAGGCTGGCGTCGGCCACCAGGGCCAGCGCATCTTCCCAGGACACGCGCACGAACGGCTCCTTGCCGCGCAGGTGGGGCTTGGTGTCACCGCGTGGATTGGCGAGGTAGGAGCGACGCACCATCGGGTACTGCACGCGGGTCGGGTGGTAGGTGCGACTGAGTACGCCCTCGAGCAGCATCTGCGTGGGCATGGGGTCGAAATCCTTCAGCGGCTGCACGCCGATCAGCACGCCGTTCTTGACCACCGCCTTGAAGGGGCCGTAGTGCGAGGCGTGCGGAATCAGTATGGTGTCCGAACCGAACACCTCGTTGACGCCGAAAAGCTTGAGGCCACCCGTGGCAATGGCGATGGCGGCGGTGGATTTCAGGAAGGCGCGGCGGCTGAGCGACATGACGATTCTCCTCGAGCGGATCTGGTTTGCGTAAGGCCTCGCTTGGCGAGTGCCTTTGCTGAGGATCATCTTCCACACCCACGGTTAACACCGGCCGGAGAATTGCGAATGGACGCTGCGGATGTGTTAATCACATTCACATGGCGGCACACGCCACCACGGCTGGCGGCAGCGGACAGCCCTGCGTTATGCTCGACGCCACTCCCCCCGGCGCTCCGCGCCAACGATCTCAGAGAACGAGACCATGACCCAACGCATCCAGCCCGCGCCCTGCCTCAGTCTGTTCAATGGCGTGCAGATTCCACAGCTTGGACTCGGAACCTGGCCGATGAACGATGCCGAGTGCGCCGTCACCGTGGCCGCCGCGCTGCAGATGGGCTACCGCCATATCGACACCGCCGAGAACTACGAGAACGAGCGCGGCGTCGGCGAAGGCATCCGCAACTCGGGCGTCACGCGCCGCGAGGTGTTCGTTACCACCAAGTTCAATCGCAAGTGGCACAGCGTGGACGGCGCCCGTCAAGCCTGCGAGGCCAGCCTGAAACGCCTCGGGCTGGACTACATCGACCTGCTGCTCGTGCACTGGCCCAACCCTGACCAGGACCGCTACCTCGAAGCTTTCCAGGGCCTCGTGAAGCTGCTCGAGGCTGGTGTCGTGCGTGCAATCGGCACCTCCAACTTCAAGCCCGCCCACCTGCAGCGCCTGTTCGACCTCGGCCTGGTGCCGCACCTCAACCAGATCCAGCTCGACCCCTACCACCTGCGCGACGACCTGGTCGCCCTCCACCGCGAGCGCGGCATCGTCACCGGCGCCTGGCGCCCGCTGGGCTGCGGCAACGCCATGCTGGCCGACCCGGCGATCACCGCGATCGCCGAGCGTCACGGTCGCACGAGTGCGCAGATCGTGCTGCGCTGGCTGGTGCAGCAGGGCTTCGTCGCCACGCCAAAATCCTCCAACCCGACGCGCATGGCGCAGAACTTGGCCATCTTCGACTTCGCTCTCAGCGATGACGAGATGGCGGCGCTGGGCAGGCTCGACCGCCCCGACCCCGAGATGTTCGACGCCGATCGCTTCGGGCACTGAGCCACCCGCACAGCACGAAGGGGCGCCGCGGCGCCCCCTCTTGTATTCAAGCCCCCGGCGGCCCAGCATGGGCCTGCCCCTAGCTCAGCCTGCGCGCTCGTCGTCGATCGCACCGACGCGCGGATCCTCGAACCCGATCTGCCCGATCTCGTCCATCCGCTTCTTCAGGCTGAGCCGATCGAGACTCGCAATCGGCAGGTTCACGAACACCGCGATTCGGTTGCGGAGCATCCGGTAGGCCTCCACGAATGCCAG
>Ga0116142_10006196_pt1 | contig 10397 bp, 6 predicted proteins | sample AD_UKC033_MetaG_FD_89785 | JGI IMG/M metagenome (GOLD analysis project Ga0116142, IMG submission 89785) | Active sludge microbial communities of municipal wastewater-treating anaerobic digesters from USA - AD_UKC033_MetaG | ecosystem: Engineered > Bioreactor > Anaerobic > Digestate | place: USA... | reverse complement strand
GCGCGGAAAACTGCGGCTGCGCCGCCGCCCCGTGCCAGCGCCCCGCCTCGACGACGTTGCCCGGCGGCAGCTCGGCGCCGTACGACAGATTGAACTCGCGCTCGGCCAGGCGCCGCGTGCGCTCGTCCTCGTACGCCGAGGGGTCGACCGGCTTGCCCTCGATCGCCACCATGCGGCCGCGAATCATCGGCTGGATGGGCGGCACCGGCAGGCCCTCGGCGGCGAACAGCGCGGCGATGCCGGCGCGCTGGTCGGGCTGGATGTTGATCACGAAGCGGTTGGGCGCATCGGGCGGCGCCATGCGCCGCCAGTTGTCGAGCAGGTCGGCGCGCACCAGGGTGAGCAGCAGCAGCGCGGTCATGCCCAGCCCGAGCGCGGCGGCCTGGATCACGCTGCTGCCCATGCGGCGGCCGAGGGCGGCGATGCCGTAGCGCCAGCCACCACCGCGCAGGCTGCCCTGTCCCTTGAGGCGGCCGGCGAGCCTGAGCACACCCCAGGCGGCAAGCGCGAACACGCCGAGCGCCACCGCGAAGCCGGCCGCCACCATGGCGCCGAGGCGCGCGTCGGCGGCGATCCAGAAGATCAGCCCGAGCAGCGCCGCCAGCCCGAGCGCCCAGGCGGCACCCGAGACCGGCTCGGCGAACTCGAACTCGCGGCGCAGCACGCGCAGGGTGCTGACCTTGCCCAGGCGCAGCAGTTGCGGCAGCACGAAGCCGGCGAGCAGCGCCATGCCCACCACCAGGCCATGCGCGAGCGGCAGCGGCGAGGGCGCGGGCAAGTCGGTGGCGAGCAGCTCGCGCAGCCCGCCCGCCAGCCCCCACTGCACCGCCCAGCCCAGCGCGGTACCGGCGAGTGCGGCGGCCAGCCCGAAGAGCAGGAACTCGCCCACCACAATGCCCAGCACCTGCGCCTGACGCGCACCGAGCACGCGCATCACCGCGCAACCGTCGAGGTGGCGTGCCATGAAGCGGCGCGCGGACAGGCCCACCGCCACCGCGGCGAGGATCACCGCGAGCAGCGCCGCCAGGCGCAGGAAGCGCTGCGCCTGGTCGAGCGCGGCACGCACCTCGGGGCGGGCGTTGTCCACGGTCTCGACGCGCTGGCCGCGGCCGAGGTTCGCGCGCGCCCACTTCTCGTAAGCCTCCACCGCCTGCGGCGCGCCGGCCACGTGCAAGCGCCAGGTGGCGCGGCTGCCCTCGGCGATCAGGCCGGTGGCCTCCAGATCCTTGAGGTTGAAGATCGCGCGCGGCAGCAGGCTGAAGAAGTTGGCGCCGCGGTCGGCCTCGAAGCTGACCATGGCGCCGACACGGAACTCGAGCTCGCCGAGGCCCACCTTGTCGCCGGTGTTCACGCCCAGCTCTGCGAACAGGCGCTCGTCCAGCCACACCTCGCCCGCTTCGGGCGCGCGACCTGCGGGGGCGTCGGCCTGGTTGGGACCGGGCGCCAGACGGATGGTGCCGCGCAGCGGGTAGCCGTCCTCCACCACCTTGACGCCGCCGAGCGCCGCGCCCTCGGCGGTACTCGCCATACTGGTGAACAGCACCGTCCTGGCGGTCTGCAGGCCGCGGCTGCGCGCCTCGTCGATGAAGGCGTCGGGCCACGGCTTGTCGGCGCGCAGCAGCAGGTCGCCACCGAGGAGCTGGTTGGCCTCGCGATCGAGCGCGCGCCCGACACGGTCGGCGAGGAAGCCCACGCTGGTCAGGCTCGCCACCGCGATCATGATCGCCAGCCCGAGCAGGTGCAGCTCGCCCGCGCGCAAGTCGCGCAGCATCATGCGCAGGGCGAGTCGAAGCGTGCGCATCATCGGGCGGCGCTCACTTCACGCCGCCGAGCAGGCGCTGCACCAGCGCGCACCAGTAGGCCACGCCGGCCGGCAGCACCTCGTCGTTGAAGTCGTAGTTGGGGTTGTGCAGCATGCAGCCGCCCTCGCCCGGGCCGTTGCCGACCCACACGTAGGCGCCCGGCTTCTCCTGCAGGAAATAAGCGAAATCCTCCGCACCCATGCTCGGGCGGCGGTCGGTGAATACCCGCTCCGGTCCCGCCACCGCGCGCGCCGCCTCGGCGCACAGCGTGGCCTCGGCGACAGTGTTGACGGTCGGGGGATAGCCGCGGCGGAACTCGAAATCCACCTGCACACCATGGCTCTGCGCGATCCCCTCGGCCACCTGGCGCAGGCCGCGCTCGAGGCGGTCGCGCACCTCGGCGGAGAAGGTGCGCACCGTGCCGCACAGCTCGGCGCGGTCGGGGATCACGTTGTAGGCCTCGCCGGCATGGAACTGGGTCACCGACACCACGCCGGCGTCGATCGGATCGAGCACGCGGCTCACCAGGGTCTGCGCCGCCTGCACGAAGGCCGCGCCCGCCACCACCGGGTCCACGCCGAGGTGCGGCATCGCCGCATGCGCGCCGACGCCGGTGAAGCGGATGTCGAAGCGGTCGGCGCTCGCCATCACCGGGCCGGCGTGGACGGCGAAGCTCCCCGCCTCCATGCCCGGCCAGTTGTGCATGCCGAACACCGCCTCCATGGGAAAGCGCTCGAAGAGTCCGTCGGCGATCATCGCCGGCGCGCCGCCCTCGCCTTCCTCGGCGGGCTGGAAGATCAGGTACACCGTGCCGTCGAAGTCGCGCCGCGCGGCCAGCGCCTCGGCCGCGCCGAGCAGCATGGTGGTGTGACCGTCGTGACCGCAGGCGTGCATGCAGCCCTGGATGGTGGACTTGTGCGCGAACTCGTTGCGCTCTGTGATCGGCAACGCATCCATGTCGGCGCGCAGCCCGATCGCACGCAGCCCGCGGCGGCCGCGCACCACACCGACCACGCCGGTGCCGCCGATGCCGCGATGGGTCTCGATGCCGAGCGCCTCCAGATGGCGCGCCACCAGCTCGGCGGTGCGGCGCTCCTCGAAGGCGAGCTCGGGGTGGGCGTGGATGTCGCGGCGGATCGCGGTCAGCTTGCTCTGCAGGGGGCGGACGCTTTCGATGAGGCTCATGGCTGCACCGTGTTGTCGTGGTTTGTCGCGGGTGTCCGAGTGTAGTACAGGCGGACGCGGGTGGATCCTTCGGCGTCCTCAATCCGGTTGGGGCGAGAGCAAGGGAGACGGCTGGCGCGACGCGGGATCACGATGGTCGGCATGCATTCCAGGCGTCGTGGCGTCTCGACCGCAGGGATCGCATGGATCGCGACTTGCGTCGCTCCTACGCGCGGGCCGCACCGTAGGAGCGAAGCAAGTCGCGATCGGGCAGCGCCGAATGTGCTTCCCGTCATGGAGCACGTCGACGTCGCCGGGGTGTGAAACAAAACGCGGCGCGAAGTTCCCGCCCCCTCGGACAGCGCGATTCCGGCCGACCGCACAAAGTTCTCTAGGGAAGATGTCGAGTCCGCCGCGATAATCGCGCATGACCGAACCGACGCACCCCTCCTCCCCCATCCTCGCGAGTCCCCCGGACGCCCCGCCCGGGTCACTCCCGCCCGCAACCCCCGGCCTGCCTTTCGACGGCCTGCCGCTCTCGCCCGCCATGCTGGACACCCTGCGCCAGCTCGACTACCGGGCCATGACCCCGATCCAGGCGGCCAGCCTGCCGCTTGCGCTCGCCGGGCACGATCTGATCGCGCAGGCCAAGACCGGCAGCGGCAAGACCGCGGCCTTCGCCCTGCCCCTGCTGGCCCGGCTCGACGTGCGCAAGCTCGCCGTCCAGGCCATGGTGCTGTGCCCGACCCGCGAACTGGCCGACCAGGTCACCCAGGAGATCCGCCGCCTGGCGCGCTTCGAGGCCAACATCAAGGTGCTGGCGCTGTGCGGCGGCACGCCGATGCGCCCGCAGCGCGACAGCCTCGAGCACGGCGCCCACGTCGTGGTCGGCACGCCCGGGCGCATCATGGACCACCTCGAACGCGGCAGCCTGGTGCTCGAGGCCCTGAACACGCTGGTGCTGGACGAAGCCGACCGCATGCTGGACATGGGTTTCCACGACGACATCGCCTTCGTGGCCAGCCGCTGCCCCTCCGAGCGCCAGACCCTGCTGTTCTCCGCCACCTACCCCGAGGGCATCGCCCGCCTGGCCGCGCGTTTCCTGCGCAAGCCGCAGGAGGTGAAGCTGCTCGAGCAACACGCGCACGGCAAGATCCGCCAGCGTTTCTACGAGGTCGCCCACCCGGCGCGGCTGGAGGCGGTCGCGACGCTGCTGCGCCACTTCCGCCCGGTCAGCACGCTGGCCTTCTGCAACACCCGCCAGCAGTGCCGCGACCTCGTCGAGCTGCTGCGCGCGCGGGGCTTCGCGGCGCTCGCCCTCAACGGCGAGATGGAGCAGCGCGAGCGTGACCAGGTGCTGATCCAGTTCGCCAACCGCAGCTGCTCGGTGCTCGTCGCCACCGACGTCGCCGCGCGCGGGCTGGACATCGCACGTCTCGAGGCGGTGATCAACGTCGACGTCACCCCCGACCCGGAGATCCACATCCACCGCATCGGCCGCACCGGCCGCGGCGACGAAGAGGGCTGGGCGCTGAACCTGTGCAGCAGCGCGGACAAGCGCCGCGTCGCGAGCATCGCGCAGAGGATGGGCTTCGAGCCCGAGTGGCACGCCCTCGACGAACTGGTGGAAGACGCGAACGAGCCCCTGCAGGCGCCGATGACGACGCTGCTGATCCTGGGCGGACGCAAGGACAAGATCCGCCCTGCGGACGTGCTCGGCGCGCTGACCGGCGAGGCCGGCTTCACCCGCGAGCAGGTCGGCAAGATCACCGTCACCGACCAGACCACCTACGTCGCGGTCGAGCGCGCGATCGCGCGCGAGGCGGTGCGCCGGCTGTCGGCGGGCACGCTCAAGGGCAAGAAGGTGAAGGTGCGCGCGCTGGAAGTGTGATGCGGGGGTGAGGCTCGCGGTGGGTGCTTGGCGCTTTGAGCCGCGGGCGCCCCGCGCCGGTCTCAACTTCGACGCGACGCCAGTCCGGCGATCTGCTCGCGCAAGCTCTCGCATTCGGCCTCGAAGCCGGCGCGCGCTTCGGCAAAGTGCGTTTCCCAGCGCTCGACCTGAGCGGCCCGGCGGTACGCGGGATCCAGTTGCAGGGTCTGCACGGCAAGGATCAGGTCGGCGACCCGGGTCTGCAGTTCGGCAACCCGACGCCGGACGGCGCTGCTCGCGGGCGCCGCGCTCCCCTGCACAGGGCTCGCGTCGTCGCGCTTGCGCGCCCACCCCGCCAGCTCGGCGGTGATGGCGCGCAGCCCCGCGAGGTCGCGCGCCTGGTAGGCAGCCTGCACGCGCAGGAAGACGTCGTGCGCCTCGGCGCGCTCGGCCTCCTCCGCACGGTCCGGATGGCAGCGCATGGCCGCCGCGCGATACAGCCGGCGCAGTTCGTCCTGCTCGTCGTCATCGAGTTCGGGCCGCGGCGCGGGCGTGTGCGCGGTGCTGCGGCGGTAGGCGTCGAAGTCCGCTTCGGCCTGGCGCGCCTGCTCCCGATCGGCCGCCGCACCCGAGCGCTCGGCCTTCAGGTCGAGGTATTCCCGGCGCAGGCGCAGGCATTCACCCACCACGTCGCCGAGGGCAAGGAACTGCTGCTGCTCGTAGCTGCGCACCTGCTGCTCCATGTCGGCGAGACGGCCGGTGAAGTCGAGCATCTGGGCCTGCAGACGGGCACAGCGCGCGAGCAATCGTTCGGCGTCCGGATCGGGCGCGGCGACGATGGCGGCAGGCTCGACATGCTCGTCGGGCGCGGATTCGGCGCCGAGTGGATCGCGACGCTCAGGCATCGACGGGGACTCCGCGTGTGCGGGCCCAGGCTCGGATATCGACGCGGGTGCAACTTCCGGCGCATCTGCCGGCACTGGCGGCACGGCCGTGGAGGCGACGCGCGTCCCCGGCAGACGCGCGCGGGCGGCGGTCTTGCCGGCGCAGAAGCGCAGGATGGCCGCACGGATGCTTGCCAGGAACAGGCGGAAACCCAATTTCAGCCTCGATTTGGAGTGGACATGGAATCGACATTCGACATATTGCACTGCACCATAAACGCCTGACAACAGGAACGCTCCACGGAGCAGGACAATCCATCCCTGTTGCAGCGCGTCCGGCTCGTGTCCGCCAGCATCCTGACCGCCCCTCGAAGGCGCGGATTCACGTCCCCGCCCAGCTGCGGCCGTGCGCGTTCGAGATACGCGTCCGAGGCGGGCGTCGATGGCGCCGCCGCGGCTGCGCGGCGGCTTATGCTTTGCGCACCAATTGCGGCGCACACGGTCCCAAGCCGTGCGGGAACAGAACGCCCGCCCTTGCCGCGCCCGAGTTCAACCGGAACCCGTCCACCTTGAAGCTCTACTACGCCGACCATTTCGTCCTCCCGCTGCCCGCGGGCCACCGCTTTCCGATGGAAAAATACTCGCGGCTGCGCGCGCGCCTGCGCGACAGCGGCCTGTTCGCCGACGACGACTTGCGCGTCCCTGCCGCCGCCAGCGACGCCGAGATCCTGCGCGCCCACGACGCCGGCTACCTGCAGCGCGTCGCCGGCGGCACGCTGGACGCGGCCGAGGTACGCCGCATCGGCTTTCCATGGAGCGCGGCGATGGTCGAGCGCTCGCGCCGCTCGGCGGGCGCCACGCTGGCCGCCTGCCGCAGCGCGCTCGATCGCGAGGGCGGCGCGGCCTGTGCCGCCAACCTCGCCGGCGGCACGCACCACGCACATCGCGACTTCGGCTCGGGCTTCTGCGTGTTCAACGACGCCGCCATCGCCGCGCTGGCGATGCGGGCCGAGGGCCGCGCCGGCCGCATCGCCATCGTCGATTGCGACGTGCACCAGGGCGACGGCACCGCGACCATCCTCGCCGACACGCCCGAGGTCTTCACCTGCAGCCTGCACGGTGCGAAGAACTTCCCCTTCCGCAAGCAGGCGAGCGACCTCGACGTCGAACTGCCCGACGACACCGGCGACGAGGCCTACCTCGCCGCGCTCGATGCGGCGCTCGACACCGTCTTCACCCGCGGCCGCCCCGAGCTGGTGATCTACCTCGCCGGCGCCGACCCCTACGCCGGCGACCGCCTCGGCCGGCTCGCGCTCAGCATCGACGGCCTGCGCCGGCGCGACGAACGCGTGCTCGGCCGGTGCCGCGCCGCCGACGTGCCGGTCGCCGTGGCCATGGCCGGTGGCTACGCGCAGCCGATCGACGACACGGTGACGATCCACTTCAACACCCTCTGCACGGCGGCGCGGGTGGCCAATGCGCGCTGACGGCCGGGTTCAAATCCGCGGCGCGCACTGCGATGGTGCCGGAACGCGAGTACGTGCCCCGGATCGGCCCGCGTTGCACCGGGCATCGCGTCCGTCCCGACGCGGTGCGGCCTGCAGCGCCGAAGCACCGATCACGACGCATTGCGTCGCTGGAGACATGCAGCGATGACGACCCGACTGTACGGCGTGGACTTCACCTCCTCACCCCGCCGCGCCAAGCCGATCACCGTGGCCCATGGCCACCTCGACGGCGCGCGCGTGGAGCTCGTCCGTTTCGAGCACTGCGTTGACTGGCCCGGCTTCGAGGCCCTGCTCGCTCGCCCCGGCCCCTGGCTAGGCGCCTTTGACTTCCCGTTCGGACTGCCGCGCGAGGCGATCGCCGACCTGGACTGGCCGCAGACCTGGCCAGCCCTCGTGCGCCATTGCGCCACGCTCGGCAAGCCCGCCTTTCGCGCCGCGCTCGATGCCTACCGCGAATCTCGCCCGGTCGGTCGCCGCTATGCCCATCGCGCCACCGACCTCCCCGCACGCTCGCACAGTCCGCTGAAGCTGGTGAATCCGCCGGTCGGGCTGATGTTCCTGGAAGGGGCGCCGCGTCTGCTTGCCGCTGGCGTGCGTGTGCCGGGCATGCACGACGGTGACCCGAGCCGCGTGGCCATCGAGGCTTATCCCGGGCTGCTCGCCCGCCGCATCACCCCCGCTTCGTACAAGAGCGACGAGCGCCGCAAGCAGAACGCGGAACGCCATGCGGCACGCAAGCAGATCATCGACACGCTCACCGTCGGACCGGTCTCGTCGCAGGGCGCGTCCCGACCGCTGGTGTTGGCCGCCACACGCGAACAACACCAGGCCATGCTCGACGACGCCAGCGGCGATCTTCTGGACGCCGCGCTCGCGCTGCTGCAGGCGGCCGCGGCTGCGCGCCTTGGCCCGCCGCACTTCGGCCTGCCCGCCGGGATGGATCCGCTGGAGGGGTGGATCGCCGGTTGCGGGACAAGCAACGCTTAGCACTCGGCGACCACCGGCTTCGCACCATCGACGACGTCGCATGACCCGGGCATGCCTGCCCAATACGGTCGCTTGCTTGGCATGGCGCTTGCCTCAGCCTCAGGGCAGGACAAGTCATTCGCGCAGTTAATTCGCCCATTCGCAACGCGTTTTTTTGGGCACAATACGGACGCGTTTCGGCTTCACCCAAACCCCTCCCCCGATCACCCCGGAGATCCAGAGCATGAAGAGAACCGTCGTCGCAGTCGCCCTGATGAGCATCGGCCTCAGTGCCGCCCAAGCGCAGGAAGTGGTCGTCAAGCTGGGCGGGGCCGCCCCGCTCACCGGTAACCAGTCGCACCTTGGCAAGGATCTCGAGAACGGCACCCGCCTCGCCATCGAGGAGGCCAACGCCAAGGGCGTGACGATCGGCGGCAAGAAGGTCAAGTTCGAGCTGGTCGGCGAGGACGACCAGGCCGACCCGCGCACCGGCACCACGGTGGCGCAGCGCCTGGTCGATGCCGGGGTGAAGGGGGTGATCGGGCATCTGAACTCGGGCACCTCGATTCCGGCCTCGCGCATCTACGACCAGGCGGGCATTCCGCAGGTGTCGCCGGCCTCGACCAACCCGAAGCTGACGCTGCAGAACTTCAGCGGCGTGTTCCGCACCATCGCCAACGACGTGCAGCAAGGTACCGGGCTCGGCAAGTACGCCACCGGCGCGCTCGGCGCCAAGCGCGTCGCGATCATCGACGACCGCACCGCCTACGGCCAGGGCCTGGCCGACGAGACCGCGAAGGCGGTGAAGGAGTCCGGCGGCGAGGTCGTCGCGCGCGAATTCACCACCGACAAGGCCACCGACTTCAACGCCATCCTCACCAAGATCCGCGCCACCAACCCCGAGGTCGTCTTCTACGGCGGCATGGACGCCCAGGCCGGCCCGATGGTGCGGCAGATGAAGCAGCTCGGCATCACCGCCAAGTTCCTCACCGGCGACGGCGGCTGCAGCCCCGAGATGATCAAGCTCGCCGGCGACGGCATGTCGTCCAGCGCCTACTGCTCGATGCCGGGCCTGCCGCTGGAGAAGATGCCGGGCGGCGCCGACTTCCGCGAGCGTTACAAGAAGCGCTTCAACGCCGACGTGCAGGTGTATGCCCCCTACGCCTACGACGCCGCGATGGCCATCATCACCGCGATGCAGAAAGCCGACTCGGTCGAGCCGTCCAAGTACCTGCCCGAGCTCAAGAAGAGCAACTTCCCGGGCGTGATCGGCAACGTCTCCTTCGACGCCAACGGCGACATCAAGGAAGGCGCGGTGACGATCTACAACTTCAAGGACGGCGCCTGGGTGCCGCTGTAAGCGCCTGAACCGCCGCCGGCGCACCCGCTTGCGGCGCGCCGGCGGCGCGCGACATCCCCGTTCCGATTTGCCCGCCCCGGAGACCCTGCGCGTCCGCCGGGGCGTGGCGCGCGACTCCGCAGACTTCAAGAAGGCAGCATGGAAACCCTGATCCAGCAATTCATCAACGGGCTGGTGATCGGCAGCGTCTACGCGCTGATCGCGCTCGGCTACACCATGGTGTACGGCATCCTGGGCCTGATCAATTTCGCCCACGGCGACGTGCTGATGGTGGGCGCGCTGGTCGCGCTGCAGACCATGCTGTTCCTGATGGGCATGGCACCCGGCATGTCTCCGCTGGTGATGCTGGCGATCGCGCTCGCGGTGGCGATGGTGATCTGCATGCTGCTCGGCTTCACCATGGAGCGGCTCGCCTACCGGCGATTGCGCAACGCGCCGCGCCTGGCGCCGCTGATCACCGCGATCGGCGTGTCCTTCCTGCTGCAGACCCTGGCGATGATCATCTGGGGCCGCAACTACCACACCTTCCCGCAACTCATCTCGACCACGCCGCTGCAGCCGATCCCCGGCGTGTTCGTCACCCCGGTGCAGATCGCCATCGTGGTGGTGTCGGCGCTGCTGATGGTCGGCCTGCTGCTGCTCGTCAATCGCACCCGCATCGGCCGCGCGATGCGCGCGACCGCCGAGAACCACCGCGTCGCCAGCCTGATGGGGGTCGACACCAACGCGGTGATCGCGCTCACCTTCGTCATCGGTGCCGCGCTCGCCGCCGTGGCCGGGGTGATGTTCGCCAGCAACTACGGCATCGCCCACTACGGCATGGGCTTCATGCCGGGGCTCAAG
>Ga0116142_10006195_pt1 | contig 10398 bp, 8 predicted proteins | sample AD_UKC033_MetaG_FD_89785 | JGI IMG/M metagenome (GOLD analysis project Ga0116142, IMG submission 89785) | Active sludge microbial communities of municipal wastewater-treating anaerobic digesters from USA - AD_UKC033_MetaG | ecosystem: Engineered > Bioreactor > Anaerobic > Digestate | place: USA... | reverse complement strand
CCCTTCATGTCATCAGCGTCATAGAAATAGTGACGTGATGAAGGGATCACCAGCATTCCTGATTCCTTTGTAAGGCCCATGCGGTCAAGGTAATCAATAAGACTCTGACGTACTTCAAGGTCCAGCTCATCAAAGAGGTGAATAAGCCCGGTGTCTCTCAATGACAACCTCCTGGGGCTCACCCTCATTACAGGCTGATCCTTGTAAGTCTCTTTATTCAGTCCTATGGTGTCTTTCTCCATATGCTACGTCAGGTATTCTAAACCATGCAATTTCTGTGCCACTAGTCTTAGGCAGCTTCTTTTGACGAATTTTCAATTCAAATTTATTCACTCTTTATGTCAACAACCAAACTATTTTGATGTTCACCTGCCACCCTTTGACCAACGGAACAAAACAGGAGACGACAAAAAAAAGGATTATCACGCCCCTTCTGCCGGGTCACCATGTAAGTCCTGACTCAATCGGGGTACTGTTATATGGCTCTGACGCCCTGTCTGTGGGGAGTATCTCAAACCTCCCCTCCAGTCTTATATCTTCCGAGGAGCTTCCTGCCATCACCTTGAACCATCCGGGTTCCACCGTCCATCTCATATTTTTGTCCTGCATCTGCAACTCCTCGGGTGTAAGCAGGAACCGCACCCTCCTTGTCTCTCCCGGAGCCAGGCTGATCCTTTCAAATCCGCGCAGTTCCTTCTCGAAACGGATTACCGAGCTCACCTCATCATGCAGGTAAAGCTGCACCACCTCATCGCCAGCCCGTTCCCCGCTGTTTCTGACATCAATCGTCACCTCAACCGTTCCGCCAGCGAGCTGTTTTGCAGGCGTGATCACCAGGTTGGAATAATCAAACGTGGTGAAGCTCAGGCCATGGCCGAAGGGATAGAGGACCCCGTTCACCGTGGTGCGTGAATCTGCGTGAGCCGAAGGCTTGAAGGGGAAACACATAGGGATCTGGCCAGCCGTCTTCGGGAAGGTGACTGTCAGTTTCCCTCCCGGGTTGTAGTCGCCGAACACTATGTCAGCAATGGCCTCGCCTCCGTACCTGCCGGGAAACCATGCCTCGATGATCGCATGGCAGTCGCGCTGTGCCCTGTTTATGGTTATTGCTCGTCCGTTCATCAGCACCAGTACTACGGGTTTGCCTGTGGCGATGATCCTTTCAAGCAGCAGTTCCTGGTGACCTGCCAGATCAAGGTCAGTGCGTGAGTGCGACTCCCCCACGATAGTGTTATCCTCTCCCAGCACCAGGATCACCACGTCAGACCGGAGTGCCTTTGCCACCGCCTCTTCCATCTCTTCCATCTCCGCGCCGTCAGGAACAGAAGGGATCAGTTCGCTCCGGGGCCATCCGGCGTCAGTTATGCCGCAACCTTTCGCATAGAGTACTTCAACTGAATTGCCCAGTTTCTCCCTGAAGGCCTCAACTACCGATTTGAACTCAATCTTTTTCGGACCATACCTTGAAAGAGAGTGACTTTTGTCTGCGGCATTGGGTCCGGCCACAAGGATAGTTCTTACCGCCGCCTGGTCAAGCGGAAGGAAATTATCCAGGTTTTTGAGCAGGATCATGGACTCATATGATGCCTGCATTGCTATCTTGTCATACTCGGGATCAGCGAATAATCTGTCAGCCTCATCAGGATCTTCGATGTAGGGCTCGTCGAACAGTCCCAGCCAGAACTTTACCCACAACACGTCGCGTACTCTGCTGTCAATGACCTCCATGGGTATGGAGCCTTCCTCAATCAGTTCGCGCAGGGGCATGATATATGATTCTGGTGTGCGGAAGGTAGTGCGCACATTCATCCCTGCCATGACAGCCTGCCTGACTGCATCCTTGTAATCGGGAGCAACCTGATGCTTTGACCAGAGGTATTCCACTGCCTCGCTGTCAGAGACTACATAGCCCCGGAAGCCATACTGCTGCCTGAGCAACTCTGTCAGGAAATAGTATGAGCCTGTCACGGGCTCTCCGTCATAATCATTGTATGAGCTCATGGTACCGTGGGCTTTGCCTTTCATGAAGGCCACCCTGAACGGTTCCAGCAGCAGTGAGTGCATTTCGCGTGGCGCTATCTGAGGGTCAGTGCGTGTGGCATGATCCCTTCCTCCTATGGGTATGCTGTATGCTGCAAAATGCTTCGGTGTGGAGACCACCCTGTGCTCTTCCTGAAGTGCCAACACCTGCTCCAGTCCCAGTTGCGCCACCAGCCAGGGGTCCTCCCCGTAGCACTCCACCACGCGGCCCCACCGGGGATCACGTGCCACATCAAGGATGGGCGAATAGACGTTGGTGAATCCCACGGCCCTGCTCTGGAGGGCTGTGATCTTACCCACAGAGGCCACCAGCTCCCTGTTCCATGAAGATCCCACTCCTATCTGTGGCGGAAAGAGTGTGGCGCCGGTGAAGCAGGCCCCATAGATGCCTTCATTGGTGAAATCAACAGGTATGCCCAGGCGGGTCTCCTCAATGAACCACCTCTGTATCTCATTGATGGCTTTTGCATGTGCAGAGGGAGGCCAGGAGAAGACATCCGACCTGTAGCCGTTGAGTTGCTCATCGATGTTGGCTATGCCATCCTTCCACACCCTGTTCTTCCATTCCGGCGTGGGGAGCGAGTCGGTCAGCACCTTCCTGTACCCGTAAAGGGTAGCCAGCTGGCAGCTCTTCTCCTCAACCGTCATCCTGCCAAGCAGGTCTTCAACACGCGTATCATAATCAAGTGAAGGATCCTCATAGGGGTCCATTACACCATTCTTGTTAAAATCAATCCATCCCTTCTGATAGACGGGGTTCTTTCCATAAGGAGTATAACGGCCTTTACCCTGGGCGGAAAGCGGCTGTATACCGGCAAGGAACAGTATCACGCCTAAAAAGGCAGTGAGGGCAGGTAATCTCATCATGTGCATTATAATGAATGTATATCAGTGTTCTATTCGAAACTCACTGTAGCCTTCAGGCACTCCCTCCTGCACCTCCGCCGTATCCACAAACCCCCTTCCGGGTCCTCTCCTGCACCAGGCCGCAAAGCGCTCAAGCTCCTCCCTGCTACCCTCAGCCTCTATGTAAACACTGCCGTCAGGCATGTTGCGAACATAGCCTGTGACACCCCTCTTCCACGCCTCATGAGCAGCACTCCACCGGAATCCCACTCCCTGTACCATGCCGGTGACATGTATCCTGTAAAGAAGCTTCTTTTCCATCTGTCAGTACTTATGCTGAAAAGAAAAGGGGAGAAGCATTGAATATTTTTACTTCCAATTTACGTTATTTTATGCATTTTTGGAATGGTTTGTGACAAAAAGAGAGAAGTGATAAGCAGATGAAGAAGGGCTGGAAAATATCGATAACGGCATTGGCCTTTATAATCGGTCTTCCTCTCCTGTTTGCAGGTTCCGTCTACGCCGGACTCTTTGGCCGTCTGCCAGGGAAGAAGCAGCTAAGCCTCTACAGGAATGCAACGGCATCACTGGTCCTCTCCTCTGAAGGGGAGATGATAGGCAAATATTATTCGGAGAACCGGACCACAATAACCCGGGACCAGATACCGGATCACCTTATCAATGCCCTCATTGCCACGGAGGATGCCCGGTTCTACGAACACAGGGGAATTGATGCCAGGAGCCTTGTACGTGTCTTCTTCAAGACCATTATCTTTAATGACCACAGCGCCGGAGGAGGCAGCACCATCACCCAGCAACTGGCCAAGAACATGTATGGCCGTAAAGATTACCTCATTCTGCCTGTCTTCATTAACAAGACAAGGGAGGCTCTCCTGGCGGGACGTATCGAGAAGGTCTTCTCCAAGGAAGAGATACTGATCCTTTACCTGAATACCGTCTCTTTCGGTGAAAATCTATATGGCATTGAGGCTGCCTCACAGAGGTACTTCAGCAGCACCACGGATGCTCTCACCATGGAGGAGGCCGCCCTGCTCGTGGGAATGCTGAAGGCAAACACCTCCTTCAATCCCCGTCTCTATCCGGATAATGCCGTCAGGCGGAGGAACGTCGTTCTGAAGCAGATGGAGAAATATGGCTACATCGGCTCCATGAAGGCTGATTCGCTTTGCGCACTTCCGCTGAAACTCAATTATAACAAGACAGATATCACCGGTCCGGCCGACTATTTCCTGGTGAGGGTGAGAGCGGAAGCTGAACGGATACTTAAGGAGATATCATCATACAGGGGCAGGGAGTGGGATATTGAGCGAGACGGCCTGATCATCACCACCACACTCTCCCTGCCACTGCAAATGGCTGCCCGTGAGGCGTTTACGGCACATTTGCCGAAAATGCAGAAGAGGCTTGACGAACAGTATAATACATCATCCGGACGAAGGGCCCTGAAGGAGATACCTGACAGTCTCAGGAAGATGATGACCACTCTGCATGCCGGACTGCTTGCCATTGATCCGGCCACGGGTGCAGTCATGGCCTGGGCCGGAGGGATCGACTTCAAAACGCAGCCCTATGACCAGATCCTTGCCAGGAGGCAGCTGGCATCAGTTTTCAAGCCTTTCATTTTTGCCGCTGCCCTGGAAGACGGCATCGAACCCTGCCAGTATCTTGACAATGACTCCGTTGTGCTATCAGGATTCAATAACTGGAGCCCGGAGAACTACAACCACTCATACGGTGGTAAATACTCGCTCGCAGGCGCTCTGGCACATTCAATGAACATCCCCACCTTCAGCCTCTACATGATGACAGGCTTTAAGAAGGTTGACAGGCTGTGGAGGGAAATGGGCTTTTCCTATCCCCTGGAAGACATGCCATCGCTGGCCATGGGTACCGCAGAAGCAAGCATTCTGGAGGTGGCGCTTGCATATTCATCATTCGCCAACGGCGGAGAAAAAATCACACCATATTTAATTGAGTCAGTCAAATCTCCTGATGGCAGAATCCTCTGGCAGCATACCCCGTCCTTTAATCGTGACAGGGTCCTGTCAGAACGTTCGGCCACCCTCATGGCAGCCATGCTGCTGAAAGCCATCAGGGAAGGCACAGGAGCTTCTGTACACAGTGTTTACGGGGTGAAAGTGCCACTGGCGGGGAAGACCGGGACCTCGCAGAATTATGCCGATGCATGGTTTGCCGCATTCAATCCGGGAATAGTAATAGTCAGCAGGGTGGGCGCTTCAACTCCGTCAATCCATTTCAACAACAGCCGTTACGGTTCGGGCAGCGCACTGGCGCTTCCGCTGGTGGCAATGACCCTCAAGAAAGCCGAGAAAGAAAAAGGACTGATGACAAGGATCAATGTGCCGTTTGACCCCCTGTCTCCTGAGCTGGAGATGGCGCTTGCCTGCCCCGACTTCAGGGACAAGACCTTCTTTGACAGGCTGTTTGACATCTTCAAGGAGAAGGAGATAGACTATGAAGAAGCAGGCAGGCGCAGGCGTATTATCCGCGGAAGGATCTTCAGACGCTGATTTTTCATCAAAACTTCATCATCTGATCATTTTCTTGCAGTCCAGTAGTACAAACCAAAAAGAGATTAAAATGAGAAAAAGAGTAACCTTGCTGCTGACAGCAGCATTGCTCCTTGCTGCCGGAGCATGCAACGAGATAAACAGGGGCGATGAGCAGGGAAGAGTAATCCTCAAAGTCACTGACGCACCTTTTGATATAAGCAATATTGAATCAGCCCTGGTGACCATCACCAGGATTGAGCTGAAGAAGGCGGGTGACGGAATCAGTGACGGTAATCCTTTTATTACCATGTCAGAAGACACTATCACCATCGACCTCATTGACCTGAGGAACGGGATTACCGAGACTCTCCTTGATATGGAGATACCCACAGGGCAGTATGATATGATCAGGCTCTATGTGGATGAGGCAGGTCTCAAACTGAAGGATTCAGAAGAGATACACAGGTTAAAGGTTCCAGGTGGCAGCCAGACAGGCATAAAGGTTCTTCTCCGTCCGGCACTTGAGGTATCTGAGGGCAATCTCTCCGAGATACTTGTAGATATTGACCTCTCCAGGTCATTCATCCTGAGAGGCAATCCTGATCACAACAACGGTTTCATATTCAAGCCGGTTATCAGGGCAGCCAACATGGCGAAGGCAGGCTGTGTAAGGGGTACCGTCAGTGACGCGGAAGGAGACAAGCTGAACGAAGCCAGTGTGTGGATTGAGCAGGATACAGTTGTTGCCACTGCCTTCACCGATTCACTTGGTTATTATGCCATCATTGGTATTCCTGCAGGAGAGTATTCGGTCTCAGCCACGAAGGATGGGTATGATACAATCAGTTTTGACGGTGTGAATATAATCGCCGGCAATAAAACCATCCTGGATTTTGTGCTGACAAAGAACTGAAAGCCTGATTGATCTGAAACAGCTTCAATGAAAGCCGTGCCCCCGATGGCACGGCTTTTGTTTTTTGTGTTTTAAATAACTAAATTTGGATGTCAACCTACAGAGAACTGCCGGAAAACTAATCCCGGTCATTTAAGGAACTAAAACAAAAAGGAAATGAAAAAGAGACGCGTACTGATTTTTGTTGCAGTCATTTCAGTCGCACTGGCTACGGTGATCTCCTGCGCGGTCAATCCAGTTACCGGCAAGAAAGAGATTATGCTTATGTCAGAAGCCCAGGAGATACAGCTGGGATTGTCATATCACCCCCAGGTGATGGCAACTTTTGGGGAGTATGCCGATCCGCAGCTCCAGAATTATGTACAGGCTATGGGAACCGAGATGGGCAAAATGTCTCATCGGCCAAACCTTGAGTATCATGTAAAGGTAGTTGATTCACCCGTGGTGAACGCTTTTGCAGTACCGGGAGGGTTTATCTATCTTACAAGAGGAATAATGGCCAATCTCAATAACGAGGCTGAGTTCATAGGAGTACTCGGTCATGAGATGGGGCATATAGTCTACCGCCACTCCGTCAGCCAGCAGACCAAACAGCAGCTTGGCACACTCCTCCTGATTGGCGGAATGATAGCCTCACCAAAGTTTGCCAATTATGCCGAACAGGCAATGCAGGGGCTGGAACTGCTCTTCCTTAGCTTCAGCCGGGATGACGAACGGGAGGCAGACGCCATAGGTTCAGAGTATGCCACCAAACTGGGATATGACGGAACAAAGATGGCAGACTTCTATAAGGTCCTGATCAAAATGAATATGGCACAGTCGGAAGGAGGCGTTCCCACCTTCCTCTCCACCCACCCCGATCCGGGCGACCGGTACAATGCGGTACTCAGGAATACCAAGGCATGGCAGGACAGTCTCAGGCTTCCCTCCTACAAGGTGAATGCCGACTCATACCTTCAGATGATTGACGGCATGATTTATGGCGAAGATCCAAAACAGGGATACACCAGGGACAACACCTTCTATCACCCTGAGTTAAGATTCAAGTTCTCCTATCCGCTGGGATGGAATCTCACCAATGCGCCTACTCAGGTCTCCATACAGCCTGCTGACGGCAGAGCATTGATCCTCTTCACCCTGGCAACACAGAAGACCCTTGAATCAGCCGTTGACAGCACCCTCGCCATGTACGGCCTGCAACTGCAGCGTGCAGAGAGGAGAACCGTCAACGGAATGCCTGCCATTATAACCCTTTCCGTACAACAGTCCCAGAATCAGCAGACAGGAGCCACAGCCTCAAACTCTGTTCTCTCTTACTTTATTGACTACGGTTCCACATTCTACGTTTTCCATGGCGTATCCACCGATGCTGACTTTGCAGCCTATGCTCCCACCATGGAAGCATCAATGAAGACCTTTGCACGCCTGACTGATGCATCCAGGATCAACGTCAAGCCAAAGAGGGTGTATGTTAAAAAGACACCCCGCACATCAACACTGGCAAGTACCCTGAGCTACTACGGCATGCCGCAGGACATGATGGAAGAGCTTGCTCTGCTGAACAACATGGAACTCACTGACCAGATCCCGGCAGGAAAATATATTAAGATTGTATCCGAATAGCCATTTTGACAAAATATCGTATAATAGTAATCTGAAAAACTGACAGACATTGATATACCAGACATTGGGAAAATCAGGCCACCGGGCCTGGATTGACAAGAACAGGCTCTACCTGAAATATGGTCTGATTGGCCTGTTCATCATCATACTGCTTGCCACCTCTCTCTTCCAGGTGCAGCCTGAGGAAGTTGGTATCATAACCCGCTTCGGCAAGTATGTGCGCAAGGTTGAACCGGGGCTTAACCTTAAAGTCCCGATCATAGAGAGACTCTATAAAGTTGCCGTTGAGAGGCAGCAGAAGGAGGAATTCGGTTTTCGGACCACCTCTGCCGGGGTAAGGTCAGAGTATACCAAGCAGGGCACCGCGGATGAATCACTGATGCTCACCGGTGATCTCAACCTGGCTGATGTGGAGTGGGTGGTTCAGTACCGTATTGAAGACCCTTACAGCTTCCTCTTCAGGGTCAGGGAACCGGTGGTGGCACTGCATGACATCTCGGAAGCATCCATGCGGGAGATTGTGGGTGACCGCACCGTCAACGAGGTGCTTACCGTGGGGAGGGCAGAGATAGCCTCCAGCGTTCACCAGAAGATTCAGCAACTCTGTTCCGAGTACTCACTGGGAATCAGAATAGAACAGGTGGTGCTGCAGGATGTCAATCCTCCTGATCCGGTCAAGGATGCCTTCAACGACGTGAACCAGGCACAGCAGGAGAGGGAGACGCTTATCAACCAGGCCCGCTCGGAATACAATAAGGTAATCCCCAAAGCAAAGGGACAGGCGGAGGAGACAATACAACGTGCCGAGGGTTATGCCACCGAAAGGGTCAACAACGCCCTTGGCGAAGCCACCCGCTTCAATGCACTCTACCTTGAATACATCAAGGCACCGGAGGTAACAAAACGAAGAATCTACCTCGAAACAATGGAGGAGATCCTTCCAAAAGCCGGCAATAAAATCCTGACTGATGAGAGTGGCAATAACCTGTTGCCTCTCCTCCAGATGCAGCTCACCTCAAAAAAGTAATCCATGCGCACAAAAACTGCAAAACTTATAGTAATAGTCAGCGTGCTGCTGGTGATCCTGCTTCTGATCCTGGAGTGCGTTTACAAGGTTAAGGAGACAGAACAGGTTGTGGTGACACAGTTCGGGAAACCCGTCGGAGAGCCTAAAATCACTCCGGGGCTGAAACTCAAAATGCCCTTTATCCAACGGGCTAACTACTTCGAGAAAAGATACATGGAGTGGGACGGAGATCCTAACCAGGTGCCTACCAAAGACAAGAAATTCATCTTCGTTGATACCTATGCCCGGTGGCAGATTACCGATCCTCTCCAGTTCTTCAAGAGACTCACTGATGAAAGAGGCGCACAATCGCGACTGGCTGACATCCTCGACGGTGAGACCCGTGACCATATAGCAGGCCATAACCTGGAAGAGATTGTGAGATCAGTGAACAGAACCCCTGTTTCATCAGGACTTATCGGCGAGGAGGCGGGAGACACGCTGAACAACATCACCACAGGGAGGCAGAAGATAGAAGACATGATCCTTATCTCTGCAAATGAAAAGGCAAAGGATCTGGGCATTGTCATCCTTGACGTGAGGATCAAGCGCCTTAACTATGTTGAGGAGGTGAGGACGCAGATTTATGAGCGAATGAAGAGCGAGCGTTACCGCATTGCAGAAAGGTTCCGGTCGGAAGGCCAGGGGGAAGCTTCAAAGATCAACGGAGAGAAGGAGCGTGACCTTAAAACCATCCAGTCAGAAGCCTACAGGAAGGCGGAAGAGATACGGGGGAAGGCCGATGCCAGGGCAACAGCCATCTATGCGGGCGCCTATGACCAGTCAGCCTCAGCCCGCAACCTGTACAGCTTCGTTAAATCAATGGAAACCTTCCGGATGACCTTCGACAGTACCACTACAATAATACTCTCAACCGACAGTGAGCTTTACAAATACCTGACCGGGTTCAATAAATGAGCCAACCCTGACCAACCCGGGGAAGATGTGCCTCAGGACGCATCAGAATGATACCGTGGAGTTTTTGAATTCCGCGGTATTTTATTGCCCGGACAGCCTCCTGCCACCAGAGGATATAATCAAAGCGCAGCCCCTGTTGGTCAACACCTGTACGGCATCTGTCAAAAGAGGCCGGCCATAAGCAGTTTTCATACGTATATTAGTATAGAATTCATCTCTGAAAGACATGAAGACATACTACCAGATAACAGCAGAAGGAATAGGAATTGTCCTGCTCCGGAAAAGGAAGATTGCAAAAGCGCTTCGCAGGTGGTTGCGTGAAAAAGGTTTGTCCTACGAGTACGTTTTTTACATCCAATAATCTTTCAGGTATAGTTTCTGTTCAAGAATTTTCCGAAGCAGCTCTGACCGGCCCCTCCAACGGGGCCGGTACAATTCTTTAACCCCTACAGGGTATT
>Ga0116142_10006193_pt1 | contig 10398 bp, 7 predicted proteins | sample AD_UKC033_MetaG_FD_89785 | JGI IMG/M metagenome (GOLD analysis project Ga0116142, IMG submission 89785) | Active sludge microbial communities of municipal wastewater-treating anaerobic digesters from USA - AD_UKC033_MetaG | ecosystem: Engineered > Bioreactor > Anaerobic > Digestate | place: USA... | reverse complement strand
GGCGCCGTCATGGGCACCACCAACACTCAAACCGTCACGAACAAAACCATGAGCACAGGCTGCACCTGGAGCGGCACAGCAATTCCTGTCGCCAACGGCGGCACCGGCGCGACGACTGCAGCAGCGGCATTAACCAATCTGGGATTATCAGCAACGGCAGCAGAACTAAACTACGTTGACGGTGTAACATCGGCGATTCAGACACAGTTAAACGCAAAGGCGGCCAGCTCGCATACACACAACTACGCCGGTTCTGCATCAGCAGGCGGGGCTGCCACGTCTGCGCTCACGGCGGCTACGGCAACCGTAGCTCTTTCTGCTAACGCAATCCGCACTTCTGCCCCGGCCAGCCCGGCAGACGGCGACATCTGGGTGGAGTAAACAATATGAGAAGAAATTGCATTTTATTGTTAATCGTTCTAGTTTTCTCCGTGGCCTTGAGTGCAAGCGGAGTGCCTTCCGTCAACACTCTTCGCGTAAGAAACGGGATCACCTACAGTCACCGACTCTACACTTCTTCTACGGATGCGCCATCCCCAAGGATAGTCGTCAGGGTCAATGGACAAAACAGATACGCTGGACTTTGTAACTATGTAACAACCCCTGGTGTTGTTGGCAGCGCCCCCTTGAAACTAAGAGCGGCTGGGACAAAAGTCGTCATGCCAATAACATATTCTCACGGTGCAATCGCAAGCACTAATCTTTCAAGCAATCAAACGCTATATTTCGACGTTGATACAAATGAGCGATTTATTTTCTCTGTTCCCACTTCCAAGCAAATCAGAGTCTATACCGGAACCACGGGAGCGCAAGTAGCAACCTGGACATTAGCCTATACTCCTGCAGATATAGTTGTCGATTCAAGCAATTACGTTTATGTCAGAGATCAGAACAACAGTTATGTAATTAAATACAACTCTTCTGGAGCCTCTCAGGGCAGCATTTATAACACTGCTTTTATTACCCCTGTATTTGCAAATGGGCATATTTATGCCACCCACTCATCAGACCCAAAGATACGGAAATACAACACATCGCTTACGACAATCAGCACCTCTGCGGTAATGTCAGGGCTATACAAAAACTTTGGAGTCGACTCAAGCGACAACGTTTATTATACGAACACCTCAAAAACCTTCAAGTATTCTTGGAGTGGCGCTCTCGCCGCAGAAAACCCACAAGACCCAAACATCACCAGTGGTGTTTGTTTCGTTCCAGAAGTCTCCCAAGCAATACTTGATAATTATCAGAGTGGCGCGGTTCCAACGTTGAAAAATCACGCAATGGGCGGAGTGGGCTTTATGAAGCCCCCGTCTGTTAATGCAGATATTATTGGTTTTCGCGCAAGAAACGGCAAGGTTTATTGTGCATACGGCGAAGGCGGCTTGGTAAAGTTTGCCATTTATACCTACTAACCAGAGGACATTATGAAGAAAAGCATCATTTTCCTGTTCATCCTCATTGCCTCAACCGCCTTCTCTCAACCCGTTAAACCGCACACCTTCAGCCCTGCCGACCCGGTCAGCAGCGCAAAAATGAACGCCAACTTCGACACGATTTACCAGTGGGGCTCAGTCGCCAGCGCAGCGATCGAGCTGCACAAAGCCGACACGGCAGCTCACGGCGCGACCGGCGGAGTCGTTGGCGCAACAAAGACGCAGTCACTGACGAACAAAACGCTGGACAGCAGCAACAGCATCGACGGTGCAGCCATAAAGACCGGCATGGTTGCGGAAGCAAGAATTGGTCCCGAGATAGCGCGAAGCATTGACGTCTCCGTGCAGATCATGAGTCATGAAATGCTGACTCAGGCTCATGGTGCGACTGGGGCGGTTGTTGGCACGACGAACGCTCAGACACTGACGAATAAGACAATCGGCACCGGTTCGACCTGGAACGGCAACGCCATTTCTGACGCCTACCTCAACACCGCATATTCGCATGCGGCGATGTCCGGACACAGAAATTCGATCACATCTGCAGACACACGCAACACCAACTACGAGCCAGACGACAGAAACCGAGGTTTTTACGCTGACTTCAAGGGTAACGCAACGGACGGACTTTCGGACGGTAGCACTTACCACGGAGTCCTGACGTTTCGCCCGTATGGCTTCACAAGCGATATGTCTGGCGGTTACCCTTTTCAGCTCGGTTTCACAGAAAATATAAATTTATGGCTACGAAAAGGCACGTCAGCGACTGCATGGAGTAGCTGGTATAAGCTTTTCCATTCTGGGCATACGATCCCAGACGGAAACATCGATTCAGCTCTGGCTAGAGACTCTGAGGTTACGTCGGCGATCTCAACGCATGCTGGCTTGACTGCAACACACGGCGCGACTGGGGCGATAATGGGAACGACGAACACCCAAACCGCCTACCCAAAAACGCTTTATTCGAGCGCAGACACTAGTTCCCCATATTGGCATAAAAATAACGACGGCGCCGGCTCAGGCCTTGATGCCGATACGCTTGATGGCAACAATTCTTCATTTTTCGCAACAGCGGCGTCCTTAGCAGGTTATCTACCGCTTGCGGGCGGAACCATGAGTGGAGTTTTAACCTTAAAAAACGATGTTTATGGCGACTCCTACTCTACTGGCGCCTTAAATCTGCGCAATTCAAATATTTACGGAGCGAACGGATTTTTTTTCGGGGATGCTGTAGATTCGACCGCAGAAGGAATTCATTTTTACAATTCATCAACGTCAACCGATTGGCTGTATGCAGCCTCGGGCAATTTATATTTCGCTCCCAACAGAACTATAGGCACACTAGGAACCAGTTACACCCTATGGCACGCCGGAAATGACGGTTCTGGCTCTGGTCTGGATGCCGATACACTGGATGGCTTGAATTATTCGGCGTTTTCGTCTGTCGTTCCCAATAACTCCTATGCTTTCCTTGGGGCGACGTATATCAGCGGCGGGACCGAAAAGCCCAGCTATTTCGGATCGGGAAAACTAAAGCTTCAAATGCTTTCAGGAGGCAACGTCGGCGCGCCAGATGGCTGGAATGATTGCCTCTGGATGAGCTCTTATACCGGTGGCGACGTCAAGCCGAGCAATTTGCTTATTTTAGGGAAATATACCGACTCAATCGGCTTTTGCCGCCAAAATTACGACTCGACAACCTGGGGCACTTATCGAAAAATATGGCACTCAGGGAATCAGGGCGAAGGATCTGGACTCGATGCCGATCTTCTTGATGGTTATCACGCCGTAACAGCAAATGCCGTCAGAACAATACCAGTCCGCGACGGCAGCGGCGACATAACAACCAGGCTTTTCCGCTCGACCTACGCCGAACAAACAACCGCCCCAGCAACTACCGCTGACATTGCTTTTCGCAACGACACGTCAGACAACTACATCCGCTTCATGAGCGCTAACGCCTTCAAAAACTGGATGATCAACAGCAAAATCGGCGTCGTCCAGACGTCTGCGCCGGCCAGTCCGGTCGACGGCGACATCTGGGTGGAGTAAACAACATGGCAGAGCAAACAATCAACTACGAATGCGGCCCGAAAGCCCTTTTTGCTGCCCTGAAAAAGCACTCCCCGGAATGGTTCAACATGACCTACGAAGAATTCCTGCGCTACTGGAAATGGCCGGCAACTGGCACCTTCCGTGACAATATGCGCGATCAGCCAGGTGACCACCTGCAGGTTCTGCGCAACCTCAAGATTCAGCACCGCCGGGTCGATATCGACGATCTTCTCAACAACCGATGGCCGGAAGGCAAAACAGTAGTCCTGCTTCACGATCCCGCCGATCCGATTCTGACTCAGCACTGGGTCAGGATGATCAGATTCGACCGACTCTCGGGCCGATACCATTTCGACTGGGGCGACGGAGAAATGAAGAACTGCAGCGCAGAGCAGCTCAAAGAATCATTCATGGCCGGGGCTCCCGATTATGCTTACTGCCTCGGCGAATCCGAACCCAGCACACTCAACCGCGTTCAAAACTGGTTCTGGCTGCAGCTTCAAAAAATAACCAAAAGGATTTCGTCATGGTTGTGAACAAAGAAATTCCAGACTGGCGCTGGTTCTGGGGCCAGGATTACAAACCAGACCCCAAAGAAGCGCAGCAGATCCTCAGCGGCGCCGACGTTCTTTTAACCGATCCTAACTGCGTCCTGATGATGACTTACGACAAGGCAAACCTGGTAGCAACAATTCATCTTTACCTGGAGCCGACGCACCGGAACTCTCGCAGAGTCGCAGAAACCATTCTGACCGCAGAGAAAATAGCGGCAACTGACGGCATGAGAAAGGTAGTCGCCCCACTGACCGAAGGCAACCCATACTTGCGCGGCGGGAAAAAGCGCAAATTCGGCTACACGCTTGAAGGCGAGCTGAAGAATCAGTTCTTGATCGACGGCCAGCCGCACTCGCTTTTCCTCTACGGAAAGCTGTTGCAACAAAATCCCCCTGATAATAAAAAGGAGTAACCTTATGGGTTCACTTGCATCAGCAGCAATTCCAGGCATTTCTAAAAACTTTGGAGCATTCAACCCGGCAACTCAGCCACAGCCGCAACCACAGCCTCAGGCTCAGCAGCCTCAATCCATACCACCGCAGGGCGTTCCGGGAGGGATGGGAAATCTCGGTGCCATTTTTCAAAGTCTCCTGCCAATGATTATGAACGGCGGCCTGTTTGGCGCACAACAGAACCAGGGCCAGCGAGCATTAAACGCCGTCAACTCCGGCGGCGTATTCAGCCCCGGATCAACGGCAATCCAACCACAATACAATCGGCAGATGAACAGCATGCAGGACGCAACCGCCAGACTCGGGAATCTCTCAAGATTCGGCCAGCCCTCGAACACAATGCCGGGGAATAGCAACTCTCAACAACCAAATATGCAGCTGTTTCCCGGATCAGGCCCCGTGCAAAAACACACCGGACAAGCCGCCCTTGATTTTGCCAGACAAAACCCAGGGTCGAACCCAAATAACGTCTTCAATATGCCGACCAGCACGACCTCTGCAACCAACTCCCCGAGGCAACCAGCCGCATATAACCCCTATCAAATGCGAACCAATTCTGGCACCCCAGCCCAAACCGTTCAAACTTCTTCTCAGCCAGCCAGGCCGGCAACTACTGCCGCTCCACCTTATGGCCAATTAAATTCTAAAGCAGGGATTGCGAATTCGTGGCAAAACGCGACTAATAACGGCAAGAATGGTTCTCAAGCAGGATCAATGCTTACTACTTCACTTGTTAACAGCATGACTCCGGCAGAAAGACAGAAATTTTTCTCGACCGGGCAAGTACAGCAGCCCTCAAACAATCCTTTCGCAAAGCGACCGCTTATTGTTTAACTCGCGCATTTAATCGCTGTTGCAACAAAACGCCTCCTTAATTGGAAATCAATTTTGGAGGTTTTTCTATGGGCGGAATAGGCGAAGCAATTGCGGGCCCGCTTATCGGCGGAGCCGTAAGCAGCATTTTTGGCAAAAAAGATAAAAGCCCGTCAGCAGCGGGCATGGCGAACTCTGCCCCGATTCAAACACCTCAGCAGGCGCAGGCTTCAAACACACTTTTGCCCGTCCTCGAAGGCTGGATGACCAAACCGCCACAGGTGAACGCTCCAAAGCCGACACAAACCCGCATCACATACGGCAACTCTTTTGGCGGCTCTGGCGGGCAACAACAGCCGTCTTTTTTTGGCTCTGGCGGACAGCCAGCGACGCAACTCAACGGTGGACGCGGCGGCAATACCTACCCCGGCATGGATTTTTTTGGCGGCGCGCCAACTCAGCAAGCGGGCCAAAATTCGCAATCCGGCTTTGGCGCCAATGGTTTTTCCTTCACGCCAGGGCAATGGCAGCAAAACACTGCAAATGCAGAAATTCAATCTCAAATAGACGCTCTGCAGGGGCAATACCAAAGCACGATAGACTCGGCTGCAAAAGTTGGAACACGAAGCTCTCTTGAATCACAACTAGAAAATCTTCGAACGCAACAGACAAACTGGCAAAGGCAGCAACAACAAAACAGCAACAACCGCCTGGGAAACGTCGGCCAGTCTCTTTATAACGCTGGATTCAAAGTATATAACCCATACCAGCAGGCCGACCCATATGCTTCACAAATCAGCGGTCTCGAGGCAAAGTTAAACGACCTGAACAAATACGAGGGGCAAACAGCCAATTTTCAGCAACAAATTTCCGACCTTCGCAGCCAGCTGGGTCCTGATGAATACTATGAAGCCGGCGCCCTTAACATTCCAACGGCTCCGACAGCATCGCCCACACTCGGAACAACGGGAACATATCAGCCTATTTTCGCCGACCCGAATGCTGGCTATCAAGGAATGGATTACAGCAACCTTATCAGCCAGATCATGCAGCCCATTCAAGCCAACTCCGCTCAACAGAACGCATACGGCACCTATCAGCAGCAGAACTATCAAAACATGATTAACGCTCTTGGACAGAATCCGAACGGGGCGTATCAGATGAAGAACTACAATCCGCAAATTGCCAATCTCACGAAAAACCAATACGGCACATACCAAGAACAGAACTATAAGCCGCAAATTTCCGAAATTACCGGCTATCAAAACAAACTTTCGCAAAGCGCAGCCGAAAAAGCAGCCGAAGGCCTGGATCGACAATTCAGGGAAGGCTACGATTCGAGCTACCTCAAAGACCTTGCAGCTTCTCAGATAGATCCGCTCAAGGAACTCTACCAGGAAGCTATCAGACAATCTACTGCAGACTTCAACCGCAGAGGCCTCTCGGGGAGCGGCTTTGAATCTCTTGAAAAATATGGCTCTGACGACAATTCCTTAACTACGCGGTTTCTGAAAGAGGCCGCAAATGTTCAGCGCGACGTTGCCCTTCGCGGAGCCGAAGCCGCCAGAGAAGACCAATATCGAAATGCCCAGATGCAGAATGAAGCGATCGGCCTCGCCAACAATCTTGGCCAGTCTCTGAGCGCCGAACAGCTCAACAGGACGCAAACCGGCCTCAACGCTCTGATGCAGCAAAACGCCACCAACGAGTCGAACCGCCAATATTGGGATGCAAACCAGCTCAATAAAAATCAGGCAGCTCTTGGGGCTACCATGCAACAGGATACTTTCAATGAATCCAATCGACAATACTGGAATGCAGACCAATTCAATAGAACCGGTGCCCAACTCGACGCCAGCATGCAGCAAAATGACATAAACGAATCAAACCGCCAATACTGGAACGAAGACCAGCTGAAACGGAACGAAGTTGATTATGGCCGAGCCATGGATCAGAAAGGCCTGCTTAAAACCGGCCTGACTGCATTAATGCAGCAGGATTCGACAAACGAAGCGAACCGGCAGCGCTGGAGCGATTTCGACCGCCAACTCGCACAACAAAACGAAGCGAACCGCATGGATTGGGCCAGCTTCCTGAACCAGCAGCAAATGTACGATCAGCAACAGCAGGTGGCAGACTGGGGCCGCAACCTGGACATGATGAAGTGGCTCGTCGGCAGAGAAGACGATCTTACCAACCGCCAGCAGGGCTTCGATCTCGACCAGCAGAAAATCAATTACGACATTTACCAGCAGGGCATCAACAACCTGATGTCCTTCATTAACGGTCAGGCGCCGGTAGCCAACAACATGCAGCAAAACTACTGGAACGCATTCAACGCGCAGAACCAGCAAAATGCGGCAAATCAGAACTACAACCAGAATCTTGCCAATATGGCAACCGGCATGTTCAACAATTACCAGAACCAAAACCAGGCAATGAATAATGCCAGGTCAACGATGGGCGGCGTTGCTAACTCGGTCATGGGTGCTTTCGGCGTTCCCATTCCCGTTATGAGCTTTTAAGGAGGCGACGATGGGAAACTCTAATTTTCTCGGCTATGCAGCCGGAGCATATAACTACCAGGAAGAAAAAAGGCGAAAAGACGCCGAAGAAGCCCTTGAGCGCCAGTATAAACAAATGCAGCTCGACTCGATGCGCCACCGCCAGGCGGAATTCGAATATCAAAAGAGCCGCGACCGAAAACGCGATGAAATCGAAGATGAAAAATGGAAGCTAGAGAAAGAGAAGCTCGACGAAGCAAGGCAATCCAAAGCACTCGCGCCGATCATCAAGCCATATGTTCCATACCTGAATCGCGACATACCTGGCAAAAGCACTCTCGAAGTTCCCCTGCCGAACAAGATAATGGGCAATATTCTTTCAGCTACCGGTATGCCGGCAATAGGTCTGCCAGGCCTTCCAGAAAATGCAATTCCCGGCCAGGTTAATTTTGAAAACTTTCTCACTGGCGACGAACAGTCGGATCTTCTGAAAAGTCAGCAGAAGCTTGCTGAAAAAGAAGCCATGATCGACTTCGAAGTCAAAAAGAGACGCGCCCTGGCTGACGCCGGAGTGATTCGCGACTACAATCGCGATCCGCTTGGTTCCAGATCGAAATCGACCGGCGCTAAAGGATCTGGAAAATACGACTTTTATGCAGAGCCCACCGCAACCACCGTTAACACCAAAGAACCAATCACCGCACCAACCATTCAGGCCTTCCAGCCATACAAATCCTACGAAGAAGTTCTTTACCGCGGCACTCCAGAAGAGCAAGCCGCCATGTCGCAACTCTTCGAAGCCGAAAACGAAAAACTGAAGAATTCGCCACAGGCTCAGAAGAATGCACTCGCGCTGCTCAACCGCAGCCGCAGAGACTCCCACGCACAAACTGTTGCGGAGGCCGAAAAGCAAAGAAAGAAAAGCGAAGCCGCAAAACTTCCCAAAATCAATGCAGGCCCAGAAATTTACGGCAAGATTCTTGAATTCTATGGGTTGTCCCCGGAAGAAATAGCCTCTGCCACTTCTGGCATTCCTGGAAAAACTGCGCCCGCGCCAGCTTCTTCAACCCAGGCTATCCCAACTCAACCGCCAGCAATCAGTCAACAGCCGAGAAGCCCGCAGTCAGGGCAAAGCATAGAGCCAATTGTTGCCCCGCAAATCGCCCCAGTCCAACCCCCGGCGCCTATCACTCAACAGCTGCCAGCCCTCACCCTGGAAGATCAGCAAAAAGCAATTATTCAGAAGCAGTTGGCGCAGAGACGGCTTTCGCCAGAATTCAAAAACCAACAACTGTTTAGCGATCTTATAAGCACTATTTCAAAACAGGCCGGACGAAGCCTTACTGATGACGAGCGAGGATTTATTGCGGATCAGGTTTTTGCCGGCCAACTCGACGGAATCATTTTCGATTGGGCCAATGGAACCTATACCAAACCAGGCGCCGGCAGTTCTAAGCCAATCAAAGAATTGATCACTTCGAACAGCGGCGATTATGCCGCAGAAAACACATTCAGTCCGATTGGTGAAGCCAGATCACGACTTGCCAACTGGCTAAAGGGTTCTCTTTTAACCGAAAAAGGCGTCAAAGCCCTGTCCGACTACTAACCCAAAGGAGTCATAAATGCCTACCTCTCGCGATATCTATCAAAAGTTTCTTACGCTGCGCGACTCTGAACTTTGGTCCAGGCTCAAAGAAGAAGACCAGGCGAACATAACCAATCTCACCAAAAATCTTCACGCGAAGATCCTGGCCGAAGAATCCAAAGCGCCTGTCATAACTCCCTACGATCAGCAGACGCCTGTCGAGTATGAAGAAGTCACCCCTCTGACCACCCTCAAAAACACCGCCAAAAGCGTCGGGCGTATTCCCAGCGCCATCGTTTCAACCGGTGCGACTGGGGCCGGCGCAGTGCTCGACTTTTTCGGCGCCGACAATGCAGCGAAAACTCTTTACGATACCGCCAACCAGGTAGACAAGCAGGCTCAGGAATTTCTGCCGGACACCTTCAAGCCCATAGAAGGTATCAAAGAGTTTAAAAACGCTTTAAACTCCCCTACCGATTTTCTGCAGCTTGGAGGAAAACTACTTCCTCAGGCTTTTGAAGTTGTTGGGTCGAGCCTGCCGTTAACTTTTCCTGGCGGCGTGGCCGCAAAACTTGCCGGCTTCCTTGGCAAATCTCAAAAAGCAATTAACGCCGCCAGACTCGCAGGTCTTGGCTTCGGCAGCGGCGCCACCTCTCTCGGCGGCATGCAACGCGCCGAATACAACCAGACCGGCGAAATCGGTGACGACAAATCAAAAATTCCCTATGCTCTTGGCGTAGCAGCATTAGACTTCCTGCCCGGCTCCATGGAACAAGGCCTGTCTAAGTGGCTCTCCGGTCAGGCAGGCCAAGAAGCTGTAAAACGCGGCGTTCTCGGAACCGGCTGGGATATGCTCAAGTCAGGCGCAACCGAGTTCGTCCAAGAAGGCGCTCAAGGTGGTTTCGAAGGCTCTGAACAATTCAAGGATCATGGCTTTTTGCCATCTCTCGCCAGCGGCTTCTCAGACCCCAAAGTCCAGGGGCAAATGCTCACCGAAG
>Ga0116142_10006187_pt1 | contig 10401 bp, 9 predicted proteins | sample AD_UKC033_MetaG_FD_89785 | JGI IMG/M metagenome (GOLD analysis project Ga0116142, IMG submission 89785) | Active sludge microbial communities of municipal wastewater-treating anaerobic digesters from USA - AD_UKC033_MetaG | ecosystem: Engineered > Bioreactor > Anaerobic > Digestate | place: USA... | reverse complement strand
CCACCGTCAGGTGCGGGAAAAGCGCATGATCTTGAAACACCATGCCCACCCGGCGGCGGTGGGGTTCGAGCGCGCGGCGGGCATCGGCAACGGGCGTACCGTCGATTGCGATCGTCCCTGCGTCCGGGGTATCGAACCCCGCGATCAGCCGCAGCACCGTCGTCTTGCCGCTTCCGCTCGGCCCCAGCAGGCAGCCGATCATGCCCGCATCGAGCGTCAGCGAGAAATCGCGCAGAACCGTATGGGTGCCAAAGCGCTTCGTGACCTGCTCCAGTGTCAGCATGGTGTTTCCCGAGTGTGTGCCGAGGTGGGATGGGTGACCTCTTTGGCAAGGAACCAGGCGGGAAGGGTGCCCGCCAACGTCACCGCCAATGCCGGAAGTGCCGCCTCTTTCCAACGCCCGTCGTTGGTCAATTCGAAAATTCGGGTAGCGAGCGTCTCCCAACCGAATGGGCGGGTCATGAGGGTGATCGGCAACTCTTTCAAGATATCGATGAAGACGAGTGCCGCTGCGGCGAACAGCGCCGGCCGCAGCAACGGAAGGTGGATCCGGCGCAGAACGCCGTATTGGGTTTCGCCCAAACTGTGCGCCGCTTCGTCCATCCGCGGCGTGACCCGTGCCAGCGCCGTCTGGATGGGGCCGAACGCGACCACCAAAAAGCGGATTGTGTACGCGATGAGCATCGTCACGACCGTCCCGCCCAGAATGGGCGGCCAGTGGGCATCGAACCACCGGCCCAGCGCGACCCACGCGTGATCGACCGAGCTGGTGACCGCGACGACGCCCACCGCCAGAACCGCACCCGGCAGCGCATAGCCCACGGTGGCGATGCGAACTGCGGTGTGCATGAGCGGGCGACCATCGAGCCGCTGCGCGTAGGCAAGGAGCACCGCGAGCAACACGGTAACGAATGCGCCACTACCGCCCAGCAAGAGCGAATTGGCGAAAAAGTGCCAGTAACGGCTCGTCAAGGCGTCCCGCCCCAGTGTCCACGCCCAAACGCCGAGTTGCGCAACGGGCAAGAGGAGCGCGACCGCCAACACCACGGTGCAGACGAGCGTTGCGCTCCAGGCGGGGAGTGGTGCGAGCCGTGTCGGGGTGAGTGGCTGACTGCGGCCCGTGGTGGTGAAACGCGCCCGCTTGCGCGCCCACTGTTCGAAGAGCAGCGCCAGAACCGCCAAAAACGCGAGGAGCGCGGCGATCTGCATCGCAGTCGGTAAGGAAAAGAGCGCATACCACGCCTTGTAGATCCCGACGCTCAACGTTTCGACGCCGAAAAGTGCCACCACCCCGAAATCGGCGAGCACCTCGAACGCAACGAGCGCGCACCCCGCAACGATCGCCGGACGAGCAAGCGGGACGGCGACACGCCAAAAGGCTTGTCGTCGGGTGAGCCCCAACGCTTGTCCTACCTCCAACGCCCGGGCGCTGGTAGTCACGAACGCGACGCGCGCTGCCAAATAGACGTACGGATAGAGCGCGAACGCAAGGACCCAGGCCGCGCCCCACAGTGTCCGCACTTGCGGCAAAGGGAGGTCCCAGCGCTGCAGGAAGCCGGCGACACTGCCGGTGACGTCGAACCAGGCAAGATAGACGAAGCCGAGCACGTACGCAGGCATCGCGAGTGGCAGCAGAAGTGCCCAGCGAAAGAGCGCTACGCCAGGAAAGCGGTACGCCGTGGTGAGCCACGCCAGCCCCACCCCCAACCCGAACGCCAAGAGCAAGACGACGAGCAGCAACTGCGCCGTCTCTAGGAGTTGTGTCGGTAAGAGATAGGTGGTGAGATGGTGCCACACGTCAGAATCGATCGCGCGAAACGACGCGACGATCGCAACGAGCGGTGCAGCGGCAAGGGCAACGAGCCCCGCCACCACGACGTGCCAAAAAGCGAAACGGGGCACACCTGCGGGTGTGCCCGTCACGGCAAAGCGTTTCAACGTGTGCAAGTGACCGATTAGCGCCAGCCAGCGCGATCCATCAATTGTACCGCTGCGCGCTGCAATTCACCCGCTTTGCTGAGCGGCGTCTGGCTCGCTTGGAAAGTACCCCAGCGGGCGACGACGGGGCTCACCGGTGTGCCTTCCACCACCGGGTATTCGTGGTCCTGCTCGGCAAAGATCTTTTGCGCGTCAGAGGTAACCAACCACTCGATGAACCGTTTCGCCAGTTCCGGGTGTTTGGCGTGTTTCGTCACGCCAACCCCTGAGACATTGACATGCACGCCGCGATCCTGTTGATTGGTCCATACCGGCACCACGGGGAATTGTGGGTTTTTGGCGACCAAGCGTCCCAGGTAGTAGGTGTTGGTGATACCGACATCGCAGATTCCTTGCGCGATCGCTTCCAGGACGGCCGTGTCGTTGGGGAAGGGGAGCGTGGCAAGGTTCGCGACCCACCCTTTGACGATCGCTTCGGTCTTGGCTTCACCCAGATCGGCGATCATCGTCGCGACCAACGACTGGTTGTAGACGTTTTTCGACGTGCGCAGGCACAAACGCCCTTTCCATTTCGGGTCGGCCAAATCCTCATAGCGCGCGATTTCGTCGGCGCGGACGCGCTCGACGTGGCGCATCACGGTGCGGGCGCGCAGGCTCACGCCAAACCAGTGGTTGTCTGCATCGCGCAGATGGGCGGGAATTTTTTGCAAGACGACGTCGCTGGTAAGCGGTTGCAGCACGCCAGATCTCTTCGCAAGCCACAGGTTGCCCGCGTCGACGGTGATCAAGACGTCGGCTGGTGTGTTTTCGCCTTCGGCTTTGAGCCGTTCGATCAACGCGCCGTCTTTGTCCGTGGTAAAGCGGACGGTGATGCCAGTGGCTTTGGTGAACGCATCGAACACCGGTTGGATCAACTGTTCGTTGCGCGACGTATAGACGGTAAGCGTCTCGGCCGCAACGGTTGCCGAAACGGGCGCAGCGATCAGCGCTGCGGTGAGTGCGGTCAGAAACGTTCGGCGTTGCATTGCTGTGGGCTCCTGTGATGTTGAAGACACGCGCCATGATAAAACAAACAAGAATCGTTTGCAATAACTTCCGAGAAATTTTGTGCGCAGCAAAGACGCCGAAAGAGAGGCGTAAGTTTCCCGCTCAGCCGACAGTGAGCAGGCGCGCGATCCGAACGCACGCTTCGGCGATGCGATCGGCGTCGGTGGTGTAAGCAAAGCGCAGGTAGCGGTGGGCGTTGTGTTCGCCGAAATCGCGCCCCGGGGTCACCGCGACGTACGCTTCTTCCAGGAAACGGTGGGCCCAGGTGTCGGCGTCGTCCCCGAGCGAAGCGATGTCGACGTAGGCGTAAAACGCCCCTTGCGGGTGCGCGGGCGGGGTGAGGTGAAGCGCGGCCAACCCTGCAAGGAGCGTTTCGCGGCGGTGCGCAAACGCCTGGCGCCGTGCCTCCAAAATTGCCAGCGTCTCCGGCGAGAACGCAGCGAGTGCGGCGTGTTGCGCCACGGTAGAAGGCGCGATGTAGAGGTGCTGCGCGAGTTTTTCCGCTTCGCGCGCGATCGCGGCGTCGGGGCACAGCAACCAACCGAGCCGCCAGCCGGTCATGCCAAAATATTTCGAAAAGCTATTGACGAGGAACGCGTCGGGAACCGTTTGGTAGAGCGTTGCGCGAGGGCTCTCAAACGTCAACCCCTGGTAGATTTCATCCAGGATCAGCACGCCGTAATGGGCACGGACCACGTCGGCAAGCGCGGCAGCCTGCGCGGGGGTGATCATCGTACCCGTGGGATTGCTGGGAGAGGCGAGAAGCAGTCCACGGGTGCGCGGCGTCCAAGCCTCGGCAACGGCCTGCGGCGTCGGTTGGAACGCTGTTTCGGGATGCACGGGGAGCAACCGAGCGTGCCCTTCGAAGAGGCGGATCAGATGGCGGTTGCAGGGGTAAGAGGGGTCGGGCAGCAGCCATTCGTCCCCCGGATGGGTGGTGAGCGCCAAGGCCAACGTCAGCGCAGCCGACGCGCCCGCGGTGACGACGATCTGTTCTGGGGTAACCGCCGCCCCCAACCGTTCGGTGTAATCATGGGCGATCGCTTCGCGCAGCTCGGGAAGGCCTGCGGCATTGGTGTAGGGGACACGCCCCGATCGTAGAAACCGTTCAGCTGCGGCGACGATCGGTTCCGGTGTGGGGAAGTCCGGTTCGCCCACCTCCATGTGGATCACGTCGTGACCGGCGCGTTCGAGCGCGTGCGCGCGGCGCAGCAGTTCCATCACATGAAAAGGGGCGATTTCCGCAACCCGTGGGGCGAGCGTCCAGGAGGGCATCGTTTCCTACTCACGTTGTCAGACAAGCGGCAATGTTTTATCATGTTCGCTAGCGATTGGCTAGAGGATGCGTGCAGATGGCGATAGGGCAGGTCATACGGCGTGTGGCCGTGGGTTTCCTCTTAGGCATGTGGCTGTCGTTCGCCCATGCCGCAGCAGGCCCAGGGGTGCGGTCGGAAGCCTATCTGGCGGTCGACGCCCAGACGCTCGCGGTGTTGGCGCAGCACGGGAATCCAGAAGAGCCGCGGCCCATTGCGTCGATCACCAAGCTCTTGACGGCGCTCGTGGTGCTCGACGCCCAGCAACCGTTGGACGAGCGGATCACGATCACCCACGCCGATTACGACCGGATCAAGGGAACGCGATCCCCGTTGTCTGCGGGAACGCAGCTCACCCGCAGCGAAGCGCTCAAAGTGGCGCTGATGGCTTCCGACAACCGCGCCGCAATGGCGCTTGCGCGCCATTATCCTGGCGGACCAGAGGCGTTCGTACGCGCGATGAACGTCAAAGCCAAGATGCTTGGCATGCGCCACAGCCGCTTCGTCGATCCGGCGGGGTTGTCCCCGGAGAATGTCGCCTCCATGAACGATCTGGTGCGCCTAGTGCGTGCCGCCTACCAGCACCCGTTGATCCGCGACTATTCGACGCAAGAGGAAACCGTGGTGCGAACCCGAAGCGGTTTGGTGCGGTTTCGTTCCACCAATGCGTTGGTGCGCAACGACTCCATGCCCGTTGCGCTGCAAAAGACGGGCTATACCCGCGAAGCGGGGCGTTGTCTGGCGCTGGTGACTCCGGTCAAAGGGCGCCCAACCATTTTCGTCCTCTTGAACAGCTGGGGGAAATATACCCGCATTGCCGACGCCAAGCGGTTGCGCTATTGGTTGGAAACGGGCAAACCGTTGCCTGCCCGCGCGCAGCAGGGTGGTCGCCGTACCGGTTGACCGTGGGTACGGGCCGGTTGCGTTCGGCTACTGCTTGTGCCCAAGCGCGCGCGAAATCGCTGCCGCGGTGGCTTTGACGAGTGGTGCTTTGTCGCGGTCGAACCGTTCCGCAGGGGTCGAAAGCGAAATGCCGGCAACGAGTGCGCCGGTTTCGTCGCGGATCGGTGCGGCGATGCAGCGCACGCCGAGCTCCTGTTCTTCCAAGTCGTACGCAACCCCCTCCTGAGGCAACTTGGCGAGTTCGGCTTCGAGTGCAGCACGCGTGGTTAACGAATGGGGGGTTTGCGGCGCCAGACCCGTACGGGCACAATAGGCGGCGCGCTCAGAGGGCGACATCTCGGCCAAGAACCACTTGCCGGTGGCGGTGGTATGGAGCGGCGCGCGCGAGCCGACGATATGGACCACGCGTACCGACGAGCGGCCACCCGAGGCGCGCTCGATATAGACGATCTCGTCGCCATCGCGTACCCCCAGATTCACGCTCTCGCCCGTGGCGTCGTGGAGCTGTTGGAGATAGGGAAGTGCGACGTCCCGCACGGTGAGCCGCTCTTTCACCTTCGCGCCGAGTTCCAAGAGGCGCAGCCCCAGTTGATATTGGCCGCCGTCGAGTCGTTCGACGAGGCCGCTTGGGACGACTGCGTTGAGGATGCGGTGCACGGTGGACGGCGGGAGCCCCACCTGCGCGGCCAGATCCCGGAGTGCAACGGGGGCGTTGTGTTCGGCCAGGAGATCAAGGAGGCGCACCAGGCGGTCGATGACTTGGATTCCTGAGGGCTTCTCGTGGGGGGCGTTCATCTTTTTTGGGCTGATCACGATCCCGTCATTGTACCGTACTTTCCATCATATGGAATAACGCTTCCCTTGACGGTAGGATTCGAACTGTTTAGAGTGCACGAAACAGCGAAAGGTGTCCTGCACATGAATCTACAGCAGTTGCGTTATGTGATCGAGGTGATTCGCCACGGCATGAACGTTTCCGACGCCGCCGAATCGATGTTTACCTCGCAGCCTGGCGTTTCGAAACAGATTCGGGCGCTCGAGGAGGAGCTGGGTGTCGAGATTTTCGTGCGCCACGGCAAGCGCCTCACCGGATTGACGGAGCCGGGCAAACAGGTGGTTGCGCTCTGTGAGCGGATTCTGCGCGACGTCCATAGCCTCTATACCGTTGCGGAAGAGTTCGCGAAAAGCGACGACGGCGTGTTGGCGATCGCCACCACCCATACCCAAGCGCGCTATGTGCTGCCGCCGGTGATCGACCGCTTTCGTCGCCTCTACCCGAAAGTGCGCTTTTCGCTCCATCAGGGGAGCCCCCGGTACGCGTGCGAAATGGTCTTGGCGGGCGATGCCGACCTGGTGATCGCCACCGAAGCGATCAGCCAATACCCGGAATTGGTCGAATTGCCGTGCTACCAGTGGACCCATTCGCTGGTGGTTCCGAAAGACCATCCGTTGGCAACCGTCGAGCCGCTCTCGCTCGAAGCGATCGCGCACTATCCGCTCATCACGTACGACGGCGCGTTCACGGGGCGCGATCACATCAACAAAGCGTTCTTGGGGCGGGCGTTGAAGCCGACGGTAGCGCTCACGGCGATCGACTCCGACGTGATCAAGACCTATGTGCGTTTGGGGCTGGGGGTTGGGATCATCGCGAAGATGGCGTTCGACCCCGCTGTCGATGGCGATCTGGTGCAGCGGGATCTTGGCCATTTGATCGAATCGAACGTCACCCGCATCGGGATCCTGCGCAACGCCTACCTGCGCGGCTTCGTCTTTGCGTTCATCGAAACGCTCGCGCCTCACTTGAAGCGCGACGTGGTGGCGCGCGTGGTACGCGGTGAGGGCAGTTTTTACGAATTGTGACCGCGAAGCGGCATGTGGCCCAGGGGCTGCGCGCCGCGCCCGGCAGCAATGTGGGGGCACGCACCGATCGCGCGTTGTAGGTAACTGTGCGCCGCGGCAAAACAGGTTTGGGCTGCTTCGGCAGTGAGGGTTGGCGCGGCGTGCGGCGCGGCAGTAGAATTTTCTCCCGAAGCGTTCTGCTTTGTGAACCAAAAGCCGAGTTCCGCGGTGAGCGCCGCGGCAAGCGTACAACCGGTGCCGTGAAGCGCGCCAAAGGGTTGGCGGGGGGCGCGGAATTCCAACAGCGTTTCGCCGTCGAACGCCAGATCGACCAGCTCGTCGCCCGGCAGATGCCCTCCTTTGAGCACGACCCATCGCCCGGATGTGGCGGGAAGGAGTGCACGCAGCCGTTCCGCGGTGCGGCGCATTTCGGCGCGCGACGTCGCTTCCGGTAAGCCAGTGAGCGCTGCGGCTTCCGGCAGGTTCGGGGTTACCACGGTCGCAAGTGGCAGCAGCTGTTCGACCAAAACGGAGACCGCGTCGGCATCGAGCAGCCGGTCGCCACTGGTCGCGATCATCACCGGGTCGACGACAAGGGGCGGCAGTGCTGCAGGGTCGGGAAACCAGCGGCGCAACGCTGCCGCAACCGTTTCGATCACCGCGCGGTTACCCAGCATCCCGGTTTTGATCGCGGCAACGGGGAGGTCGGCGAAGAGGGTGTCGAGCTGCGCGGCAAGGAAGGTGGGGGGCGGGGTGTGAATCGCAGTGATGCCGCAGGTATTCTGCGCGGTGAGCGCAGTGACCACGCCGCAGCCGAACGCGCCCAGTGCGGTGAAGGTCTTGATGTCGGCCAAGAGCCCCGCGCCGCCAGACGGGTCGACACCGGCGATCGCGACGCAGTTGGGGATAGGGGTGGAGTGGGGTTCGGTCATAACACCGCTTCCGCTTGCGGGGAAAGCCACTTCCGCAATTTTTTCAGCGCGGCGGCTTCGATCTGCCGCACCCGTTCCGCAGAGATCCCGTATTCGGCGGCCAGTTCCTGCAGCGTTGCCGGTTTTTCGCTGAGCCAGCGGCGGGTGACGATCGCGCGGCTGCGTTCGTCGAGCTGCGTGAGCGCCTGCTGCAACCCCTCATGGCTCAACCGTTCCGCTTCCGCTTCGGCCACCGCCTCTTCCGGCGTGCCGCCGGGGTCGGGCAGGTAGGCGAGCGGCGCGCGCCAGTCGGCCTCTTCGTCGCTATCGATCGGCGCCTCCAACGCGACGTCGCCACCTGCGAAGCGCGCGTGCATCTCCGCGACCTCTTCCGGTTTCACCGCCAGCGTTTCGGCAATCGCGTCGGCTTTCGCGCGCGTGAGCGGTTCGCTGCCCAGGAGTTTGCGCAGGTTGAAGAAGAGTTTTTTCTGCGCCTTGGTGGTCGCGATCTTCACCAGCCGCCAGTTGCGCAGGATATAGTCGTGGATCTCCGCTTTGATCCAGTAGGCGGCAAACGTGAGGAAGCGCACCCCTTTGTACGGGTCGAAGCGGCGCACCGCTTTGAGGAGCCCCACGTTGCCCTCTTGGATGAGGTCGGCTTCCGGCAAGCCGTAGCCGAAATATTGCCGCGCGATCATCACCACGTAGCGCAGGTTCGCGAGCACCAGCTTGCGCGCGGCGTCCAGGTCGTTCGTTTCATGAAAGCGACGCGCCAGCTCCTGCTCTTCGGCCTCAGAGAGCACGGGAAAGCGGTTTACCGCCTGGATGTAGCGGGACAAACTGTTTACGGGACTAGGAAGCGACCCTTGCCACGCCGCGGGCAGCGCCGCGGTGCTGTGGACGCCAGATGCAAGCGGTTGGGGTAGCGTCGTTGTGGCTTCGCGCATCGTGAACCCTCCTTCCTCGACCCGATGGTCATTTTAGCACTCTCACCCTTGGAGTGCTAAAACGGGCGGAAAGTTCCACATAAAAACAGTGTCAACGATTTGTGGCGCGAGTGCAACAGCTCGGTGCGGGGAGAGAGACGCAATTGTTCATTGCCTCTTGCGTTGGGACGTGATCGTGGTCACAATAAGCGCCAAGCATTCGCGCTTGCGGTGCTCAGTTGGCGGGTGCAGGCGCACCCAGGGTTAACATCTCATGCAGAGGAGAAGCACGATGCAAAAGAAACTGATCGCTCTGGCAGTTGCCGGGCTGGTCGCTGCGCCGGCGATGGCTCAGTCGAACGTGACGATTTATGGCGTGGCGGACGCCTATTTTGGGTTTGGTTCAGACAACAATAACGATATCTCCGCGATCAACAGCGGCGGGCTGGCCGATTCCCGTATCGGTTTCAAAGGGTCTGAAGACCTGGGTAATGGTCTGAAAGCTGTCTTTACCCTGGAGCAAGGTTACGCAATCGATACCGGTAAGGCCGGTCCGACCGTCGGTGACAGCGTCTTCAGTCGTCAAGCGTGGGTCGGGCTGCAGGGCAGCTTCGGTACGGTGTCGCTGGGTCGTCAATACGCACCGGGGTACTTCGTGGCCGATTATGACGCATTGCTGAGTTCTGCGATCAGCCCGCAATCCACGCTTTCCGTTCGGAACGGCATGACCATTACGCCAAACTCGGCAGCACGTTGGGACAACTCCGTGAAGTACACGGGTAGCTTCGACGCGGTGAAGGTGCAAGCCATCTACTCGATGGGTGACAATGAATTGGAAGTTACCGACCCAGATACCGGCAAAGTTATCGGCGTCAACGATGACAACAAATATGGCTTGTCGGCCGCTTACGCCAATGGTCCGGTCAATGTCGGCGTGATCTACCACAACGTGGGTTACGCCAGCAAGGATCAGTCTGAATGGTTGATCGGTGCGTCGTACGATTTCGGGATGGCGAAAGTTGCCGGTTCGTATCAAGCCGCGTCCAACATCGGTGGTATTGCGAATGCCGATTCGAAGCTCTGGAACTTGGGTGTGATCGTTCCGGTGGGTGGAGGCAACGTGCATCTTGCGTATGCGAAGCTTGACGAGGACGGTACCAGCGTCGATCCGTTCTCCTACACCTTGGCTTACACCTATCCGTTCTCCAAGCGCACCACTGCCTATGCGGGTTATCAGAAACTCGACTACGATACCGCTACCGAGGATGACATGGATCTCTTCGTGGTTGGTGTGAACCACAAGTTCTGATCGCATCGGCTGAACGGTTCGATCATGATGAAAAGGGCGCGCAGGCGCCCTTTTCTTTTTGCCTTTTGTGCTCCATGCGTACCGAACTACCTAAACGTTGCGGTTGGCGTTCGGTGCGCTATTCTTCCGTCAGCGGCGGTTGTTGCGCATCGCGCGTTGTTCCAGCAAATCCGCGTCGAACGCAATTCGGCGCGGCGCTTTCATGCGTGGCTCCT
>Ga0116142_10006181_pt1 | contig 10412 bp, 10 predicted proteins | sample AD_UKC033_MetaG_FD_89785 | JGI IMG/M metagenome (GOLD analysis project Ga0116142, IMG submission 89785) | Active sludge microbial communities of municipal wastewater-treating anaerobic digesters from USA - AD_UKC033_MetaG | ecosystem: Engineered > Bioreactor > Anaerobic > Digestate | place: USA... | reverse complement strand
GAGGTAGCATATGCAGTGCTGAGTAAAGCGCACAACACAGCCACGAACAGGCATTTTCTGATCATATTACCTCCCTTAGGGGATCGGGTTGTTTGCTCTTGGTGCTGCTTGGTTCTGGGTGAGATCTGCCGTATCTATGGCGATCTGGAGCTCTTCATTGGTGGGGATGACCAGGATGGATATAGGCGAATAAGGCTGGGAGATAATCCCCGGTTGGCCACCCACTTTGCGATTCAATTCATGATTGATATGAATGCCGATATTTTCCAGGCGGCTGCAGATGCGTTCCCGCATCTTGACGCCATTCTGTCCTACGCCTCCAGTGAAGACGATCATATCCACCTTGATGAGATTGGCTACATAGGCTCCGATATAGCGCCGGATGCGGTAGGCATAGGTTTCCAGGGCTTCAAGGGCATTTTCATTTCCTGCATCTGCTGCTGCTTCGATATCTCTGAGATCGCTGGAAATGCCGGATAGTCCCAGCAATCCGCTCTTTTTGTTCAGGGTGTTCTGGATATCGTGAAAGTCAAAGCCCCGCTCTTCCAGATAGAATATGATGGAGGGATCGAGGTCACCGCTGCGGGTGCCCATCATCAGGCCTTCCAGCGGCGTGAAGCCCATGGATGTATCGATAGAACGTCCGGCCTGAATAGCCGTGATGGAAGCGCCATTGCCGAGGTGGCAGGTGATCATATTTGTATTTTCAGGGCTGCGTTTCATCATCTGCAGGGCAATCCCGGCCACATAGCGGTGGCTGGTGCCATGAAAGCCATATCGCCGGATGCGATAAACATCATAATACTCCCGGGGTATCCCGTAAAGGTAAGCGCTGGGAGGCAGGGTTTGATGAAAAGCCGTATCGAACACTGCTACTTGCGGGATGTCGGGGAATACATTACCGGCTTCGATGATGCCGGTGAGGTTGGCAGGATTGTGCAGAGGGGCCAGCTCGCAATTGATCCTGATGGCCTCGGTCACATCCGCATCAATTACCACAGATTTGGAATATTGCTCGCCGCCATGCACCACACGGTGGCCGATGCCTTCGATTTCGCTGATCGAGCTCAGGATGCCATGTTCACTATCCATGATGGCCTGCATCATCAGTTCAAAGGCGGTGCGATGATCAGGTACAGGAGTGGTGAATTCATACTTTTTGTCATTATTGGTTTGACAGATTCTGCCGCAGGCCAGGCCGATGCGTTCGACCAGACCCTTGCCGAGGCTCTGCTGCTCCGGCATCGCATAGATCTCGTATTTGAGCGAACTGCTACCGCAGTTTATCACGAGTATTTTCATCTGTGAGCATCCTTTAAGTCTTGCTGGCCGATTTATTATCCACGGGGAAAACGACGACCGGCAACAGGAAAAAGCTGTGGGTACAAGAGTCAAGGTTTTTTTCTATATCAGTGCAGGCGATACCCCTATCCCTCGACAGGGTGTTTGGTAAAATTCGACAACCAATTTGGAAATTCCACCATTCGACAGGGGGTTTGACATAAATTCCGGAGAGACTACGTTCCAAAGGGGTTGTCGATTCGACAGGGGGTTTGACAAATTGTTAGGTTGATATTATCTTGCGATTACCTTTTGCCACCGCTTTTGCCAGTGTCCGTCCATCGCATTTCAAAGTGATGTTCATAGCGACATCACTTGGTTGAGCCCGTGGAGTATCCACAATACCGCCAGATGAATAGCTTTTGGGCAGAGCTTTCTGCGCTGGGATAGCAGGAAGTCTTATAGAAGACAAGGCTGATTTGATTTTTGTGATATCTCCAAAGTTTATAGCATCAAAGAACGGAACACCCAATTGCTTAACGCGCTCTGCGGCGATGATATATTCTTGATCGGAGATGGCGATAAGATTTGCATCTGAAGTGGTGGTGCCTTTACCCCTAAAGAATCCGCTTGGAGCCCCACCTCTGGAGAATTTTTGGGCAGCGATGAAGCCGACCTGAGCCAGTCCCAGGGCGCTAATTGCCGAAGCCAAAATCGGTGCCATCCAGGCGGGTTTGCTGGTGAGGGCATTAGTAACGCCTTCGTAAGTATTCATGAGGGCTGAGGCGATCTGCATCTTCTGTTCAACGCGTTTCATGGAGCGCTGTTTTTTCTCGTATTTTTCGTTCAGTTTTTCTTTTTCGTCAGCCAGCCAGGCTTCGGATTTGCGTTCGTTTTTGGCGCGTTTTTCGAGGGAACGCAGCGAGTGATCCTTTTGAGCATTGAGATTGGCATACAATTGGTTCCAGATAGAGGAAATTTGCGAGGCTAAAGTTTGATATTGTTGCACCACGCTATCTTGTGTCTTCTTATCCATCCCAAAGAGCCTAAAAAGTGGCTTTATTTCCGATGTTTTTTGGTCTTGCTCATCATCAAGTTGCTCAAGCGCTTGCTTCAGTATCGTCGCTTTCTGATCCTCTGAAATCTGCATCTCTTTCACGTCTTCTTCGATCCTGGCTTTTTTCCATGTATAGTAGCTTTGATCCAGAAACTTCACTTGATTGTAGTACGATGCTATATCGCTATCCCGGTTGACTGCCAGTTGTGCTTTTTGAGCTCGTTTGAGGTATTTATCCAGCATTTCCTGCTCATCGGCCGTTGTTTTTCCATCTGCTTCAATAATAGCCTTTAGTGCATCATGATAGCCCCAAGCAGCCTTAGCTATCTCCCCATAGGTAATTAACCCCAGTTGCTGCAGCTCGCTCAGATGCCCCATATTGGCCTCATATTGGCTTTCAAAATCAGCATAAGGCTTATTCTCCCAATCCGCCTTTTCCTTGTCTAAATCCGCCGTTTGCGAGCCCAGCCAAGCCTTCCTGTCTTTCTCCTTCTCCTTCTCCGGAAACAGCTTCTTGCTCTCCGCTTCCAGTTGCCCCTTTTTCCATTCGTAATATCCGCTATCCATGAATTTTAGCTGCTCATAATGTTGCTTTTCCTTGTCCTCCCGCTCCGTCCGGTACTTCTCCTCTATCTTTGCAATATCCGTGTTATATTCATCGAGCAGCAGCTGCTTGGCCTTGGCATTATTCCCAATGCCTTCCACCAGCTTCAGATCATCATCATACTGCCGCTTCCGCATTGCTTTATCTGCTGTTTCCGCATCAAATGCAGCCTCCTGCATTATCCGGTAATCATCCAAACGCTTCAGGATGCTATCCTTACCCATGTCACCATCCGAGTCTTTTCCTGTGCCCCCTCCAGCCCCCGGTGATTCAACTTCTTCGGGTATCCCTTTTTTTAGTAAATCATTGTATCTTTGGCGGTTGGCGATCATAATCCGTACTTGCGTTGCTGCTTTGGTTAAGGCTACCTGCTCTTCATCTCTAAAATCCTTGCTATTCTTGCTAATATCTTCCAGTCGCTTTGCCAAATTCCCCAAATAAGCATCACTCAGCACACTTGAATCATTGTTCAGTAGTGTCTGCATATCGTTTTTAACGCCTTTCAGTGCCACACCCCGCGCCGCACTAAACCATATATCTCTCCAATTAAAATCTTTCGCCAGTATTGAATATGTTTCCACGCGATTACTTTCGATATTGCTCTTTGCCAAGCTGATTTCCGTTTGCCATTGTTGCTTGCTTAAATCTGCCAACGCTTTTTTGGCCTTCTCAGCTGCGCTTTTAACCCCTTCCAAACTTGTTTTATAGTTGCCCGTGGCGCTGATTAGATTTGGATACTTATTAGCCAATTGCTGGTGAATGCTACTTAGTTCTCGCTGTTCAGTCCGGTTTCGCTTGCTTTGCCCCGCCAGTTGTTGATAACGCTCAGTTAGCTTTAGAACGCCCTTTTCCTCCTCCTGGCTTTTAGCTATTGCTTCTTTCTTCTGCTCCAGGCTTTCCCGCTCTGCTGCATATTTGTTTTTTATCGCTTCGGTATTTACCTTCAGCACTGCGTTTAGTCCTGCATAAGCCGCTGTGATTCCGATGATTATCCACCCCACAGTCCCGATACTCGCCAGAAATCCCTTCACCGCCTTTCCTGCCGCAGCTACACTTGCTCCCAGGCTCTTCATTCCCAAGCTAAAGGCCAGGCTGCTTGTCGTTCCGCCTGCCTGCGCCCCGATCAGCAGCATCATGCTCATCACCTGGTGTTGCTGTTCCATCGTTAGAGCGGCAAAAGCTGCCCGCTGCTGCATAATCGCCAGGGTGTGCTTCACCACCAGTGCATTCAGAATTATCAATCCCATAGTCATTGCTTTCTGATCTGATCCCATGGATGAAGCAAATTCCACCAACGGTTTCAATGCCGCGCTCAGCTTAGTGATCACCGGCAGCATTCCTTCTGCCAAAGCCTCTTGCAGATCACCCCATGCATTTTTTAGCTGCGCCACTGAACCCGCTGACGTTCCAGCCTGGTCTTCTGCGAGCTTAAAATAACCTGTGCCAATACTGATAAGCTGGTTCATTTTTTCCGCTTGGCTGGCGGTTTCGTTTAACACAATCCCGTATCTGCCCAGCATACTGGTATTTCCGGCGGCGGCTTTGCCCACCAGGTCCATGGCTGTGGCAAGATCGATTCCGAACGCGGCGGATAGGCCGATTGCTGCCTTGGTGGCGCCCATCAGGGTTGCAGTATTGTCGAAACGCCCGATATTCTGCATCTGTGCCATTTGCCGTTTCAGCATATCATCTTCGTAGATTGTGGTTTTCTGTAATTGAGCGGCATATTGGGACATTTTTTGGGCATTGCCATCCACCTCCAGTCCTGTGGCCCGGAACGAGCCTTTGAGTGCCATATCCGCAGATTCGGCATCCTGGGCGGAGCGCACCATTGCCCCTATGCTCTTCTCATAAGCCATTCCCACTGTTTGGTAGGAGTTCCGTATCCCATTTATCACCAGACCCCACTCGGCAAATTGCGTTTTGGCACGCCGCATAGGGGAAATGATATGTTTCTCGATATCTGCATCAATTTTTCCGATGTTCATGCTCGCATCGATGTTATATTTATGAAGCAGCTTCTGCAGTATTTCATTTAGTTCATCCTTGCCTTTGAAGTCTATCCCGATGGTAAATTTTGCATCGCTCATTTGCTTTGTCTCCTATGGTGGGTTATAATGTGATATACGAGGAAAATATGTTATTCATAATGATCTGTATCGCCCTCATCTGGGGGCTGATCCGCTTCTTTGGCTGGCTGAGTGCCGGAGAAATCCGCACCGGCACGATTATTGACAAATATCTGAAATAGGCAGTTCAAGTAATCCCCAATAGTGGGCAAAGCTGCTGAGCCCGTTCTTCGTTGTAGAGCTTCACCAGTTCCGCTGCTTCATCGATTTCCACGCTTTCCGGCCTTTCTCCGATCCTTAGAAGGGTGTATCTCAGTCTCATGAAGATGTTGCCTGGTTCTGGCTCTCCGGGCTTAGCTCCGGCAATTTTAGCGGTCCTACCGTGATATCGATCAAAAAAGGGACAATCACCCCCAGTGCCTCTTCCCGGCTGGCCTCATGGAAAGGCTTGGATTCTTGATTGTCGGCGATAAAGTTCTCACTCCCGGTGATGATCTGGCAGATTTCCGGCAAGTCGCCACCCTTCAGCAATGCTGCGCAGAGTTGCGGATAGGTGAGGCTTTCGATTTCCTGCAAGTCCCCTGTCAAGACACCGGCTAACCCGGCTTTTTCAAACAATGGATACAGGCGGCTGAGTGTTTTGATATCGGTATGAATGTTCATTTTTTCTCCTTTTATAAACTTACTCAATGACTTCGGGCTGATCATTCCTTTGGCTTCAGCGGCTCACCTTGTTGAGTCTGCATCCGCTCGCTCATCTTCAGGGCAAGAAAATTGAGGAAGCTGTCGTCGATAATATCGTTGTCCAATACCAGGCTCACGTGTAATGTCTGAGTGGAGTCCTCTACCTTGGTAAACGATGTTGATACGATCCGGCCGTGGGCATATCCATACTTCCCTTTCGAGATTGGGATGTCGTAGCGGAATACTGGAGTGTTGCTGTGCAGCGTTATCAATCCCGGCTCCAGCCCTGTGATCATGGTCTCGGCATCATTGTCCAGGAGGATTTCGGCCCGGTAACTCTGCCCGCACAATTCTCCCTCAGCTCTCTCTGCCGCCAGGCACAACCCGTTGTCTATGATGCTCAGGGATGGCTCCCGCGCGGCCGGGGGTTTATTATCCGTCACCATGTCCACATAGGCTGCCTGCAGGATGTGTTTATGCCCTGTAGCGGATAGGGGCGAGAAATACTTGATATTCCTGTATCGCACCGCCACATGGAAGTATTTCCCCGTCCAGCCCGAGTTTTTAATCACGTTCACGATATTGGCCACGCTCCCGTCAAAATATACAGTCGCCCCGGAGGAGGCCACCACAGAACCGCCGGAAAGGCTCAGCCCGGTGTTTTCCAGTGAGTCCACACACCAATAAAATAGATAGAACCCGCCAAAAGGCTGGGAGATGGTAGAGGTGCTCACCCTCAGAAAATTCCCGATCTCGCTCACTCCCGGCACTCCGGGTGCGACTTCAGTTAGCGGGATTATCATATCCTTTACCTGGGCATAGTTTACCGCATCTGTGTCATTAGTGCCGCTCGCCAGGCTGGTCAATTTGAATCCGGCACAATCCATTCTCCCCTTCAGGGTCAGAATCCCCTCCTCCAGAGAGAACGCGGGATTATTCCCCAAGATCATTTGCATGGCGGTCTCCAGCGGCAAGCGCTTGGGGCTGTAGGCCGCACTCGCATCCGCGGCTAAAAGCAGATCATTCGGCCCAGGGTCTGTCATAAGTGGCAGGTTTTGCAACAAGCTGTCGTCTTCCATATCTCCTTCTTTTTCCTTTGTTTATGGTTAGTCTATATACGCCACTTCCGCAGCGGGATCGATTTCCACATAGTTCCGGAAGGGCACTATCAATTTTGCCCCCTCAGAGCTCAACAGCAGGTATGCGGTTGCGCTTAGTTTCAGGTACTGCGGCGTGCGGATGAATCCGGGGATTTCGTCCAAAAGCGTCTTACTCTTAAATTTCAGTTCCAGAGTCTCCCCGGCATCCAGGTTTGTGAGCGCATTATAGCCAAAATCTGAGTCCAGGATCATCCACAAGCCCAGGGACGTCGAGCCGTCGTATCTGGGCTGTAGCAAGATTGGCGAGCCGGTGCGCCGCGAGGTGTTCAAAATATTAATCAAAGCCAAATGCCTGGCGCCATCCGTACTCCGGACATTGTGCAGCAGCAGGCTGGCATGCGCCCGTAGCCCCTTGGACATCACGATTGTATCTCCAGAGAGCGTCTCAAATTCCTGCTTGATCTCCTCAAACCAGATTTTGCCGGCGGGATCCCGCTCCGGAAAGTGTACGGACAGATTGCCCAGACTGATCCGCGGGGAGCCATAGGAAAACATCGTATAATGCATCTAAATCCACCTCATTTCGATCAGCTTCGGCCCCGCCGCCCAATCCGCCGCCATTGCCAGCGCCCAGAATTTATCACCGTGGTGATCGTCGCTTTCTGCACCATAGCTGAAGATATTGCTTCGGTTGGCACTGCGTTTGATCGAGAGGATATGGCTGACCAGGCTGGGATCATTGGGGACCCGGATCCGCTTTTCTTCAAACATGATCTTGATGCGCTTGGCCAGCCTTTCTTTTACGGCCGGAGCGAAGCTTACGCCTCGAACCTTGGCGGGATATGCATAAGTCAGATCCTCATGCAGATTCATCCCGATTCCACCCTTATCGATTGCCATAAGCTGCGTATCTGCTTTATTTAAAATACTCATCAGGAGGTCGCGCTGTTCCCGGAAGGGTTTCTTCTTCCACCCCTGGATGCTGGTACACCAGGTAATGCCTTCCAGCTCAAAAGTCTCAGCCACCGCCGTCTCGTCTCTGGTGCGGCCTATATCCACGCCATACACATAATTTCTTTTTCCCTGGTGTGGGGCATGGTTTGTCACCACCTGTGCAAAGGCATCGCTATCAGGATCATAAAGGCAGGGCTCAATCAGATTGTAGGGGATATAGCTCTCCGCGGTGTCCAGGGGAATGCACTCGTAGGCCTGGGCAAACTCCTCTGGATCAAATAGCTCCCGCAGCTCGCCGATATCCACCGGAAATCCGTCCTGGATCGCATCATGTATGCTTACCTGGTGCTTGCTCCACTTCTCGCTCTGGCCGGCAAATATCTGCCAAAACTTGTCGATTCGGCTTTTCGGGGTTGAGGTCACGGTCACCCTGCCTTTTACGGCAGTAATGGAGGGCACGATCGCGCGCCAGATCTCTTTATCCCGGATCGTGAAGGCAAATTCATCCAGATATACGTCTCCATTAAACCCCCGGGCCGTGCGCCAGTTTGTGCTGCAAACGCGCAAATACCGCCCTCCGGGGAGCTCGATGTAGCCCTCCTTGTCCTCCAGGGGCAGGATTCCCAGATTGTCCAGGTGTCCCCTGATGTAATCCATCACGATCTCGGCATTCATCTTTGAGGCGGAGACTATCAGTTGATTCCGGTCTCGGATCAAGGCTCCGGAGATTGCATCGAGGCCGATAGTCAGGCTGAATCCGATTTGGCGCGATTTGTTCGCAATTCGCCATCGGCTGGCGTCGCCTATAAACCTCTTTTGATACGGATACAGGCTTTTAAGGATATACGGGGCCAGGATATCGATGTATTTATTCATGAGTTGAAAGTTGAGAGTTGAGAGTTGAGAGTTGAAAGTTGACATAAACTGGGGACATCGGTTAAGTGCAACACAAAGGAGACGAACATGGACAGTATAGTAGCTAAAAAGGCCTTTGACTTTGGGATTAGGATGGTAAAACTAAGTAGATACCTGAAGTCCAGAGGCACAGAGCTGAGCCTGAGAAGCCAGTTGCTGCGCAGCGGGACATCGATAGGGGCAAACATAGAAGAAGCATTGGAAGCGCAATCGAACAAAGATTTTGTAGCGAAGCTAAGCATCTCCTTGAAAGAATGCAGAGAATGCCGATATTGGCTGAAACTTCTATATGCCTGCGGTGATATGGAAGAGAGGCACTTTGAAGACATCGACAAAGATGCACACGAGTTACATAAGATGCTTAGTTCCATAATCATCACCAGCAAGAAGAAGGAGTAACGCTCAACTCTCAACTCTCAACTCTCAACTCTCAACTCTTCAGCATGTTCAGGGCAATTTCCGATTCACTGGGCAAAAAGTCGAAGGCTTTGAAGGTGATGTCTGTCCGCTGGTCAAAAACCTCGTTAAAGAATGCATCGAGCTGCCCGCCAAAGATATTTTGCAAGGGCTTGATCCTGGTATTCAGGAATATCTTCATCTCGCCACTTGCTTCTCCGCCTCCCCCCAAAGCTCCCGGGACCATGATCCCCGCCAGCCTCGGGGGGACTCCATGGCAGGAGATAATCTCCGCCACCAGGCTGTCCTTCAGCTCCAAAAACTTGCCCTCTTTGGTGTCTTGCAGCTTTTCCAGCTGAATCTCCACCCCTTCCGGAACGGGGGCCACGCAAAACTTTGCCGCATTTTCCAAGCCCAGAAATTTATCCCGGAAAAATCTCCGCAGACCCGCCTCCGTTGCCGGGCCCAAATCTCCCCCTTTAATGAAGAGGATCCCGTCGGGAATTGCGTTGTTTTTAAAGTATATCCGGTTGTAGCTCTTTATCGTACTGATGGTCTCGAGGGCACCATCGGCTATGAGCGGCATATAGTCCGGGGCTCCCCAGATCTGCGAGACCAGGCTGGGCTCCTTAAAATGCCATACCTGTTCTCCGCTGAAGTCAACCTTGCTATCTCCAAGCTCCTGACTCCATCCCCCGTCTTTACCGGCCGTTACTGTCCAGGAGGGCATGTGATAGATCTCTATAGACGCCCCCGTACGCACTATCTCCCAAAAGGCATCGCCAAAGATCCGCAGATCCAGGATAGTCTTCTGCAGTAGGGTGAAAAGGCTGTCTTCTCTTACGGATTCTGTCAGCTTGGCGACCACCTCCGCATCTTCTATCCCGTCACCCAGGATGCAGATGCTCTTCAGATTGATACAGGTGGCATGCCAGGAGTTCTGATAATATGCTTCGATCAATTCCTGTACATCGTAAGGCCTGCCACTGTCCACCTTCTTGCGAGCGGGCTTCTGACTGCCTTTGAAGATCTGAAATCTCATCCCTACACCTAAGCGATGTCCACCCGGATGGCACCCGTCATATTATATATAATACTCCCTACTATGGAGTCATTATCAACCAGCTCGTAGGCAAGTCCTATTGGCACCTCCACAAAACAATAGTAGTTCGGCACGATCAGCATATCATTGTTCCAGACCTTTACCGTTTCGTCCCCTTGCTTGAGTACCAGCTCACTGAATCCCGGCGCTCTCTCGTAGATGCCATAGATGAAGAGGTAATCCTGGTAGTACTCTGCGTAATACTCTACCGGGTCCTGAGCCACGGAGTATTTTTTCACCGCACTCAGTT
>Ga0116142_10006179_pt1 | contig 10414 bp, 7 predicted proteins | sample AD_UKC033_MetaG_FD_89785 | JGI IMG/M metagenome (GOLD analysis project Ga0116142, IMG submission 89785) | Active sludge microbial communities of municipal wastewater-treating anaerobic digesters from USA - AD_UKC033_MetaG | ecosystem: Engineered > Bioreactor > Anaerobic > Digestate | place: USA... | reverse complement strand
GGGGCTGGGATTGTTGCTGATTCTGGCGGCAATGGGCGGACTGGTCGCCCCGCCTTTTCCGACATCGCCGCGCCACAAATCAGCTAAACCGAACGACACAGACAACTCGATCGAGCCGGCCCCTGTAAGAAACACGGCAACAGGGACCCGATCAAACGTCGCCCGATTCACTCCAGCGTTGACTCTGCCGGAACAGTTGCAGCGGGAATGGTCGGCGGAAGGACCGTACCATTTCACCCGTGGTTCTCCTGGGCTGCCCCATATCAGCCTGACGTTCGACGGAGACTCGACCGACTGCGATCTGCCGGCCATCCTCCAGGTGCTGGCTCAGCGCGGCATTACGGCCACGTTCTTCTTGACGGGTGAGTTCCTCGAACGGTTTCCCGAATCCGTGCGGGCCGCCGTGGCCGGCGGCCATGAAATCGGCAGCCATCTCTACCGACACGTGCACCTGACTACATGGGAAGAGAACCGGCACCACGACACCCGGCCGGAAATCACTCGGGAATATCTGCACGATTTGCTCGAAAAAAACGAAGCCGTGTTCCGGAATGTGACCGGCCAGCCGATGGCCAAATTGTGGCGGGCGCCGTTCGGCGAGACCAATCCGACGATCAACGCGTGGGCGGCGGAACTCGGGTACTGGCAGGTGACGTGGACCCGAAGTACAAACCGCGACAAATCGATGGACTCCCTGGACTGGGTGACCGATCGAGCCGAACCCCGCTACCTCACGGCCCCGCAGATCCTGGAGCGCCTGCTCGCGTTCGACGGCGGCCTTCCGGGCGGCGCCAACGGTGCGATCATCCTCATGCACACGGGGAGCCAGCGGCGGGAGGAGCGCGGCTGGACGATTCTGGACGATCTGATCGTCGGCATGATCCGGCGTGGCTATCAGTTCGTACCGGTGTCGCGGCTCCTCCATGTGGGCCTGGCGCACGCCCGCGTCCATGCGACGGACGACGAACCGACTGCCTCTCCCTGAACTCCGAACCACTTCGCGGGCTGTGGTAAGATGGCGGCGATCATCCAGGGGAGGTGTGTACATGGTTGCAGCCAACGTCCGCGGCTCGGTTACCCGTACTCTGCGTCGTGCATTTTTTTCCGGCTTGCTGGTGGTGGTGCCCGTGGTGATCACGGTGTACATCCTGATCGTTCTGTTTCGCTTTACCGACAGCTTGCTGGCGCCGCTGATCGGCCGGACCACCCCCACCTACATCCCCGGCTTGGGCATCGTCGCAACCGTGCTGCTGATTTTCGTCGTGGGGCTGATCACCCAGAACATTGTGGCCCAGCGCCTGCTCGGCTTGGCGGACCGGCTGCTGGCCCAGATCCCGCTGGCGGGATCCATCTATGGAGCGATCAAGCAGATCCTGAACGCGTTCGCGCCAGGCCAGGCGGAGGAGCCGAAAGCCGTGGTGATGGTGCCGTATCCCTCCCCGGGCCTGTGGGCGTTCGGGTTTCTGAACGGCACCGTCACGTTGCAGGAAGGGCGGCGGATGGGCCTGGTGCTGCTGTTGAACTCGATCAATCCGACCACGGGACTGCTGACCATGCTGCCGGTGGAACAGATTGTGCGGGTTCCCCTCACCGTCGAGGAGGCCATGAAAATGATCATCTCGGGGGGAATCGTCAATCCGCGGCAGCTCGGCGGAGAGCCGCTGATGTCGGGCCTGTGACCGCACCGCCGCGGACGAGCCTCAATCCGTCTTGATGTCGAGGATCGCCAGGAACGCGTCCTGGGGGATGTCCACCCGGCCCACCCGTTTCATGCGCCGTTTGCCTTCTTTCTGTTTTTCGAGCAGCTTGCGCTTGCGGGTGATATCGCCACCGTAGCACTTGGCCAGGACGTTCTTGCGCATCGCCTTGACGGTGGTCCGGGCGATGACCTTGTTGCCCACCGCCGCCTGGACCGCCACCTCGAACAACTGGCGAGGAATGACTTCGCGCATACGGGCGGTGAGCGCCTGGCCGCGCCGAAAAGCCAGGCTGCGGTGGACGATGCTGGAGAGGGCATCCACCGGCTCGCCGTTGACCAGGATGTCCAGCTTGACCAGGTCGGACTCGGCATAACCGGCGAAGTGATAGTCCATGGAGGCATACCCGCGGCTGACCGATTTGAGCCGGTCGTAAAAATCAATGACGATCTCGTTGAGCGGCAGATCGTAGGTGAGCATGACCCGCTTCTCGCCCACGTACTCAAAACCGCGTTGCGTGCCGCGTTTTTCCTCAAGCAGACTGAGGATGCCGCCGAGGTATTCGTCGGCCGTCATGACGATGGTGGTGTAGATCGGCTCCTCGATCCGGTCAATGTCGCCGGCAGGCGGCAAATGGGCGGGATTTTCGACGAACAGCTCCTCGCCCGTCCTGCGGATGATGCGGTAACGTACGCTGGGTGCGGTGGTGATCAGGTCGAGCTCGAACTCCCGCTCCAGCCGGCTCTGGACGATGTCCATGTGCAGCAGGCCGAGAAAGCCGCAACGAAAGCCGAAGCCCAGGGCGGTGGAGGTTTCGGGATCGAACCGGAAGGCGCTGTCGTTGAGCTGGAGTTTCCTTAGGGCATCTTTCAAGTCGGCGTACTGCTCGCTCTGCACCGGGTACAAGCCGCAGAACACCACCGGCTTGATCTCCTGAAAGCCGGCCAGGGGTTCCACCGCGGGGCGGTCGGCCTCGGTGATCGTGTCGCCCACCTGGGCGTCGTCGACGTTCTTGATCCCTGCCATGATGAAGCCGACCTCGCCTGTTTCCAGGCGACCGGTCATCTGGAACTTGGGCGTGATCACGCCGGCCTCTTCGACGGTAAAGTCTTTGGCCGTGCTCATGAGGCGGATGCGCATCCCCTTGCTGATCCGGCCGTCGACCACGCGCAGCAGGATCACCACGCCGCGATAAACATCGTACCAGGAATCGAACACCAGGGCTTTGAGCGGGCCGTCGGGATCTCCCTGTGGCGGAGGGATGCGGGCGACAATCGCCTCCAGGATCTCCTGGACGCCGCGTCCTTCCTTGGCGCTGGCCAGCAGGACCTCGCTGCGCTTCAGGCCGACCACCTGCTCCACCTGCAGGGAAACACGCTCGGCATCGGCTCCGGGAAGGTCGATTTTGTTGAGAATCGGAATCAGCTCCAGATCGTTTTCCACGGCCAGGTAGGTGTTGGCCAGCGTCTGGGCTTCGACGCCTTGGGAGGCGTCCACGACAAGCAGCGCGCCTTCGCAGGCGGCCAGGCTGCGCGACACCTCATAGGTGAAATCCACGTGGCCGGGCGTGTCGATGAGGTTGAACTGATAGTCGCGGCCGTCCTGCGCGCGATAATTCAGCCGGACGGCGTGGGCCTTGATGGTGATCCCGCGTTCTCGCTCCAGGTCCATGTCATCCAGCACCTGGTCGGCCATCTCTCGGGCGGTGAGGGCGCCGGTGAGCTCGAGGATGCGATCCGCCAGTGTGGATTTGCCGTGGTCGATATGGGCGATGATGGAGAAATTGCGGATGTGGGTGAGCGGTTGTTTCATATCTGTCGCTTGTCCGGGTGAGTCGGCCCCTGACGGCGGCCGGCAGGCGAAGAGCGGGGTATGATAACAAAAGACCGGTGGGTTGACAACAGCTGTCTCAGGCGTCAGGATCGCCGATCCACCCGTGCCAGTCATCGCCGAGGCGGCCGTCGCGCGTGTAGCGCCGCATGGCTTGGGCGCACGGGCAATCGCGGGGCGCTTCGGCCAGCAGTTCCAGGGCGCGGCGGAACAAATGGGGAAAGTGATGGACCGCCCGATCGACCGCGTCACGCTCGGTCTCGCTCAGCATCCCCCCGAACAGCCTGTCGCCGCGATACGCCCGCTCCACCACGCCTTCGGCGTAATTGGTGACGTAACAGAGCGGGGCGTAGCAGATCTCCAGCTCGCGGGCCAGGAACGCCTCAGGGGCGAGTGTCATGCCCACCAGGTCCCCGCCGTCCCGGCGGTATTTCCGGATCTCCGCCGCAGTTTCCAGGCGGGGGCCCTCCGTACACACGTACACCGCCTCCGTTGCGATGTCCAGTCCGGCTGCCGCCCCGGCGGCCAGGAAGGCCGAGCGGACGTCGGGGCAGAAGCAGGGCGAGGAGCGGATGAACCCCCAGCCGCGGCCCGCAAAGAACGAGGCGGGGCGCCGGCGGGTTTCGTCGATGATGTCGGTGGGCAGGACCAGCTGACCGGGGTGGTGCCGGTCAGCATGGAGCGTGCCGGGCCCTGACCAAGCCAGGATGCGGGCCGCCCCCAGCTCTTTCAGCGCATAGATGTTGGCGCGGTAGTTGACAAACGGGGCGCTGACGGTGTAATTCTCCTGGCCGTGACGGGATAAAAACCAGGCGGTCAATTCTTCCGTCACGGCGATCCGCTGGATCGCGGGGACTTCGCCGAACGGCGTCGGCACAGCGACTGTTTCGAGGATGCGCCAGGCTCCGGCTTGGAGCAACCGGTAGGCGTCGCTTCCCCCTATCACGGCCAGGACATCGGGCATCGGCAGCTCCTATACCCTGTGTACTTTCGCTTAAAACGAAATTATAATATACCCATTCCGTGTGTTCTACGGCCTTTGATTCATACGACGGTGCTCAACCTGCAATTCTGACAACAGAGGAGATATTTGTATGTCCGGACATTCCAAGTGGCATTCCATCAAACACAAGAAAGCCGCAGTGGATGCCAAGCGGGGTAAGGTGTTCACCAAGTTGATCAAGGAGATCACCGTGGCCGCCCGGGTCGGCGGCGGGGATCCCGACGGCAACGCGCGGCTCCGCAAAGCCATCCTGGACGCCAAGGCGGCCAACATGCCCGCCGACAACATCAAGCGGGCCGTCATGAAGGGCACCGGCGAACTGCCCGGAACGAACTACGAGGAGATCACCTACGAAGGCTACGGTCCGGGTGGCGCGGCGGTCATGCTTCAAGTCATGACCGACAACCGCAACCGGACCGTTTCCGAGATCCGCCATCTGTTCACGAAGTACAACGGCAACCTCGGCGCCAGTGGTTGCGTGGCCTACCTGTTTGACCGCAAGGGCTATTTCCTGGTGAAAGGAGGCCAGAAAAGCGAGGATGAGCTGATGGAGATCAGCCTCGACGCGGGCGCCGAAAACATCGAGGAGTATGACGGCAATGTCGAGATCACCTCGGCGCCGGAAGCCTTCGACACGCTGAAAGAGAAGCTGGAGGGTGCGGGGCTTGAAATGCTGGAGAACGAAATTTCCATGATCCCCCAGAACACGGTCAAGCTGACGGGCAAGGAAGCCCAGCAGATGCTGAAACTGATGGAATCCCTGGAGGACCACGACGACGTGCAGAACGTCTACGCCAACTTTGACATCGATGAATCGGAGATGCAGGAATAAGCTGCGATTGGTTCGTCCGCCGATTTCCGCATCAGGCGCCCCTTCCGGGCGCCTGATTGTTTCAACGCCGACCGCCGGGGATTGGCTGCTCTGCCGGGGTGACCGCGGAAACAGGGTGCCTGATCGGCAGGCGACTCCGGCACGGGTCCCGGGATTCGTGATTCGGCCTTGGCCGTCGGGACGCTTTGTGATGAAATAGGAGCATTCCCCCGGAATGGGGCAGGTTCATGCGAGTGATCGGGATCGATCCGGGCAGCGAGGCGACGGGTTACGGCGTGATCGAACACCGGAACAACCGGCTGGCGGCGCTGGCCTGGGGCGTGGTCCGTCCCCGCGGTGCGGCGACGTTCTCCGCCGGACTCCGGCAGATTCACGAAGGTCTTTGCCAGGTGCTCGAGGCGTATCCCCCGGATTTTGCCGCGGTTGAGGATGTGTTCTTTGCGGCGAACGCCCGCTCCGCCCTCAAGCTGGGGCAGGCCCGGGGGGCCATCCTGCTGGGACTGGAGCTGGCGAACGTCCCGGTGGTCTCTTACACCCCGTTGGCCGTCAAGAAAGCGCTGGTTGGATACGGCCGCGCCGAGAAAGAGCAGGTGCGGGAGATGGTCCGCCTCTTGCTTGGCCTGCGCGGGCAGGAGCTGCCCCTGGACGCCTCGGACGCGCTGGCCGTCGCGCTGTGCCATGCGCACACATACCCCACCCAGGTGCGGATGCGTGACGATCCGCCCCGGGCGGGGCGCTGAGATATCGAGTCCGGCCGCCGCCGCCGGCAAACACACGCGGCCGCGGCTCCATCAGACGGGCCGACATTCAATCATCGGATCGGGAGGAACGGGTATGAAAATCAAGAAGGGCTGGATCATCACCCTGGTTGTCCTGATGGTGCTGATCGGAGTGGGATTGATGGTGTACTTTGCGGTCCAGGCGATGGTTCAGACCGAGCCGTCGGTCAAGGACAGGACCGTGCTGGTGGTGGAACTGACCGGAGAGCTGCCGGAGAACTCGCCGTCGGATTTCACGCTCAGCCTGTTTGAACCGCCCGCCCTGACCTTTCAGCAGGTGCTGAACAGCATCGACAAGGCAACCAGCGACAAGCGGATCACCGGCGTCTGGCTCCGCGTCGAGAGTCCCAACCTGGGCTGGTCCAAGGTGGAGGAGTTGCAGAACAAGCTGGCCGCGTTCAAGAAGAGCGGCAAGTTCATCTATGCCACCACGGTGGTCTGCAACGAGCGGGACTACGCCTGCGCCCTGCCCGCCGACAAGATTTACATGCCGCCGGAGGGCTTCTTCGAGCTGAACGGTTTCATTGCCCAGGCCATGTTTCTGAAGGACACGCTCAACAAATTCGGCATCGATCCGGAAGTCGAGAACATCGGCAAATACAAGAGCGCCGGCGACATGCTCAAACGGAATTCGGCCAGCGACGCCCAGCGCGAGGTGATGAACAACATCCTGGACAAAACCGTCGCGTCGTTCAACGGGATGGTCGCGCGCTATCGGAATATTCCCGCCGAGCAGGTGACGGCCATGATGGAAGAAGGGCTCAGTCATCCCACCGAAGCCGCCGCGCACAAACTGATCGACGGCATCCTGTACCCTGACGAGGTGGACGCGCTGCTTCGTGAGAAGAACGGGGAAAAGGGACGCGACAAGCTCACCACCATCTCCTGCAAGAGCTACCGGCGGGTCAGCCGGCCGGCGGTCGCCGACGGCGCGGCCGATCAGATTGCAGTGGTGTATGCGGTGGGAACCATCATCCGGGGCAAGGATGCCTACAGCCCGCTCATGGGGCGGGTGATGGGCTCGGACACCGTCATCGAGTCGCTGCAGAAGGCTCGCCAGAACAAGTCGGTCAAGGCGATCGTGTTGCGCATCGACAGCCCCGGCGGTGACGGAATCGCCTCCGACCTGATGTGGCGGGAGTTGCGGATCACCGATCAGAAAAAGCCGGTCATCGCGTCCATGTCCGATGTGGCCGCCTCCGGCGGTTATTACATCGGCATGGGCTGCCGTCGGATCGTCGCGGAACCCGCCACCATTACGGGGTCCATCGGGGTGGTCAACGCCAAGTTCAACATGAAAGGAATGTACGACTGGCTGCAGCTCCGGTTTGAGACCGTCAAGCGCGGCCAGTGGGCCGACATGATGGATGACACCCGGGGGATGACGCCGGCTGAGCGGGAGCGCTTTGCCGCCATGACCCGCGGCTTCTACGAGCGGTTCGTGCAGAAGGCGGCCGACAGCCGGAAAAAGAAGTTTGCGGAACTGGAACCGTTCGCCCAGGGGCGCGTCTGGCTCGGGTCAGAAGCCATTCAGCATGGTCTGGTGGACAACCTGGGCGGCCTCGATGAGGCCGTTGCTATCGCTAAAAAGGAGGCGGGGATCCCCGCCGGCCGGTCTGTGAGAATCGTGGAATATCCCGTGCCGAAGAAGCTGTTCGAGCAAATCATGGAATCCATGGCGGAGACGCAGTTGGCGCAGGTCCACCCCGGCTTGCGACAGGATCTGGCCTTCCTCGGGCGGTTCATCCTGCCGGGTCCCGGAGCCATGCTGGCCGTGATGCCGTATGCTCTGGACATCCACTGAAACGGCTTGCCGGGGCGGGCGCGGCGATGCGCCCGCCCCGGCTGTCACCAACCGCCTGACCGGTCAGGTGGCGGGTGCATGACGCACCCTAGAGAGCAGGCAGGAGTCGCATGGCAGCCGCACATATCCGGCGGTATTTCTGGTTGGCGTTGATCGTGATCATCCCGGCGGCGTCGGGCGCAGCCGAGCGCCGGACGGCGCGGGTGGACGTCACGGCGCCGACGGACATCCGGCTGCTGCAGAAGTTGGGTGTGGACATCGACCGCGTGGACGGCCGGACCGTCCATGCCTATGTCAGCCCCGAGGAATTCGAAAAGGCGAGCGCGCTGGGGCTGGCAATCGCCTGGGAACCCGACCCGGCCGCTGAACGGTTCCGTGCCCTGCTAACACAGGGGAAGCGTTCGGGGGATCCCCTGGAGGCGTACCACGATTACGACGAGTTGACCGCGGAGCTCCAGGGCCTGGCGGCGAGCCGGCCCGACATCTGCCTTCTGCTCTCGGCCGGCCGCTCAGTCCAGGACCGGGAGTTGTGGGTGCTGAAGATTACCGATCACCCGGCCACCGAGGAGGACGAGCCGGAGTTTCGCTACATCTCCACCATCCACGGGGACGAGCCCGTGGGCACGGAAATGCTCATCTATCTCATCCGCCACCTGATCGACCAGTACGGTGTGGATACCGCCGTCACCGAGCTGATTGACGAGACGGAGATCTATATCCTCCCCCTGCTCAACCCCGACGGCAACGCCCTGGGATCCCGCTACAACGCCAACGGCGTGGACATCAACCGGGACTTTCCGGACCGGATCAGTGATCCGGACAACACGCCGACAGGTCGTGAAGCGGAAACGCGGCGAGTGATGACCTTTTTCGGCGATCGCTGCCCGGTGATGTCCGCCAATTTTCACGGCGGCGCCCTGGTGATGAACTATCCCTGGGACAGTACCACACTCCCCTCGGGCATGTATGCCGCCTGCCCCGACGACGACGTGTTCATCCACCTTGCCGAGACTTACGCGGTGGCCAATCCGCCGATGTGGAACAGTCCGTACTTCGAGCATGGCATCACCAATGGCAACGACTGGTATGCGCTGTTTGGCGGGCTCCAGGACTGGAGCTACAACTGGATGGGCTGCATGGACCTGACGGGGGAGATCAGCAACATCAAATGGCCGGGCGCCGCCGCGCTGGCCGGACTTTGGGAGGACAACCGGGCAAGCATGATCGCCTACCTGGCGGCGTGTCACCGGGGCGTCCGCGGTCTGGTGACCGACGCAAATTCCGGTCTGCCCGTGGCGGCCGCAATCACCGTGACGGGCCGGAACATGCCATTCTATACCGATCCGGACGTGGGCGATTTTCATCGCTTCCTCCTGCCCGGCGCGTACCGGCTGCAATTTGAAGCTGACGGCTACCAGCCGGCGGTGGTCGACGGAGTCGTGGTCGACGATGGTCCGGCGACCCGCGTGGATGTATCCATGACTCCCCTGGCGAAGCTGGAACTCACCGACGTGGGAGTGGCGGAGATCGAAGGCAACGGCGATGCGTTCTTGGACCCAGGTGAAACCTGGGGCGTGGCGCTCACCATTAGGAATGGCGGCACGGAGACTGTCCACGACGTGACCGTCGCGCTGGATGTGGCCGATGGTCCGGCCTCGGTGTGCAGCGGTGTTGCGGTAGTGGGTGCGCTGTCTCCCGGCGCAGCCGCTGCAGTCGCTGCCGAAGACCTGTGCTTCAAGATCAGCGGCGGGGCATCTTGCGCGGCGGAAGTCGTGTTGCGGATGACGGCCGAGTCCGATCGGGGGTCAGTGGCGGACACTTTCGCCGCATTGCTGGGTGAAGAGACGGGATGGACGTTCGATGGAGTTGACGTTCCGAAGCCGATCCCGGACGGCGATCCCGCCGGCACCGTCACCTGGATCGCAGTGCCCGATCTGGAGGGCGCAGTGGCCGTCGTGACGGTCCAAGTAGACGTCACGCATCCTTATGTCAGCGACCTGAGCCTGTTTTTGATCGGGCCGGACGGGGCGGTCGTTGAACTGTCCAGCGGGAACGGCGGGTCCGGGGATGATTACATCCACACGGTGTTTGATCAGCAGGCCGGCACCGCCATCACCGCGGGGCAGGCGCCGTTCACGGGCGAGTATCGTCCGGAGGATTCGCTGGACATGTTGCGCGGCGTGACCGCCGCGGGCATGTGGGGCCTGGCGGCGGTGGATGAACGGCAACCGGATGCCGGAACGATCACGGGCTGGTCGTTGGCGCTGTCGGTGCGGACGTGCCGGCGGTACGCCACCGGCGACGTGGACGGCGACGGCGCGGTGACGGGGGCTGATCTGGTCTTGCTCGCAGGTTATCTGGCTGGCAACGTGTCGGCCGGTGCACTCGATCCGGCAGAGGGGGATCTGGACAACAGCGGCGGCGTCTCGGCCGCGGATCTCTATCTTCTGAAGCGGCGGCTCTGAGCGG
>Ga0116142_10006178_pt1 | contig 10414 bp, 7 predicted proteins | sample AD_UKC033_MetaG_FD_89785 | JGI IMG/M metagenome (GOLD analysis project Ga0116142, IMG submission 89785) | Active sludge microbial communities of municipal wastewater-treating anaerobic digesters from USA - AD_UKC033_MetaG | ecosystem: Engineered > Bioreactor > Anaerobic > Digestate | place: USA... | reverse complement strand
CGACGCCGTGGCGCAAGGCGCGGCGGCGGCGGCGGGCGCGCTCTCGCTCATCGACAAGGGCCGCGTCATCATCGAACCGATCACGTCCGAGATCAACCCCGAGGTGTGCGCGGGTTGCCAACTCTGCATCATGACGTGTCCGTACACCGCTATTCATTTCGATTCCGAGCGCAACGTGTCGGTCATCACCGAGGAGTTATGCAAAGGCTGTGGCACGTGCGTGGCGGGGTGCCCGAGCGGCGCGGCGCGGCAGAAGAGCTACGAAGATTCGCAGATTTACGCCGAGATCGAAGGCGTATTGGCGTAGCAGGAAGGGACATTACCATGCCGGACCAGCAATTCGAGCCAAAGATCGTGGGATTCCTGTGCCGCTGGTGCTCGTACACCGGCGCGGACCTTGCCGGCACCAGTCGTATCCAGTATCCGTCGAACATCGCGCCCATCAAGGTCATGTGCTCGGGCCGCGTGGACCCGACGTTCGTGATCACGGCGTTCGCCGACGGCGCCGACGGCGTGCTGATTGCCGGGTGCCATCCGGGGGACTGCCACTACTCGGTCGGGAATTACAAGGCCATGCGGCGGTTTCCCATGCTGGCGAAACTCCTTGATCAATTCGGTATCGAGCGCGCGCGGCTTCGCCTCGAGTGGATATCCGCGTCCGAGGGCCACCTCTACGCAGACTTGGTGAAGTCGTTCTCCGAAGAAGTGCGCGCGCTCGGGCCGTTGCGGTGGAAGCAGCGCATTGCGCCGCTCTGTGAAAGCGTGGACATCGCACGCTCCCAGGCGGCGACGGTATAGACGGAGGCCGATCATGAGCAAGCCGAAGGTGGCATTCTACTGGTGCGCGTCGTGCGGCGGCTGCGAGGAGACGGTAGTTGACCTTGCGGAGGACATTCTCAAGGTCGTCGACGCGGTGGACATTGCGCTGTGGCCCGTCGCGCTCGATTTCAAGAAGAAAGACGTCGAGGCGTGGGCGCCGGGCGAAGTGACGGTCGCGTTTATCAATGGGTCGGTGCGCCTTTCCGAGCAACTCGAATGGGTGCGGCTGCTGCGCGAGAAGTGCCCGATCGTGGTCGCGTTTGGCGCTTGCGCGCATCTGGGCGGTATCCCGGGCTTGGCGAATGCGACCACGCGCGAGCGCATCCTCGAGAACAAGTATTTCAATGCGCCGACGCTGGACAACCCGGACGGCCTGCAACCGTTGACCGCGTGCACCGTCTACGGCTGCGACCTCGAACTGCCCGAGTTCTGGAAGGACGTGAAGCCCCTCGACGAGGTGATCGAGGTTGACTATTACCTGCCGGGTTGTCCGCCACCCGCGAAGACCGTCATGAGCGCCGTGACCGCCATCCTCGAAGGCACGCTGCCGCCGAAGGGCGCGGTGCTCTCGCCCGCGAAGGCGCTGTGCGAGGCCTGCCCCCTCAATAACACGAAACCGGAGACGCTCTCGATCTCCGAATTCAAACGGGTGGCCACGAGCACGCCCGATCCGGGGCAGTGCTTCCTGGCGCAGGGTTACATCTGCATGGGGCCCGCGACCCGCGCGGGCTGCGGCGAGCGCTGCATCCGCGCCAACATGCCGTGTCGCGGGTGTTTCGGTCCCGCGCCCGGCGCGCGCGACATCGGCGGCAAGATGTTGGGTGCGCTCGGCTCGCTCGGGGCGGCGGACACGGAGGAGACCTCAATGGTGTTGGCGGACACGTTGGTGGACCTCGTCGGCACGCTGTATCGCTTCAACCTGCCCGCGTCGTTATTGAAGCGTCAATATACAAGTGGCACGGGCGTCCCGCCCGTGATGTAGGACATGGGTAGGATGCCCATGCCACAAACGAAGGATGACCCATGCGAAAGATCACGATAAACCCGATCACGCGGCTCGAGGGACACGGCAAGATCGAGATTTTTCTCAACGACGAAGGCGACGTGGCCCATGCGTTTCTTCAAGTGCCGGAGTTGCGCGGCTTTGAAACCTTCTGCATCGGGCGGCCCGCCGAGGAGATGCCGCGTATCACGCCGCGCATCTGCGGTGTCTGCCCGACGGCGCATCACATGGCCTCGACGAAATGCCTCGACGACCTGTGGAAAGTCGCGCCGACGGAGACCGCTAAGAAACTGCGCGAACTCGCGTACAGCGCGTTCATGGTCGAGGACCACTACATTCATTTCTTCTTCCTTGCGGGGCCGGATTTTGTCGTCGGACCGGATGCGCCTGCCGCCGAGCGCAACATTCTCGGCGTGATCGGCAAGGTAGGTCTCGAAATAGCCGGAAAGGTCATCCGCGTGCGCCGCGAGTGTCGCCACATGATGGAGACCATGATGGGCAAGGTCATCCATCCGTTGTTCGGACTGCCAGGCGGCGTATCGCGCGGGATTACCGAGGAGGAGCGCGAGCAGTTCCTCGGGACGGCCGAGTTCGCCATCGAATTCGCGCAGTACGCCTTGCAGCTGTTCGACGACATCGTGCTCCAGGACCAGGCGCGCCTCGACCTCGTCCTGAACGACGCCTATGTCCACAAGACCCATTACATGGGGCTCGTGGATGAGAACAACCACGTTAACTTCTATGACGGCATGATCCGAGTGGTCGACCCGGAAGGCCGCGAGACCGCCAAGTTCCCTGCCCGGCATTACGCCGATTTCATCGCGGAACATGTCGAGCCGTGGAGTTACGTCACGTTCCCGTTTCTCAAGCAGGTCGGCTGGAAAGGGTTCACCGACGGTCCCGAGAGCGGCGTCTACCGCGTGGCGCCGCTGGCGCGGCTTAACGCCGCCGACGGCATGGCCACGCCGCTTGCCCAGGATGCTTACGAACAGCTCTTCGACACGCTCGGCGGCAAGCCCGCGCACCATACGCTCGCGTTTCACTGGGCGCGGCTTGTCGAGGCGCTCTACGCGGCGGAACGCATGAAGGAATTGCTCGAAGACCCCGAGATTACCAGCGCGGACATCCGCAGCGTGCCGACGGAGACGCCTGAGGAGGGCGTTGGGGTGGTCGAGGCGCCGCGCGGCACGCTCATCCATCACTATTGGACCGACGACAACGGTCTCCTGACGCGGGTGAACCTGCTCGTGGCCACGAACCACAACGCGGCGCCGATTGCCATGTCCGTCGAGAAGGCCGCGAAGGGTCTCATCAAGAAGGGCCGCGTCGACGACGGTCTCCTGAACAAGGTCGAGATGGCCTTCCGCGCATACGATCCGTGCCACGCCTGCGCCACCCATGCCCTCGGGCAGACCCCCCTGCTTGTGCGCATCCGCGACAGCGCGGGCCGGCTACTCGAGGAACTGCATCGCGACTGAACGCTCGCGGTGCGGCACGGTTGAACACGCCGCGCGTTTGGCTTACCCTGTGGCCGTTGCGAAGCGACAATTCACGGCAAGGGGCCGGTGTCTTCCCATGCATAAGCAAAACACCCTGACTCGGCGCACGTTTCTCGCCGCGCCGCTGCTTCTCGCGCCGGGCGTGTTCGCCCAGCCGGGGCGGCGCGGCGCGGGCGACCGCGTGGTCACGGGGCATATCGGCGTCGGCGCGCGGGGCCGCGCCCTGCTCGAACGCGTGCGCCACGGCGCGGCGGCGGTGTGCGACGTGGACGAGGACCACTTGGCGGAGGGGGCGGCGCTGGTGGGGGCGGGCGTGCGCGTGTACCGGGACTACCGGGAACTGCTGGAACAACCGGACATAGACGCCGTCATCATCGCCACGCCGGACCACTGGCACGCCCTCCAGGCGGTCCATGCCTGCGAGGCGGGAAAAGACGTGTACATCGAGACGCCCGCGTGTCGGGTCTTCGAGGAGGCCGAGGCGATCCTGCGCGCGGCCGCGTGGTATGGCCGGGTGGCGCACGTCGGCGCGAGCGGGCCGCGCTCGGCGGCGGCGGCGTTCCTGCGAAAACGAATGCGGGACGGCGCGCTCGGGCCCTTGCGGCGCGTGTCCTGTTGGGGCGCGGCGAATCCCGAAGGCGGCGACCCGGCAGGGAATCGCCGGGCGCCCGCGACCTTGGATTGGGATCGCTGGATCGGGCCGAGTCGATGGATGCCGTACAACCCGGACCGCTCGCACGGAAACTGGCGCTGGCTCTTCGACATTGGCGGCGGGAACGCGCGCCAACAGGGCGCGGAATTGCTTCAGACGGCGCTTGAGGCGCTTGGCGCGCCGCATACCGGCAAGGTGACCGTCTCCGCACAGGGCGCCGCGCCGTCCGCAGGGTTCTGGGACTGCCCGACCACGCTGGAAGCAACCTGGTCGTTCTCCGGGGGCGCGGCGGAGCAAGCAGGCGCATCGACCATTCATTGGCGCCAGCCGGGGCCGGATGATGCCAGCACGGCGGGTCTGCTGTCTGAAGGGGAAATCGAGACATTGCGTCTGGACAGATGCGGCGACCAGTGGCGCGTCGAGGGACAAGACGACGGCGCGCACGAAGACGCGGACCCCGTGGGTCGCTGGCTCGATGCGGTGCGCGCGGGCCGTCGCGGCGCGGATGCGGAACTCGAAACCGCGTGTCGCGCCGCCGCGTTGGCCACGCTGGCCAATGTCGCCTGGCGGCTGGGGAGGCCCGTCACGTATGACCTGGATACGGGCGGATACGGGGGCGATACGCAGGCGGAGCGTCTGATGCGCGCGCCAGGCCGGGGGCCGTACAGGCTATGAGCCGCCGGTTGAAAAGATGCGTCCTGAAGGGTGCACGCCAAACATGCTTCCTGGCGGTCTTGTTGGCGCTGGTGGTTTTGTCTCCAGCGGCGCAGGAAGCCGCGCCATCTCTGGACGATTGCGTCGCCGAATTTGGGCGCGCCCTGCTGGATGCCGAGCCCGCCCGCGTACGCGACGCGCGCCGCGAGATGGAGGCGCTGGTTTTCGCGGCGGGCGCGCGGGACGCCGCCAGCGATCCGGGCACGCTGTGTGACGCGTTGATGCGTCTGCTTGAGTCTCTCACGGATGAGGCGCGCGCGGTGGACGTTCCGCTTGAGGACGAGGCGCTGCGGTCCGCTCCATACGGGGGCAAGATGCCCCCGCTCCTATCGATATTCGCGTTTCCCGAGGCGGCGCGGCAGGCCGCCGCACGCGCGCGCATCGACCAGGCCCGTCGCGATCTGATGTTCTGGATCAGTCTCGTGATCGATGAGGGCCGGGCAGCCGCGCTGGCGCCTCACTTGAACGATTCCGCATTAGGCGAGGAGACGATCTCGGCGTTGGCGCGTGTCGGCGGCGAATCCGCCGGGCGCGTACTGATCGAAGCCTTGAAGACCGCGCCGGCCCCCTTGCGTTTGAGCGTGATTCGCACCCTGGGAACCTGCGGCATCCGGGATGCCGTCCCGGCGCTTACGACCATCGCGCGCGGGGAAGACGGCGAAGCGCGCTGGTGCGCCGTGGACGCACTGAGCGTGCTGGGCGTGCCGGGCACCGCTGTTTTTCCGCTTGATCCTCGAACGCCGCCGTCGCTGGCGGCGCGCTATGCCGCGTCCTGCCTGCGCGCGGCGTTGGTGCTGGGCGATCGCGGTGAGCGGCGCGACGCGGAACGCCTGATCGAGCGTTTCGTGGACCTGAACGCGCGGCGGCATCAGATCTGCGCTGCGCTGCTCGGGTTGTCGCGGCTGGGTTCGACCGCCGTGACGCGGCACGCCCTCGGGTTCATCGGCACGCCGGGCGTGCGCGCCACCGCCATCGACGTGATCGTGGCCGACTGCGCGCCGGGCGTCGAGGATACGTTGATCAAGGCGTACCCCGTGACGGACCCATCAATGCAGGCGGCGATTCTCGAAGTACTGACGCGCAGGCAGTCGCCGCGGGCGCCGGGCTTGCTCCAACAGGCGCTGAACGCCTCCCACGCCGAGGTGCGCGTCGCCGCGGCGCGGCTCCAGGGGCTCGATCCGGTCGAGGCCGATCTGTGGCCGCTGGCCGAGCGAGGCGCGCCGTGGATTCGCCATGACGCGTTGCGGCTTTTTCTCGAACTGGCGTGGCGGCGCGCGGCGGCGGGACAAAAGGACGTCGCACGGGAGCAATTCATCGCCGTGTTGCAGGGGCGTTTTCCGCCCGAGGCGCGCCGCGAGGCGCTGAACGGCCTCGAACGCCTTGCCGACGCGGCGACGCGCCCGGTGTTGGAGCGGTGGGCTCGAGACCCGGACGTGGCCGAGGCCGCGACCTGCGCGCTCGTGGCGATCATCAGCGTCGCGCCGGATGACGAGGAAGCGCGCGGGGAGTTGCTTGAACTGGCGCGGACTACGCCCCACGAGGCCGCCGCGTCGGCGGCCGTGACCGCGCTAGCGGCCCGGGGCGCGGACGTGGCGCCGCTTGTGCGGCAGCAGGGCTACATCACGGACTGGCGGGTCCTCGGGCCGTTTCCCAACGACGCGGCGGCGCTGGCGGCGCTGGATGCCGCGTTGGGCCATGCCCCGCCGCGCACGGCGGCGGTTCCGCGAGTCGCCAGGCCCGCCGATCCGCCCGCAACGGTGTCGCACGAGGGCGCGGAGTTCGTCTGGCGCGACGTTCACGCCGCCGGCCTGCCCGCCGTGGTGGACATCGAGGCCGTTTTCGGTCCTTACACACAGGCGGCGGCTTACGGCTTCGCGAAAGTGGCGCAAGCGCAACGGTGTTCGGCGGTGATCCACCTCGTGCGCGACGACCCGATCACCATTTGGGTGAACGGAAAGCAGGTATACGAATCCGGCGGGTCTCGCGGGCTCGATGCGCCCCAAGAGCGCGTCCACATCACGCTCGAAACGGGTTGGAACTGCTTCCTCGTGCGCGTCTTGCAGGACGCCGGGCCGTGGGGCTACGGTATCCGTTTGACGGACCGCCAGGGCGCGCCTATCGACCTCGAGGCCCAAGCCATGCCGGACGACGGTATGGCGGGCATCGGCGTCACACGCGACGCGTTGCGTCCCGTGTTGAGCGGTGACGCGCCATGAACGAACAACGGCAATTGCGGGAGACGCGCCCATGATTCGATTTGTTGCATGTCTTGGCCTCTTGGCGGTCATGGCCTCGATCGTAGCCGGTCCCATCTCCGCGCAAGTCGGGACACCGCCATCGCCGACGCCGCTGCCCCGCGCGCACGCACATAATGATTATGAACATGAGCGGCCCCTGATCGACGCGCTTGACCACGGCTTCTGCGGTGTCGAGGCGGACATCTTTTTCATCGACGGCAAACTGCTGGTCGCGCACGACATCGAGGACGTGCGGCCCGACCGCACGCTCGAATCCTTGTACCTCGATCCGCTTCTGGAACAGGTGCGCAACAACGGCGGACGCGTGTATCCCGGCGGGCCAAGCGTCACGCTGCTGATCGACATCAAGAACACGGGCCGCGAGACCGCTCTCGCGCTGCTCGACGCGCTTGAACCGTACCGGGAGATGTTAACCGTCTTCAGCAAGGATGCGACGCAGCCGGGGGCCGTCACCGTGATTGTCTCCGGCTTCTATCCCTACGACGTACTGCGCGAACGGTCGCCGCGCCTGGCCGCCATCGACGGGCGCATCCCGCAACTGGGCGAATCGCCACATGAAGTGCCGCTGGTCAGTGAAAGCTGGACGAAGCTGTTTCGATGGCGCGGCCACGGCGCGCCCGCCGAGCCCGACGCCTCGAACCTCAAGCGGATGATCGCAAAGGCGCATGCGGCGGGGCAGCGGATTCGGTTCTGGAACCTGCCGGACGGCCCGGGCACGTTGCCGGTATTGTATGAGATGGGCGTGGACCTGCTGAATACGGACGACTTGGGCGCCATGCGAACGTTTCTTCTCGAACGCATGCGCGCGGAAACCGCAACGAAGGAATAGGTGACGCTATGCAACAGATACGAATTGGGATTGTCGGCCTTGGCGGCATCTGCCGAACGCGGCACGTGCCCGGCCTACGCAAGATTGACGGCGTCGAGATCGTGGTCGTGGCGAACCGTTCGCGGGAGTCGGGCGAGCGCGCCGCGCGCGAGTTTGACATCCCCGAAGTCGCGGAATCCTGGCGGGACGTTGTCGCCCGGGAAGATATCGATGCCGTGCTCATCGGCACGTGGCCATATATGCATCGCGAGGTGAGCATCGCGGCGCTCAACGCGGGCAAGCACGTGTTCTGCCAGGCGCGCATGGCGATGGACTACGCGGAGGCCCGCGAGATGCGCGATGCCGCCCGGCGTTCGAGTCGCGTAGCGATGTTGTGCCCCGTGCCGTTCGGCCTTACGGTCGACCGGACCATGCTGCGTCTCATCCGCGAGGGCGTCCTGGGCGATGTGCGACTCGTCCGCGTGCAGAGTTTTTCCGATGTGTTCGCAGATTCCGACGCGCCGATCTCGTGGCGGAAGGACCATCGGCTCAGCGGCCTGAACGCACTGACGCTGGGCATGTTCATCGAGGTGGTGCATCGCTGGTTCGGTTGGACCCATGTGGTCTCGGCGCTCACACAAACGTTCGTGACCGAGCGCGAGGACGCGGAAGGCCGAATGGCGCCGGTGCGCATTCCCGACCAATTCCTCATCAACGCGACGATGCAGTCCGGTTTGCAGGTGCAATACGTCTTCAGCGGGGCCGTGCGCGACGGACGCGACGCCATCGAAATCTACGGATCGAAAGCGTCGCTGCATTACGACGTGGCCGAAGACCGGCTTTGCCGGCTTGACGCGGGACGGCCCGCCGACGAAGTGCCCATTCGTCCGGAAGACGCCTACGACGTGACGAACTGGCGCGTCGAGCGCGATTTTATCGACGCGGTCCGCGAGGGGAACGAGTATCACCCGAATTTCGAGGACGGTCTGCGCTACATGCAAGTCATTCAGGCCGTATACGTCTCCGCGGAGCGGCAGGCTGTTGTGACGCTGGACCAGGCATAACCGCGGCACGCTGGGCGGCCGTCTACGCAGCCTTATCCTTCGGTGGAATCAGCGTTCCGGCTCGGAATGTGGCGCGCGTGCCGAAAAGTAGGTAGAATAGTGGAAGTGAAGGATGGTTGGGGGGCTCGCGCGGGAATAAGCGGGGAATAAACGCAGCAAGCGTTGCTGTTGCTTCTGATACACGGGTAAAGAATACGCCGCTGTGACGTCAGCTCGACAGGAGCAAGGCTCCATCGGGGCGTGCGGACGCCGGGGACGGTGGCGGGTGTTTGTTCGCGCAGGCAGCCTTCCCGCGTGTCAGAGAGTGGGCTGTCGTGTGTTCGGACAACGTAGCCGCGGACGGCGCGCCTGAACGGCGCGGCGGCATGTCTTACAGCCGGGGGGCGACGTAATTGGGCCCCGGAGGCGATTCGATGACAACGCATACAGACAATCTGGAGACCGCAAAGTACACGGGGACGCGGGTCGAGCGCAGCAACCAGGAAGTGGCCGACCTCGCGAACCGCGCGTACAAATACGGTTGGACGACGGAAATCGAGTCCGAGACCCTCGAGAAGGGCTTAAACGAGGAAGTCATCCGGCAGATCAGCGAGAAGAAGGGCGAGCCGGAATGGATGCTTGCGTGGCGGCTCAAGGCCTATCGCCACTGGCGAGGAATGGACCCGCCGACGTGGGCGAAGGTCCGGTACGAGACGCCGGACTTCCAGGACATCAGCTACTACTCCGCGCCGAAGAAGGCGCCCGAGAAGAAGAGTCTTGACGAAGTGGACCCGAAGCTGCTCGAGACGTTCGAGAAGCTGGGCATCCCGCTTGGCGAGCAGAAGCGACTCGCGGGTGTGGCCGTGGACGCCGTCTTCGACAGCGTGTCCGTCGCCACGACGCATAAGGACATTCTGGCGAAGAAGGGCATTATCTTCTGCTCGATCTCGGAGGCCTTGCGCGAGCACGGCGAGCTCGTGCGGCGGTATCTCGGGTCGGTGGTGCCCGCGAACGACAACTTCTACGCGGCGCTGAATTCGGCGGTGTTCAGCGACGGTTCGTTTGTCTATATTCCCAGGGGCGTCAAGTGCCCGATGGACCTGAGCACGTATTTCCGCATCAACGCGCAGAACACGGGCCAGTTTGAGCGCACGCTGATCATCGCGGAGGAAGGCGCCGAGGTGAGTTATCTCGAGGGCTGCACGGCGCCCATGCGCGACGAGAACCAGTTGCACGCGGCGGTCGTCGAACTCGTCGCCCACAAGAACGCCACCATACGCTACGCGACGGTGCAGAACTGGTACGCCGGCGACGAAGAGGGTCGCGGCGGCATCTTCAATTTTGTGACGAAGCGCGGCGCGTGCCTCGGCGCGAACGCGCGCATCTCGTGGACCCAAGTCGAGACCGGATCGGCCATCACGTGGAAGTACCCGAGCTGTATCCTCAAGGGCGACAACAGCGTTGGCGAGTTCTACTCGGTCGCGATGACGACGGGCCGGCAGCAGGCCGATACGGGCACGAAAATGCTGCACCTCGGCAAGAACACGCGCAGCACGATCATCTCGAAGACGATCTCGGCGGGCCGCAGCGACAACAGCTACCGCGGCCTGGTGCGCGT
>Ga0116142_10006177_pt1 | contig 10419 bp, 14 predicted proteins | sample AD_UKC033_MetaG_FD_89785 | JGI IMG/M metagenome (GOLD analysis project Ga0116142, IMG submission 89785) | Active sludge microbial communities of municipal wastewater-treating anaerobic digesters from USA - AD_UKC033_MetaG | ecosystem: Engineered > Bioreactor > Anaerobic > Digestate | place: USA... | reverse complement strand
TCTTGAGTTCCTGTATCAGTTTGTCGGCATTGAGATTTATGTTCATCAATCATTTTTTGCTTGCTTTTTTTACCTTTTCAATTTGTTACCGTTGGATTTACATTTCCAAAGTATAAAGCACCTGTATCTATGTTATTGCTGCTACCTGCCATATTATCTGATTATATGTACTTTATAAGTTGTTCCTGCTGCCGTTCCTGTTATGGTATAAGCACTTAAAGTACTTACCGCTTCGTTTACACTATCCGCAAAGTTTTCTCTGTTAAATGTCAATGGAAAGTTTACACCATTGTCACCGCTAATATTTACAACGCCTGTTGTATTCGTTTTTGTGACACTTATAGAGATAGCCCCCGCAGGAATAACTAATGGCGTTGTTCCTGTTACCACAAAGTTTTGATGTATTCTTTGTACTAATTGATTTGCAGGAAAATTACAAACTTCTACTAATTGTTTATGTGCCATGTTTTTAATTTTTTATCTCAAGCATAATCCCAGTCGCAGGATATACTTTATTAGTTACAATAAAATCAAGACGAACACCCAACTCTTTTTCTACCTCACTTTTTTTGCTCCTGTAATAGCTATTTTTACTCACATCATCTACAATTATAAAGTCGTAGTCACTCGTATATATGTGGTTACCTCTCGCCCTACTTCCAGTAGCTATAAGGAATTTGCACCCAAGTTCACGACCTATCTGCATGAACGTTTCCTCATTCTCCTTGAGCCATCCTTTTGGCGTCCAATCTCTATTTTCTTTAGTATGTGTTAGCATACCCAGTACCATCCAGTTCTATCAGCCCATAAATCAGACCAAGCAAAAGCATCTGCGTTATCACAGCTTGCACCGTAAGATATACCTCTATTTGTAAAAGCATACCTAAAAGGTGATACCGCTGCTGAACCACAGTAAATATTTGAATTAGTCGTTTCAGTAACAATCATCAAGTATTCTTCAGGTACAGAAGGGCTAACAAATTGGTATGTGTTTGTACTATTAGCATTTGTCCACGGTATTGCATTTGTGTTTAACCAATGCCCCCCAGAATTACTATTTAACCACGTTAATGCCGCTGCCTCTGATGTCAGTATAGGACTTACCGGACTATTATGTACAAGGGTTCCATCCTTATAGACTTTGACTTGCCATTGTATGTCAAGGTTTAATCCAAATTTATCACCGCATCCATACTGACCTGTGATACCCTTAGCGTACGCAACTGCATCACTTAACGGTGGTGCAGGTGGTGCAACAGTACAAAGACTATCACAAGTACAACAAGTCTCAACTACCGCTCCTGTAATTTGATTTCCAAACTTATCCTCATAATGAAGCAAGGATTGAACACCTTTATTATCCCGTGTGTAAATTTTAACCAACTCGTAAACATCTGTTGAACCGTCAATAGTGCCACACACTTCTTTTTCGTAAATCTTATACTCAGGGCACTTTATTAATACATTCGCCTCATCAAAACCTACAATTACATCAGATGCAGGTACTAATTTACCTGTGCCATCTTCAATGATGTACCTATATGTTTCCTCACCTGTACAGCTATCTTTTTCTTTTATTTCTTGAATGGCAATGCAAGAAATATTTTCTGGTGCTAATAAATTAGCATTTATTCTATTAAATGTAAAAGTTCCAAAACTATCTGGTTGTCCTAATATCCAATAATGGCCATTACTATCATCTATAGGTTGAGTTGTAGATAGAACACTGTACACCATCCAACCATTTATACCATTTCCGGAATAAGGACCACTCGGGTGAGTGCCTGTCACATTATCACCTATATAAGTAAATGTTGGACCATATAAATTAGCGTCAGGATGTGGATCGTTATACTTAGATAATAAAGTCCACACCTGTAGATTTGATATAGTACTTCTATAAAATCGATCATGCGTTGCAAATATTTCTTTTTTACAATCAGGACAATTACCAAAGTTAAATATTTGATCTGCTGCTAATGCAACTTCTGTTAATCCTGTATCTCCTGATGGTATAAAAAATTTATCTATATATGTACCATTTGATTCTTGATATTTAACTACTTGTACTTGTTGATAAGTAACAGTATCTACTCTTAAATCATGTAATGTAGGAAGTAGTTTGTTAGTGTATCCATCTGGATTAGAAGTCCCCATCCAAAAACTCCATCTATTTTCATCTCCTGGCGTAGCATACGTAAGCACTATCTCATTGAAAGCATTAATAGTATAAGTAATTCCTGAACCAATACTTGTCAAAAAAGATTGTATAGCGGCTATATTAGTAGCTATAACAGGGCTGGTAGGGTTAGTTACAGATGGTGGGTAAAAATAAGTAATACCACCTACATTATCGTCAACCGCATGTAGATACGTATCTGTAGCATTAGTTGTGCCAAAGTCATTAGGCAAATCAAAACCAAAGGAATTAGGTACTATATCTGTGCCTCTTGTGCCTATACATCCGTAAGTGTGCGGTATTGGTTGCTCTACCTTACAAACACCTTCTGTTATTACCGTCCCAATCGGGGCTGTTGTTACAATAGCACCATCAGCACCCTGCTTATATATCTTTTCAGCTACACCTTCAATGGCACTTACATTATTAAATGTCAGCTTTTCGGCTACATACCACTGTACCCCATCCACACAAATAGGCAGCCAATTTGTATAAATCAAATCTATTTCATCAGCATCAGCACAAGGCTCTACATTCGAAGGAGCCGCGATAGCAGTGCCAGTACCGTCCAGCCAAATTGTACCGATTACGGCACTCGTTTCGGCATTAACAAATACTATCTGCCTGTATCTTATTTCTGCATTTGTCTGATCCTGATAACAAAATTCAACATCCTCAATATCAAATCCACACTTCACTAATACAGACCCATCAGTTACAGGTGTTACCCCATCTTGCTCAAATACCTGTGACGTTATTACGCCATTCTCATCTTGGACATAAGTCCTTACAATCGTCCTGCCGTCAACACTTGAGCATCCAATCTCAAAGTCAACGGATGACTTGCATATAACCAGTGGTTTTGTTTGTACAATCTCAACCTTTGCAGGTGCTTGGTCGAAAACTGTTGGGGTGGTTGTCCCATCACAATTTAACACATCTAATGTGACAGGAACAGAAGGAGGTGTGACACATTTGCAATCGGTGACTGCCGTGTCTATAAACGCCAAAACAGCCGCAATATCAGCCACTCCGAAGATGGCTGGTGCGTCTGCTACATTTATTGTTCTTGTGTTAACACCATCTTTGAGGTATAGGATGCCATTAGCGACCTGATAATCAAGGTCATTGAGATTGAATGTATCAATCAACGTGCCGTCGGCATTGGATATTTTTAACGTACAACAATCAACGATTGTTACAGTATAAGGGTTTGCAGGGTCTTGAGTTAAACAACACATTGAAAGAAAGATTTTAGGTTGTTATTTGAAAAAGCGGTGACCACTTCCGGCCACCGCTCTATGTAGAAAAGGGAAAGGGTCTTTTTAACAGAGTGTCCAGTTTCCGCACTGTACATCCCATACAAGGATACCATTGTGCAGGTCGTCGCAAGCATTAGGTACGTGGAACAGGTCAAATCTCTTGTTCATTTTGAATGTAATCTGTCCCTCACACTCCTGATTCAGAATCATAAAATCAACCTCAAACTTTTTACCCAAAAGTGATGAGCCGACGTCCATTTTAATCTTTGAGAAAGTGCCGTTTGATGCGTTCTGGAATGGAGGATATATTGTCTGACCGTTAGCAAGCGTTGTGATAGGTCTCAGAGAACTAAAGGCACTATCACCACTTCTGTATCCGAAGTCATACCATTCAACCAAAGCCACGGAACCAGGTGCGAAAGTTACCACAGGGTTTGATACGCCAGGAACTGTCAGCTCGTAGTCAAGGTAGAAAGGAAACTGCGAAAGATTTAGCCCTCTTGTGTCCGCACCGGATGTGCTGTTGTTGAAATATGGCCTGAGTTCTGAGAACGTGCTGAACATATCAGTACCAGCAACTACCACAGGTGTCTTATACGCTGTGTTTCCAAACATCAGTCTATACTGCTTGGTAAGGTCTGAGATGGCAGAAGGCTGCGGCTCAGTAGCACCAGTCACAGGGTTCAATCTGAACAGGTAAAGAGGCAGCGGACTTGCTGATGTCAGGGCAGTACCATTGTATGAAGAACCCGCAGCGGCAACGAGGGCAGCAGCAAGTTTTCTGTTGTACTCGTCGTACATGCTCAGAACCTTCTCCTTAATCAAAGGTATTAGTTCTTGTGAAAATTCAAATTCATTGCAATCGAACAATGATGCCGGAACCATGAACTCTCTACCGACGCAAAGGTCAGGGGTGATGTCAAGGTATTCGTACTCAAATGTGGCTGCCGCAGCAGGTGTGCAGCTCATGTCAACACATGCTCCATCCTCAGGGTCGCAGTTAGTTGGCTTACGATACCTAACTTGTAGTTTTACTTCTGTACAAGTCGGGTCGCCGGGTCTTGCTTTTCTGACGTTTTCAATCTTTAGTGCGTTGGATGAAGTGGCTTGGATAGCATCTGCTACGCCGTTCATATGTCTTGAACCCATTGCGAGGGCATCATATAACCCACCGCTAACCTCTTCGAGTGTTTTCTGTGTCTTTAGCAGGCAATTAAATGCCGAGCCTGGTGTTTGTCCCATAATATTTAATCAAAATTAGTTAATAAAATGCTTCCTTGCGATTTGGTAGGTCGCTACACCTTATCTCCCCAATTTTGGTAAGTATTGGAACTTTGTTTCGATGACTTATTTGGCGAACTCTGCCAGTGCGGCAGAACCAGAATGGTCTATTGTTAATCCGTTTACAACTCTCTTATTTACAGTTGCAGGTTCAACGCCATTTGATTTTGCAAAAAAGTTCTCAGCGGCAGCAATTTCTTTTACCAAGTCAACAGGTGTCTTTATAAAGTTTTTGCCATCAAGGGTCTGAGCCTGTCGCATCTCTTCGCCCTCACGCATCTTCACCGTAGGTTCGCCTTTATCGTCAATGTCAATAATGTAGCCCCTTTGCTCTGCTTTCAGCTTAATAAGGTCTATCATCTGTGTGTTGTCAGCGATAAATTTCAATTCCTTGTCAGTTACCGCCTTCGTCCATATATCAAAGACCTGCTTCGACTTCATAGCCGATTGTGTCTCCGCAAGTTTCTTTTCGTAGTTCGTTTTCTCCTCTGTAAGTTTGGCTTCCCAATCTGCATTCTGATTGACCAGTTTCTCACGCAACGTGTCGTTGTCCTTTGTGAGTTTGTCAATTTTTGCAACCAACTTCTCATCAGCCCCCTGCACGTCCTTTAACCTGCCTTCGTACACTTCTGCTATTTTTTGCAGGATTTCCTTGTGCCCTAAGTCTTTAAGCTCATCCGCCTCCACATACTTTTTTGCGGCCTGGCGAAGTACGTGCATGACTTCCGTATATGTCTCTTTTTTTAAGGCATCTTTATCTACCTTTTCATTTTCGTACTTTGCTTTGAAGAAGTCTTCACGCTCTTTGGCGTACTCTTTGATTTTTTGGGCTTGCTCTTCATTCGGTGTCTCCAGTTTCAATATCTCCACTATCTCCGGTGTCAATCCCAGTTCCTTCGCTAAATTCATTTTTCTTTTTCCTTTTCTTTTTAAAATTATCGTTTGTCGTTTCTGCCTTTTCAACCATTAGAGGGTCAGCATCTTTTTCTTCAATTAGTTTATAACGCCCATTGCTGAGCAAGGCGGCGTATGTTACTGCCGCAGGACCCTTAAACACAGGGTTATTAAAAGAATTACGCTTGATTTGGCCGTTTTCGTCAATGACGATGGCATTGGTAACGTCCACCCTTTTTACATCCTCGCCACGCAAGTAGGCATCCTCAAACTCTTTTTGCAACAAAAAAATCATAACAATGTTAATTGTATGGGCAAAGATATGTATATTTGCCGTATAAAAACCGAAACAAAAAATAATAGTTACAAAATGTGGCATTTTTGGAAAAAAAAGAAAGACCCAAATTTGGTAGAATTGTTTAGGTCTGGCGGGCATGTTTTCTACTCATGGAAACATTTCGACAATATGCCTGCATTTAGGGAGATGTTTGTTCGGTATCACTACTCAAAGATGGCACGTGGCGTCAATAACGCTGACCTATTGGCGTTCTGTAACACCATCCTGAAATTTAACAATGATAGGAAGCGGGACGACATTACGGCACTTGTCAAATTCTTTGAACAGCATATCCAGGAATATGCAAATGAAAAGATAATTCTTGAACTGGCAGGTTATGTAGTTCTTGTTGACGACGAGCCTGTGGATGACGTGACGGATGAGTATATGGAGATAAAGAGGCAGGTACTAAAAGACGACAGAAAGGCACGTTTTTTTTTTCAAGGGCAGGCACTCAAGTTATTGCAAACATTGAGCAAAGACTTGGATATTTTGAATCTAAAGGCGTATTTAGAAAACTCGAACCGCAGGGAGAGAGAGACGATATTTTTACAATTGATCTCGTCGAATCAGACAGACAATCTATGGAGGCATTGAATACTGAAGTACTTTGGCTTGCAAAGAGGCGTGGCGTTTCTGAAACCGACCTGTTAAAAAAAAGTGCGACCGATTATTGGTCGTTGCTGAGGTATGAGATGGATATTATGAATGCAGAAATAGAATCTTATGAGAAAACAAAATGAGACCAATGGAACAACTAATCGAAGCACTTGAGCAAACGAACATAAACCTATATAAAGGTCTTGCCGGCATAGAGCAGGAGTTTATGACCTTTATACTCGAATATGTAGCCGAAGAGTTCGAGGTTGAAAATGGAAAAATAAAAAACAACATAATAAACCGCCAAAAACTAATCTCACTCAGGAAGGCTGTCATAAAGGCATTCAAAAACAAAGCAGCAACTGACACATTACAGGCTTATCTGGCAGACTTTGATAGCGTGGCAGAACTTAATATAAAGTTACTGGAAAACAGCATCACAAAGGCCGAATTTGAAAAACTGACAATTGACAAATTCAACATAGAAAAACAAGTATTCGCACTAAATGTCATTGACGCCCTATCCAATAAGGAAACCATAGTAGATCTATTCACACCCAAGGTTAGACAGTCATTGTTTGAGTCAATAGCATTGAACAGGACGCTCAAACAAACCAGAGCAAAATTAAAGGAATCAATAATTAGTGATAAAAATGATAGCCCACTGTTACGACACATAAAAACTATTAGTAAAGATAGTATAAATCAGTTTTCAGGAGCCGTACAGGACAAGGCAAGGGAGTTGTATAAACTTGATGGATTCAGGTATATTGGCAGCCTTCAAGACAACAGTCGCAGCACCTGTGTAAACCTTGTTCGTGGTGACGGCGAGTATAAAGATATTAGTTTGGGAGGCAACAAATATAGGGTATCGGATATACCCAAAATCATAGCAAGGTCGCAAGATAATGACGGTTGGAATCCTGATACAACAATTGAATCATTCGCTACATTAAGGGGCGGTTATGGATGTAGGCATCAGGTTGTTTTTTTTAGGTTATTGGAAAACGAAAGATAATGGACAATTTTTTTCTACTCACTCTCCCTGATGGCAGGGACTTGGCTTTAAACTCAACGTATGTAGTTATTGCTGAAGAGGATCATGACGGCAACATGGTGTTCACGTTGAATAACGGGCGACTTGTTCATACTATCAGCAAGTTTGATGACCTGTGGGATGATGAGGGCGACTTCCCTCCGAACATATTTTTTAATAGGGGTAATTAGTATGTCAAATGAAAACAAAGGTTATAACAAAAAACCAAAAGGAAGGCAAGCGATTATTAAAGGCGACAGACATGGCTTTGGCCATCTCCCATATTGAACAACTATTATACCAGCCGCTATCTGCATCAAAGCTAAAAAAAGAGATCCGCAACGCTCTGGATGGCTATAATATTGATACGTCTGAATTGCTGGATTACATTTGATTAAAATGTGTTACGAAAAGTTGATGGATGTACGTCCGTATGGTTGCCGCTAACGGTTTGGCTATGCGATGTTGCGACGATAGGATGCTATAATGTTAAATGGTTAGAAACTATTTAAAAATAATTTAAAAAATATTTGAAAAAAAACTTGCAGTTATCAAAATATGTTGTATCTTTGCATCGTATTTAATAACAATCAAAAAATAAACACAATGAAAGTGATAAAAGAAAATCAGAACGCAAAAGAAAAAGCAAACGAGTTGATGTCAAAATTTGTAGGCATCTCGTTATCGCAAGTAAATGAGCTTGTAGATGGTATTAGAATTAGACTTGCTAAAGAGTCCGCTTTAATATTAGTTGAAGAAATATTGAAATGTGAAGCCACAGAGCCTTCCGATACTGATTGGGATGATTGCGGGGCAACTGCTCAATATTACTGGCCACAAAAAAAAGTTGATGCAGGTAAATTTTGGGGCGATGTCAAATCGGAGTTGCAGTCTTTTTAAGGTTGCCGATGTGGGAGAAAGTGGGGGTTTAATTGTTTAACCACTGAACCCCTGCTTTTGGGTAGGTGCTGTTATGCCCAGTGCTTTCTCGGTGTTCAATTTGTCAAACTTTAAATTAAAAATAAAATGAGAAAATTAGCAAGTATTCAAAAAATCAAAGCATTAGAACCAATTGAAGGTGCTGATGCAATTGAAAAAGCCACCGTTTTAGGCTGGCAATTGGTTGTAAAAAAAGGAGAGTTCAATGTAGGTGATATGGCTGTTTATTGCGAAATAGATAGCTTGATGCCTGATAATCCTGAATTTGAATTTCTAAAACCAAGAGGTATGAGAATAAAAACGATTCGGCTTCGTGGGCAAGTTTCACAAGGAATTTGTTTTCCACTTTCAATATTGCCAAATGATTTCCAAATCATTGAAGATGCCGACTGCACCGAAATATTAGGAATAACAAAGTATGAGCCTGCCATGCCTGCTTGTTTAAGCGGAATTGCAAAAGGGAAATTTCCTTCTTTCATTCCCAAAACTGATGAAACAAGGGTTCAGGTTTTGCAAAAAGTATTGGATAAATACAAAGGCGAAAAGTGCTATGTTACTGAAAAACTTGATGGTAGTTCTGCAACATTTTATGTAAAAGATGGCGAGTTTGGTGTTTGCAGTAGAAACCTTGAACTTATTGAAGATGCTGAAAACAGTTTTTGGAAAGTTGCAAGGCAAATGGATATTGAAAATAAACTCCGTTCTGTCGGTAAAAACATTTCCATTCAAGGCGAATTGATTGGAGAAGGAATACAAGGCAACAAATTAAAATTGAAAGGGCAAACGGTAAGATTTTTCAATGCTTTTGATATTGACAAATTTGAATACTTAAACATTTTTGATTTTAACAAATTGCTTGGTGAACTTGAACTGCCTATTGTTCCTATCGTGGCTCTGGATTATGAACTTGAAAACGATATTGATGCAATTATTAAAATGGCTACAATCAGGAGTTTGATTTTAAAAGATGTTTGGGCAGAAGGTATTGTTATTCGTCCATACACCGAAAAAATAGACTTGCTTTTGTCAAACGAAAACTTTAATAATGGTCGTGTAAGTTTCAAAGCTATTAACCCTGAATTTCTGCTCAAATATGGTGAGTAGTTGGGTTCTTAGCATTGGGCATAACGCCTACAACGGAATACAAATAAACGCAGTATGGAAAGAGAAGAACTTATAAAATTGATAATGAAACGTATTTATACAAGACGCATTTATGCTGAAGGATTGGCTGATGACATATTGCGTTTATTTAATGTTAGCGGTACGTGTAGCGGTTGCGATTGGATTGATATTGACTACAAAGTCCGAAAGTGTATAAAGTGTAATAAAACAGAACAATTTGATTAGCTACATTACCGCTAACGGTTTGCGGCTTTGTGTCTGTTTGCCCCTTGCACAATGCCTCAATTTAATAACAAATGTTGATGGGGCAAATAGCACAAAACCGCTGTTATACGCTGTTTGTTTTAATTTTTTGTGCGGTGGGAATTAATCATTAAATCATTTAAAAATAAAAAATATGAATATAGACTTATTTGGAAACGAAATTGTAAAAGATGTATTACTTAGAGATAAGTATGTTGAGCCACCTTTTACGAGATTAGATGCTGTAAGTGGTAGCTGGCAAAAGCGGAAAAACTTATGGAAGCAAAAAGGCATTAAAAGTGAATTAGGGCGTGAGGGTGCATTATGTTTAGCACAAGGTTTAAATGCCTTTGACCCAAGAGAAAGCTATACAGGAACATCAATTTTTGACCCTGTATTGTGTGAGCTAATGTATAAATGGTTTTGCCCTGATGGCGGTACAATTTTAGACCCTTTTGCTGGCGGTTCTGTTCGTGGGATTGTTGCGAACTATTTAGGATATAAATACACTGGAATTGAGTTA
>Ga0116142_10006163_pt1 | contig 10438 bp, 23 predicted proteins | sample AD_UKC033_MetaG_FD_89785 | JGI IMG/M metagenome (GOLD analysis project Ga0116142, IMG submission 89785) | Active sludge microbial communities of municipal wastewater-treating anaerobic digesters from USA - AD_UKC033_MetaG | ecosystem: Engineered > Bioreactor > Anaerobic > Digestate | place: USA... | reverse complement strand
ATCGTTTAGCATGGCATTCACGACAAATACGTGCAATTGGACGACCACCAGTATAGCGATCCGGCACTTCTGCTGGCCTGATTTTGCATATATAACACATTCGTTTTATAGCCATCTCACACCTCCCTTTGCTTGTTTTTGTTAGTTACAATTCGAAACGGTTATGCCGTTGCCATTAAATGAATTAAATACAACAAAGCAAAAAAGCTAACAACAAGAATAATAGCCACTACCTTTATCAGACTACTTATTTTCATTTTATTCTCCAAAAAAACAATTATTATCTGTCTTATTAAATTCCTTTTTAACGTTTTCCTCAATTCTCTTTATCAAAATATTCCACCACATATGTTGATACTCTTCAGTTTTTGCGTTAGCAAACTCATATCCTGCTTCTTCAATACTGTCTTCATCATGAGGCCAAAGAAAATCAGCTTTATATTCCTCTTTATTCATCTTGTCATCCAAAAAAATCTTTCTCCATAAAAACTTAATAAGCTAGTTTTATTTTGAAACTTGTTTCCAAAAAAATATTTCATCCATCTTAGATATTTCAATTTAAGTTTTTTTTCTCTTTCATAATATTTACTAAAATCTCCACTTTCATATTCTTTTCTCGTCAGTTTTACTGATTCAGTACAAATAGTTCCTTCCCACTTTGAATCTGTTATAACAAGAAAACAAGACAAAAAAGGATAGTCACGAACAGACATTTCCTCTATTGAAGGAAGAACAAAGTATCTCATCCTCTCAAAAAAATATCTTTTATTCATTTTTTTTCTCACTAAAAACTTAATATACACATTTTTATATTAATATTCAACAAATTCTTTTTTTTAAAACTTCAATACAAGTCTTATTAAAAAAGATTATTTTTTTACTGGAAAAAACCAAAAACCATCAATACCATAAATAGGTTTAGACAAAGGACGATTACAACATTTGCAAACACCACCATCATCAGCAGAAATCTTAACCGTTGAACTTGTGCCTGTATTATGTTCTATATTGGTTATTTTACGAACAACTTGTTTATCTTCACCATAAAAATCTGTTGTTACTTTATCTCCAACCTTGAAACTAAGCACTACTTCTAAAGATGAAAGTCTTATATCTTCTTCCATTTTATTTTTCCTTTCTTATAATAATAGCAGGAGAATCACAATATATTGAAAGTTTAATAGCAGCATTAACAGCATCCTCAACATTTCCACCATAATGCAAAACACCCAAAGCATAATCCATTCCTGCACCAATAGCTTCATAACTAACAACTTCATCAATATAAAAATCATTAAATTTAAAAACTTTATCTTTATATCCTATGATAAAAACATTTTCTGTGCCATAGCTATCTGTCTTTTTTTTCTTCCAATCAGAAAACTCAGAGAACAAATCAAGAATTCCTTCTTCTGTTGCAGAAGAAGGTTTATGAGTTTTAAGAAAAAGTCTGAAAAGACCTATATCTCTTGCTGTTCCAGAAGAACCAACAACAACTTCATTTTCTTCAAAAAGCTTTGTTGATTTAACATTATCACCTGTTTTAGTATATCCTCTTACAATTATTGAATCAGAAGCTATTTCATAAAAACGTTCATAAATCTTTACAGCTATTACACTCATATTTTTCCTCATAAATTTTAATTAGTAGGCGCGGTAGGACTCGAACCTACAACCTAACGGATATAAGCCGCTGACTCTACCAATTGAGCTACACGCCCACAGAGAACTAATAAATCAAATTTCCTTCTCTATATATATCTTTTTTTTCTGTTAAGTCTACTGCAAAAGTTTTAACATTTTTTATATCTCTTCCTAAGTCATAAGTTATTTCATGGTTTGGATTGAGATTAACAAGTCTTGAAATAAGTTTTTGCACTGCTTGTGTTTGATCTTCTGCAAACACATAATAGACAAGCTTTGACTGGCAATAAACAAACGTTATTTCATAAAGTATCATTTTTTTCCTTTCTAATAAAATGTTTATACAATCCTACAGCTATATAATGAATAATAAATAAAAACATAGCAAAATAAGAATTAATAGATTCTTCTGCTGAAAAACCGCCATAGATACCAAGTTTTTTATCAGTCCAAAGAACCAATGAAAAAACAAAATAAATAAGAAAAAAAGATAAGACACTAATCCAAACCACATCAATCTTTTTCATAAATTTCATTTTTTATCCTTTTTGTCCACCAACAAACATAAAATATTTAAGAGTATCATAACACCAACTATAAAACAAACTATATTGAAAAGCATACCAAGTCCTTTAAGTTGGCGGCGGGAGAGGGACTCGAACCCCCAAAGGCTTTCACCCGACAGTTTTCAAGGCTGTTGTATTACCATTATACTATCCCGCCGCATAGAGTTAAGATACAAAAAGACCAGATGTTTCATTGATGTTAAAAGGCTCATCTTTCAGCTTTGACTTCAGAGCCATTTTTGCTCTTGAATAAGCATACCTGATGCCCTGCAAAGGATCGAAAATATCAATTTCGCTGCATCTTGAGATTCCTGCTGCTTCGAGTGCTATTCTTGAGTCATAGATTTTACAGACAACAAAGTTGCTGTAGAGAGCAAGAACAATTTCTTTGCCATCCTTTGAAAGAACGCTTTGATTCAAGCTCTGTTCATCTGTGTCCAAGACATTAGCACAAATCTTTTTTGAGAAAGACAGAACAGCATCATTAAAAGATGAATATTTCTTATAGAGTCTCTTGTCCTTTTTCTTTCTCAACTCTTCCTGCTTTTGTTTCTTTTGAGCCTCTTTTTGAGCTGCAAGAGTTTTTGTAAGGCTCAAAATCTGCTGATTGATTTCTTCAATGTTTTCCATCTCTCTTTCCTTTCTGTTAGGCGATGTAAACCCAATTAGAATAAAGCCCCAACATTAAACCCTGAAGACTAAACCCTAAAGCCAAAAAAATCCTTTCATCTATTTTCTGAGCAAGTAAAATGAATGTTGGAAAAACAACCACTGAATATCTTACAAAAGATTTAAGTTGATTCGAACACAAAGGCATAAAAACAAGAATAAGAATAATTATAATATATTCAAGTTTCATTCCTTCCTTAACAGCCCAAACAGTTGTTCCAAGAAAGACAAAAGAAAGAACAAGATTGTAGATAAAAATTACTGAAAAGTCACCATTCATTATTCTCTCAAAATGTTTAATGATTGTAGTCCAAGGAAAAGTATAATATCTTTTCCATCCTAAAAAAGAAGACTCAGAGAAAGTTTGTCCTACATGTGCTGAGTACAAGTAATAACCAATCAGTGCCAACATAGGAAGAATAAGAACAAAAAAGTTTTTTAGCAAGTGTTTTTTGTACAAAAAAATATTATTTTTCCTCATATAATACACAGAGCCAGTCAAAAGAGCCAAAAATAAAGACTCGGTATATATGCCTGTAAAGAAAAAAGCAAAAGGATAAGCCAATAAAAACCAAACAGATTTTTTTGCAATAGCCTCTCCATAATCTTCTTTGACTATATTAAACATATAATACATAGCCAAGAACAAAGAAAGATTGCTTATAATCAGCAAGGAAACAGGAGCATTTCCTACTAAAACATTAACTATTTTTCCCAAAAAAGGATAGAGAGGAAAGAAGGCGGTATCATACACGCCTTCTGCAAACTCTTTGTAGCCTTTCTCCAAGATGCTTTGATAGAAATTAGAGTCCCATCTTTGCCAGACACGAATAAAAATAGATTTGTCTGGAATTATTCCTCTCCAATAGCTGCTTCCTGCCCCAACCTCATTATGGATGAACATATAAGAGGTGACAGCTATTATAAAATGAGCAACTCTTGTTGAGATAAAAGTTAAAAATAAAAACTTATTATTTTTCATTGCCGTTCTCTTTTATATAATAACTTCTGGCAATCTTCCAGTTTTCATGATCTATGTCATGTTTTCTGCACATTCCTGTCAATTGCCTTGGTGTTATTCCAAGAACTTTTGCTGTGTTTTTCTTGTTGTACCCATTCTGTTCAAAGACATCAATTAGAAAGGTTCTGAGTGTTTCTCTTTTTTGTTGCTTTTTTTCTTCTCTCAAAGAAGCCCTTCTTTTTTGATACCTATCTATCAACTCACCTTTTAGCTTCTTTATTGCTTCCATTCTTGCATCAAGAGGTGAAGATGCCAAAACATTAAAGAGATGTCTTCCAAGTAAGTAAGCGTTTGAAAAGTCGTAAATATTATAATGAATAATAAAAATATCACCCTGTTTGTCCTCAAATATCGAGTAAATCATTTTGCTTTTCCCTTAGCTGCTCTGTAATTAATTTAAAGATTTCATTTACTACTGCTTGTTTTGTAAAAAGATTATTAAATTTTACATCATATTTTTCAAAAATACTTTCTATTTTTTCTCTCATTTCATTTCCTTCAGATATTCCGTCAAATCAGGATGAACATTAAAAGAAAGATTTTTGATTCCTTTCTCCTTAATCTCTTCCAATTGCTCATGAAGAAGAGGATTATAACCATACTGCTTTATCACTTCAAAAATTCTGTGAAGTGGGGGAAAAGTTCCATAGTTATTCAACTGAATCAAATCATAGAAAATCTTTTCCAATTTCTCCTTTGCATAAAACCTGAAAAACTTATTGTACCAGAATTCCAAAGTCTGTTTTGACAAAGGTGTACCAAGAGCAATACTGTCTCTTGTCCTTGTCATAATTTCGATAAAGTCCTGAAGTGAAATGTTATCTTTCATATCTTTTCCTCTTCCTCTCCAATATTTGTTTTTTCATTTAGTTTATTACGAACACAGCTCAAAATATATGAGTATGCTCCACCAACAGACTTGACATTTGCAAAGACAAAACTGTTCAAAGTTTTAATAAATTCTGAAATATCAAAGAATTCAATAAAAGAAGGATCTATTTTTAGTATCTCATTATAAAGCTTTGTAGCAAATCCGAAGGACATTGGGGGAGTAAATAAAGATGAAGTTGACTCAAGTGCATGAGCCAAAAAAGCAATATAGGTTTTTCTTTCAATACTGGTAGCTTTTGCTTCCAGTTCTCTTAATTCTTCTTCTGTATAATCCATCTTTATTCTCCTTATTGTTCTAAAGGAAAATAAATAAAATATCTTTCACTGTCAAGTAAAATCTTGTTAAATTAAAAAAAAATTTCACCAAGCGGTGAAACTATAATAAATATTGAAAACTGAATGTGTTTCTATAAAAAAAAATAAAATTTTTTTATTTCCCTGAATAATATATAATTATTTTATATGTATTGTTTAGATATTATTACACGTGTGAGAAATTCCAAACTTAATCAACCAACCTAATCATATTGATTACCAAATTTTATAATTTTTATTTTGGTATGATTAATGTGTAACGGAATTGTTAGATAAAAGAAATAACTATTAAGAATGATAACTCTTAGTTTTTTATCTCTTGCTCTTTCGTTTATAGAAATTCCAAACTACAAGAAAAAAAAATAAAAAAAAAACAAAAGAAAGCTTGCCAGTACTAAACAAAATAACTCTCTATCAGTATCATTCTTTTGTTCTTAACATTTTTTTCGCCTGCGGAGCAGAGACACTCCTCTTTATATAAACGAGGGCTTCTTCTTCTCTCCTGTCTTTAATCTGTGCCGACCTTTTGTTTGTTCGACTACTCGGTGGACACAAAGCCTGTTGCTCTTAACATATTACAACAGGTGACACGCAGCGTTTAATGGTTGGAGGACACTGCTTTCCAAGCACCGAAGATGTACAGGCTCCCACCAGAATGTAACATTATACATCTTCTTAAAGGTTTTATGCGTTACCTTTGATAAAGAACTGTCCTTAATATAAGAAATATTTTTTTAAAAGTCAAGAAAAAAATTCTTGTTTTTGTTAAATTAATTAATTATATTGGCAATAAACTTAAAAATATATAGTAGGCAAGCAACCTCAAAAAATATCCCGAATTTTACCAAAAATATATAAGGGGGTAGCAGCATGTTTCATCGTTACAAGATCATAAAAGGATCAGAAGGCTACAATGTTTTTGACAGACTTGAAAAGAATGTATTAATCTTTTGTGCAAAAACAAAAGAAGAATTAAAAGAACAATTTATTAAAAAATTAGGAGAACCTATCGAGAGATGCACCCTTAGAAGAGGCCACGCAGTAATAGCAAGAAGAAGAAATTCTATAAACATTTAAGGAGAAAACCATGAAAAAGCTTATTGCACTCTTTGTTATTTTGGTTACAGTTTCCTCTTGTGTTGCAATTAATCCAGTTACAGACTTGTATCGCCACGAGCTTAGATTTGTAAAGCTCTTAGGTGAGCATGTTCCTGCTTATTCTGTCATCCTGAAGGACACTACACGACTTATGTTCAAGTGGGGTGTGTCTTCACAGACTATGCCTTATGCAGAACAACCTGTTCCTTTTTGGTATCCTGCCAATCAATTGGAAGGCACTGAAGTTTCTATTAAAGTTTTAAACAGTGAAGTTGTTTATGCAGATTCTGTAGGCGACGTGAGAAATGCAAGTTCTGTTAAAAGTTTAGTAGGATTTTCTGAAGGTTATTATGCTCTTTATCTTGCAAGTTCTTTATACTACAATGCAGAAGTGTGGTCACAATACTGCTCTCCTGTTATCCTGCTTTTTGAGAAGAGTCAAGACCCACCGTACTTACCTGTTTTTTACCAAGTTATCCAGATCAAATAAAAAAGGGCTGTTTTTACACAGCCCTTTCTTTTACATTCCTGCGACATAATCAAGAGCCTGCAGCCAAACAGTAAGCTCATCATCTTTAAATCTTTTATTCAAGGAGATGCCACTCCTTGTTGGTTTATCATCAAAAAACTTTCTAACATTCACAAAGATTTTTCCCTCGAATTCGGTTTCTTGAACAACAATCTTTACCCTTTCGTTTACTTCAAATTCTGTGCTTGTTCCTATCGGTTTAAAATCACTCTGATTTCTTGTAAGCATTGTATTCTCCTTTTTCTATTAAATAGCTAATAGATTTAATGTAGTTTGATAGAATTTTTGATCCCTTTCCTACTTTGTAGTTATAAAGAGACATAAAAGTTATTCCAAGCTCCTTTGCCAAATCCCTTTCAGTTAGTACAAGAGCTTCTTTCATTTGTTTAATAAGTTGGCTTTTGTTCATTCTGTTTCCTTTCTTTTTTGATAATGTATGAAACAAAATCAATTAGTTTATCAGTAAAAGAAGCTACAATGATTTCGTCATCAGAGAAGCTAACATTATGCTCTTTTTCTATATGATCCACAACATCCGTATAAAGGACATTTCTTGCAAGAGCATAAATCTCTCCTTTATTTTTTGCTTTTTTTACTTCTTTTAGAAAAAACTCCTTTTCTTTTTTTTGTTTGTTTAAAAGTTTAAATAATTCTCTGTAAGTTTCTAATTTTTCTTGTTTCATGTTTTTACCTTTCAAATTGAATTTATAAAAGCTTCAAAAATAATTGCAAAAAACATAAATAAAATAAAAAATTCTAGGCTCATTTTTTCCCCCCTATTCAAACCAGATTTTCTTAATTTCCTCTGCTTCATCTTTGCTCTCGAAAACTCGCAAAGATGCCGCGCTGCTTTTATGCGGCGGTTGATTAGGGCTTACTAATTCTTCATAGAAATTTATTACATCAAGATAATCTTTATTAGTAGACAGAGTAAAGACTTTTTTAAGCAAAAGCATAACTTTATCCAACACATCTTTGTAGGAAATTCGAGTAGAAGATGTATGTCTATAATAGGCTCCATACTTTGAGCCTAATTCGAGACAGTCAGGCTTTGTCTTTAAATAATTAATAATATCTTTTTCTTTTTGTTTGAGTTCTTTTTCAAGCTTCAGATATTCATTTGCCAAAATGTCAATTTTTTTGGTAGGAAATGTCTGGATTAGTTGTGCAGACAAAGGCAAAGAAGACAAGACACCAACATAATTGGCAAAAGTCTTGCTTTTTTCGACATAAAGCCTTCCTGTTAGTTTTCCGTCAAGTCTTCGTTGAATATGAAAATGTTTTTCTTTGATAATCCTGTTAAGCTGTGACAAGTTTTCTGCCACAATCAGGACGTATTTTCTGTTATCTAGCTCAAAATAATAATTATTCATTTTCTTTCTCCCTTCCCCAAAAAATATAGAATGCTTGTTCAAATTTACCATATCTATTAAACTCTGTAGTAAAAAAAGAAATTTCCTTTTTGATTTTAGTAAATTCTTTTTCTTTTTCGGTAGGAAAGACAACAAAAGTTTTCCCTTGTCTTTTGTTGCTCATTTTTCCACCTAATTGTTTAATTGTTTTAATAGTGTTTTTCATTTTTTTTTAATCTTTTGTAATTGTTGCCGAACCAGCATCTTCAATTGTTGCCGAACCAGCATATTTAATTGTTGCCAAACCAGCATGTTCAATTGTTGCCGAACCAGCATCTTCAATTGTTGCCGAACCAGCATATTTAATTGTTGCCGAATCAGCATTTTTAATTGTTGCCGAACCAGCATCTTTAATTGTTGCCGAACCAGCATGTTCAATTGTTGCCGAACCAGCATATTTAATTGTTGCCGAATCAGCATCTTCAATTGTTGCCGAACCAGCATCTTTAATTGTTGCCGAATTAGCATGTTCAATTGTTGCCAAATCAGCATGTTCAATTGTTGCCAAATCAGCATGTTCAATTGTTGCCGAACCAGCATTTTTAATTGTTGCCGAACCAGCATATTTAATTGTTGCCGAATTAGCATGTTCAATTGTTGCCGAATCAGCATATTCAATTGTTGCCGAACCAGCATTTAGTAAAACACAACAGTTTCCTAATTTTTTTATAGTTATATCTCCAACAAGAACGAAAGCTCCACCCATCAAAATTTTATTGTTTTTTGTTATAACTCTTTTGTTCTTTATTACTTCAAATTTTTTCGTCCAACTTTTAATCAATTCTTCATTAACCCAAATCTCTTTATAATTATCAAAGGAAAGGATATATTCTCCTATAAAATCATTTTCTTTTTTTGGTGAGTATTCCAACCTTTGGAATAAATTATTTTCCATGTCTTTTAAAGAAAGAGAATCAATTAAATCTTCATGTGAGTCTGTGTATTTCGAAACAATCAAATCACCGTTTTTTAGTCCCAAACCACTTATGAATTTACACATTTTAGTTTCCTTTCAGTTAAAATATATGTTAGTTTTGTTGTAATTGTTACTGAATTTGATAATATCTCTTAGAGAATTCTTTCCAAAATCTTTTTGCATTTTCAAATCCAATTTGTTTTCCTGTTACATCAACTCCTCTTTCTGTTAAAGTTTTAATAATGTTCTTTGCCGGATCATTTATTAAAAGATTAACTAAAAGCTCTGTGTTTGCAGTTTGCAGAAAGTATTCGATATTGTTGTCATCCTCTGAAAATTCAGGCTGATCCCAATAGACAACAAAAGATAAGTTCTCAGAAGATCCGTATTTTCCATGAAAAAGATTGTTAAAGCCAATTTTGTTTCTCATTTCATAAAACCAAACCTCTTGATTTTCTGGAATCATGTAGACAGTGTAGTCTTTTTTATCAACAAAGACTTTACCACCTACAGCTTTCACAGCTTGCAACAGGCTTTTTTTGTTCATTTCATTTCCTTTCTTTATTAAAAATTAAATCTTACAGATACATACCAATAAACATTATTTTCTGCTTCTTTTATTGTTACAGCATTTTTCTTTTTGAAGCCTTTAGGCTTTTTTGGAAGATTAATATTTGAATAATCTATTTCATTTTCAAGATAAAAATCATAAATTTGTTCAACAGCGTCTTCATAAGCTTCTTTTTGATTAAAGCCACATCCAGTAACAACATGATTAAAGTCTGTAAAACACGTTCCACAACCTTGAAAATAATCTGATGCTTCTTTTCCATGATCAATAATTTCATATTCCATGATAATCTCCTTTCTAAAAGATAAAAAACATTTTTATTTTAATCAAGATATATTATGCAAAAGCTTCCAACTCTGAGCCACAAAAAGGACAATCCTTTTCTTCATCAAAACAGTGTTTGCATTTGGTACAATAATATAAAACAAACCTTTCCATTTCAGAAAAATCTGTTTCCATATCAATATGCTTTTCAATAAAGTCTCTAACCTCAAGAATGTCTTTTCGTGTTGCTATTCTTATATCTTTATATGAGACTTTAAAGACAAAACCTAAAGCTTCATCAGTTGTTACATCAACAGACAACCCAATTTTGTTGCCTCTTTCATTTACTTGTTTAAAAATATATACAATTTTTGCATCATCCATTTTAATTCTCCTCAGTAATATCTTCCCATTTATTTTGAGGATCAGGATAGCCAAGCTCTACCAAATCAATTCTTATTTTCATTTTAGCTTCCTTTCATTAAAAGTTTAAAGTAAACAATCCGCGAGAGCGTATTCATCTCTTGTTATAGTCCCATTGT
>Ga0116142_10006160_pt1 | contig 10442 bp, 8 predicted proteins | sample AD_UKC033_MetaG_FD_89785 | JGI IMG/M metagenome (GOLD analysis project Ga0116142, IMG submission 89785) | Active sludge microbial communities of municipal wastewater-treating anaerobic digesters from USA - AD_UKC033_MetaG | ecosystem: Engineered > Bioreactor > Anaerobic > Digestate | place: USA... | reverse complement strand
TTTATACGAATCAATATAATCAAAAATTGCGTTTACTTCTTCTGTAGTAAGTTTTACTGGTGGCATTACAAGCGGCGAAAAATCTTTGATTTCATTTGCCATTTTACTTTTTCCTCCAGTGATTACTGCATTGGCATCTTTTACCCAATCCACCAACAAATCACCTTCACCTGCATCTACCCATTTTTGACGAACACCAACTAAATCTGGACCCGTTGATTTTTTCCCCAATGTGTGACATGTGAAACAGTTTTTAAAAAGCTCTTCTCCATTTTGTGCCATTGAGCTAAAAACATTGGCAACAAATCCAATTACAAATACATACTTAAATAAACGTGTCATAAAATAAATGTTTACTTTTTACTTAAAACTATTAACTAAAAATGCTTTACATTCTTGCATTTCAATAGTGCAAAACTATAAATTTTAATGCAATTTTAAATAAAAAATCGAATATAAAATACATAAATTGGATATTTTTATCCGTTTTTTATAAACAGCTATGAATCAAATTAACTAAACACCTGTTTTACTGATTATTACAAAACACCTGAAATTCAACTTTTTTTATATTAAAAATTTATTTGATACTAAAATCTGAATATGACTATTTACGATGAAATGTTGATAAAAAAAAGCAAAGCCTAATTCTTCTAATGCGCTAGTATTTATTTTTGCAAAAACATCTTTTCAATGATTAAAATTGGCGTTCTTGGTGCAGGTCACCTTGGTAAAATTCACATACGATTAATAAAAGAACTTTCGGATACCTATAATTTGATTGGATTTTATGATCCATCCGACGAAAATGCAAAAGCTGTTGAAGAACAATTCAATATTAAAAGATATCCGTCTATTGACGAATTATTGAATGAAGTGGATTGTGTTGATATCGTCACTCCTACAATTGCACACTATACTTGTGCAACACAAGCAATTCGTAAATCTAAACATGTATTTATTGAAAAGCCAGTAACAGAAACAGTTGAAGAAGCTAAATCATTAATGAATTTAGCACAAGAAGCAGGTGTAAAAATTCAAGTCGGTCACGTTGAGCGCTTTAACCCTGCATTTCAAGAGGCAAAAAAATACTTGAGCAATCCTATGTTTATTGAAGCACATCGGTTATCACAGTTCAATCCACGTGGTACAGATGTGCCTGTTGTTTTAGACTTAATGATTCACGATATTGACATAATATTAAGTGTTGTGAAATCTGGAATTAAACGTATTTCGGCTTCAGGAGTTGCAGTCGTAAGTGATTCTGCTGATATTGCTAATGCTCGAATCGAATTTGATAACGGTTGTGTGGCTAATGTTACAGCAAGTAGAATATCAATGAAAAACATGCGTAAATCGCGATTCTTTCAAAAAGACGCCTACATTTCTGTTGATTTTCTTTCAAAAGAAATGGAGGTCGTGCGTATGGAAACCATTGAAGGCGAACCAAACCCTTTTGATATTGTTTTCAATATGGGGGATGGTAAACCCGTGAAAAAAATCTATTTTGACAAACCTCAACTAGAAGAAGTTAACGCCATTAAAGAAGAATTACGAACTTTTGCTCAAGCAATTACAAATAATACAAACACAGTAGTTACAATAGAAGATGGCTACGAAGCATTAAACGTGGCGTACCAAATTATTGAAAAACTAAACGCTTCAATGACCCTCATGTCAAACAATTTAATATAATTAAAAAACCGTTACAATAAAAGGAGTTTTCTAGCGTTATTTGTGTAAACTATGAAAAATATATTTTTACTTTTCACCCTATCGATATTATTAGGAGGTTGTTACAAAAACATCCCCAATCCTTCATGGATAAAAATCGACTCTTTTTCTGTAGTTGCTAACCCCAATATTTCTGAAGGTGAACTAACGCTCAATAATTTCTCAAACGGTTGGGTCTATATTAATGATAAATTCATTGGAATATTTGAATTGCCTTGCAAAATTCCAGTAAACATCACCGGAAGCGCATCAATACGCGTATATCCAACTATCTTAAACAACGGTATTTCAGCAACAAAGAAAAATTATCCATTCACTAGAGCACATGAAGAAGTAGTAACTTTGGTTCAAAACGATACAATAACAATCAACCCTGTTACCAATTATTTGGATGGAACAAGTTTTACTGTTGAAGATTTTCAAGGTGGGGCAACAAAATTTACTCCAGGCACAAATACAACTACCAACCTTTTAATTGAAAGCGATGGTAACAATAACTATGGACGTGTTTTTCTTAATTCTTCCGCTAATTATTGGTCGGCATATATGAGTAAAGCTGGTGACAATGAACCTTTTACATTCCCTATTGGCTCACAAGTTTTCTTGGAAATTGAATGCAAAAACGACCAACCATTCATTACAACTTTTATCTATGGCAATACTGCTGGAACCATTAAAGAACAAAACAATATTAAAATTTCAAACATTAATAAAGATTGGAAAAAAATCTACATTGAATTGAGTGAACTTATTACAGCTTCGGGTGGTAGCTATTTCTGGTTTGGATTCACATTTACCCTGCCAGAAGGTCAAACAAATGCAACTGTTTTACTAGACAATATAAAAGTAGTCTATCGATGATGTTTTCAAAGAAAAAATTAGGCGCGCTACTTTTGATTATTGACTGGCTTGTAGCAATTGCAGCTTGGGCTTCTTTTTATTATGTCCGTAAAGTTTACATTGAACATAGCGAGTTTTCTATTGGCTCAGCCTATTATCCTGGCTTGTTTATTATTCCTCTTTTTTGGATTGCCATTTTTGCACTACAAGGAACCTATTTAGACGCTAGGAGATTGCACAGAATGAAAGTGTTAAGCCTCACATTTTTTGGTTCCATCGTCGGTACAATTGTCTTATTTTTCTTCACTCTTATTGATGATGAAGTAGATGATCACACACTCTTTTATCAATCTATTTTATGGTTGTTTAGCATCCATTTTATTTATTTCTTAATTGCTCGAACCATCTTTGCTAGTATTTTGGTTAAGAGCATTCATGCCCGTAAAAATGGATTTCGCACGCTAATTATTGGAGGAAATGAAAAAGCGGTGGAAATTGTCAACGAGCTCAATCACATGAAAAAAAGTAGCGGACAAGTGCTTGTTGGTTTTGTGAACCTAAACGGAACCGATAAATTATTAGAAGGTACTCTCCCCTATTTTGGAAAAGCTGATGATAAACTCGAAACCATTATTCGCAAACACAATATCGAAGAAGTGGTCATTGCATTGGAAAACAAAGAACATGATAAAATACACACATTGGTTGCCCGAATGGGAGGTAGTGATTTAAAAATCAATGTTTTATCTGACATGTTCGACATTCTTTCTGGCTCTGTTAAAATGACCAATATATATGGAGCTCTTTTAATAGAAGTGAATGCTGATGTGATGCCAGTGTGGCAACGTGTTTTTAAACGATTTATAGATATTGCGGCATCATTAATTGCTATAATAATCCTCATCCCTTTTTATATAGTAACAGCTATTTTGGTAAAACTATCATCGCCAGGACCTGTTTTGTTTTTTCAAGAAAGAATTGGCAGAAACGGTGTGCCTTTTAAAATTATTAAGTTCAGAACGATGTATGTTGATGCAGAAAAAGCTGGTCCACAATTATCGTCTTCTACCGATAAAAGAATAACTCCAATTGGGAAAATAATGCGTAAATTACGATTGGATGAATTTCCACAGTTTTTTAATGTTCTAATCGGAGATATGTCGTTGGTTGGACCGCGACCAGAACGTCAATTCTTCATCGATAAAATTGTAGAAACAGACCCTCAATTTTTGCAACTCACCAAAGTTCGCCCGGGAATTACCTCATGGGGACAAGTAAAATATGGCTATGCAGAAACGGTTGACCAAATGTTGCAACGCATGAAATATGACTTGTTGTACATGAAAAACCGAACTTTGGCCTTGGATTTTAAAATCATGCTTTATACCATTGGCACCATCATCAAAGCCAAAGGAAAATAAACTACACGTTTCTAAAAACGTATTTGAACAAAATAGCCATCACACCACCACCAATGTGTGCTAAGTGCGAAATATTGTCAATATTAAAACTCGCCAAAACTTCTTGACCAAGAAATAATATCACCACTAAAATAAAGGTTAGAGGAATTTCTTTATCGTTGGAATTGGATAAACTCACCAAAACAATGTATAGAAACACCAAACCACTTGCACCAATCAATCCGCTATCTGAAAAAACAACATGCACAACACCTATTGCAATGGTCGTTACCACACTAATCAACAATAATTTTTGCCAACCCAATTGTTTTTCTAATATTGGCCCAATAAGCAAAATCACACTAAAATTTGAAACCAAATGATCTATCCCCGAATGACTTAGTGGATATAATAATAACCCCAAATACGCTTGCCAATTTTGAAAATCAAATTGTCCGTTCAAAGTCAAAATATTCAAATGACCTCCAACACTATAGCTTAAAACCAACACAAAACTTGCAAGAATAGAAAATCCTAAAATAAAAGGTGCATTAAACGTAATTCTCATCTGTTTTCAATAAATTTTATAACGTAAATGTAATAGATTTCCAAAATATCTGACGGTTTTGAAAAATATTTCCTCTTTTTTGTCAGTAACTCTGCCAATTCGTCACCAAAAACAATCATTGAGAAACTAAAAAAAGTAAAAATGACACAAAAAACAAGCAAAAATCAGTTGGCACAAAGATTGACTTAGAAAGGGAAATTAAAATTGAAAATTAATACAGCTATGGGAAAAATAATAGGAATCGATTTAGGAACAACCAACTCATGTGTTGCCGTAATGGAAGGAAATGAGCCGGTTGTTATTACTAACTCAGAAGGAAAAAGAACAACTCCATCAGTTATTGGGTTTGTAGAAGGTGGCGAGCGTAAAGTTGGTGATCCTGCAAAAAGACAAGCGATTACTAACCCTACAAAAACCATTTACTCTATTAAACGTTTTATGGGGATCAACTTTGACGAGGCTCAAAAAGAAATTAGCCACATGTCATACAAAGTTGTGAAAGGCGATAACAACACACCACGCGTGGATATCGACGGAAGAATGTACACTGCACAAGAAATTTCTGCAATGATTCTTCAAAAAATGAAAAAAACAGCTGAAGATTATTTAGGAACTGAAGTAACCGAAGCTGTTATTACAGTACCAGCATATTTTAACGACTCGCAACGTCAAGCTACAAAAGAAGCTGGTGAAATTGCAGGTTTAACCGTTAAACGTATCATCAACGAACCAACTGCAGCTGCTTTGGCGTATGGCTTGGATAAAAAGAATACGGACCAAAAAATTGTAGTATTTGACTTTGGTGGAGGTACGCACGACGTTTCTATCTTGGAATTAGGCGACGGTGTATTTGAAGTGTTGGCAACTGATGGTGACACACACTTAGGTGGTGACGATGTGGACAAAAAAATCATCGACTGGTTGGCAGAAGAATTTAAAGCAGAAGAAGGTGTTGATTTACGTCAAGATCCAATGGCTCTTCAACGTTTGAAAGAAGCTGCTGAAAAAGCAAAAATTGAATTGTCTTCAACAACTTCAACAGAAATCAACTTGCCATACATCATGCCTGTAAATGGTATTCCAAAACACTTGGTAAGAACTTTACAACGTGCTAAATTTGAACAATTAATTTCTGATATCGTTGAAAGAACAATCGCTCCTTGTCGTTCTGCTCTTCAAAACGCAGGATTGTCAACAAGCGACATCAACGAAGTAATCTTGGTAGGTGGTTCTACACGTATCCCAGTAATTCAAGATGCAGTTGAACGTTTCTTCGGAAAAGCTCCTTCAAAAGGTGTAAATCCAGACGAAGTTGTTGCTCTTGGAGCTGCTATTCAAGGTGGTGTATTGACAGGAGAAGTAAAAGATGTATTGTTATTAGACGTTATTCCATTGTCACTTGGAATTGAAACAATGGGTGGTGTTTTCACTAAATTAATTGAGGCAAACACAACCATTCCAACTAAAAAATCAGAAACTTTCTCTACAGCATCTGATAACCAACCATCTGTTGACATCCATGTATTGCAAGGTGAACGTTCAATGGCTGCTGATAACAAAACATTGGGTCGTTTCCAATTGTCAGATATTCCACCAGCACCAAGAGGAGTTCCTCAAATTGAAGTAACTTTTGACATTGATGCTAACGGAATTATGAATATTTCTGCAAAAGATAAAGGAACGGGTAAACAACAATCCATCAAAATTGAATCATCATCCGGTTTATCTGATGAAGAAATTGCAAAAATGAAAGCAGATGCAGAAGCACACGCAGAAGCTGATAAAGCAAGAGCTAAAGAAGCTGAAACAATCAACAAAGCAGATTCATTGATTTTCCAAACAGAACGTCAATTGAAAGAATACGGTGATAAAATCCCAGCGGATAAAAAACAACCGATTGAAGATGCGTTGGCTGAATTGAAAAAAGAGTTTGAAGCGAAAAACGTGGCTAACTTGGAACCTGCAATGGAAAAATTAAACAACGTTTTCCAAGCAGCTTCACAAGACATGTACAACGCTGCAAATGCTCAAGGTGGCGCTGATGCAAATCAAGGTAGCACCAATCCAAACGACGAAGTTACTGATGTTGACTTCGAAGAAGTGGACGACAAAAAATAAGAATAACAATTCATTGGGAGAGGCTGCAAATTTTGTAGCCTCTTTTTTTTGTTTGAAACTTTTTTTGAATAATTTTGAGCAACTACAATTACACAAAATATGGAAAAGTTTAAAGTAACAGTTTATCCTAATACTTCTTCACCAAAACTTTTTAAAAACAAGTTTTTAGAATTCCTTACCAAAACGCATCCCATCGTAATTGACATGATGTATGCAACTATTTCATTTTTTATGATACGGCATTACATCACTACACAAGCGTCCTATTCAGTTAAACTAATTGTAGGATTGTTTTTGATGGGGTTTCTATCGTGGTCGCTTGCAGAATATTTGCTTCACCGTTTTTTATACCACAAAATTGAAGACGCTACGTTTGATTCAGGAATTCAGTATTTGTTTCATGGCATTCACCACGAATATCCCAATGATGGTACTCGCTTAGTTTTGCCTTGGATTCCATCACTTATTATTGCTACTATTTTTTTTAGTGCATTTTATCTAGTTATGGGTTCCTATGCATTTTTGTTTGCTCCAGGATTTATGATGGGCTATTGTGCCTACATGACCGTTCATTACACCGTCCATAAAGTTGCGCCTCCAAAACGGTTTAACTTCTGGTGGAAATTTCACAACATCCACCATTTTCAACAACACGACCGTGCTTTTGGAGTTACTTCTCCTCTTTGGGACATTGTTTTTAGAACCATGCCAGAAAACAACCGCCGAACTGTTGAAGTGGAAATGAAGCGCAAATCAAAAGAACAACATTAAGCCGAATGTTCTTTCATTACTCCACGTTTTGCAGTTGAATAACTCGCCCAAGCAAATATACAATAAGCCACAACAAGTGCTATAATGCTGTATAAACTTACCGTTGAACTGATGGCTAATCCACCTGCAATCAAAATGTTATCTAAGAAAAATTTAAAGACAAAAAATACAGCAAATCCACTCAAGGTGATAACACCAAAAATCTTTAAAAAGTAAACGAAAAACGTTTTCACAATGGAATGTGGCGGATATCCAATACGTATCAACGTGCGAACCTCGTATGCATTTTTAGACATCAACAACTGCAAATATTGAATCAATACTAAACAAGACACAAACACCGCAATTATAGAAATACCTAAAATAACGACAATCAACGTGCTGACAATACTTTTCAATTTTCCTACCACCATTTGTGAGTTTTTAGACTCCAATCCGTGTTTTACCAAATATTCTTCCACCAAGCCAAACTCACTTTCTTTTCCAGCAATCATTATCTGAGTGATTTTCTTGTCAGCTCCTAATGCAAAGTTCTTGTTACCATATTCCATAAACGATTGAGGCACCAAAATAGAGGCTACTTCATTGGTAAACCCAATATTTTTTGCAGCAATAAATTCTTTTCTCTCCTCGTTTTTGATGGTAAATTTAAAACGGATTTCTTTTGCCAATTCGTCAGATACTTGCGGAATTCCACTAGCGCTCATAAACGTGTTGAGCATCACTATAAAATCACGCGGTAAAATAATTGGAACAACGGTATCGCCTTCTTTCCACTTCCATTTGTCCGATTTTACATCCAAAAATTGTGGGTCAACAGTTTGAATAAAAACATCCGAACGAAAATAGGGAACATGCGGATCATCGGTCTGAAACGACACATCGAAATTGTTCGATATCACCGGTTTTACATCCGAAATAAAACGCTCTTTTTTCATTTTTTCAATTTCTGAATCTGAAAAATCGGTTTTTGCCAATCCCATGATGGCTCCTGCATTCACTTTTTTCTGAACAATTAACGTGTTGGGTCCCAAAATTTCTGTTCCCTTGCCAAATTCATTGACTTTAATCAAATAATGGATAGACGTTATCAAAAACGTAATGCCCAAAAACGAACCAACAATGGCAATAATCAATTGTTTTTTATCTTGATTTCTAAATAATAACTGGCGTAACATGGCTCAAAGATTTAATGTGTAATCGTATTGAAATGCGTGATCATCTCCTAAAGACGTCAAAACAAAACCTGCATTTAGTTCATCTGCACGTTTGTTAATCATCGCTAAACACAATTGTGTATTGGCTTCGTCTAAATGAGAAAAAGGTTCGTCCATAATCAACCATTCAAAAGGTTGCGCCAATGCACGAATAATGGCTACACGCTGTTGCTGGCCCATGGACAACAAACCACATCGTTGCTCCCATTTATCGGCAATTCCTAATTGATCCAATTTTTCTTTCAATTCACTTTCAGAAAAAACAGAGGTCAACTTATTTTTGAGCAATAAATTTTCTTTGACCGTTAAGGTTGGAAACAACTGTAAATCTTGAAAAACCGTAGAAATTTTTGTTTGGCGAATCGTTGTCCACTCCTCCACAGAAAAGGTTTTTACATCTCTATCATCGTAAAGAATCGCACCCGAATAATCATTTCGCAAACCTGTTGTTGTATATGTAAAAGTAGATTTCCCCTTTCCACTTGCGGCATTAAGCATGATTTTTTTCCCAGGCAACAACTCCACTTCATTCCCCCAAATACTATTTGCCCCATGATTGATGGACGCTAAGGGAATGGGCATTACTTTGTTTAAACTAATTTTCATTTTGCATTGTTTGAAAAGTGCAAGGCAATTATTGTTCCAAAAAGAAAATAGTTGTGCAAACTACTAAAAATCAAAAGTTAGCATCAATCAAATAGAGCAACGACGCAATGGCTGCACAACCTAATTCCAATTCGCGTTTGTTAACCGTTTCAAAAACATCATTGGGTGAATGATGTACATCAAAATAGCGTTGTGAATCGGGAATAAAACCAAATAATGGGATGGAATCAAATTGACGTTTGAGTGGACCAATATCAACACCACCATATCCTTTTTCAAACACATGCAAATCGTATGGTTTTAAAACTGGAGCTAAACTTTGCAAAAAAGCCAATTGTTGCGAATTGCCGTCCAAATGAAATCCTCTAGGCACAAACCCACCCGCATCACTTTCGATAGCCGCAATGTGTTCTTCGCCACTTTCTTTTGCTTTTTTAGCATACATTTCTCCTCCATAATTTCCATTTTCTTCGTTCATAAAGAAAACAACACGCAAAGTATTTTTAGGTTTATAATTTAAGTTTTTAAGAATGCGTAATGCTTCTAAACTATGCATTAATCCTGCACCATCATCGTGTGCTCCTTCGCCTGTATCCCAAGAATCCATATGTCCACCAACAGTAATGATTTTATTCGGATGTACTGTTCCTTTCATTTCCGCAATCACATTAAACGATTGCACCATCCCCACGTATTCACAATCCATACGGAGCACAAATTTCACTTTTTGTTGTTGCAATAACGCCGATAAATTCTCAGCATCTTGTGTGGATATTGCAGCAGCAGGTATTTTCACCTTTGCATCTTCTCCATAATACATTGAACCCGTGTGTGGATGTTCATCTATGGGCATTCCAACTGAACGAATAATCACTGCCAAAGCACCCAATTTACCTGCTTCCTCTGCGCTATACGCACGTATAGAAACACAACCTCCATAGGCATTAAATGTACTGATATGTTTCGAATTCATCGGTTCGTTGACAAACACAATTTTCTTTTCAACCTGTGCTTTTGTTGCTTTTTTTAAATCTTCGAGTGTTTTAAACTCTACAATTTCCGCTTCAATGGTACCGTTAGTGCCTACACTTCCTCCAAGCGCCAATAAATGAACCTTTTGAAGTTCACCCATCCCAGTTTTATACCAACCTTCTTCTTTGGTCCCCCTTTTCCAATAAGGCACCATCA
>Ga0116142_10006159_pt1 | contig 10443 bp, 7 predicted proteins | sample AD_UKC033_MetaG_FD_89785 | JGI IMG/M metagenome (GOLD analysis project Ga0116142, IMG submission 89785) | Active sludge microbial communities of municipal wastewater-treating anaerobic digesters from USA - AD_UKC033_MetaG | ecosystem: Engineered > Bioreactor > Anaerobic > Digestate | place: USA... | reverse complement strand
TTTTCCATGTTGTTGTGTGGATACACAAAACGCTTACCCATGTGCAGGCGCACACCATCAATAATACAGGCATGCGACTCGCTATCATATACAATTACATCTTTGCGATCTACAATGGCATCGATAATAGAAAACACACCCTGGTAGCCGTAGTTCAGCAACATGGCATCTTCCTTTTGTACAAAAGCCGCCAGTTGTTTTTCAAGCTCCAGGTGATGCACCGAGTTACCCGACATCATGCGGGCACCCATTGGCGATGCCAGGCCATATTGGGCAGCGGCATCGGCATCGGCTTTTCTTACTTCGGGGTGGTTGGCTAACCCCAGGTAGTTGTTCAAACTCCAGTTTAATACGGTTTTACCGTTGAATTTCATGCGCGGCCCAATCTCGCCTTCCAGTTTCGGAAAGAAGAAATAATCATCGGGCAGGTGTGAATATTTAGCCAGCGGACCGGCTTCCATTTTTAGCTTGTCAAATAAATCGACCATGGTGGTTTAGAGTAACGTAAGCACTTGATTTTTAACTGTTTTGACCAGACCTGGTCTGCGCCAAAATCGCGGCAAAAATAGAAAAATTACAATAGACTTCATAAAAACCCCCAAATGGCGATTTTGTAAGGTTATTTCCGGGTACAAAACCAGGAGACAAGAGATGAATTTTTAATCGCGTTGATTTCACTACATTCAACTATTGCTTACCCGACAGTTGTTTTATAAAAAAACATAACCCTTACGATGAAAAAAATAATAGTACTGCTGGTTGCTTTTATAGTCACTCACTCGCTTAGCGCGCAGGAAAAGGTACTGCTGCTTGATCAGGAAAGATTGTTTACAAGTAGTGAACTTAAAAAAATGGACAGCTTGTTGCAGCACTATTACAAGACAACGGGTAATTATATAGGCATTGTAACTACCGATACTCTGGATAGAAACCCTGGCGACTATTCCACGCATTTTGCACAACAACAGGGACTGACCGATTCGAAGAATAATTATGGTCTTATTCTTTTATTGAGCAGGAAACAGGAGTTGATTTACCTGACGGGTACGGGGCAGTTGTTGCGTTTGAATGAAGTAGCCCCGCAGGCACAGGAAGCCTTGCAAGGTATAATCGGTACCGGTATCCCCTACCTCCAGGAAAAACGCACAGCCGATGGCGTTATCAAAATATGCCAGGAAGCCATGAAATTTATTGAGCAGACAGCTAAGATCCTGCAGGAACAACCGAAGCACTAAATAGAAACCCGTTCATTTCAGGTACTCCAGTTTCCTAAAAACAAAAGCCCCGGCTTTGCAGCCAGGGCCATTCAGGTTTAGGTTTAGGTTCTCTTCCGCATCAATCCCACTTCAGTTCAGAGTCAACTGCAGGGTTATCATTCACCTCTTCTTTGTCGCGGTGGTTATCGAATGCATCGAAATCCACACCGGGCATCAATTCGTTCTTTACGTGGTTTACGGTATTGTTCAAAGCCTCCAGAAACTTATTAAAATCTTCCTTGTACAGAAAAATCTTATGTTTCTCATAGGTAAAGCCTTCATCATCTTTATTAAACCGTTTTTTACTTTCCGTAATGGTCAGGTAAAAATCGTTAGAGCGGGTTGACTTTACGTCAAAAAAGTAGGTGCGCTTACCGGCCTTCACTTTCTCAGAGAAAATCTCTTCTCTTCCATTGGTCTTGTTCTCTTCCACAATCAGGTTATAGTTAGGTTTTAAGGGTAATTAGGTTAAATCGAAGGTAATAGGAAATTCCTGCTGTGCAAAGTCTGAACCTCGATTTTGATTCTAAAAATTGCAGAAAATGAAAGAAAGTATCGGATTTTTTACAATTTTCGGGAGTGGATTTGCGTGTGGAAGACATTCGGCTGGCCGGTAGCTTAGAGTTATTAGCCAAACAATTGGTAGAAGGATTTATTACCGGCCTCCACAAATCGCCCTATCATGGTTTTTCGGTTGAGTTTGCCGAACACCGCCTTTACAACGAAGGCCAAAGCACCCGCCACATCGACTGGAAAGTATTTGCCCGCACCGACCGGCTATACACCAAGCAATACGAAGAAGAAACCAACCTGCGTTGTGTTATTGCCTTAGATTGTTCTTCGAGCATGTACTACCCACAGGGTAAGCATACCAAACTTCACTTCAGCATTTATTCGGCTTCTGCATTAGCGCAGTTACTTTCGCGCCAGCGCGATGCCGTGGGGCTTTGTTTGTTTGCCGATCAGATTGAAGAATTTACACCTGTAAAGTCAACCGCCACACACATCGACAAGTTGTTTACTTTGCTGGAAAGGCGATTACGTGCAGAAGCCCCTTCCGGCAAGGGAACCCGGGTAGCAGAAGTATTACACGCGGTTGCCGAGAAAACCCACCGCAGATCGTTGGTGATCATTTTTAGCGATATGTTTGATGGCGGAAATGATGAGGAAATTTTTAAGGCCCTGCAACACCTGAAACACAACAAACACGAAGTAGTGTTGTTTCATGTTACTGATCACACCACCGAGCTTGCATTTCAGTTTGATGAGCGCCCGTATGAGTTTGTGGATCTGGAGAGTGGTGAAAAATTACTCCTCAATCCGCAAGAAATTAAAGACCGGTATGAAAAGGAATTATCCGAATACCATCAGAACCTGAAAATGCGTTGCAACCAGTTAAAGATTGATTTTATTTCGGCTGATATTAATACCGGGTATTTTGATGTGCTGCAGGCTTATATGATTAAGCGGAGTAAGATGCAGTAGGGGTTTTAGTGGAAATCGGTAATCAGTAAGCAGTAATCGGTAATCAGTAAGCAGTAATCGGTAATCAGTAATCGGTAATCTTAAGCTTACAAGTAGCTAAGAAGGGGGTAACAAGAACCAATTACGCCTGCAACTGCTCGTTATGCAACCAGGCTTTTTTAGCTAATAATTCTTCTTTGGTTTCTACCATGTCTGGATCGGGTACGCAGCAATCCACAGGACAAACAGCCGCACACTGCGGTTCTTCATGAAAGCCTGTACATTCTGTACATTTTCCGGAAACGATGTAGTAAAACTCATCCGAAACCGGGCTTTGGGCCGACTTGGCATCTACTTTAGAGCCATCCTCCAGTTCTACTTCGGTAAGGGCAGTGCCTCCGGCCCAATTCCACTCGCGGCCACCCTCATAAATAGCTGTATTTGGGCATTCCGGTTCACAGGCACCACAATTAATACACTCGTCAGTTATCTTAATCGCCATGGCGAATTGTTCAGATTTTCTACTTTTGCCGCAAAAATACGGTTACTTCGTCACTACTCAAAACAGCTTTACATTCCTAAAAGTTTAAAAATCAACCATGGATTTAGCAGCCAGAATTAATGCCTTTAGTGAACTCGGAAACCGGATTAAAGCCCTGAACAAGACCGGGCGGGAACAACTTTACGAACGCGCCAGTTTGAGTAACGCTTGGTTTACATCTACTTCAGTGCAAAGTGCTTTGGATGGAATAACCTTGTTTCTTGAAAAAGAAGCATTGCAAGCGTGGACGAGCCAATATGCGAGCCCTGCCTCTGAAAAACTGGTTGGAATTGCCATGGCCGGAAATATTCCGTTGGTGGGCTTTCATGATTTGTTGTGTGTGTTGATAAGCGGCCACAAGGCTTTGGTAAAGGTAAGTTCGCAAGACCCGCTGATTGAGGTTATGATAAACTGGCTAATCGAAATAGAGCCTCGGTTTGCCCATAAAATTAAAATGGAAGACCGGTTGAATGCGGCTGAAGCAATGATTGCTACCGGCAGCGATAACACATCGCGGTATTTTGAATATTACTTCCGAACCCGGCCGCACATCATTCGCAAAAACAGATCGTCTTGCGCGGTTATAATGGGTGAAGAACCCAATCAGGCACTAACTGAAATGGGTAAAGATGTGTTTGCGTATTTTGGATTGGGATGCCGCAACATCGCCAAGGTGTTTGTTCCGGAAGATTACAACCTTACCCGCTTACTCGATGCCTGGCAACCTTACCAGGAAATCATTCACCATCACAAGTATGCCAACAACTACGATTACCAGAAATCGATTTTACTGGTAAACCAAACTCCTTTTTTTGATTCGGGGTTTGTGCTGCTTACTGAAAACACCAACCTGGTATCTCCTATTTCGGTTTTGTATTTCGAGCGCTACCTCGACCAGACCGATCTGCAACTGAAAATTCAATCACATCAAGAAAAATTACAATGTATTGTATCGGCCAATGGATGGTACCCAAACAGTGTAGCGTTTGGCAAAGCCCAACAACCCGAAGTATGGGATTATGCTGATAATGTAGATACGATGAAGTTTTTAGCGATAGTTTGATTCGAAATTCAAGATTTAAGATTTAAGATTCAAAATTCAAAACAAACTCAATTTTGAATGTTGAATTTTGAATTAATTCCCCCTCATAACTTCTACCCAACCTGTGTAGCGTTCGCCTTCTACTACTAATTGATAGTAATACACACCATCGGTTACATCATCGCCTGTCCAATTGTTTTGATAATTGTTACTTGAGAACACCTGCTTTCCCCACCGGTTGGTGATTACCAGTTTGGAGTTGGCCGGCAGGTTCCGGATGAAGAATGTATCATTACTGTTATCTCCGTTGGGTGTAAAGATGTTGGGTACAAAAAGACCGCAGCCACCCGCAGGCTCCACGATAATCGCCTCCACAAACGGAGAGGCAATTAATCCTACGCAGGTATTTACAGCAGTCTGGTTTTGCGCAATCTGAACCTGGTAAGTTCCAAGCGGTAAACCAGAAATCACAAACAAACCACTTGCTGCCTGATCGGCCGTAATGGTTCCGGTTTGAATTACATCGCCATCCTGATATACTTCAAATGTAAAATCAGTATCAGCCGAGCCGGTTATTCCTGTTAGACTGATGCTTCCATCTTCTTCGGGGCAAACATACGCGGTGGTGGCCACAACGAAATTAACCGGGTCAGGAATTCCAGAAGGAAGGATATCAAAAGTTCCGGTCTTAATACAAGCCGGTGTGGTATCATCGCCATAGGCAATGGTGTAGGTGTAGGTACCTGCAGGAAGTTCGGTAAACAATGGATTGTTGAACTGGGTTCTGGAAACAGGGCCATTGATTTCTATTCGCACACCAATAATATTTACCAGCGGCACAGCCGGATTAATATCAAACGTTACCGTACCATCGGGTAGCAAGGCACCACACGTGGCCGGTGTTTCAATTGGGGTAATCACCACGGTAGCACAATTGTTAACCGGTGCGCACAGCGGATCGCCACTGGGTAATACCGTAATTGTAACCACACTCACCAACTGCCCCGAACACCCACCGATGCTGGCAAACACATTGAACGAGGTATTGGCAGTTAATCCACCGGTAGGTAAACTAAGGGTTGATCCGGTACCGGTTACGGGAGCACCAATGGTTGTGTTGTCGCTATTATTCCGAAGCTGATAACTTACACCAACTTCAGAATTGGCTACCTGAATTGCTGTGGACGTTCCAAAACATATTGTGCTGCTTAATGCCGACAGGCCAAGCGATAAGTCAGGCGAAGGATTTACCGTTAACGAAACTACGGTGCTGAGTTTGGCCGCGCAGGAAACATTCGATGCCAATACACTCACATCCGTACTGGCGGTTAATGTGCCGGTAGAAATAACCAGGGTACCTCCTGTACCAGCTACTACACCAGATAATGCACTGTCATCGGCATTGTTGATCAATTGGTAATCTACCCCCACTTCAGAATTTGCAACATTAATATTCGTATCGCCACCCGCGCAGAATACGGTTTGATCGGCCGTTACGGGCAGGGTTAAATCAATTGAGCCGGCAACGGTTACTGTAACTATGGTAGTAAGTTCAACCGGGGCACAAACACCCCCGGTGGCTAATACATTAAATGTAGTGGTGGTGGCTAATGCTCCGGTAGAAAGTGCAATTACCCCTCCAGTACCGGCTACGGATGTTCCCACCAGGCTGTCATCGGCATCGTTTCGAAGTTGATAGTTTACACCCACTTCTGAATTGTTTATTAGAATAGAAGCCACACCTCCGGTACAAAGCGTAGCCGCAGGACCTGTAACCGTTAATGCCGGATCTGGATCCACATCAACCGCTACCGTGGCCAGGTTAGTGAGTTCAATTGAACATGTTCCGTTCGAAGCCAGAATATTAAAGGTAGTAGCGGCCGATAGCACTCCGGTTGAGATTGTAATGGTTCCACCTGTGCCTGCTACCGGGGCACCTATAAGCGAATCATCGGCATCATTTCGCAATTGATACGTTACTCCCGATTCCGATGCTGCAATCTGAATGCTTGAGCTGGTGCCTTCGCAAATTGGTGATGCCGTGGCTGTAACGGTTAATCCTGCATCAATTGCCCCGGCAACGGTTACTGTTACAGTTGTGGTTAACTGGGCAGGCGGGCACACGCCACGGGTTGCCAACACATTAAATGTGGTGGTAGCCGTAAGAGCGCCTGTGGGTAATAGCAGTGTGGCACCGGTTCCGGCTACAGCCGATCCCACCGGGCTGTTGTCGGCATTATTTCTTAGTTGATAGCTAACCCCGGTTTCAGAAGCTGCTACTTCAATGTCGCTGGTTCCGCCTGAACACACTGTGCCAATAGAGGCTGTAACCCCCAATGCAACCGAAGGGGCATCATCTACCGTAATGGTAACCGGTGCGGCCGAAACTGTACCCGTACAGTTAGCATCCGATACAGAAACAAGCGTATAGGTTGTTGTTGCAGTAGGGCTAACCGAAACATTAGCCGGACTTACGGCAGCCACTGCCGGGAAAGTGGTTATGCCATCCGAATAGGAATAATTCCAGGGGCCTGTTCCGGTAAACGTAAAAGTAAGGTTGGTGCTTTGACCGTTACAAATACTAATTGTTCCCGCCATAGCGGCCGTTGGTAATGGGTTAACGGTAAGAGTAACCTGGGTTGCTGCGCTGGCACAGCCACTAATGGTTTCTGTTACAAACACGGAGGTGATTGCGGCTGTGGCCGAACTAAATCCCAGTTGCGCAATGGTTGGGTTAGTTCCGGTTGTAAGGGCTGTAGTTAACCCGGCATCGCTGTACCAGGTGTATGTGCTGCTTCCTCCCGGAGCGGTAACAAAGGGAGCTGTAAGTACATCGCCTACACAATACGTGGCTGGTGCAAACGTAATGGCCGGGGCAGCCGGAGTTGCATTTACAATTAATGTAATACTGGAGGGCGCACTTTCGCATCCGCTACCGTTAATTTCGGTTATAAAAATTGTTTGTACTGCTGGTGCTGCGCTGCTAAAACCCAATGCGGCATTGGAAGGATTGGTTCCGGTAGTTAATGGAATAGTAAGCGCTGCATCGGCATACCAGGTATAAGTATTAAACGGAACCGGGCTGGTAATAAAGGGTGGCGTTATGGTTTGCCCCACACAATACGTGGTGGGTGTAAATGTAATGGCAGGCGGTGGTGTTACCGCATTTACTGTAAGTGTAATGCTGGTTGCGGGCCCCTCGCAGCCACTGGCACTTTTCTGGGTAATGAAAACTGTTCGCGTATTAGCTGTTGCACTGCTAAAACCCAGGGCCGCATTGGTTGGTGCTGTTCCGGTAGTTAATACAGTAGTAAGGCTGGCATCGCTATACCAGGTATAGGTACTTCCGCCCACAGGCGCGTTAACACTGGGTGGTGTAATGGGTTTTCCCACACAATACGTTGCAGGCGAAAACGAAATAGACGGTGCTGCCGGAATAGCATTGACTGTTAACGTAACCGGTGTGGCCGGGCCTGTACAGTTTCCGCTATTTGTTTCTACTACATATACCGTGCGGACTACCGGTGCCACCGAATTGAAACCCAATGCCAGGTTGGTAGGATTTTCACCAGTGGTAAGTAGTACCGTAAGGCCTGCATCGTTGAACCAGCTATACGTACTGCCCACCACCGGTGTGGTAATAACAGGAGGCGTTATCGATTCACCTACGCAAAACGAGCTTGGGGTAAATGTAACACCCGGAGCCACCGGAACGGCACTTACTGTTAGTGTAACCGAGGTTGCAACTCCCTCACAGCCGCTGGCGTTTTTTTCCGTTACAAAGATGGTGCGAACAAGCGGTGCTACACTGGTGAAACCTAACACGGCATTGCCTGGGTTAGTACCGGTAGTAAGGATGGTTGTCAGGCCGGCATCGCTGTACCACGTATAGGTGCTTCCTCCTACCGGAGAATTAACCACCGGTGGTGTAATTACATTGCCTACACAATAACTGGATGGACTAAAGGTTATTGCGGGTGCCGCAGGTTCAGGATTTATAGTTAGTGTAACGGCTGTTGCTACGCTTGTACAATTGCTGCTGTTCGTTTCGGTAACAAACACTGTTTTAGTAGTGGCTGAGGCACTGCTAAATCCTAATTGAACATTAGTAGGTGTGGTGGTTGTGGCCAACAGGGTGGTTAACCCGGCATCGTCATACCACTGGTAGGTACTGCCTCCCACGGGAGTAGTTATTACGGGTGGTACGATGGCATCGCCCACGCAATACGAACTGGGTGAAAATGTTACTGCCGGTGCTGAGGGAACGGCACTCACTGTTAAAGTTACGGCAGTTGCCGGCCCGGGGCAGCTATTTGAATTTGTTTCTGTTACATAAACCGTACGCACCGTAGCCGATGCGCTGCTAAATCCTAACGCAGCATTGGTGGGTGTGGCGGTAGTTGCAATTACGGTTGAAAGGCTTACATCGCTATACCAGGTATAGGTGCTTCCCCCTACCGGGGAGGTAATAACAGGGGGTGTGATAACCGCCCCCACACAATAGGTGGAAGGAGTAAAGGTTACTGCCGGGGCAGCCGGTGTAGGGTTAACAGTTAATGTTACCGGTGTAGCCGGGCCGGGGCAATTAAAGCTATTTGTTTCTGTAACAAATACTGTCTTTGTAGTGGCTGCAACCGTGGTGAAACCCAGTTGTGCATTGGTAGGAGTAGCTGTGGTAGCTAAAAGTGTGGTTAACCCGGCATCGTCATACCATTGGTATGTGCTGCCACCTACCGGAGTGGTAATGGTTGGTGCCACAATGGTTTCGCCTACGCAATATGTATTTGGTGTAAACGTAACTGCCGGTGCCGCAGGAACCGGGTTTACATCTATGTTTACCGAACCGCTTACTGCACTGGCCGGGCAACCATTTACATCGGTTACATTGGTAAGTGTATACGTTGTATTCACTAACGGTGCAACCGAAAAATCAGCACCACTTGTATAACCGCTTACGGTACCTAAGCCTGTAACGGTAAGTGTAAAAGGCCCTACCCCACCTGTAATATCAACCTTTAGCGTGGTTGATTCGCCTGCACATACCGGGCTGGTGCCTGTTAAACTCAATACTGCATTTGATGGCGGAGGTGGTTCCAGCACTATAATGGGGCCGAGGGTTTGCGAACAATTAGTTCCGTTATCCGTAACTACTACGGTATAATCACCTGCAGAAAGGCCGGTAATATCTTCGGATGTGGATGTAAATCCATTCGTTGCTGTCCAGGCATAAGAATAACTGGAAGTACCTCCGGTTACGGTAATTGAAATTTGGCCGTTGGGTGTGCCGCAACTGGTACTATTAACCGGAAAACCGGGTGTAACACTTGCGTTGATATCCGTTGTGCCATTGATAATAAAATTACCATTGAAGTCGGCAGGGTTTCCATCCTGCACTACGATAACATAAGAACCCGGCTTCAAATTTGGTGCAGTAAAAGGAACGCCCAGCGTAAGCGGAATACCTACCAGGTTGGTTGGGCCAATAATAAAGAGGCTGATGGGTGGAATGCCCGATGTTACCGTTACATTAATGGATCCATTATCCAGCGTGCCATCCGTTCCGGGATTACCACTTCCGTCCAGCAAATCGCGGCAAGCATCTTTCTTATCGGATAAAACCACGATGGGCGCCTGTGCAAACACATCACTTGCCAGGGCAGTAACACCAAGCAGCAACGTCAGGAAAAAAAAGCGGGGGAGTAAACGTCTTTTCATTTAATCCTGATGGTTAAGTGCCTGGTACAACCTTCCTTGCTTCTGATGATCAGGTTATAATCGCCTGCATTCAGCGCGGTAATTTTGGTTTCTGTAATATCCAACCGGTTGTTCTTGCTATCTCCGCAAAACAGAAAACTGGTATATGTTTGATTCTTGTCTTTAAAATTCAATTCGAGTTCGCCATTTGCCTGGCTGTTGGTGGTGTTCTTCACTTTGTACGTAACCTGTATTTCATCGCAGGGACTTACCGGTGCAACCGGCTTACTATCGATCCGTAAAGGAGACCATGCAGCAAAAATAAATAAACTGCAAGCGAGGTATTTAAAACCAACCATATCAAGCAAAAAATTAAATGCAAGGTAGCGGTTTCCCACAGTTCTTGCAATACTACTTTACCGTTCGGGATGCACGACACACGCATC